>Ga0070730_10002357_pt1 | contig 17177 bp, 9 predicted proteins | sample Coa_R1_3_FD_66447 | JGI IMG/M metagenome (GOLD analysis project Ga0070730, IMG submission 66447) | Surface soil microbial communities from Centralia Pennsylvania, which are recovering from an underground coalmine fire - Coalmine... | ecosystem: Environmental > Terrestrial > Soil > Unclassified ... | reverse complement strand
ACCGAAACACATGAATCGCTTGCATCATGCTCGGGACGGCCAGAGCACTCATCACCAACAGCAATGTAACCACCACCAGCAATTCAACTAACGAAAACCCAGCTTTCGCCGCTCTTTTATAAACTCTCATGGTAATCCACGCACTCCTAATGCAAGTTCTGGTTGCGCTAAGATATTCGAAAAGAACCACCGGGGGGTAAGCACCTGATCTCTGAACTATGGCTGGGTGCTGTCGGTACCTTCTCAATCGGCAAGATCCGACTGCTCTTTAAAGATTAGACATCGGCAGAGGTACCAGTTCAATGTGCCACTAGCACACGTCTATTAGTCATTAAGCATTCCTAATCCTCAAGATCGTGGAGCGAATTGCGTCAGCGTCACCAGTTCCAGCCTGTTCGTGACTCCAAGCGATGCAACTCCTCTCAGCACATTGGTGGAAGACTTCCACAGCGGAGACCAGGTCCTGCTGGTAAAAAAGTGATGGTTCGCAGATGTCCACGGTTGTCCTGACCAGCGATGGCCAAGTTACCGGAGGTAAGGTCAAGCTGGCTCACAACCTACCGGGGCCGATGGCACAACTAATGACCCGCTGGGCATTGCCAACACGGCAGACAGCAATAAACTCGGAACACAATTCTGCACCGGGAACTGGAATGCTTTACTTGAATGTTCGCCCCCTCGGTTAGTAGAAGCCATCTCATAAATGCGCTTTAGCACAGTCGGTGGAAGAGCGGGCCTTCAGGCCCGCGTTCCAGGCCTCGATGAAAAAGGGCTTTAAGCCCTGGTGCAATGCCTGGAGCATTTATGAGATGGGTTCTAATAACTGGAAGCCCTGGTGTCGAACTTTAGGCAAGCTGAAGTAAAACGTAGCACCTTTGCCCAGTTGCGCTTCCGCCAAATCCTGCCGCTATGCTTTTGAGGGATGCATTGTACGTAGCAGTCCTACCTCATTGCCCTCAAAACCCTGGGGCCATGCAAGCGCATGAATCTTCATCGCGTTGCTCTTCAGTCATCAATTTTTGTGCTGTCCGGCCGTCAATTCAGTGCAGTATGGAGCTGCCGGTGGTCTGACCGGTCTTGGCCGTCACCGGGTCTTCGGCCAACTGTGGTATGCGCCGTGCCAAGACGTAGAAACAGAATCTAAGCTCATCCCTTACTTTCAAAGTGCCGCCGGCTACAGTCGCGATCTTTAGCCCGAAATCAGATTGCCGGATTGTGAAGTCGCCGGTGGCTCGCAGGGTATCGTTGCCAAGCACTAATTGGGCAGTGATCCCCAGGCTGAGCGTGGTGCCATGTAAGGTGAGTTGGCCGGCGACTTCTGCGCGAAACATTGATTCAAATAGCTGCTCCACGGTGACTCTGCTGCTCACAAAAGAAATTTCGGGATATTGTTGGACCTCCAATACCTCATCATTCATCACGTGCTGAATCACCTGGCGATCCTGTGCGCTGACGTCGTTCGTCAACTCGAAAAAACCGGACCTGATCCACAATGCAAGGGCGCTTTCGTTAGGTGAACTGGCATCAAACCGTATGTCGCCGGTGAAATCGCGAATCGCGAATTCCGGGTTGTGCGCGGCCGCTGAGATCAGTCCGCCGGCAAAGGCGCGAACTGTAAACAGGCTTGCTTTGGGATCAATCCGGTAGGCGTCGCCTGTTGCATGTGTACTGGGTACTCCATGGATTGTATTCTTCGTAGTTAATTGAGGCATAAACAACCTTAATCTGGACCGGCGGTCCAGGAAATGCAGATTGCGCCGAATGTACTCATTGACGAATAGCAATTATCGAAAACTGTATCCAGTGCGTCGAGAGTACAGGGGTCATTAATTTTTCCTTAGTTTTGTCCGAATAATGTAAATAAGAAGATTCTTAGTGGTTTTGGTTTCCTTCGTGTTCGTTATGTACTGCGAGGTACTTTGGAATCGTGTTTTTCTCACAGAAAGTGCGGCTGCTCTTCTTGCGACTCTGCGGTAAGCTTTTGATTTTGCTTTCCTCTGTGTTCCGAAGCCTGTCCTTGAGCGTAGCGAAGGATGTCCTCTGTACTACTATCTTCTCAAGCCGCGAAGAATTTAGGCGCTCTTCTCTATGTTCCTCCGTGCCCTCTGTGGTTAAGGTGTTGACTTGGATTTTTGCTGTTCTCCGCGCCTCCGCGATATATGCTGGGTTTTTTGGTTGCGGCTATGCTGCGCTGTGGTAGAAGGTTTTAGTTGTAGCTCGGCTGCCTTGTGTCCACTGTGGTTAAAGATTTTTGGTTGTGGCTCTGCCAGGCTCTATTGCTATTCGTCAAGTTCTCCTGGTGCTGCGAAGATTCCGGCGTTTGAGCTACCAAGCTACAAAGTGATTTGAAATCGTGCTTCTTCTCGCAAATTCCAAACTGTTCGGCTCAAAGCCAACTCTTTCTCCCGGGTTTAAAAATTACAACTTACAAATTATCAATTACAAATCCTGCTGATCAGTGTTTATCAGTCCAATCAGTGGCATCAGTGTTAAGTTTTTGGTTGCGGTTGTGCTGCGCTGCGGTAGAAGGTTTTGGTTGTGACTCGGCTGCGTTGTATCCGCTGTGGTTAAAGAGGTTGGGTGGCTATGAAAAGGGCACATCAGTCGCTATGAGGCAGGAAGACTGGAAGCACATCCCCGAGGTCAAGAGTAACATTAAGAAGAACGAATCCCCCGGCACTAAAAGCAACCGAAGGTTAGCCCCAAATGCGCGCAATGACGCGCACTTTATAATTACACCCGGCGAGGCTGTAACTTTTGAGCTGTTTGAGAATCTAACACTAGAATGGAGTGTAGCCATGAAGCAGGAAGTTAAGAATTTGCCGTCGGGCAGCAAGATTGCGCTACTGGTCGTGCTCCTGGTGCTTGCCGGTGTTGCGGCCTGGAACAGGGCTAATGCTGTTGGCGGCAGTACCGCCCTTCCGGACCCCGTAGTTGATGCCCCATTGGCTGCGAAGACAGGCGAACAGACCGCGGTAATTTCCGGCGGTTGCTTCTGGGGAATCCAAGCCGTTTTTCAGCATGTCAAAGGCGTTAAGAATGCCACCTCCGGGTATTCCGGAGGCGCGGCTACTACGGCTGAATATGAAGTTGTGAGCACCGGAAAAACCGGGCATGCTGAATCCGTAAAGATTACTTTCGACCCAGCGCAGATTTCCTATGGCCGACTTCTCAAGGTGTTCTTTTCCGTAGCCCACGATCCCACGCAACTCAATCGCCAGGGCCCGGACACGGGCAGCCAGTACCGCTCGGTGATCTTTTATGCTGATGAGGAGCAAAAACGCATTGCCGAGAAGTACATCTCCCAACTTGAGCAAGCAAAGTCATATCCTCGTCCGATTGTGACCCAGGTGGTTCCGCTCAAGGCGTTCTATGCCGCCGAAGCCTATCATCAGAATTACGCCACGCTTCACCCTGACGACCCGTACATCGCGGTCAATGACGCGCCGAAGGTCGAGCATCTTCGTCAGCAGTTTCCCGATCTCTATAAGAAGTAGGAGAAAGGCGCGAGGTACGCTTGCGTCTCTAAGAGCGAAGAAATAGATGAGTGCGATGCTTAGCGGTTGTGGAATGGAGAAATCATGCTGAATCGTCGGCAGTTTTTTATAAGCTCCACTATGGCAGTTTTTGGAGTTGGTCTGGTTGGATGGCTCAGAAGGCCGACCATGGGTACGCCAGAGGTCAGCCCTCTGCGCGGCAAAAACACGGCTGCGACGGTTACAATCGTCCAGTTCAATGATTCCGGGCAAAAGCTCGGTGCCGCTCACATCAAGAAGGTCTATAAGACCGAAGCCGAGTGGGAGCGCCAATTGACTCCACTACAATTTGAGGTTACCCGGAAGCAAGGCACGGAAATGGCATTCACCGGCCAATATGCTGACCTGCATGATAAGGGGCTCTATCGCTGTATATGCTGTGACAATGCGTTATTCAGTTCAGATACGAAATTTGAATCGGGGACAGGGTGGCCTAGTTTCTGGGAACCGATTGCAAAAGAAAATATCCAGACCTCAACGGACAAAAGCCTCGGGATGGTCCGGGATGAAGTTTCCTGTACGGAATGCGAAGCTCATCTGGGTCATGTATTCAACGATGGGCCAAAACCTACCTATCTGCGTTACTGCATGAATTCCGCGTCATTGAAGTTCGTCAAACATAGTTAATGCGCAAGATGAGTTCTTCATCCGCCCGGCTGGCCCCATCAGCGGCAATCCGTTCCAATCAGCGTTTATCAGCGTTGAGTTTTTTGGGTTGCGGCTCTGCGCCCCTCTGCGTTCTCAGCGATCTCTGCGGTTATGATTTCTGTTCTGCCCTTTGGTTGTAGCTAAATCTTTGATTACATTGGCTTACATCGGACGCTCTTAAGCTTTCTCATCTTTGACCGATCTTATTCATTGCAATAGTGCCGAACCCAAGGTGTACCTGAAGGGGTCGCCGCAAAGCACGAAAACGTTAGGAGATTGGCAATGAAGCGTGAAAGCAAAACCAGAAAGCAAGGAATCGGTAGATATCTCTTTGTACACATGGCCTTAGTTGCGGTTCTTTTGTTCCCAGGTCGCAGCTATGGGCAGTCCGGCTCGCATAGTGGAAGACTGGAAGGTTCAGTGGTTGATCCTTCTGGCGCCCTGATTCCGCAAGCCGAGGTCAAGCTCCTCAACGAAAGTACGGGGAGTTCTGATGCAAAGACCGCGGACAGCGAGGGGCATTTCATTTTTCCCGCCCTCGAACCGGGCGTATATCAGGCGACGATCTCCGCTGACAGATTCTCTCAAACGGTCTTTGCTCATGTTGTGGTGAACGTCGGTACTACGGCAATCCTCAATGCCAAGCTTACGCTGGCAGATGTACGCGAGGAAGTGACGGTAAATGCTTCTACGGATTCTCAGGTGGCGATCGACAACTCCACCTCTGCGGTGAGCACGGTGATTGATCAGAGGGCCATCGATGTGTTGCCGCTGAATGGCCGCAACTTCGTGGATTTTGTGTTGCTCACTCCGGGGTCAACTACCGACGGTGACTTTGGCATGGTCAGCTTCAACGGCATTGCCGGCAATTTCAACAATTACTCCGTGGATGGCGCCAACAACAACAACGCCTTTTACGAGCAGCAGATTGGCCGGACCAGCATCCCTTATCAGTTCAGCGAAGATGTGGTTAAAGAATTTCAGGTCACCAGCACCGGCTTTGAGGCTGAATTCGGGCAGGCTGGCGGCGGGTTGGTGAATATTGTCACTAAGAATGGAGGCAACGCTGTCCACGGCGACGTCTACTATTACCTTTTGGATTCGGCGCTCAACGCCAACGACTCGATTAACAAGAGCAGCGGCATCGCCAAGCCCAGCAACCGGCGCCAGCAATTTGGAGGCACGGTGAGCGGCCCCATCCGCCACGATCGCCTCTTCTACATCGCCAACTACGAGGGCCAGGTGCGGAATGACCCTATTGTCGCCAACAACCAGCTCCCCGATGGCTTTCTCGCCGCCAACCCGTTTTTGCAGCCGCTGCTCACCGGAACCGGCACAAATCCGCGCACCTTCAATCAGAATACCGCGTTTGGCAAGATTCAGGGGACCTTGAACGATAAGAACACCTTCACAGCCACCTATAACTACCAGAGGTTTCGCAGCCCGCACGGCTACTTCAGCAGCCCCACCTCAACCGGAGATGGGCTCTCGCTGACTGATGGCGCTACCAGCAACTTTGCTCAATTCTTGTTGCAGACTACGCTCAACGCAACCACCGTCAATGAGTTGACACTGCATTTCGGCCAGGATACGCACTTTGACTTGCCCGCCACCGCCCCCACTTCTCCAACGATCACCATTCAAAACCCGGATAGCGGGTTCGTATACGGCGGTAACCGTTTTCAGCTTTCTGAGACAGACCGCCGATATCAGCTCCGCGACAGCATCACCAAGCTCATCGGCAAACACATGCTTAAGGCCGGAGCGGACTTTAACCTGAGTCGCGAACGCGATTATTTTGTCTACGGCCCGAAAGGCGAATACCGCTTTGCTGATCTTCCCAGCGTCGCCGCAGGCGCTTTTGAACTCTATTTGCAGTCCTTTGGCCAGACCACGGCAAAGTACAGTTCGACCACATATTCTTTCTTTGTGCAGGACGAGTATCGCGTCACCAACCGGCTCACCTTCAACTATGGCTTGCGCTATGACCTTCAGGTGCTGCCGCAGCCCGATGTTTGTAACCCTGCACTAGCTCTGACCTGCAAGATTCCTTATAGCCATAACAACATTGCGCCGCGCGCCGGATTTGCGTATGGGTTCGGTTCCGACGGCAAGACTGTGCTGCGTGGAAATTTCGGCCTCTTCTATATTCAGGAAAACCTGCTGGACGTGGCCCAGGCCCTTACTGGCAATGGGATCTCCCGGCAGTTTCTGGTTGCGACCGGTCCCGGCTTCGGGAATTCCAGCCCCATTATCACCTTTCCCAACAGCCTGACCGCCTTTCCGACAGGGGTTTCGGTTACGCCTTCCATCGTTGTTTTCGCCCCAAACTTCCGCAGTCCCTATGTGGAACAAGGCAACCTGGGGCTGGAGCACCAGTTTGGAAAAAATCTCGCTGTGGGAGCGACCTATGTGTACAGCCATGGTCTCCAACTGCTCGGCAACTCCAATGGGGTCACCCGGCAGGCCAATGGGAACTTCGGCTTCGACCTGAATCTGGTTTCTCCCAGCCAGCAAGTCGCGAATGGCGGTTCGTTCAACACCGACACCGTATTCCTGCCCAATGGAAAGTCATTTAACGTTCCCGATTTTGAAGCCATTGATGGAGCTTTGTCCCCCAATTTCGGGGCTATCAACGCCATCGACAACTCCGGCAAGTCCATCTATCACGCGCTGCAGACCAGCTTGCGTTACAGGTCCTCTCAGTGGTATGGCCTGGTCGGATACTCCTTCTCGAAGACCATTGACCAGGGTACCGGGTACTTCAACCAGTTCGACCAGGCTTCAGAGCGGGGCTTGTCGCAACTGGATCAGACCGGCAGGTTTGTGGCCAGCGCGTCGTGGACCCCCCAACTCAAGCTGCTGAAGGGCTTCACTTTTGGCACGGTGGCGACCATCGCCAGCGGGCGCCCCTACACCGCGGTATTCAATACCTCCCAAGTCAATTTCTCTGTAGTGCCGGGAGAAGGTTTCAATTCCTTCCGCGACGCAGGGGTAAAGGATGTCGATTTCCGCATCGCCAGGTCATTTCAAGTCAACGAGAGAATCGGCCTGAGATTTACTGCGGAATCTTTCAATATCTTCAACCACGCCAATTTTCAGCAGGGGGTGGTCAACAACGTGCAATACGCCCTCACGCAAAGGACGGATAGCGGCGGCAACGGCTTGAACCTCTGGGATGCAACCGCCAACCCGGCCTTCGGCCAGCCGCTGGCGGCAGCGCCGCGCTATGGGGCGCGCAGCCTGCAGTTTTCCATGCGGATGAGTTTCTGAAAACAACCTGGGGGTTGAACGGCCCTTTAGGGCAATACGGTTCTCTTGGAAATGCGACGAAATTGAGAGCCACGACGAACCAGCCCCGCAGGGGCAAAATTATTGAGCCCACCCGCGTAAGCGGTGGGTAAAGTTAGAGATAGAGACAAAGCCCCACGGGGGCGACATAAGGGTTTACGTCCTTGGTTTGAGAAGATTGTTGGCTTTGTCCAAAAATTCCATGACCATCCTTCTCCAAACAGCCGAGAGATGATTATGCAGTCCTCTGTGTGCCTCCGTGGTGGCGATTTTGGTTTTCCTTTGTGCTACTTCGTGGCCGGAGCCTGCACTGAGCGGAGCGAATGTGTGGTTAGCATTTGCTTTTGGTTCTGGGCAAAGCCATGAACCACGCTCTAAACAGTATTGCGTAAAGTTTGCCGGCCCGCTGCCGATGATTCTGGCGAGGCTAGGCTTTGTTTAAAACCGTGTCACCCTTCATGCCATCACGCAAACAGGTCATCGGCTTCGTCGTATTTGTGCTCGTCGTGCAGCGGGCCGGATTTATCTTTTGGGGTACAGGACGCACTGGAACGCTCTTTGTCAACACGCTGGCAATAGCAGCCAATATATTGGCCATCGGCTGTTCCCTGGCTGCTTCCCGGCGAGGACGCGGCTTGTCACGCCTTTTCTGGCTCTTGTTCGCCAGCGCCTTTGCGCTCCAGTTGGTTGCGGATGTGGGGTGGGCTTACTGCCGCTACTTTGGCGTTGCGGTGCCGGAAGCCGCGCTCTTTCCTTCTCTGTTCTACCGTCTGTACGCCGCGCCTATGGCGATTACCCTTTTTCTGTCCAGCGACGTCCGCACTTCCAAGCTGGAAACCTTTCTCGAAGGCTGCATCGTGGTCGGGCTCGTGGGCCTGTGTATGTACCAGATCCAAATGGCGGAACTCAGCCCCCATGATCCGAACATGGGGCAATTGATTACCGGCAGCACGATAGTGAATTTCCTACTGGTACTGGCCGCATTTGCTCGCTTCGCATTCTCCACGCCCGGGCGGTTGCGAAACCTTTTTGGAAGGCTTGCGCTCTATCTTGCGATTTATTCCTCCGTGGCATTTCTCACCAGTTACGTCGATGCCTATCTTCCCGGAATGGACGATTCCTTCGACTTGGTTTGGATTGTTCCATACCTCGTGGCGGCGGCTCTGGCTGTTCGGTGGCGTCCGAGGCCCGAAGAGGAGAAGCCCTCCACGCCGCGCATCAGCAGGCGCGCAGCTTTGCTGTGTTTCAACTTGAGCATGGCTGTCATGGTGCTGGGCAGCGCCGTCCTTGGGCTTCGGGTCGTGGACGCAAGCCGCATGGTGGGGCTGGCAGCCGTTGGCCTCGTACTGCTCTCCTATGCCATCCGCTGCGCGCTCATGCAGGATGCGCAAGAGAGGTATGTAGTCGCGCTTCAGGACAGCAACGAGCGCTATGAATGTGTCGCCCTCGCAACCAACGACGTCCTCTGGGAGAGGAGCGTGGCCGATGACAACATATCCTGGAACAAAAATGTCTATTCCATGTTCGGATATCTGCCCGCGGAAGTGCGGGCAGGGCGCGATTGGTGGATCGGCAATCTTCATCCCGACGATCGCGAGCAGGTCCTCTCCAGCGTGCGTGCCGTACTGGAGAGTGGAAACAACGCGTTGTCATGCGAATATCGCTTCAGGCGGGCCGATGGCTCGTATGCATTCGTTCTTGACCGGGGTTACGTGGTGCGCGATTCGCTGGGCAGTCCGGTCCGCCTGATTGGCTCTATTCAGGACCTGAGTGTCCGCAAACAGGCGGAGCTTGAAATTCAGCAGGCGCGCCAGGCCGCTGAAGTGGCCGCCAAGAGCAAGAGTGATTTTCTGTCCAATATGAGCCACGAGATCCGCACCCCCCTCAACGGCATCCTCGGCATGCTGGAGCTTGCCGGCCAGACGAAGCTGGATCCGGAACAAAAAGAGCTTCTGGCCATAGCGGGGGAATCCGCGGACACGCTTCTGTCGGTGGTGAACGACGTGCTGGATTTCTCCAAAATCGATGCTGGCAAGATGGAATTAGAGAAGATTGACATCGACGTCGCCGAGACGGTGGCCAAAGCGGCCCGTATGCTACAAGTGAGTGCCCGCCGAAAGGGCCTTGAGATCGCATACCACGTGGCCGCCGGCGTTCCTCGCCACCTGATCGGCGACTCAACCCGCCTGAAACAGGTGCTCATCAACCTGCTGGGCAATGCAGTCAAATTTACGGAGCAGGGAGAAATCAATGTGCGCGTGGAGACCGGAACCCGCGGCCCCGGCGAAATTGGACTGAGGTTCTCGGTCTCCGACACCGGGATTGGCATTCCACCGGAAAAGCAGGAAGGCATTTTCCATGCCTTCTCCCAGGCCGACAATTCGGTGACCCGCCGTTTTGGCGGCACCGGCCTCGGCCTGGCCATCTGCGCCAAGATCGTAGACTTGATGAAAGGCAGAATCTGGGTGGAGAGCGAAGCCGGAAAAGGCTCGACCTTCTTCTTTACTGCCAGCTTCAACCTGGTCTCCGATGAGAGCGCCGTTGCCGTACCGGCCAACCCGTTGCCTGCTCGCAACCATTTGCCCGGCGCCCCTTCTTCCGATATCCACTACGACGCGGCCCGCTCGTTGAATATTCTGCTGGCGGAAGACAATCAGGTGAACCAGACGCTAGCCAGGAAAATGCTGCAAAAACTGGGTCATAGGGTGGAAGTTGTCCAGGATGGGCGCCAGGCGGTGGAAAGAGTGAAATCAGAATCTTTCGACCTGGTCTTTATGGATGGGCACATGCCGGAGATGGACGGCCTCGCCGCAGCTCGCGCCATCCGCGAATGGGAGAGCGCTCACGGCGCTCACATTCCGATTATCGCCATGACCGCCATGGCCATGCAGGGCGACAAGGAAGCCTGCATCGAAGCCGGTATGGATGCGTTCATCCCCAAGCCCATCGCCATGAAAACCCTGCAGGAAACCATCCAGTTAGTCACGGAAGCCGTCCCGCCGCAAAGCCAGCTCTCCAACCAGAGCGAAGAAGTCCAAACTGTCCACAGCGAAGTTTCGTAACCGTGAAGAAGCAGTCGCCAGAGTGAACTTGTGGCACAGCCGCCCCCGGCTGTGTCTTATCATTGCGAAGATCAAATCAATAACCGGGGGAGGGAATTTGACTCGCACTTTTAATTACACCCACAGTGAAGTCTTCCTCCGCGTAAATCCGCGGTAAGGTTTGTTTATGCCACTCTTCAAAATTTTGGCAATTTTGGCAATTCTGGCAATTCTCCCAATTCCGTTCTCGAATCTGCGCATATCCGCGTAAATCCGCGCGGTAAGGCTTGTTGATGCCGCTCTTCAAAATTCTGGCAATTTTGGCATTTATGGCAATTTTGGCAATCCCTCGTATGGCTACTGCTGGTTCTGAGCAACCTCCTCTAATGTCCTGGCCGTTTGCCTATACTGGAGTGGGATCGTCAACTCTATCGGTTCGCTGGTAACCACACCGTTTTCGCCCAATTCAAGTTCGCCTATGGCTGCCCACCGTTGCCTTAATGTGCGTGCAAAATTAGGGCTGTCGGCGATCACTGATCGTTCAATTTCGGACGACCATATTTCCACGTCCAGATTCATCCAGAGCTTTGGGGCCTTGGAGATTACCTCCCACAGCCTGTTTATCGTCTCAGGAGGCATAATATCCAGGGAGTTCTGCGCCTTGCTGAAGCTCACTCTTTTGCTAGTGTGATAGGAGGAGGTAGCGCTCTCCGGCGGGATGATCCACACAAGATATTCTGGGGGCTGCGGCTGATCCAGTGCAGCTTGTAAGAGCTTAAAGGCAGGATCTCCGCTGACGGACTTCCATTGGCCATCCCGATGAATGTAAGTGCCCATCTCCATCGCCTTTCGGCTTTCACTTATCCCTACGCCTTCAACCGATAATCCATCGTCCCATGGTAAAAACAGCCCTTCAGCCTCCGGACGAAGCAGAATTACCGGCCTGTCTCCGGTATTCACGAATTTAAGGTCCAGTTCAACGTTGAAGCTAATGGCGGTACTCGTTTCTTCAATCAAATAGACGGAGTCTACATGTCCGCGCACGGCCAGGCCTGAATGCTTTCGTAGGGCGGGCGGTTCCGGTAATGGAATTTCGATAGGTTCACTCTCGATCTGTTCTAAATACAGCTTTCCTGTCTTTGCCCATCTCTTCTGCAGACCTTCCTGGAATTCTGATTTATTGAAACTATCGTAATCGTCTGCATTTTCGTCTTTATCTTTATTTTTTTCTTCATCTTCATCTTTGCCTTTGTTCTTGTTTTTCTCCTGGTCGTAATATATGTCAAAGGGAGAGTTGGCGAGGTTTAGCTCAAGCTTTGCTGCTTTTGATTTTGGGTAGAAGGGCTCCTTCGGGCGGTCAGCGCTCGGTGGGTAAAAGTCCAAGGGGATGGTTGTGTGGGTTGTATAACTCTCCCCGGGCTTGAGGAGGATTATTAATTCCTCCGGCGGCGCCTCATGATCAAGCGCAGAGTGCAGCAGGACTTTTTTCCTCTCTCTCACATCGAAGGTCACCTCGCCTTCCGGCGTCCATTGCGCGGAGGAAGAATCCACCACAACTGGGTCTCGCCGCATCAATAGAATGTTTTCGTTGCTGACATTGACGACGTCCAAGTCGAAATGGGCCTGATATGTGAGGCGATAGCTCTCATTGCTCACCAGATCAATCGAAGTGAGTTTTCCTTTTAAGATCAACGGTGACTTGACCTCGCTATCGTCATTCGCCCAGCATGACGATACAAGGATCAAAATGGCCGGCAGCAAAAGTCGCCCAATCCACATAAATCATCTCCAGCAATTCTCAATTCTATTCCCATTCTGGGCCGGGGTGTAAAGACTATATTTGGATGGGATAGGACGAGCCGAGCCGCTAGCACTGAGTGTGAACATTCCCTAATGTAATCCCAGATTGATTTGTGCCACAATATGGCTTAAATCCGCGCGCATCCGCGTAAATCCGCGGTAAGGTTTGTTTATACCGCTCTTCAAATTTTGGCAATTTTGGCATTTATGGCAATTCTGGCAATCCCCCCATCTTATTCAAAACAAGCCGGATCCAATCCTTGACATAAATACTTTATAAATACTATTATGAGACTATGAGCCGAAGCCGGATAGTCTCTTATCTCCATCGTGCCGCCCATGCCCAGGGCGATGCTCTTGTGCCCTGCGAACCCGCTCCTGCTGCCTACTGGCGCGAGGAAGACCGCCGTCACTGGGAAAAACAGGCCGCCTATGCGCAAAATGTCGCTGCTGAAACTGCTGCCGTCGTGCCCGATCAGCATCAAGCATCTGAGGAAGAGCCGTTGCGACTCGATGCCTCCATTCCGCCGCCTTCTCCCTCGGTTACAAACGCGGGCAATTCAGTCGAGGCTTCCCAATTCCAGCCTCCGCCCGCGCCTGACCCGTCCTCGATGGCGCAGATTTTGGACGATATCTCCGCCTTGGTCCGCCAGTATCTTTTCTGCACCGAAGATCAACTCACCGTGCTCGCCCTGTGGGTCGTTCATACCTATGGTTTCGAATATTTCTCCGTAGCTCCCTATCTGAATATCTTTTCCCCGGAAAATCAGTCGGGCAAGACTGTCTGTATGCAATTGCTTCACTTGCTCTGCCACAACGCCTGGATGCCTACTGGCATCACCCCCGCCCGTCTGATCAAGCGCGTCGTTAATTCTCAGCCCACGTTGCTGCTCGACAACTGGAATACTCTGTTGCGTCCTGCCGGCGATCAGTCCCTGGTCGGCTTCCTCACGGCTGGCTGGGCGCACGGCAACCGTTTCGTCACCCGCAATCATCAGGAATCGGATAAGTCCATCGTTTGTCCAAAAGCTTTTGCCGGTCCCGTAGGTCTGCCTGCCTCCCTCGCCGATCGTTGCATCCCTATCGCCCTTCATCGCAGGCAAACCACCGGGGAGATGCTCCCATTTTGGCCGGACATTGTTTTTCAGGCCGCGTTCCGCGCGGTTGAGCCGATTCCCGCCTGGTTCGGGGAGAATGCTGGTGTTGTGCGCGAGAAAGCTTTTGTCTTTCTCTGCAATCATTGGCCGCAGATTTCCAGCCACCAGCGCGATGCCGCGGCGCCCTTGCTCGCCATCGCGCAACTGGCGGGTGACAAGTGGTCCAGAAAAGCCCAATACGCCCTGTACCGGATCTTGATGGCTCATTCCCCCGGGCCGCGTTCCATCGGCATTCAACTGCTTTCTGATATTCGGAATTTCTTTCGCGAGCGCCAGGATCCGCCAAGAATCCACACCGGGCCGCTGCTGGAATACCTCAACGCCCTGGAGGACCGTCCCTGGACAGACAAGAAGGCAAAGAAGAAATTGACCCCCAATGGCTTGCGGCTGATACTTCAGAACTTTCCCATCCACCGTAGCAGCAGTCAGCGCATTGGTACCCTCAATTTCAAAGGCTTCACCTTCCGCCATTTTATTCAGAGTTGGGAAATTTACCTGCCTGAGTTGGCCTCCCGGCAGTCGGCTTCAGTTGTTGCAAATGAGGTCGTCACCCCAGGCCATGAGGTCGTCACCCCAAGCCCTCAGGTCGTCACAAAAACTCCAGTTGGCAAAGATAACCCCAATGCCTTCAACACCTGTGCCGACCCGCCGCCAAAATAACAGGTAAAATTTTGGCTAAGAACTAATGGCTAAGAACTTGACCGCTCCATTCGTCCCGGATATTTTGTAAAAGCAAATCAGGGAGAACAATCATGCGACTGAAACTACTGCTGGCCGGCTTGGGAATGGCCGTGGCCGCGATCTTCTCATATCCAACAAGCGCTCAGGGCCGGCCGGAGGCTCCTGCCGCCTTTGATCTGAAAGAGCATTACACCAAGTATGAATCTTACATTCCCATGCGCGACGGCAAAAAGCTCTTCACCTCTATTTACGTGCCTAAAGACAGCTCGCATTCTTACCCGTTCCTGATGACGCGCACTCCCTACAGCGTAGGCCCGTATGGAGTGGACATGTTCAAGAGAAGACTTGGACCTTCCGAGGCCTTCGACAAGGCCGGCTACATCTTTGTATTCCAGGATGTTCGTGGCCGCTATCTTTCCGAGGGGACATTTGTGGAGATGCACCCTCATATCGACAATCCCAAATCCAATGCCGACGTGGATGAGAGCACCGACACCTACGATACCGTCGAGTGGCTCCTGAAGCATGTTCCCAACAACAACGGGCGCGTGGGCATCTGGGGCATCTCCTATCCTGGATTCTTCACCTCGGCAAGTATTATCGATTCTCATCCGGCCATCAAGGCCGCATCTCCTGAAGCCCCCATGACCGATCTTTTCAAAGGCGACGACGCCTATCATGGCGGCGCATTCATGCTCGCGGCCAACTTTGGTTTTTATACCGGATTCCTGCCGCGTCCCGAGCCGGGCCTTCCCAAAAACCGTGAAAACTTCGACTACGGCACCACAGATAGCTACGACTTCTTCCTGAAGATGGGAGCGCTGGCCAACGCCGATAAGCTCTATTTCAAAGGCCAGAACTTTCTTTGGAACGACCAGGTGAGTCACGACACCTATGATGACTATTGGCACGCGCGTGATCTTTCTCGTCACATGAAAAACATCAAGTGTGCGGTGCTGACCGTGGGCGGATGGTTTGACGCCGAAGATCTCTCCGGTCCGTTCCGTACCTACCACGCTATTAAGGAGAACAACTCCGGCAGCTTCAGTGGCTTGGTTGTAGGCCCCTGGGTTCACGGCGGATGGGCGCGTCTTGATGGCGATCATCTGGGCAAAGTCAGCTTCGCTGCCAAGACTGGCCAGTACTATCGTGACAACATCATTTTTCCGTTCTTTGAGCAGCATTTGAAAGAGCACGGCAGCGCCAAATTGCCGGAAGCCTATGTCTTTGAAACTGGTAGCAACGTATGGCGGCAATATCCGAGTTGGCCGCCTCCTTCTGCGCAGAAACGCATGCTCTACTTCCACGGCAACCACAAACTCGCGTTCGATCCTCCCTCCGAGCAGGAGCAGTCGTTTGATGAATATGTGAGTGATCCTTCCAGGCCGGTACCCTTTGTCAGCTATGCTGCGCTGGATGTTCCACAGGAATACATGGTGAGCGATCAGCGCTTTGCCGCCAAGCGCCCCGATGTTCTCGTCTATGAGACTGATCCGCTGGAAGAAGATGTCACCATCGCTGGGCCAGTGGCCCCGAGTCTGCAGGTTTCGACTTCGGGCACGGATTCCGATTGGGTAGTCAAATTGATTGACGTCTATCCCACCGACTATCCCGACTCTGAGGCTCGTCAGCAACCGCTAACGGATGTCCCGCCTCCCAGCGAAAGGATGGGAGGATATGAACAGCTCGTTCGCGGCGAACCCTTTCGGGGAAAATTCCGCAAAAGCTTTGAACATCCCGAGGCTTTTCAGCCGGGACAGCCGGCAAAAATTGAATTTGAAATGCCGGATGTGAACCATACCTTCCGGCGCGGCCACCGCATCATGGTCCAGGTGCAAAGCTCGTGGTTCCCGTTGGTTGACCTCAATCCCCAGAGCTTCGTAAACATTCCCGACGCCAAGCCGTCCGATTTCGTAAAAGCGACGCAGAGAGTGTATCGGTCAAAGAAGATGCCCTCAGGAGTAGCTGTGCAGGTGTTGTCGCCGGGACAATGACGTAGTGGTGTGGGCTGTTTGAGAGCTTTGAAAATTGGTGGAAGAGCGGCCCTTCAGGGCCGCGTAAAGGAGTACCCAAGACCGCGCTTTAGCGCTGGCGAAAGTTTCATTCGCCAAAAGAAAAATTACCCACTTACCAAATTACCCACTTACCCAATGTACTCCCCCTTCGGGCACCACCAGACTTTCTCGCAGCTGGCCATCTTCTTTGAGAAATTCGATCAATGGTTTTCGAATGGGCTCAAGGGAGCCGTCGGAACTGTAAACTGCTCCGCCACCTGCGGGGATACCGATTCCACGTGCATCCACTTGCGATGAGTTCACCAGCAGTTTCAGGTTCCACCATTCGTCCTGCTCTTCATGCGCGCCTATATAGAACGGAGCAAATCGAAAGAGCTCTGACCTCTTCACCGCCGAAGATTCCGCAACAGGCTCAACCATCGTGCCTAATCCGAGTTGAACGGCCCCCGCGGAAATGCCCACCAGAACCACGCCGTCGTAACGCCTGCGCGAAATCAGCTCCTTCACCCCATTTTGCTCAAAGGCCCGCCAGCCTTGCTCCACATTGCCGCCGGCCAGAAGCACCAAATCGGCGCTCTGCAAAAACGCAAGGTCGTCATTCGAAGGCCGAGTTGGGATCATCCGGCGCTCAGAAATGCCAATTGCCTCCATGGCGGCTTCGAAGATCGAATAAAACGTCGGCTCATCGCCGTTGGATGCGCCCAGGTAGGCCGCTTTAGGCTCCGTCGAATCCAGGTCTGCACGGATTCTCTCCGTAAAGAGGCGCTCCTCTTCTTTCAAAAACAGCAATTGACTGTCTGCCAACAGGTACAGCGGCTTGATGGCCATGACATTAGTTTAGCGAAATCGGGTTGAAGGTACGACATTCACTACCTGATCGTTGCGTGAACCAGAAACTCCCTCTAAAAACAAAATCGTCATCCCGAGCGCCGTCAACGGAGCGCGCGTTCTCTTCAGCGCGCGTAGTAGGCGTGAGGGACCTTGCGTTGTGATTGCATCTTCCGATAC
>Ga0070730_10002356_pt1 | contig 17182 bp, 10 predicted proteins | sample Coa_R1_3_FD_66447 | JGI IMG/M metagenome (GOLD analysis project Ga0070730, IMG submission 66447) | Surface soil microbial communities from Centralia Pennsylvania, which are recovering from an underground coalmine fire - Coalmine... | ecosystem: Environmental > Terrestrial > Soil > Unclassified ... | reverse complement strand
TGAGTCCATCCTGCCTGTGGGCTGGCGCTGGCATAGACAACGCAACTGTCACCTGCGACTGCAACGGCAGAACAAGCGGAGATTGTCGTGAAACTTCCGCCACTGGACTTGACCGTGTACACAGTCGCCCATGAAGTACAAGATAGCAATGCAAAGATGATGACAAGGCGCTTCATTAGAACACTTCTCCCTTGTGGCGCGGGACTCCACTTGCGCTCACCGTGCCTGTGGTCGTAGGTCGCAGCGATAGAGCACCCATCTCCCAGCCTCCGCCGGTATTTCCGACCTGTGACATCTGCGGAGCAATAGTGCCGACAGTGGTTGCATTGTCGTACTCCGTCAGCATATCTCGTATCGCAGCGCCAGTGTCATGTAGGCCGAGAGTGAATGGCGAAACTGCCGAGTACGTCCCGCCAGCGGTCTGAAACACCGCCCCATCAAGCACCATCGAATTTGCAGTAACCACAGACAGGTTGCTGGAAGTGATCGTTGCGGTCGAAGCCGATACTCCCGACGTGCATACTTCCTTATCAATGAATGCCTGCACGTTGCGAAATTGGGCCACTATGGCATAAGCGTGGGAAGGTGTGTTATTCGGCGTGGGAGTAATTAAGTCCGATCCTGAGCCGGTTGAGGTCGCAAGGTAATACGCTATTCCGTCTGCTTCACTGGAAGTTTGTGGTGCCGCATTGAGGCAGGCGTCTATGAACTTGTAGGAGTTACCCAGACCGTCAAATGGTGGATTCAGGCCCATATATCCACCGTGATAGCCGATGTACTGCTCCACAACAATGACATCCCCGACTGCGACCGAAGCCAGCGTGCAACTAAAGGTTGAAGCGGTCCCGCATCCGTTGATGTATGCCGAAGTGGACTGAGAGGAATTGACCACCAAATTTATTGGCCCCAAGTCCGCCGTGTTGGTTCCATCCGTGACGTGGAACGTGATGGCGTGCGTTCCGCCAGCGGTCGGAGTGCCGCTGATTTCGCCCGTGGCACCGTTCAATGACAAGCCGGTAAACAGCGTTCCCGAAGTGATTGACCAAGTGTAGGTTCCTGTTCCTCCGCCGACTGGAAGAAAATAATCGTAGGCGCTCGAAAGCGATCCGGTCGGGATGGATGCAGTCAGGAAACGGATGGTAGTCGGAGCCAGAGCCAAAGTGACATAGGGATTGTTGGTGTCGGATGGGGTTGCACTAAGCGTATAGGTGCGTGTGTCAGTAGCACCAGCAGTATAGCCAATACTGAAACCTGCCCCAGCGTTTCCTCCCGTAATGTTGCCCACAAATCGCGTAGGGAATACGGGATAAACGATGAGGCCGCCGCCAGTATTGGTATGAAGGAAGTCGAAATTAAACTCTCTGTTGTTCGTGCTGACAGTCGAAAACTGGTAAGTAGCGCTTGCCGCTTGAGTCGCAGCACCGCCATGCGAGTTGACAGTGGTCGTGTACTGGTTCTTGTCAAGCTCGACACAGGAGCCTATCGCTCCAGATACGCCAGAAGTTGTCCAAGTAATCGTATCTGCGCCGGTGCAGGCTGCCGCTCCTACCCAAGATGAAGTGACAAATGCACCGCTGGTTTCCGTGTCAATTAAGGTAAACGATGTTCCGCAAGTATCAGCAATGGCGCTGATTGTGCCGGAATCAAGGTGATAGACCGCGATGATCGGATCGCCCGTTGTTACGCTGCTCTGGGTTCCGTTCGTCAGAGTACAGGTGTGAATATCCGCAGAGTAGGGACTAACGCTGGCTGCATTGAGGACTGGGTTCACAAAGCCGAGGACGTTGTTGGCTGCGACTGCGATACTCAAGGCTTGGGTTGATGAAACGCTATTCGCGTCTGTTGCTTGAACTGTGAAGCTGCACGTTCCCGTAGTCGTCGGCGTTCCGGTGATGAGGCCGCCAGAACTGAGCGACAAGCCAGCACAAGCAGCGCCTTGACTCGCCAATGTGCCGCCGCCAAAAATTCCCCAAGTGTATGGGCCTGTGCCGCCGCTTGCGCTCAGCGTCTCACTGTAGGCTACGCCCACAGCAGCACCCGGCAGCGTCGTTGTGTTGATGGTCACGAAAACGAGGGTGTAGAATGACGCGGGCGTGTTCTGATTCGCATAGTCGGCGGCAAACCAGTCCGCAGACGGAGCGACATTGTAGAGCCTGAACTCGTCAATCTGATCTTTCCAGAAGTTTGAGCCTCCACCAGCGATTGCACCGATGGCCTTGGCTCCCGTGTAGGAGGATGGTTGGTTCGTTGTGAACCCCCCGGCTCCGCCACCGTTGATGTAGAAATTGGCCGTCGTTCCGGCTTCAGCCGTTGCAATGTGCGTCCACACCCCACTGCTTATACCAGATGTAGCACATACCCATGCCGCGTGCGCTTGACTCCAATAGCAGGGGTTGTTGTTCGCGGCCAGTTCTCCAATTCCGAATCCGTAGCCCGCGAATGAGCCGCCATTCTGGTACGCACCGAATACGAGCGGCCCAGCACTACCCGTCGTCTTGACCCATGCGGACATAGCGACTGCACTGGTTAGGTTCAGAGCAGTTCCCGAGAAGTCCATGTATTGCGAAGTGCCGTTAAAATTTCCTGCCCCGCCAATCTGTCCGGTGCTGGCTGCTACTCCGTGATTTGTCGCTGTGCCGCCGCCGCAAGAGTCCACGATAGACAGCGTGCTGGCCGAACCAAAGTGCAGCATTGAAACCAGGCTGGCCGCTGAGCATACGCCTGCTGCGTTGCTGTGATCCGTGTCAGCTGCCTTGCCCACCTGAAAATAGACGTGCTTGGTCACCGTCTTGGAGATAGTTTGGCTGATATAGAATTCAGCGACTCCGGTTGTGCCAACATAATTGATTAGCTCGAAGTTGATGAGGTTGCCACTGCTTGCCGCATCGCATGGAACGATGTCGAGTCCACCTGTGGTCTGCGAGCGACCGCCCGATGCTATCTGGGCAAGGATAGCGTTCCCGGCGAAGTACACGATAAATCCGGTTTGGTCAGCTGCCATGCCGCCGCGTGCCGGAATCTGCAAATCCATGACGTTCGTGTAGCCTGTTGGACATGCAGTCGCTCCCGCGAAGGTCGCAGAGAACACGAGAGCGATGATTAGGAAGGGCTTCATTATTGGGTGGCTTTCACGAAGGGCGTGAAGTCTTTACTGGCCCCATCCGAGACGAAGATAAACGTCGCGCCATCGCCATTGGGTATTGTCGTCGTCGCGCTCTGCGTGCCTGGTGCCCCGCCCGTGCTCTTGACGTTGGTGCAAGTCACAGGCGCGGTGAGGAATGATGTGCCGGCGTTGTTCTGCACGTCCATCGTCGAGGTTCCATTGTTGTCCGTCCAGCAACTCAGCCCGGTAAGTGTCCATGTCACGCCGGAATCGTTGTGGTACAGAAACAACGTGTAGGTTTGCGCGGGGATCGCATTGAATCCGTCTCCGATTCCGCCGCCTTGTAAGTGGAGTTGGGTGTACTGCGTCGGCAAACTGTATGGCGCTCCGCCGTCGGTTAAGGTCGTCGTCGTCCCAGAGACTGTGGCCGAGACTAAATGGCCGGTCGTTGGCGCCGTGGCAAAGCCGAGGATCGTGTTGCTTGTTGTTGCCGCGCTGCCCCAGATGGTATGAGCACCGCCGCCAGCACCGTTGGCTGTCTGCAAACTACCCGCTGCAGAAGCATCCGTGCCAAGAATGACCGCCGCTGGCAACGAAAGTGTCCAAGAGCCAGAGGTCGTGATTGGACTGGTTCCGGTGACCGTCACCTGATTTGCCGTGCCTGCGAGGCCGATACTGGTGACCGTGCCCGTCCCAGGCGTAATCTGATGGCATCCCCATCCCGTACCGGCCGTGTAGATAGCCGTGTCTGTTGTGCCGGAGCAACCATTCGTTCCGCCAGCCGGCGCCGCGCTGTAAGCGCCTGCTGCTGTCCCAGAGGTCACATTCCCGAAAACCGTGTCGTGCGCCGTCGTCGCCAGGCTTGCGGTCAGGGTTCCGCTGGTGGTCACGGAACTCGATGGAGTCGAACTCAACATCGTTCCGTCTCCGGTAAAGGTCACGGAGGTTACAGTTCCGGTATGCTCTGCGCCGTTGTCTACGATATTGCCTGAGCCATCGAAGCCGGCATTGTGGCCGCTCGTGAGCGTGCCGCTGGTCGTGCCTAAAGTCGAGGTACTGCCGCTGATGAGCGGACTAACCGCGGCGCTTGTGAGGTTCCCACTCTTTGAGGATACCCAGGGGAGATTCAAGTGCCCGGCCGCGGCTGCAGGGAGGGTGGAATTGAGATCAAGATTTGGCTGGGATTTGGTGCCGTTGATCCGAACTGCGGTTCCACCACCGCCTTGACCAGAAGCGTTTAATTCATCGCCACTTAACTCACGGATAATAGCCTGTGTTCCCGCACCCGAGTTCCCAGTATCAATCGAATAGTACGGCTGGCCGTTGGTAGGCGCTGTAGCTCCTACGTCGGTTAAATCACCACTGATCGAAGTGGACTGCTGAGCATAGTGTCTAGGCGTCGCGGTGTTGTCAAATACCACAGAGCAAAACCCTATCCAACAAATAGCGGTTTTCCCGGTTGTACCCGGTGCAGCGCCATTACCGGGAACAGCAACGCCAAAAGGGACAAGGGTTGCGGCTTGCGTATGATCGCAGATTATGGCGAGACCAGAAGCATCGGGGCAGGCCATGTGATTGGCTGTGGTGCCGGTTACGGCGTTGTTAGAAATCTGCCATTGAAAATCGCCGGTCGAACTTACATCAAAGCCATGCCCGGACAAAGTAGGAGTCGTCCCATCATCGAAGGTCTGGCTCGGAACTGGTGCTGCTCCCGCGCCAGCACCTTTGATCAGTGCGCTGAGAGTTTCAACACCGCCCGACGATAGAACCGATGCGCTGGAGAAATATGCGAGACCTCCGGAAGTTCCCGCGAGGTTGAAATTCAGAGTCCCAGCAGTCGTAACGGGCGATCCGGTGATGGTGAAGATTCCCGAGGGCGAAGTGCCATTGACACTCAGGCCAACACTGGTGACGGTGGCTCCTGGGATTACACCACCGTCAGCCAGCGTTATGCCGTCTGTGTTGAGGAAGGTAGCCAGATGCCCAGCGGTGGAAGTGCCGGGCCCGATGGCGCAGGTGGCGCAGCCGATGGTTCCTACCCCCGTGATCGGACCGCCGGTAATTGGCGTGCTGGTGTCAATCTCGGTGACAGTTCCGCCTCCACCGCCTCCGCCCCCGGTACCGAGCAAGTTCGACGCTACCCCGGTCGAGACGTTCAGGTAGAGAACTGCCGTCCCCGTGATCGAACTGGTCACACAGACCTGAAAGAGATCGACACCGGCAACCGAAGCTTGATAGATCCCATTCGCTGTGATAGTTGACTGTGGCGTTGTGGATCCAGACGGAGTGACCGAGGTGTTATCCGGAGTTTGGGCCGCGATCTGCACCTCGGGCTGAAGGGTTGCCGACCAGGTTCCGCTGACGTTGATAGCTACCGTCGAAGAAGTCCCGGAAGACACGTTGACGGGGGCGCACTGGTTCTGCGCCGTCAAATTGAACGGTCCCGCGCGCTGGGCGAACGCCGGAACCGCCAGACAGAGAAGGAATAGCGCTAGGCGTTTCAATGAGGTTGCTCCTTTCCTTTTGGTGGAGCGGGTTGGGGTTTTGCCTTCGCGTCTTCCGCTGCTTTCAGGAACTCGAGCCAGTGCTCGCATTCCTGAATCGCTCCCGTGAAGGCATTGAGGTTCGCTACCGCCTGATCCTTGCCGTTCTTTAGCTCAGTCAATCGAGCTTCGAGAGCGGCTTTCGTGATTCCAGCGGGCGGCGCGGCTGGTTTCTCTTCGGCAAAGACGAAACCAGCCAGCAAAACGAGCACAACCAACCACTTTGACATAGGCGAATCCTTACTGGCAGAACGGAATTTTCAAAGCTGTGGAGTTGACTTTCACGTTGAGGAAGCCGGAGTTGGTGCAGGTTCCCGGCGATCCGGTCGTGGTCGCCAAGGTGTTGCTCGTGTCGTCGATCCAGAAGAAGTCAACGAACCCTCCTGAAGTCGTCCCGACGTGAATTACCGAGCCCGCCTTGGTGGAGGTGCTATTGCTGATAAATAGCCCTGACACGTTGTTCACGGTGGCCGCTACTCCGGTTCCACCGATGTCGAACCAACCAGCGGCCGTGTCTCCGGTGTTCGTGATTGTCGAGCCGGTAAGATCGAGTTGCCCAACCGCGCCGGCAATAACACCACCGCCGCTTTGAGTGTTGGACGTACCCGCAAAAATTACCTTGCCTTGGGCGCCATAGATATACCCGCTAGCCACGGTGGTACCGGCGGCGATCGTCGTTGCTCCGCGCACCGCGGTTATGCCATTGCCGCCATTCGCGTAAGAGGCATTGCTTGTCGTCATCGTGCCTAAGATTGTTCGCACGTTGCCCGGCGCTGCGGCCGACACGGTGACCGCTGTGGTGTTTGTCGAGGGAGTATAGGCACCCGGCTTCGTTCCTAGTCTTCCTTCTCCCAGCGAGTAGGCGCCGCCGCTCCAGTTGTAAAAGGTCCACGGCGAGGTCGTCGAGTCCACAACCGTCACGTTGGCGTTCCCCTGTAGGGCCGCAATGATCGAGGCCACGCTTGGAGTTCCCGGAAGGGCCGCGACCGTCTGGTACCAGTATTTGTCCAGAATCACGTCGATGGGAGGAGCGGACTGGCTTTGTGTCGCAACTGCTTCCTGGAGTCCGGCAGTACCCGATTTCAGGACGAAACTGGTGTGCGAGTGAGTTGTCGTCGCTGCGAATCCGCAAGAGGCCGAAGTTTGGCTGGTCGCGGTCGGAGAAACGATTTCACTCTGGGTTGGGTCGGCGTCGATGATCGCCACGGGGAAATAGATCGTGGTCGTGTTCTGTACGCCGGAGAATACGAAGAAAGGTGGAGTCTGGCCGTTGTTGTAGGGGCTGTAGTTGCAGGCTCCGCCGTTGAACGTGTAGGTATTGGCTTGCTGGCCGACGATCGACCAACCGTTGTAGTCGCGGGCAAACACCCAGGTGGGCGGTAGGTTTTGGGCGAACGCTGGCAAAGCGCACAGCGCGAGGACGCACACCAGTCCGACAAGGGCCGTGTTGCGGATTGCGGTGAAAAGGTTTTTCATTTCATTTTCTCCTTTGAACGAACTGTTGCGCTGCCAGAACTCTAATTGCTCAAAACTGGTGTCACCGAAAGATAACTAGCCTCTGCCGGCGTAAAAGTGAATAGTGAACTGTGAACTGTCGCCGTCTCCGAGCCGTTGCATTGAACCTGAAGGGTAAAGGTTGCAGTCGCGCCCGCAGCATAAGTGCTCGTCGAAATCTCTGAAGCTGCCAGGCCATTATGTCCACCGCCGCCATTCGAGTCGCTGTAATCCAGAGCGAAGGGGCGACTGTTCGTCGTGTCGATTACCTCGGAGCCACAACTGTTTGAACCATCGAGGTAAAGGCCGTAGCGAACATCGGCGCGATAGCTTCCGCCTCCCGCGGGAAACGTAACCACTTCAGTCAAGACGATGGTTTGACCTGTGATCGTGACCGGAGAAGACAAGGAAATCTTCTGCGGCGCATTCGATCCAGTCGCGGCTGACGGCACGATATTGCCATTCCCGTCAAAGCCAGCAAGAGCGGTCGAGGACCCTGGCGCGCTGCCGTAGGTTGCAACCAGCGTTCCGGTACCAGGTGCATTAAGCCCCACATTCGTCTGGGACGGCGAGGAACTATCCCCCGCGGTAAACAGCGAACTGAAATTGAAGACTGGCCGCTGGGTCTGCGCCGTGCCATTGAGCGAGAGAGTTTGATAGAAAAGGCCAGGACCGCCGCTGATGATTCCATAGGGAATCGTTGCAGAATCGACGTAGTAAGTCCCGTTTCCAAGAAGTACGTGGTTCACTGGCGCCGCGCCGTTGAAAAGATACCCTGAGTTCGCGTTGATTGCTCCCTGGTTTGCCACTCCTTCCACATCAACACCCCAAGCCGGAAGCGCTGTTGCCACGCCCAGATGCCCGACGTTGATGACGTTGTAGTTCGTCATGCTCAACGGCCCGGAAATGCTTTGTGGAGCGTGATTGTAGGGACGCGCGAGAATTGGAACCGGATAGTTGACTACTCCGTTATAGAACGGCAAGCCCTGCGAGAGATTGATCGTGTTCCCCGGGCCCAAGAGTTGCCACTGCATCGGGTAACCCGGCATGGTCGCGCCGGCCGGATCGGTCAGGCTAACGACATATCCAGTTCCAGTGGGCCATCCCGCATCGTTGGCGATAATCTGACAGAGGGTAGTGTTGGTTGCGGGCGGAGGCGCTCCGTTCACCAGCGCTACTGATTGCGTGTACGTCGAGGATCCCGTGACGCTGCCCTGGAGTGTCTCGGTGCCTGATGCGGTTCCAATATAGACCTGCATTCCCGAAGCCGTAGACGGTAGACCGCTGGAGGGTTCGCTGACCTGCAGACTCCCGGTTGCTACCAGTTGCACTTGGACTTCGGGACTGGCCAAGGTGACGTGGGAAGCAGCGTCGAACCAGACAATCTCGACGAAGTAGTTACCCGATGAAAGTGTTCCCGTAAAGGCCGCGCTAACCAGCGGAGGATTCAACGGATTCGGGGTCCCGACTACGGAGCCATCGACACTCGTCGCGCATTCCGAAGTGACGGGAACAATGACCTGCGCAGAACTCATCGCCACCAAAAGAACGAGGAGCCCACACAATCTAAGGTTAGTTCGCATGGGCTCCTCTACCCTTTGGAGGAAGGATATTGTCGGTGACCACGTAGGTCACGGGAAAAACAACACTTGTGTGTACTGTGCAACTTGTTGCTTGAGTGGCAAGCACGCCGTACATCGAGCAATACTGCTGGCTGTTGGCATTGGTAAAGACCGCCTGCTGATCGGCGGATCCTACTATCTGCGCGAAAGATGCGGCATAGCCGGACTGCACGGTGTCCAGCGTCCAGGGAGAAGCGACTGAGGTAATATTTGCCGCCGGCGAATTCGCCTCGGCAAAGTAGGTAACCCCGGCTTGAATTCCGGCAGTCGCAGTTAAGGTCAGAGTCGTGCTGGAGCCAACGGAGAAGATTGTGTAATGGGTACTCGCTATACTGATCGCGTCCCCGGCAGAAAGCAGCGAGAAGTCGTTTCCGCTCACCCACGTCACAGCCGTTCCGCTAGTGTTCACCGTTCCTGTCAGGACTGGGGCACGCGGGGCAACCACACCAATAAAGAAGTTGCAGACTCCGCCTGCACCCCCGTCTCCGGGAGTGAATCCAGGGGCTACGGGATTGACGGTAGCGATCCCACCGCCGGTTGCATCGTCGTTGTTGTTGACTTGATCGTGGTAGAAGAACAGATTGAAATTGTCGGCGGCTACTGTGTTTGATAGTTCGTAGAGCCAGACGTTAAGATTCTGGCTAGTGTTCCACCCGCTAAACGTCAGCGTTTGCATCGACGCTGCGTTGAACACGTCGATGATGAACGTCTGAGTTCCGATTCCCGAAAGACCTCCGCCATAAGCAGCCGTGTTGGAGCTTCCTCCGTTCCAGACGTTCGCTGTGCCATCGTGGATTGTGCTCGGTCCCAAAGTTTCATGTTGGGCATCGTCCCACGCCATCGCCAGCACAAGGGCGTTTCCAGTAGTTGTTGGCGCGGCGAAGGAAACGCCGCCGCTCGCTCCCACGACAACCCCATGCGCTCTTTGAACAATCTGCGCCGTCGAGAGACCGGTAAACAGGCAGAACACCAGAAATGGAATCAAGCGCTTCACTTTGCCATCACCGTCCAATTCGAACCATCGCAGTAGGCGAGAACGTGAAACGATCCCCCGCCCGTAATGGTTGCTCCCCATGTATTCGTTGTGGAGTCGGTCACGCCTGCCTGAGTGCTTTCGATTCCCGAGGTACAGGCTGGAAGCGCCGAGAACAGGTTCGTACCCGAAGCGATTCCGTTCCAGCCTGGCGTTGAAACCGTCACTGCCGACGATACGGTATTGCCGGAAGCGTCATAGGCAACCACGCTGTTCGCGGTTGCCGTGCCGGTCGAGAATTGAACTTTTGAACCGTTGCCCTGGGCTGGCGCGATCGAGAGCACGCCGGTTGAAGTCGTGTTGAGAAGCACGCCACTGCCGAGAGCGCCAAGGAATTGCGCGCCCGATAATCCCGTATCCGCTGTACCTTGAACGATGAACTTGTTGGCAAACGGGACGTTGGCTGATCCATCCACGGAGTTGCCGGCCAGCAAGCGCGCGGTTGTCCACTTCGCCGCCGAGCCCGTCGTGTTCTGGTTTAGTGTCGGGAAGTCTCCTGCGACCGCGATCGAGAGCACGCCCGTCGAGGTCGTATTCTTGAGAATGCCCGTTGTAAGCGAACCCAGAAATTGTGCAGCGGAGAGACCTGAATCGGTTGTGCCTTGCGCGATGAATTTGTTAGCGAAAGCGACATTTGCCGAGCCGTCAACGCTGTTCCCAGCGAGAAGTCGAGCTGTGGTCCATTTGGCCGCTGATCCTGTTGTGTTGGCTGCATTGTTGGGAATCTCCGAAGCAAGTAGTAATCCAGCGCTTAACTGCGGAATATCGCTACCGGTTGAGCCGACGGTGTAGGCGTATGAACCTGGTGCGGGAGATCCGGCAGAGTTACCCCAAAGGGTTGCGGGAGCTGCGTTCGAAAGCGTGAAGCTAAGGGCCGGCGTGCTGGTCGGAGTCGCAACGCTCGTGGTAAATAGGGGTGAAAGGTCTCCAGAACTGAAAGATGTGACCGTGCCAACGCCCGTACAGCCCGCACCAGAATCAATCACGTTTCCATTCACGTCCCAACTTGCGCAGTCGCCGTTGGTTGTCGTCCCGGTCGATGTCGCAAACTTCGTGGTGTTGCCGGTCACTGTCCCGCTAGTTGGCGGATTCCCAGCGCCGCCTCCGATAATTGGAAGATTTGCGGTCAGCGCACCCGATGATGCCCAAGTCGATGAGGACGAGAAGTAGGGCACACCGCCCGAAGTTCCGGCCACGGTCAACGCTAGGGTTCCCGACGTTGTGATTGGCGAACCGCCCACCGAGATCAAGCCGCCGGTAAAGGACTCGGCAACGCTCGTCACGGTTCCTGTGTTCTGCCAACTTGCGGTTGTTCCGTTCGACATCAGAACCTTGCCGCTCGCGCCGATGCCTAAGCGCGTCGATGAGTTCGTGCCGTTGCCGATGATGAGGTCGCCAGTCGATGTGATGGGCGTGGCGAAGGTGAGCGTCCCAGAAGTGATGACCGGAGAACCTGTGATCGTGTACCCGGTGGGGCCAGCAAGACCAACGCTCGTTACCGTACCACCACCGCCGCCAGATCCGCAGACTCCGCCGGCATCGACAAAGTTACCCGATGCGTCGATCGAGACGCAGTTCCCGTTTGTCAGCGATCCGGTCGAGGTTGCGAGCTTCGCGGTGCTCCCTGTGTAGGTAAACGGTAATTCCGCGGTGGTCAGGCTGTTGTAGGTTGGCGCGGCCGAACCGCCCGTGAAATTCCCGAGAACCTGGTGCGCTCCCGCAGTGTTCAGGGTTGCGACCAGTGTTCCAGAAGTGGTCACCGCACTGGAGGGTGTGTTGCTCAACACCGTCCCATCGCCCGTAAAGGTTACCGAAGTTACCGTACCGATCCCGCTGGTATTGAAGAAACCCCAGGCGCTTCCATTCCACTGCAGAAGGCCAGGAGCAAGCGTCGGCAGGGAGGAATGCAGAAGGCTATTAGCGTCGATGGTTCCAGTCCCGGTATACCCAAGACTCCCACTTGAACCCATGAGCAGGGCGTGTGTGTTTGTTCCCGCCGTGATGCTGGCGAAGCCAAGGGAAGAAGTACCGCACGGTGTTCCGCTCGAGCCGACCAATCCGGATACGACGCCTAAGCAGCCATCGGGAAGCGAGGAGAGATTCAGCGGGCCCGAAACGGTCCCGCCGGCGGTCGGCAGGTAATCCGAGATTGTGGCGAAGGCGCCCGTTCCAAACGAAACGCCATTGCTCTTCGTGCAGGAGATCGCGCCTGTCACGACATTGATGGTGCAATCCTGGTTCATGGTGAAGCCGCCGAAGTTACCACCACCAGCGTTGTACTGAATTTGGTTTGTGCTGCCGCCCGGGGGAGGGCCGCTGTGCGAGATCGTGCAGTGCCAGACAGAACCAGTCCATTCGATCGTCTGCCCAGCGTTGCAGGTATTTGTTAGGCCAATCGTGTCTGTTCCCGTACCGTTGTCGGTGATGGTGATTGGGAAGGACTGCGATAGATTCAAAAGGCTTTGCAATCCGTTCGGCGTGCCATTGGTTTGCAGTGTCGGGCCTGATCCTCCACCCCCGCCGCCGCCCGCGCGCGTGGCGAAAATGTCAATCCAGAAACCGGCGAAAGTAGCATCCGCCGTTGCCGGAGCGTCAATCTCGAACGTATCGCCAGTGTCTATTAACCCGCCTGGCGTAAACGTCACATCTCCGGAGAAGGTAATCGTTGGGACGATTTGGCCCGCGGCAAAGTTGATGGTTCCGATAGGGGAACCGTTCTTCTTGAGCGTGACCTGAATATCGCCGGTTGGCGCGGTGATTGCCCCGGCATTCGTTCCGACGAGACCGGAGGGCATGGTGATCGTGCGGGTCGGCTGCGAGTAGTAAAGCTGCTGGCCGTTGGTGTAGATACCAGCCGCCGGTGGAATGTAAATGTAGAAATCGTTAGCACTCGGTCCGCCGCCGCCGCCGAGGCTCGCGCAAATCCACGCGGTCCCGTTCCACATCCAGACCTGATTGACGCAGGTCGTGCTTTCCGAGATTACGCCAGAACTTGTAATCGGATCCGGGGTAACGACGATGGGAATATCGGCGGTAATGCTCGTGACGGTACCGCCTCCACCCCCACCGCCCCCGCCAGAACCGACGACGAAAAACATCTGAGTGGGAGTCAGGCTGATAACGTCATTGGCTGCGGGAAGACCGTTAGCACCTTGGAGTTGCCCGGTTACGGTAACGTATGGGTTAGGCGGAGGCGGTGGAGTTTGGGCAGAGAGGATGAGGCTGAAGCAAAGAACGAGTGTGAGGATTAGGATTTTCTTCATGCTCTGCCTTGTGCCTTCGCCAGCCAGTAGCTATCCCCGAAGTAGGAGATTGAGTTCGTGACGTGCATGTAGGTTGCGAGGTCTGCCGCGGGCAGTTTCATGGCCTTCATGCGTTCCTGGTAGGCCCGATGGATGACTGCGACATCCATCACGCGGCCGCAGCGGACAATGTTCTGTAGTTCGGCGCCAGTCTTTTCCACGTCCTCAGTTCTCGATCCCGTTCACAGGTCGTTCCACAAGGAAGCGTTCGCGCCTCCGGTCCAGTTTGAACCAGAGCAATACGTCGCTCCGCTTCCCCGCCGATCAAAGGCCGACCGCACATCTCGCAACGCCGCAAGGCAAATCTCTGTTCCTGGCTGCGCCCACCAGCAATGCGATCAACCGTTATGAGAAGTAGCACAGTCTTCCGACTTGCCAACCAGACTTCCCCTGGCAGCGAAGCTAATCCAGGCACCGCGCGTTGTACGAAGAAGTCTGGAATATCACGCAAAGCTGAAGGTTTCACTAACCATATCCATCGGTGTCTTGATGGTCGAATGCCTTGCGCCCTGAGTTCTTGGCGCCGAGCTGCGCGCCAGCGAGGCTTGCGGTTGCGGTTCATCGTGGCCGTGGGGCGCTCATCCCGGTTACAAACTCACAGGTTCCACAAGAGAAACGCTCGGTGCTTTTGCTTTTTGGCCGAAATTCATTGCAGCACCCGCGTTCCTTGCTGACGCCGCCGGCTACTTCCACCTTGCGGCAGTCGCCATCCTTTCGGGCTCCGGTCAGCTCCATGTAGCCAGCCGATGCGCTAGAGAGCTTCGACATTGTCCGCGTCGGGGATGAATAGGCCCAGAGATTCCGCAGAAATCGGGGGAGGAGATTTCAAATCGGGATTGTCGCAGCTCCAGTGCCGCGGCCGTCCGTCCTTCCAGGTCTTTGCTGACCACCTGTGATGCCGCTTGATGGGCTGCGCGCACCGAGCACAGACCCGCTGCCGACACCGCCGATACCAGACTCCCGAGAAGTACCGGCGAACTTTGCCAAAGAAGGTTCGAAGTTTCAAAATATGCAGATCCACGCGATGAAGATGACCAGCGCCGCGATGATGCCGAGCCGCGATGATGCCGACGATCACGATTACCGCGGCAGTCTCTTGGGCATCCGTCATCAGTAAGCCGCTGCTTTCGCGGTCTCCGGGATCATAAAAGAATTCTGCCAGCGAATCCGATGATCGCCTAAAGCTGGAATGGGATAGTGGATAGGCTTCGGCTTGAGCATCTTGTTCTGAACTTTGCCGAAGGGAATCAGGTTGCCCTGGCCGAGAAGTTCGCGCAGTTCGTGAACCACAACCACGATCAACTGAAAGAGGCGCCCGTGACTGACGAAATAGCCCTTCCCTTCTTTCTTCCATGCGCGGACCGTGGCCCGCTCTGCCATGAAATCAGGACCTTCTTCCCGAGAAGAACCGGGGTATAAGCAACCTACCAAGTCTTCGGATGTCATGTTTATGAGGGGTCGAAGCTAACGCCGTAGCGGTCACACAGCAGGGAGCGCCATTCTTGGAGGTTCGGGTCAGACAATCGAGCACGCAAGGATTCATACACACGCGGCCAGATTTTCTGCATTTCTTCCCAAGTCAAAAGGTCACGGTCAAACAAGTTGTGATGGTTCGGGCAAAGGGTCATCAAATTGAAGTCTTCGGCTGGTCCACCATAGCGCGCGGGGATGATGTGGGCTCTTTCGATAAGACGGCAGAATCCACAGATTTCGCAAGCGCCAGCAGAACGAAAGGATGGAGTCGTAAAGACTGCCGCACTTTGAACTAGGGGTGCAGGATCGGCTTTAAACTTAAGCTTGAGGTTCATCTCTGCCGGTTTGAGGGGATAGGTTTTGAGGCGGATCACTTCCCTATCCGTAATAAGAAAACACTTCCCATTGTTGCGAAATTGGCCTTTACGAGCATCTCGCAGGGCGCAAGCGTCAGACCTCTGAATGACTTCGTGCGAGTCTATATCACGACAGCCAGGCCGAATCAGTATGACGAATTCTCTAAGCAATGGGACTCCCCGAGGCGTTTTGATGTGCTGGACACATACCAGACTCTAGTCGTCGGGTACAACGGGCGTAGCGATGGCTGGGGGAGTTACGAACTCACAGTAATCTCACGCTTTCTTCGTGTCAAGCGGAATCTCACACTCGTGCGTATTCTCCGTGGTGCAACTTCACAGCCTCTCGGTAAAGGACGTGTGCTTCTTCTGGGGTTGTACGGTACCCCAAACTTTTGCGGACTCCATTGATATTCAGTTGCGCCTGATACTTCCCGATGCGCTTATGGAAACTAACGCCCTTAAACCCAGAGGTGTTATCTCGCTGCTTTACGCTATTCCGTCGATTTTCCGTCCGTGTAGCAATACGAAGATTCGACCGACGATTATCCAATGTCTGCTCGGGATCAACATGATCTCCAATTCGTGAATCTCCGTGTTTCAAACCCAGAATTTCCCGGTGCATATAGATGCTGTGGGTTTTACCTTCGCGCCTGGAACTACAACGATGAGCATAAAATGATCGGGCACTCGGAGACCAAAACGCGGACCATTTCCACTGACACAACCATTCGTAGTCCTCGTCATCGACCATAGCTACCTGGCCTCGGGAAAGGGGAATCTGCTTCATGGATGTGCCTTAACTTCAGGAATATCGGTGCAGAGGACTTCCGTTGTGAGAAGCAGCGCTCCGATCGACGCAGCCTTCCGCAAAGCTACGAGAACTACCTTAGCTGGATCCACGATGCCCATGTCGTAAAGGTCGCCAAAGTGTCCGGTTGCGGCGTTGAAGCCGAGGGAAGGAAGATCGCTCCCAAGAATCTCGGCAACGTGATCACAGGGCTTTTTATCGCCAGTGTTACGGATGATTTGCCGAAAAGGTTCGCAGAGCGCGTCAAGCAAGAGATGCTTGCCCTTCTGCACATCGTCGCCGGAATGGGTCGTGTAATCATAAGCCTTTACGGCTCTCAGCAGTGCCACTCCTCCGCCCGGTACCACGCCTTCCTGCAACGCGCCGCGGCAAGCGTGTACGGCATCTTCTGCCCGCGCTTTCTTTTCCAGCATGGCCGGTTCCGAGTGCGCGCCAACCCGCAGCACAGCAACCCCACCAGTCAGCCGCGCGATCCGGTGATCCAACTGCTCTTTCTCTAAGGGATTCGTTGCTTCCTGGCTCTGCTCGATGAGCTGCTTGATGCGCTTCTGTAATAGCATTTCATTGGCGCCGCCGTTGATGAGGACGGTCCGTGTTGGTGAAATTACCGCCTGTTCACAGAATCCAAGATCGTCCACGGTAAACGAAGAGAGCTGGTCGTCGATGCGCGTCGAGGTCTGGGAGTGGATCCGCTTCGCTCCGATAGCGATGCGCAAATCCTCGAGCGCGGCCGTGCGCTGGTCTCCGAACCCTGGCAGTTTCACGAAGCACCCGCCCGGCAACTGTCCGGCGTGGATATTCGCGGCGAACATGTTCAAGGCGTCCCCAGTGAGATCCTCGGCCACAATCAGCATAGGCCGTCGAGCCTTGACGCAGCGCTGAAGAAGCGAACCAATCCCATCCCCCTGCATGATCTGCCCGTTCTGGTTGATGCCAGCGCCGACGATGATTCTCTCTGAAAGCAGGATTAGCGGATTCTTGAGCACACACTTTTGCCCGGTCGCATCCTTGGCGAAGAACTGGTACGGCTTCCATCCTCGTTCGAAGTAGAAGCCTTCGAGATGCTCGATGGAGGTTGTTTCGTCTCGGCTCTCCTGGAGTTCTAAGACTCCATTCGCTCCCACTTTGCAGGTGGCTTCCGCGATCATGGTGCCGAGTTCGACGTCGCCGTGCGTCGAGATGATCGCGGCCTGGCGCACGAGTTCGGGTGTTGCTGGGATCGCCAGCTTTTTGATGGTCTCTGCGCAGGCTGCAGCCGCGGCGTTAATGCCGTCCGCCAGCAAGAGCGGTTCCGCGCCTGCTTCGACGAGTTTTAATCCTTCGCGCACGATGGCCTGGAGGATTACGGTTGCCGTAGTGGTCCCGTCGCCGGCTTCAACGACCGCGGCATCGGCCACTTCCCGCGCGTAGGCAGCGCCCATGTTCTCAAAGGGATCAGCCAGGTT
>Ga0070730_10002355_pt1 | contig 17184 bp, 11 predicted proteins | sample Coa_R1_3_FD_66447 | JGI IMG/M metagenome (GOLD analysis project Ga0070730, IMG submission 66447) | Surface soil microbial communities from Centralia Pennsylvania, which are recovering from an underground coalmine fire - Coalmine... | ecosystem: Environmental > Terrestrial > Soil > Unclassified ... | reverse complement strand
CGGAGTTGCGGATTCTTCGCTGCGCTCAGAATGACAAACACTCTCCCACAGGCGGGCGGGCGTTAGTGGCATCGCCAGGTGCGTCACGCCTTGTGCGCTCAGGGCATCCACCGCGGCGTTGACCACGGCCGCCAGGCACGGAGTGATGCCGGCTTCGCCACCGCCTTTCACGCGCAGCGGGTTGCCTGGCGTCGGATCCTCGGTGAGCTCCAGCGTGAAGTCGGGCAGCGTGGTGGCCCGCGGCAGCGCATAATCCAGAAAGCTGCCAGTCAAGAGCTGACCGGATCCGGCCTCGTACTGCAGATACTCAAGTAACGCCTGGCCAACGCCCTGCGCAATGCCGCCGGCTACCTGGCCGTGCAGGATGAGCGGATTGATCGGCTGGCCGGCGTCGTCGACGGCGGTATAGCGGGTGACGTGCACCTCGAAAGTTTCAGGATCCAGTTCGATCTCGCACACCGCGCACCCGGTTGGATGCGCCGGGATACGACCAGTGAACGCAGCCTCGCCACGCAACGGAGCTTCGCTTGCGCGAGCCAGATCGAACAGCGTGACACGGCGGTCGGTGCCGGCGGCGGCCCACGTGCCATTCTGTTGAACGATGTCTTCGGATGAAACTTCCAAAAGCATAGCTGCCAGTTCGCGGCATTGGGAGCGGATCTGCTCGCACGATTGGACGATGAGCGTGCCGGCGAGTCGCATCGAACGGTCGGAGTGCGTTCCGCCACCGGACGTGACGATGTCAGTGTCGCCGGTGATCAAGCGGACCTGAGAAGGCAAGACGCCGAGCTGGTCGGCGACAACCTGCGCAAAGCTGGTGGCATGCCCCTGACCGGTGGATTGCGTCCCGGCAACCAGCTCAATCACACCCTCGTCAGCATTGACCGTTGCCACGACGTGTTCGTGGGGTGCACCAACCGGTGCTTCGACGTAGTTCGCGACTCCAATCCCCGCGAGGCGCGCACGCCGGCGGGCGGCGCTCCGACGGCCGGGAAAGCCGTTCCAGTCCGACAATTCAAGCGCACGCTCCATGTTCTCGAGGAAATTGCCGCTGTCGTACGTGAGACCAAGCGCGCTGCGATACGGCAGAGCGTCATGTGGAATCAGGTTGCGGCGGCGAAGCTCGACGCGATCCATGGCGAGCCGTGAGGCGGCGAGGTCCAGCAGGCGCTCCAGCATGAACATGGCTTCCGGGCGACCGGCGCCACGAAATGGTCCGGTACAACCGGTGTGCGTGAGCACTCCGCGCATCCGCACGCAGGCGTGCGGAACCGCGTAAATGCTGCACAGGATGCGCGAGAAGTTGGCGATGGGCACGTAACCACCGACGGTGTATGCGCCGATGTTGTAGGCGCAGTCCGCCGCGAGTGCCTGAATCCGACCGGTCTTGTCCAGTCCGAGGCGGAGCGTGGCGATGGAGTCGCGGCCCTGGTGATCCGATAAGAAGCCTTCAGACCGGTTGCTGGTCCAGCGAACGGGTCGACCTACGCGACGGGCGGCCCACACGACGGCGACCTGCTCGGACTGCAGGTACGAGCGCGGGCCGAAACCACCGCCGACATCCGGGCACACGACGTGGACCTGTGCTGTTGGCATGCGTAAGGCGGCAGAGAGCGCTGCGTGCTGGCGACTGACGCCCTGGTTGCCGGCGATCATCTCGAAGCGCTGGCGCTCGGGGTCGTAGTTGCCGATGGCGGAGCGCGGCTCCAGTTGCGCGTTGGCGACGCGCTGGTTGCGGAACGCGTATTCGACGACGACATCGGCGCCGGCCAGGGCTGCTTCGGTGGCGTCGCGGTCGCCGTGTTCGCCGTCGAGCGCGACATTTCCAGGAGCGTTATCCCAGACGAGTGGCGCTCCACTGGCCAGTGCCTCGCCAATATCCGCGACGGCGGGCAAGACTTCGTAGTCGACTTCGACCAGCGAGGCGGCGTCATGGGCCAGCGCCGCGGATTCGGCGACCACGATGGCGAGTGGCTCGCCAACATAGCGGACCTCACCGGTCGCGAGCGGTGGCTGATGTTCCTCGAAGGGTTTGCGATCATCGGCGTAGCGGAAGGCGGGTTGGCGCGGATCGACGGCATCGGTTGGCTGCGCGGCGTGCGGGATAGGCCCGTGGCCGTCAGCCGCGTAGTCATCCGCCGTGAGCACGGCGAGCACACCTGGCGACGCCGAAGCGATGCGCGAGTTGATCCCGAGAACGCGTGCGTGCGCGTGGGGTGACCGCACGAAGGCGGCGTAGGCCTGATCTGGGAGAACGAAGTCGTCGGTGTACTGGCCTGCTCCGCGCACCAGGCGCAGGTCTTCCAGGCGCGGCAGAGGCCGACCGATATACGCCATCAATCGCCGCTGAGGTGCCACTCGCCGTTCGGCAGTCGGTCCACCAGGCCAGCGCTGCGCAAGCGCTCCAGTTCGAGGGCGATTTCACGGCCATCTGGACTGCCCAGACCGTCGACCAGCTGGACGAAATACTTGGGTCCACCCGCCAGGGCGTCGTGCACGCTGGCGTAAGCGGGTGCGTGGGCTTCCACCACTGGTGGTTGGGGTCGCCAGTGATCGATGTCATCCGGCAGACCAACGGGAATGGTGGCGTCGAAGCCGATCTTGCTGATGGTGCCGTTGTCGTCGATGGTGTGATCGAGGCCGGGGCGGCCGCGAAAGCCGGATTCGATGACGACGTCGCGGTCCGGGCGCATGCGGGTGCATTGTGCCCAGGCAATCTGCGCGTCGGAGGCGAGGTCCACGTCGGCGTCGACAACGGTGACGTGTTTGACGATGGGGATGGCGAAGAGGGTCTGGATGGCGGTGCGCGCCTGGCCTGGCTCGCCCGGGTGGAGTGCAACCCGCAGCTGCGAGCCGCTCGGCGCGGAAGCGACATGGTACACCCCGGCCGGGCGGAGTCCGGCTTGCTGGAGCAACCGCCAGGCGCTGGCCTCCACGCTGACGTTGGCCACGCTGTTCGAGTCGCAGCGCTCCAGGTGACGCGTGCCGTGCAGTACGGATTGGTACAGCACATCCTTTCGCCGCGCGATCGCCGTCACGTGGAACAGTGGGTCCGGGTGCGTCGGCCCGTAGAAACCCCACCATTCGCCGTAGGGACCATCCAGTACCCGCCAGCCCTCTTCGTCGAAGTAGCCCTCGATCACCAGCTCGGCGTCAGCAGGCACCCGCACGGTACTGGTGATGCTCTTGACGACTGGCAGCGGCGCACCACGCAGCGCCGCCACCAACTGGAGCTCGTCGTCGGTCTTGACGCGCAACGTGGCGGCCATGAAGTCCAGCGGGTGGCTGCCGATCACAAAGCTGACGGGCAGAGGCTGCCTGGAGTCCACCCGAGCGCGATAGATTTCGCGGAGGTCCGATGGCTGCGTCAGATTCGAGGTGAGGGTCCGTTCGTCGCGGAGCATCAGTCGCCGACAGCCGACGTTGCGTTTGCCCGTCGCGGGGTCCACTGAGAAGTCGATGGCCGACGAAATGTACGTTCCGCCATCCAATTCGTGTTGCAGAAAGAATGGCAACTGGGTGAGGTCCACCTGGCTGCCGGTCAGCACAACCTGGTGAACGGGTGCCTCGCCGGAGTCCACTTCGACGATGCGCTGTGGCGTGTCCAGTCGCCGCAAATATTCCTGGGCCGCCGCCGCGGCTGGCACGCCGAACGCCGCCGCCACGCGTGAGCGGCTGCCGCTGACCGCGGCGACCAGTTCATAGTGTTGCGGCCCGGCGTCCTCGAACAGCGTGGCCTTGTCGGTCGCCTCGATGATCTGGCTGAGGTCGATCAGGCGGACCGGTTCCGGGTGCACGTCCACTTCGCCAAGTGCTACCAGGTGGTCCACGAATGTCCGCAGACGAAATGCGTCGAAATCGAATGCCATCAGCGGTTCACCTCTTGATTCGCGAATGCGGCGACGAGCGTCGAGAAGTTCGTGGCGCTGGTGCTTGCGGTGCCGGCCAGGACTCCGTTGATGCCCGGCTGACTGGCAATTTCGGCAATGTTGCGTGGATTGACCTGTCCGCCATAAACCACGCGCATCTGGTCGGCGATGGTGCTCGAATACAACATGCTCAACGTCTGGCGGATATGCGCCACCATGTCGGCAACGTACCTGATGGGCGGTGGCGCCACGCGGCCCATCGTCGTCCAGGACGGCTCGTACGCAATCGTCAGGCGATCGTCCAGCGTCGCGCCATCGAGGTCCGCCTCGATCTGCTCCGCCACCACGTAAAATCCAGCGCCCTCATCCAACTGGTCGGCATTTTCGCCGACACACAGAATCGGCTTGAGGCTATTCTGTTGGGCCACTTGCAGCTTGCGGCGCACGATGGCTTCTTTGTCGCCGAACAGGATGCGGCGTTCGTATTGTCCGACCAGGACGTAGTCGCACAGGCCCTTCAGCATGTGCGGCGAGACTTCACCCGTGTACGCACCGGAAGTTTCGGTGTGCATGTTTTGTGCGCCAAGCGCGATGCCACTGCCTGTCAGGATTGCTGAGACCTCCGTGAGCCACGGAAAAGGTGGACAGACGACAATCTCGGGACCGTCCCTGGCTGCACCCATGGAGGTTCCGCCCCCAGCCGCGGGGCGCCCGAATGCAGCGACGAGCGATCGAGCGAGCGCCGCGGCCTCCTCGCGCGAGGTGTTCATCTTCCAGTTGCCGACGACCAGCGGCCTAACCACGCGGCCACACCGATACCGCCCGGGCGGCGAGTCGTCGCGAACGCTCCTCGATCGCCTGCGCGCTCCAGCGCTCGACGTTCGCAAAGTCCTTAACCAGCTCCAGCCCGTAGCGCGTCATGCGCAGCAGTTCCTTTTTGCGCTCCGCCACGCCGAGGTCCGGCGCGCGGCCGCGTGGCACCCACGTGAAATTGCCCAGTGTGCCGATGCTTTTCCAGTATTGCTCCTCGCCGACACCCATTTCGGCCAACCAGTCGGCGCGCGGCAGCAGCGGCGTGATCAACTGCAGGTCCAGCTGCTCGTAACGCACCGGTGTCCGGTGTTCGAAGCTGTCCTCCAGGGCTTCGGCGATCGCTTTCCGTTGATCTGGATGGCTGGCGAAGTACAGCGGATGTCGCACGATGCCGTCAGTGAAATCCTCATCGGAGGGCCAACCGACCTCTGGCCGCGCAAGTGCATCCACGAATGCCGCTACGCGATCCGTTTGCTGCGCGGCGCCGTTGTAGATCTCGATGAGGAGCTGGTTGTCATCCCTGACGGGAGCATTGACGAAGAGTCTCCGCACAAGAAGCGATTCGACTGCCTGGAAGACGTGAGTCACCTGTTCGGCAGTGAGTGCGCCACGCCGGTAATCCGCGTGCAGGCGCAGCAACAGCGGATTGAATTGGAACGGAACGGTCTTGGACCACGCCGTCAGGCGCTGCAGTCGGCGGCGGACCTCCATGTCGGCTTCGCGCTGCGGGTGGAGGATCTGGTCGTATTCCAGCGACCATGCCGCGAGATCGCGCAGCACGTCGCGAATGCCGTCCTCGTCGAGTGGTGCGAGTCGCTTGCGCCATTCCTGGTAGACCTCGTCCGGTCGAACCGACTGGCCCTCTTTCAAGAGAAAGTCACGCATGTAGTCGTCGAAGCGCTCACCCAGTCGCGACTGCATGGGCGACCAGACCGTGTTGTACCAGCGCTCGTGCTCGGCCGGCGGCAGGCGCATGAAGAAGTAATTGCGCAGCAGGTCGCCCTGGGTGAGCGGCATGCCTTTGGCATTCAGGCTTTCGAAGATGCGGTACGGGTTGTCTTCGGCGTCGAGCGTGATCGCCACGAACGACAGCTGGGTTGTGACGATGTGCACCAATCGGTCGAGGTCGATGCTTTTGTCGACTTGCTCCTGGATGGCGTCCTTGAAGGTCCGATACGCGTCGCGAATTGGCGATGCTTCCGGCTCTTTGCTGATGCTGATCACCGTGGCGAAGGCGTCGCGGTCCTGGTGCGTGGTCAGCACTTTTACGCCGTCCAGGTTCGCGTTCATGAGATAGGCCGAATGGATCCGACCGGCAAATGTGGGGTCACTGGGTTTTACGACGTCGCGGATGGCGGCCAGAAAGAGTGACAGCGTGACGATGCGCTGCTGGCCGTCGATGACCAGCGTGTGTGGCAATGGATCGGCCTCGTTGTGCTCGGCCAGCAGCACCATGGAGCCAAGGAAGTGCGAGTTGCGTGAGTTCAGCTCGTACAGTTCCAGGATGTCGTCGAAGAGCGTGGTCCACTGGCGACGGCGCCAGCTGTATGCGCGCTGGAAATAGGGGACTACATACTGCCGCGGCCCCTCGAGGAGGGGGCCCAGGCGCATCTCCTCGGCCTTCAACGCGGTGCTTCTCTGCCCGCAGCCTCAGACGGGCAAGAAACCAGGAGGAATCCTGGACCTCTGGAAGTCTGCTTCTCTTCAGAGAAGGAATGGTTCTGACGGTGGTTCCGTTTGGGCACCGACCGCACTTGTCGCCGAATGGATCCTGGACCGCTGTTCAGGTTCGCACCGACGTCAGCGTCCATGAGCACGCAATCTTGCGTCCAGTCGGGGGAAGACTTTGCGGGCGGTGCCCTCGAACACGTTGTTGGCATCGCCTTCGGAAAGCCCAATGGCATCCACGTAGCGTTTGGTATCGTCGAAATAGAAGCCCGTATTCGGATCCTTGCCGCGCACCGCGCCAATCATCTCCGATGCGAACATGATGTTGCCCACGTCGATGACTTTGAACAGCAGGTCCATCCCCAGCTGGTGGTAGACACACGTGTCAAACCAGACGTTCTGCATGATGAGTTCGGACAGCTCCGGCCGCCCGAGGTCCAGGTTCATGCCCCGGTAGCGCCCCCAGTGGTACGGCACCGCTCCGCCACCGTGCGGAATGATAAAGCGAATCCGGGGAAAGTCCTTGAAGATCCGCGGCTGCTGGACGAATTGCATGAACGTGGTGGTATCCGCGTTCAAATAGTGTGAGCCGGTCTGGTGAAATGCCGGATTGCAGGTTGCGCTGACGTGGACCATCGCTGGCACATCCAGCTCGACCATTTTCTCGTAGATGGGATACCAGTAGCGGTCCGTGAGTGGCGGGGCTTGCCAGAAGCCACCTGACGGATCAGGACTCAATAGACATCCCACGAACCCCAATTCGGTGACACACCGTTCGAGCTCCGCAATGGAGTTTGCGAGGTCGGTACCGGGCGATTGGGGTAACGCGCAGACGCCGACAAAGTTGTCGGGAAACATCTCCTGGACCCGATAGACCAGGTCATTGGTGTGCTCGATCCAGAACTTGCTCGTCAGCGCGTTGCCGAAGTGGTGACCCATCCAGCTCGCGCGCGGCGAGAAAAGCGTGAGGTCCGTGCCGCGCTCGCGCTGGACCGCAAGCTGGCCAGTCTCGATGCTGTGGCGAATCTCGTCGTCCGAGACGTTCATCTTGCCCTTGCTGGGGTTCGCCATGGCGGCTATCTGGGCCCCGCGATAGGCCTCCACTCCCGGCGGGTAGGTCGTGTAGTGGCCGTGGATATCAATAATCATTTTCTTTGATTCATGTTAGGACTTTGCTTTGGGGCTTGGGCCACCGCTTGGCTTCGCTCGCTCCCTCCCTACACAGGGGGAAATTCCCAGAGGGATGGAGGTTTGCGCTCACTCGGAACGTACGGGATCTACGTCAGGTTCGCCACAGGAGTTGCCTACCCGAACGATTGGGACTCCCGTCGGGAACGCGTGCCGAATAGGCCCTTTCCCAGGGGGACGGGGCGGGAAGGAGTGCGCAGCGAGGAACGAGCGGAGCAGCGACTGGCCCCGGGGGGCGGAGCCCCCTGCCCCGGCGCTTCTTACGAGGACGCAACGAAGGAGTGCAGAATAGTGCGGTGATGAGTGAGTCGGTTCGCTTCGGAATGTTCGATTGGCTCGACGAATCGGGCCGCGATCAGGGCCAAACCTACGAGGAACGCCTGCAAATGTTGGAGCTAGCCGACCGCGCAGGCTTCTACGCCTATCACCTGGCCGAACATCACGCCACCGAGCTATCGACCGTGCCCTCGCCCAACGTCTTCTTGTCCGCGGTGGCCCAACGCACCAAACGGCTGCGGTTCGGCTCACTCAGCTACATTCTGCCGCTGTATCAGCCGGTCCGATTGCTCGAAGAGATCTGCATGCTCGATCAGCTCAGCGGCGGGCGGCTCGAGCTCGGCCTGAGTCGCGGCTCGTTCGGCGAGCACATCGAAGGTGATCCCGACAAAGCGCGAGCGATGTTCAACGAAGCCCTGGACGTGGTTCTGACGGGCCTGACCACGGACGAGATCGACCACCACGGGCAGTTCTACACGTTCTCCAAACTCGTTAGCCGTTTGCGTCCGGTGCAGCGACCGTATCCGCCGCTGTGGTACCCCACCTCCAACCTCGAGTCGATCGACTGGGTTGCGGCGCAAGGCATCAGCACGGCGTTCTCGGTGCATCTCACGTCCGAGTTCAGCAAGATCGCGGACATGGTGCGGCACTACAAGGCCGAGTACGCCGCGCACCAGCATGATCCGAATCGGCTGAACGGGCACGTATCCGACGTGAACGTGGGGTTCTCGGTGCACATCCACGTTGCCGAGACGGATGCGCAGGCGATTGCGCAAGCTCGGCCCGCGTACGCGGCCTTTAGCCACAATTACACCTATCGGTACGTGCGCCGCGGCAACACCGAGCGCTACGCGAATCGTGAAGATTTCGATCAGCAGTTGGCGCATGGGCGAATCGTGGTCGGCTCGGTGGCAACCGTGCGCGAGCGGCTCAGCGCGATGCTCGAAGAGTCCGGCGCCAATTACGTGCTTGGCTGCTTTGCCTTTGGCAGCCTCACGTTAGGACAAATTCTTGGGTCGGTTGACCTGTTCGCGTCGGAGATCATGCCCGCGCTGCGAGCGCCGCGCGCGGCTGCCTCGGTTTAGTGCCTGCTTGTCATCCTGAGGGAGGAACGACCGAAGGATCCGTCACTCACGCGCGACGCGCTCGGAGTTGCGGATCCTTCGCTGCGCTCAGGATGACACATAGACTTCGGGAGGTAAGAGACCGTCATGACTCAAAGCGTTGAAGTTCGCCCCACCTTCGAGGTGACGTGGGAAGACGTCGAGTACCGCCCGGGCCTGCTGGCGCGGGTGTACCGCCCGCAAGGGCCTGGGCCATTTCACGCGCTCATCGAGATCCACGGCGGCGCCTGGAACAACAACGATCGAACCCAGAACGCGCCGATGGTCCAGGAGCTGGCGGCCCACGGCCTGGTGGTGGCCTCGGTCGACTTTCGGCTTGGTGGACAGGCGCCGTATCCGGCGTCGATGGCCGACATCAACTACGCCACGCGATGGCTCAAAGCCAGGGCTTCGGACTTCAATGCCACACCAGTGGCGCTCGGTGGGCTCGGACTGTCCAGCGGCGGCCACATGGTCATGCTCAGCGCCATGCGACCTTTTGATCCTCGCTACGCGGCTCTAGCCTTGGACGGGCATCCGGAGATCGATGCGTCGCTGGCGTACGTGATGATGGGTTGGCCGGTGCTCGATCCGCACGCGCGGTATCTGCATGCGCGCGGGCAAGGCAAGTCACAGCTCCTGGAGTCGCACCATCGCTGGTTTGGCGACGAGGAAACGATGCGCGAAGCCAACCCGCAGCTCGTGCTGGAACGGGGCGAGAGCGTCGAGCTGCCGCCAGCGCTCATCTTTCAGGGCGCCGACGACGACGTGCTGTCGCCGAGGACCGCCGAACGGTTTGTAGAGGCGTATGGCCGAGCAGGTGGGATCGTCGAACTGGCAATGTTTCCCAAGGCAGGCCACGGCTACGCGCGTGAGGGTGGCGCGAGTATGCACCGCACCGCGGACGTGCTGAACTGCTTTGTGGATCGTCAGCTGAAGGCCGCGGCCGCGGGCTGGTAGCCGCGGGAGCGGAACCTCGCGCGAGCGACACCCCGTTTCGGGTGATTTTTGGGCGCAGCCGCAAAGTCGGTCCGCCTGGCTATCCCAGGTGGGCCTTTCGTACCGGTCCGGGATCTTGTTCGACGGCGTTTTTCCGAACACAAAGCGCCGACACGCAACCCGGACTCAACCGAAAGGCAACCCCCCATGCACAACGTCAACTTCGGCCTCTCCTGGGGCTAACCCCCCGAACGGGGGCCCGGCATGCGCCTCCGTTCGCTTGATTGATTCGCCCCGACTGCACATACTCCCGCCGCCGCGGTTCTATGTTGTTTGGCCTTCCCCAACGCGCTGGTCTCTTCTGGCTGTTGGTCGTCACCTCGGCCATCGCACTCCTTGTCAGCTGCTGGTCGCTGACCGCGGATCCGCGTCTGGACCTGGCCCCCGCGGCCATTCTCTTCGCCATCATCACCGCGCTGGCCGAACGCACCCAGGTTCGCCTCGGGTCCGCTCGACCGGGCGGCGAGCTCCTGTTCAGCATCTCCTGTACCGCGCTGGTCGCGGTGATTCTGCTGTTCCCAGTCGCCTGGGCCGCGTCGATCGCGGCCATCGGCATCGCACTCGGCTGCGTGCTGCGCGGCCAACGCGAGCCGCAAAAGGTGGTGTTCAACAGCGCCAACGTGACGCTCGGCGCAATCGCCGGCGGCGTGTTGTGGAACCTGGGCGGCCGAGACATTGGGTTGGCGTCGCCGCTCTCGATCCCGTGGAGCGCGGCCGCCGCGCTGGTGTACTTCGCATTCAACGCGGGCTTGACGACGGTCATGGTCGCCTTCGTTGTCGACCTGCCTGTCGGGCTGGTGTGGCAGCGCAGCCGCCGCAACGCGCTCCTGGCGCACCTGGCTCTGCTCGCGGCGGGTTTGCCGGTCGCTGGCCTGTGGCTCGCCTATCCGTGGATGCTCGTCTGCCTGGCGATTGCCTTGCTGGCGGTCCACCGCTCGGCAGCCGACCGCGTCAAGCTCGAGACGCAGACGCTGGCCAGCCTGTTCGAATTGGCCGACATTCTCGATGCGCGCGACAAGTACACCCACGGGCATTCTGAACGCGTGGGTCACTATGCCGAACAGATGGCCATTCAGCTGGGCATGCCCAGCGATCGCGCGCACCTGACATTTCTGGCGGGGCGCCTGCACGACATCGGCAAGTGCGCCATCAACAACGAGGTGCTGCGCAAACGCGGTTCCCTGGACGATGACGAGAAGGTCCATATGCGACAGCATCCGGAGGTGGGCAGCGCGATGCTCGCGCACTTCTCACTGTTCCGCGAGGTCGCGGCGTTCGTGCGCGGGCATCATGAGCGCTGGGACGGCAGTGGCTATCCCGACGGACTCAGCGGCGAAGAGATTCCGCTCGAGTCGCGCATCATCGCGGTGGTGGACTCGTACGACGCTATGACGACGACGCGCCCGTATCGGGTGGCAATGCCGCGCGACGAAGCGGTGCGGCGATTGCGCGCCGGCGCCGGGCGCCAGTGGGATCCCACGGTGGTCGCGACGTTTATTACGTGGATCGAAAGTCGCGAAGCGAGGTCGGCCGCACTGGCATTGGCAGTGAATTAGTTCGGGCCGTACGAGCAGACGTCCTGGTACGCCGATTGGATGTCTCGAACGAGGCTCGCGGCGTCGGTGTGGATCAGCCGCACAATGTCGTTGAGCTGTTGCTCCAGGTCCGTGTCAGCCGTCGGCTTGCCGCCTGGTCCATAAAAGTCCTGCCACATGATGGCTTGCAGATGAAAGGCGGATATCTCGGACGAGTAGCACGACACGAAGGCCGCCCACATGCCAGGGTGGCATGACATCCCAGCCCCGAGGCTCAGTCGTCGGGAAGTTTGGCTGGCTCGCGGTTGAGAAATGCCTCTACCAGCTCGCGGTAGGGCTGCTTGTCGTGGTTCAGATAGTGGGTTGCTACGTTGCGATAGAAGTCGCCGGCGAAGTAGCGCTCGTACAGCACCTGGCGGCCGCCGAACGAGCTGCACGCGATGTCCCACGCCAGGCGGAACAGGCGGATGCGTGATTTGCCATCGACCGCGGCGCCCTGGAAATAGCGCTGGATATCTTCCTCCAGCTCTGGTGCTTCGACGGACGCCTCGGACGGGATGTTGGCCAATCCGCTGGAGCCGAGGATCTGGAGGATCTCCACCAGGCGCGGATACATCTCTGGAAAGTAGCTGCGTGCCGTGAGCAGGACTTCAGCGTCGGGTGCCCAGACGCCACCTGGACCAGGCGCCGCGTCTGCTTCAGCCGCGCGGACGTACGCCTTCAAGGTGAGCGCCGCGTGCAGGATTTCGCCGAGCATGCGCTGCACATGCAACTGCTGATCGATGCCAATCGCCTCCGCTATCAACATGGCAACGCCAAGCACGAATTCCGCTTTGACCCAGTTCTTGGTGAGGAACTGGTGCATGAAGTGCGTGAAGCAATTGGTGTTGCGAAACAGCGCCTGACAGTACTCCTGGTCACCGTACAGAAAGACTCGCTCCCATGGCACCAGGACGTTGTCGAAAACCGCGGTGCAGTCCATCTCTTCAAAGCGTGAGCCGAGCGGATGGTCGAACGACGAGCGCCCATAGTCGAAGCTTTCGCGACAGATCATCCGCAGGCCAGCGGTGGCGACTGGAATGGAGAAGGCGAACGCGCGCGGGTTGCCGACTCCGGCGTAGGAACGCGACGGTGAGGGTGCCACAAAAAGGTCGTCGGAGGCCGGCGCCAGCGTGGCGAGAATTCTGGCACCGGAGAGGATGAGTCCCGCGTCGGTTTCTTTGACCACGTGAAGCGCGACTTCGCCACCCGCTTGTTGGTCTGGATGGACCGCGCGGTTGACCTGGGGTGCGACCAGCGTGTGCGTGAGACACATGTCCTGCTCGCGCACCAGCTTGTAATAGCGCTGGATGTTCTTGCCGTAGGCCGGATCGTTGTGAGCGAAGTAGTCGGCGTTGGCCGCGCAGCCCATCACCATCGTGTTGAGAAAGTCCGGGCTGCGGCCGAGCATGCCTGCGCTCCACTCGGACCACGTTTTGACCATGTTTCGGCGTTTGACGAGGTCGTCGATGGAGCGTGGTTCGATGTGGCTCAGACCCACGCGCTCGCCCGAGGTTGGGCTGAGGTAGGTCATGCTGTCGATGCGGCAGGGGTCCAGTTGGAGGTCGTAGAGCGCGGCGATGGAGCGCACGCCGCGGCCGAGGCGGGGATCGCGGGTGACGTCGGCGACGCGTTGGCCGTCGAGCCAGACTTCGCGATCGTCGCGCAGGCCCGCGAGGTAGGCTGCGCCGTTGCGTGCGCCCATGCGCTTACGACCTCGATCCTAGGTTGTCAGCCATAACCCTTCCAAGTGACGCAAGAATTTCTTCTCTTGAAAGAGAAGCAGAACTTGCGCAAGGCCGCGTGCGCCCATTGCGGTTCTACGCCCCGGGCCCTGGCTTCTCAGCCATGGCCCTTCCAGGGGACAGAAGAAATTCTTCTCTTGAAAGAGAAGCAGAACTTGCTGGGGTATTGGCCACAGGACGAAACTTCACTTTGGAGTGACACGCACCATCCCACGAACGGTTGTTCCTTGCAGGCTGGTGACGTCGATGATCAGCGCGGCGCCTTTGCGGCCGGTGTCGTGGTTCTGCTCCACCTCCGGTGATAGCTGATAGACGCGCTCACGCACGGCGGGGTCGCTAGAGACTTGCCCGCGACCCTGGATGATGAGCGTGGTGCGCACTTTACTGTCGCGATACAGCAATGACAGCTTGTTGTTACCCGACGAAACGGCCTTGACGATGCCGCCGTCGGCATTGCGCACCCAGATGCACAATTGCGTGTCGCTGTACACCTGCGTCGAGCCGCGCAGCGACTGCACCGGCTGTCCACTCGGGTCCACGTACGCCACGCACAAAGGTGTGCCGTTGTTCAGCGCGCCGTTGATGATGCCGCGCACGAACCCGGGAATAGTCTCCGCCTGGATCGGCGAGGCGGCCTGCTGCTGTTGCTCGATGCGCTTGATCTTGTCGCCGTCGAAGGTGAACGTCAGCGAGATTTTCTGGGGCGCCGCGCCCATCGGCGGCAGTTCGCCCTCGGCTTTGACCTGCCCGTCGGCTTCCTGCGGCGCCGAAAAGCCGGCGTGCTGGAAGACCGGCGTCAGCGGCCACTGGCCGGTAATCCGCTTGAGAACATTGTCATGGCCCTTGACCTCGTCGTTGGCGGTGGCCAGCACCACATCGTCTGCCAGGTATTGGCTGGCAGCCTGGGTAGCCGAAGGCTCGCCGGTCCGTAGCGCCTTGATGTAGGCCTCGGCGGCCTGAGTGCGACTGCTCATATCCTGCATCCTATGCTCCGAAGCACCGATCGTATCCTCGTCTCGCACGCCGGTACACTGCCCCGCCCCGAAGCCGTTGCGCGCGTCTTCGACAGCGGCACGGACGACGAGCTCAAACGTGTGCTGCCCGAGGCGGTTCGCGACGTGGTGCATCGCCAGGCCGAACTGGGCATCGACATTGTTAACGACGGGGAATTCAGCAAACGCGGCGGCTTCTCAGGCTACGTGCGGAGCCGCATCTCGGGTATCGAGCGCCGCGAACAGCCGGCCGATCAAGCGCCACGGGCGCACGACGTGACCGCGCGTGATCGGCGCGAGTTCCCCGGCGCGTTCGCCGCGGGGGTCGGTCCGTTTCGAGGGGGCGGCACGGCCAACGCGCCCTTCTTCTGCACTGGCCCGCTGGAGTACATCGGCCAGGCGAACGTCGAAAACGACATCGCCAACCTGAAGGCTGCCAGCGCCGGCCTGGAGGTGGAACCGTACCTGCCGGCCATCGCTCCAGGCACCGTCGAGCATTGGCTCTGGAACGCGTATTACCCGGACACTGAGACGTTCCTTTTCGCGATTGCAGACGCGCTGCACCACGAGTACAAGGCCATCGCCGACGCAGGGGTGCTCCTGCAGATCGACGATCCAGACCTGCCCGATGGTTGGCAAATGGATCCGTCGATGAGCGTGGCCCAGTATCGCGAGTATGCCGAGCTGAGAGTCGCCGCGATCAACCGCGCGCTCGAGGGCATTCCCGAAGACCGCGTGCGCCTGCACATTTGCTGGGGCAGCGGGCACGGTCCGCACAAGAACGACATTCCTTTGCGCGATATCGTCGACGTCGCCTTGAAGGTGCGGGCACAGTGCTACTCGGTCGAGGCGGCCAATCCGCGGCACGCGTACGAGTGGCACGTCTGGGAGACGACGAAGCTCGCGCCGGGCAAGTCGCTCATGCCGGGTGCCGTTGGCCACGCCACCAACGTCATCGAGCATCCCGAGACGGTCGCGGACCTGCTCGAACGCTACGCGTCGGTGGTTGGCCGAGAGAACGTGATCGCGGGGACCGACTGTGGCATCGGGACGCGCGTCGGCCATGCCGAGATCGCGTGGGCCAAGCTCGAGGCGCTCGCCGAAGGTGCACGCATCGCGACGAAACACCTCTGGGGGCGCGCCTGAGCTGACGGAACACCCTTGACGGCCACTGCACTGGATCCCGAAAGGCAAAGACTGGCGGATGTGCGCGAGCACCACGTGCCGTGGTGGCGCTGGGGCTCGTTCCTGGCCGAGCGCCAGTGGGGGACCGTCCGCGAGGACTACTCCGCCGACGGCAACGCCTGGGACTACTTTCCCCACGAGCACGCGCGCTCGCGCGCCTACCGCTGGGGCGAAGATGGCTTACTGGGACTCTGCGACAGTCGTGGGCGGCTGTGCTTTGCCCTTGCGCTGTGGAACGAAGCCGATCCAATCCTGAAGGAGCGCCTGTTCGGCGTCACCGGACCCGAGGGCAACCACGGCGAGGACGTCAAGGAGGCGTATTTCTACCTGGACGCCACGCCGACGCACGCCTACATGCGAGCGCTCTACAAGTATCCGCAGCACGAATACCCGTACGCGGAGCTGGTCGAGGAAAGCAAACGTCGCTCGCGATTGGACCCGGAGTACGAGCTGGTCGACACCGGCATTTTCGCCGACAACCGTTATTTCGACGTCGAGGTGGAGTACGCGAAAGCGAGCCCGACGGACATCGTCATCCGACTGACCGTCAGTAATCGCGGACCCGAAGCGGCCCGACTCCACGTCCTGCCGACGCTCTGGTTCCGCAACACGTGGACCTGGTCAGGCTCGGTGCACGACGACTCCAGACCGATCATGCGTCAGCTCGAGCCAGGAGTCGTGGAGGCGACGCATCACAGCCTCGGCAGGTACTGGTTCAGCGGTCAGGATGCGCCGGACCTGCTGTTCACGGAGAACGAATCCAATCTCCAACGACTCTGGGGTGTACCCAACGTGACGCCGTTTGTGAAGGACGGCATCGGCGAAGCGATCGTGCACGGGCGCTTCACCGCCGTGAACCCCTCCAAACAGGGCACCAAGGCCGCGGCCCATTACTTCATCTCACTGGACTCGGGCGCAAGCCAGCAATTGTTGCTGCGCCTGTCGGATGTCCAGCACGCGGATCCCTTCGCGGATGCGGACTCCATCGTGAAGACGCGCGCGGCGGAGTCGGACCTCTTCTACGCTGGCGTAGCTGGAGCGGATCAGCTGAGCCCGGACGAGCGGCTCGTCCAGCGGCAGGCGCTGTCCGGCTTGCTGTGGACCAAGCACTTCTATCATTTCGAGGTCGAGGAGTGGCTGGATGGCGATCCGGCCGAGCCAGCGCCTCCAGACGAGCGGCGCGAGGGACGCAACGCGGACTGGCGCCACCTCCACAATCTCGACGTCATCTCGATGCCGGACAAGTGGGAGTATCCCTGGTATGCCGCCTGGGACCTCGCGTTCCATTGCGTCACGCTGGCAACCATCGATCCGGATCTTGCCAAGCGCCAGCTCGTGCTCATTCTGCGCGAGTGGTACATGCACCCGAACGGCCAGCTGCCGGCCTATGAGTGGGCCTTCGACGACGTCAATCCACCGGTGCACGCCTGGGCCGCCTGGCGTGTCTATGACACCGACCGCAAGATCAGAGGCAGCGGCGACGTCCGATTCCTCAAGCGGGTTTTCCACAAGCTGCTGTTGAACTTCACGTGGTGGGTCAACCGTAAGGACGCGGATGGACGCAACGTGTTCCAGGGCGGCTTTCTGGGGCTGGACAACATTGGCGTGTTCGATCGCAGCGCACCGCTACCAACCGGCGGTCACCTGGATCAAGCCGACGGCACGGCCTGGATGGGCATGTTCTGTCTCAACATGTTGCGCATCGCGCTCGAGCTGGCGTGCAGCGATCGCGCCTACGAAGATGTGGCGACCAAGTTCTTCGAGCACTTCCT
>Ga0070730_10002354_pt1 | contig 17185 bp, 18 predicted proteins | sample Coa_R1_3_FD_66447 | JGI IMG/M metagenome (GOLD analysis project Ga0070730, IMG submission 66447) | Surface soil microbial communities from Centralia Pennsylvania, which are recovering from an underground coalmine fire - Coalmine... | ecosystem: Environmental > Terrestrial > Soil > Unclassified ... | reverse complement strand
CGCCGCGCCCGTGAAACCGCGCGGCGAAGTTCGCGCGGCCCATGGCGCAGGAGCAGGGCCGGGAAGCGTCGCCGTACCGGAGCCTGGCATGTCGCATTGGTCCCAGGCGAAACCATGCCGGCTCCCGCTGACGGGGCGGCCGTACGGGATCGGCCTGCGCGGTCATGCGCTTGCCTATGTCACGCGGTCCGATTTTGCCGCCGTCGAGCAATTGGACCTGCGCACCGGGAAGTTCACCGGCACGATACCGGTCGGCTGCATGCCCACCTGCATCGCGTTTGCCCCGCCGCCGGCGAGTCGCGCATACGTGAGCCTGCAGTTCTGCGACGAGATCGCGGTGATCGATACGGCGCGCTATCGCGCCGTCCAGTGGATTCCCGTCGCCGGCGATCCGTTCCCCTTGCTGTTGTCGCCCAGCGGGAGAACGCTGTTCGTGACGACAAATGAGGACCGCCTGTTCGCAATCTCGCTGCAGACGGGACGCGTCACCGGCTCGCTCGCGCTGCCGGCGACGTCGCACCATCTCGCTTTGCATCCGGCGGGCGATCGCCTGTACGTCGCCACACGCGCCGGGCAATCCGTCCTCGAAGTCGATCTACACCGCTTCACGGTGCTCCGCACATTCGCGCTCGGCGGGTGGCCGCAAGGCATCGTCGTCTCGCACGACGGCATGACACTGTTCGTCGCGAATGAGCGCCAGGCGCTCGATGTTATTCGGCTGGGCAGCGGCAAACGCATCGCGAGTATCGAGAGCGAAACCGGCGCCGTCGCCCTCGCCCTCAGCCCCGACGGTCGCTTCCTGTACGCGGGCCATCCGCGGGCCGGATCGGTCGGCGTGATCGAGCTGTCGTCCCTGACGCGCCGCGGCGTATTGGAGACCGGGGGGCGGCCGGGGCAGATCGCGTTCGATGGGGCGGGGCACGTCATCATCTCGAACGAGGCAGGCTGGCTCGACGCGCTGCCGATCGGCGATTTGCGCGTCGCGCGCACTGCCAAACTCCCGCCGGCACTCTCGGCGCGAAGCGCATAGATCGGCTTGTTGTTGTGACGTAATGTGCGCCTTCGCTTGCGTCGCGCGCACCCCTCCCGGCTAAGCTGCAGTAGCATCCAACGAGAAGGTCTCATGCGTAGACTGACGTCGAGCATCGCGGCGGCAGCGCTTGGTTTGGCGCTGGCAGCCGGCTGCCAAAACTCTCCGACCGATCAAACGAGCTCTGCGCTCGAAAAGCCGGTGCCGCCGGGTGACGGCACCGTCGCGCGCATGCCGTTGCCCGGCTCGCCTGAAGGCATTGCCGTCGCGCCTGGAGGATTTGCCTACGTCACACAACCCGACCATGGAAATTCGCCCGGGCGGGTGGCCCGCGTAGACCTGAGCACGCACACGATTACCGCGGAAATTCCGGTCGGCATGGTGCCGTCGCTCGTCGTCTTCAACACGACGCACACGCGCGCATATGTGTCGAACCAGTGGTCGGACAACGTCGGCATCATCGACGTCGCATCGAACACGCAGATCGACATTATCCCGACGATCGGCGACCCGTTTGCACTCGCCATATCGCCGGACGGCAACACGCTGCTCGTGACGACGAACGTCAACGAGTTATTCAAGATCGACGTGGGCTCAAAGTCCATCGTGGGGACCATCGCCTTGCCCGCAACGTCGCATCACATCCTGATGGACGGTGGTGGACACTACCTGTATGTGGCCACACGCGACGGCGGTACGGTGATGGAAGTCGACTGGCGAGCGATGCAGGTCAACCGGACATTCACGTTCGGGGGCCGGACGCAGGACATGGCGATCTCGCTCGACGAGCAGCAGCTCTACGTCGCCAATGAGATCAACAATGTCGTCCACGTCGTCGATCTCCGGACGGGCGAGTTCACGAACGTCCCATTGGTTTCCGGTGGTGAAGGCCTGGCGATTGGGAATGCCGGCAACCATTTGTACGTGGGGCTGGTATTTGCCGGCGGTGTCCAAGTGATCGACCGTAAGACCCTGCGGACGATTCGCATCATCCCCGTCGGCGGGGCTCCCCGTGAGATCGCGCTCGATTATAACGGCAACGATGTCCTCGTTGGCAACGAAGCGAGCATGATCGATTTCATCGAGCCGATGGATTCCCTCGTGCCCGCACCGCCGCCGCCGCCACCTCCTCCACCACCGCCGCCGCCGCCGCCCCCGCCGGTCCCACCCGACACCGGCTACACTCGCGTAGGGGTCTCTGGAGCGTTCGGTCCCGCGATATTCCACGACGTGGCATACATCACCCAAACGCTTTCCAATGGCGTAGGGAAGGTGGACCTGACGACGGACACCTACACCGGCTTCATTGGCGCGGGCAATGATGCGTGCGGCATTGTCGTCAATTCGACCGGCACGCGCGCATATGTCGCGAATCAGTTCAGCGACAACGTCAGCATCATCGATCTGACGACGAACCGCGCAATCGGCACGATCCCGCTCACGGGCGATCCTTTACCGGTCGCGATGACGAATGACACCACACTGTTCGTCACCACAAACGCCAACCGACTCTTCAAGATCAACCTTCCGACGAACGCCGTCATCGGCTCCCTGGATTTGCCGGCGACCTCACATCACCTGCTTGTGCACCCCAACGGCAACCTCTTGTACGTCGCGACGCGCGATGCCGGCACGGTGCTCGAAGTGAACTGGCATACGATGGCGGTAGCCAGAACGTTCACGCTGGGCGGTCGACCTCAGGGCATGGCGATCTCCGCGGATCATAACGAGCTGTACGTGGCCAACGAACTCAGCAACGTCCTGCAGATCATTTGGCTGCCGACCGGCAGCATTGACGCGGTCCCGCTGGCGGGCGGAGGAGAGGGGCTGGCGCTAAACCCCGACGGCAAGCTCTATGTCGGTCTGGTCTTCAATGGCGAGGTTCAAGTGGTCGATCCAGCGACGAGCACCGTCGTACGGACCATTACCGTCGGGGGCACACCACGCGAGCTGACGATTGATGCCAGCCGGAACCGCGTCCTCGTCACGAACGAAGCCGGATGGATAGACCTTATCCGAGCCCACTAGGCCCGCCGCGCGCCAGCCGGATGCCGTAGCGTCCGATAAAGAGGGCGAGCTCCTCGGTAAGCCGGGCGCCGCCCTCGCTGCGCGTCCGGCCGTCCAGATCGAGCCAAAACACGCCCCGCCGCGCGAAATCAGCGAACGCGTCAGCGGAGAGCGGGCATCCCGCCAACACCGTGTCGCCTTTCACGGCTGCGACGTCGTCCATCCGCGTGCCGCTCCGCAGCCACAGCAAGCGCCACGTCCGGCGACCGTACGTGTAGAGCCGGACCGATCCCTGGTCGGCAATCGTGACGCCACCGTGCTGCAAAAAGCGGTCGAATTCAGCGATGATCGTCGCGACGAGCGCCGCTCGCTCGCTCTCGCTCAGCTGCTTCGGAAAATCGGGCGCCGAGCGGATGACCTTGGCAGGAGAGCCGACGGCCAGGCTCTTGGGCGGAATTTTTCCCGCTACGAGCGAGTTCGCACCGATCACCGTGCCGTCGCCGATCGTGCTGCCCGGCATCACGAACACGCGCCACGGCAACCAGACGCTCGCGCCGAGTGTGACGGGCTCATAGGTCACGGGATAGCCGTCCAGCGCGTTTGCCCACGCGCCGTGCGTGAAAATCAGGCAATGGCCGCCGATGCCGGTGTCATCCCCGATCACCACGGGCTTCGTCGGATTGATGTTCGTCAGCTGCAAGATGATGGTGCGGCTCCCGAGCACGAACTTCGATTCGGGAAGCTGCGGCCCCCCGACGTACACCTGCTCGCGGATCTTCGCATCCTCGCCGATCTCGATGACGTTGCAGGACAGATAGCTGAAGGTCCCCACGCTGGAGTGCCGCCCGATCCGGATCGTCTCGCCCTGGACGACCGCGAGGAACCCGATCTCGACGTGATCGCCGAGCTCCACCGTTCTGCCGATCACGACGCCGCCGAAGCTGATTCGTACCCGCCGGCCGATCTTGTAGCCGAGGAAGACGCGATACGCGAGAACCTTGAGCGGGCTCGGCAGCCAACCGAACAGCACGAGATGTCGCCAGGGGATGCGCGTCTTGGGGAGGAGTGTTTCGGGCATTGGCGTCGTAATGTACGTTTCGACGCCGCGTGATCAAACTCCCCGAAACCTCGACAACGGCCGAGCGCTTCGCGCTCGATTTGCTCGTCGATCTGGCGCGGCTCGTGCCCGCCGCGCCGTCGCTGGACGTCGTCCGGCTCGAGCTGAATGATCAGCTGCCGCGCGAGCTCCGGGGCTGGATGGCGGCCGGGTGGGGGATCGAGGCCGGGGATGGCGTCGTCCATGTGCCCCGACCGCTGCTGTACACGATCGTCGACGTCGCCGGAGCGGCGGCGGAGCAGCGGAGCACTGAGCGGGATCGCTACAGCCGCGTCCCGTCGGCCGCGAATCCGCTCGTTCGTGCAGGCCTGGAACGCGAGCCCGTCATTCAACGCGCCGCCCTCGCCCTACAGGCGGCGGTTCGCAAGGCGGCGGGAAGACGGGCATTTCGAACCGTCGCGGCCTGGCCGGACGGTCGGCGTTGGGCCGCCGCCTTCACGCACGATCTCGACGTGGTGGATTGGTGGCCCGCGTTCAGCCTGCTGCGAATGGCGGAGCTGACGTTCAAAGGCGCCTTCGCGCGCGCCGCGCGCGTTGCCACGGCGGCCGTCGGGAGTCTTGGATTCGATCCAGTCTTCCAGGGCGTCGCCGGCGTCCTCAATACCGAGTCAGCCGTGCGACTGCGCTCGACGTGGTTCGTGCTCTGCGGTACGCCGACGCTCCGAACCATCCGTCACGGCGATCTGACATATCGACCCGAAGGCAAAGCGCGCTCCATCGTGACGCAGGTGCGCGCGGCCGGCCACGAGATCGGGCTTCACGGCAGCTTCGCCACGCTTCACGACGACCGCGCCTTTGTCGAGCAAAAAGCCCGGCTCGAGCGCCTGGTGGGGGCGCCATTGCGCGGCGTGCGCCAGCACTACGTGCGCCTCAATCCCGGTCAGACCGAGCACGCCATGGCCGCGGCCGAATTCAGGTACGACTCGACGTTCGGGTTCCCGGACCGCAACGGCTTTCGTCTGGGTGTTGCCGACGTCGTGCAACGTTGGGACGCCGCCGGCCGGCCGATCGCGATCGACGAGGTTCCCTTTGCCTGGATGGATCGCGCGCTGAGCAAGTACCGCGGCATCGAACAACCGGATGCGTGGGCCCAGGACGCCCTGGAGCTGGCGGCGACGGCACAGGCGGTGGGCGGCCTCTGGGTCGGGCTCTGGCATCCGAATCTGACTCCGCCACTCGGCTTCCCGGATGCGCCGGCGAGCTATGCCAGGACCGTCGCCGGTGTTCTGGCGCAAGCGCCGTTTGTCGCGCCGCTCGAAACGATGGTCGAGTGGCGACGCGCCAGGCGTGGCGTGCGCGTCGAGACGATCGCCGCAGATGGAACGGTCCGCGCGACGACGTCGAGCAAGACGGCGCTTCAGCTGAGGCTGGAGGACAGCGACGGACGATCGGCGGAGATGGTGCGGTAGACCGCTTCCCATTGTTTGGTAATCACGTCCCAACTGAAATGCGTGCGCAGGCGTTCGCGTCCGGCGTCGGCCAGGCGTTGGGCGTACGCCGGATCGCGCGCGACCCGTTCGATCGCGTCCGCGAGCGCGCGCGCGTTGGCGGGCGGGACCAGCAACCCGGAAACGCCGTCCTCGATGATGTCCGGAATGCCGCCAACCCGGCTCGCGATGGCCGGCAGGCCGTAGCTCATGGCGTCGAGCAGGGCGACGCCCAGGCCCTCGGTGTCGCCGCGCGCGTCGATGATGGACGGCAACACCAGCATATCCGCCGTCAGAAACGCCTGGTGCAGCTCGGCGTCGGGCACCTTGTTGCGAAAATCGATCTGGACCTGGCGATCCCGCGCGAGTTGCTCGAGCCGTTGGCGTTCGGGGCCGATCCCGATCGCGATGATGCGCGTCGCGATCCGGCCGCGCAGCGCGGCCGCCGCTTCGATGAGGTAGGACAGTCCCTTCAGCTCGACGAGCCGGCCAATGAACAGAACTGTGGTGCGCGTGCCGTCGCACGCCCGCAGTGAACGCGTCGCACCGCTGGTGGCGAACGGTGTGGTGTAGGGAATGACCGCGACGGGCACGTCGCTGAGCTCGCGGATCTCGCGCGCCGTCTCGGTGGAGATGGCGACCACCCGGTCGGCGGTGCGACATGCCCAGCGCACGAAGCCTTTGAGAAACGGCAGCGACCGTTTGACCCAGCGCAGCTCGATGCCGTAGAACGTGAGAACGACGCCGGCGCGCCCCCCCTTCCGTCCTGCACGCCGCGCCGCCCAGCCCCACAGAGCGAGCGGGACGGGCCAGTGGACGTGAATTACGTCGTAGCGCTCGCGCCGACACAGCCGCCACACGGCGACCACGCCGGACAAAACGAACGGAACAGGCATGAGGCGAAAGAGGAGGGAGCGCTGCATGCGGTCCGGCGCCGATTCGTCGTGGGTCAGCGCCTCCCAACGCGCGGGAAAATAGCGGAAGCGGTGCACCGGAATCCCGGCAAATTCATGATCGCGGCTGGCGTGATAGGCCGGTGCGAAAACCTGCGCGTCGTGACCGGCAGCGCGTTGCCGCTTGATCAGCTCGACCAGCCAGGGCGCGATAATGTCGCGCTCATCGCGGGGAAATGCCGTCACGAGATGCAGAATGCGCATGGCGTCGAAGATAAGGCCTTCTCTTGATTTAGACGCCTCCTGTGGGGAGTTTTTCGTCATGGCAAAACGCATAATCTCAGGCTCGCCGGAACTGGTGGAGTTCTACAGCGATCGGACCGCGTGGCGAAACTGGGGTGAGGAGAGCATCCGCTACCGCCTCGCGCAGAAGCTCGCGCAGACCCAACCGGGCCACGCAGTGCTCGACATCGGCGGCCGCGAGGGCGAGATCCGCAAGTTCCTGCCGCAGGGCATCAAGTATCAGGGACTCGACATCGCGCCGGAGTACGCCGGCCCCGACGTCTTGATCCACGACATCACCAAGGGTTTGCCATTCCCGGACGCGTCATTCGACCGCGTGTTCATGATCGAAGTGCTCGAGCACACACCCACCGCGTTCCAGACCGCCGGTGAGGTGTACCGCGTGCTCAAACCGGGCGGCGTCTGGGTCGTCTCCGTGCCGAACCCCTATCACTTCAAGGAAATCATCTGGAATCTGTTCGGCGTGCCGGACAAGTGGGGGCACGTCTACAGTTGGACGAGGCAGACGATGACACGCCTGGGCGAGATGAACGGTTTCCGGCGCGCGGACTATGCCGGCACGTATATCTGGCCGCCGATTCGCGCGCCGTGGTGGCTCCTCGGCCGGTCCATCGCCTACAAGTTCGTGAAGGATTGACAACCGGCGCAGGCTGGCTCCGAGCGGGCAAAATCGCCGCCATGTTGCTGGTCCTGGCCCTGGTCGCGCGATCGATCGCGCGCAATTGGGCTGCGTTTCAATCGGTGCACGTCACGCTCGACATCAACATCGCGTGGCTTGCGGCATCACTTATCGTCGTCTTCGTCACATACGCCATTCAGATCGAATCCTGGCGGTGCATGCTTCGCGGCTGGGGCCAGCATCTCCCGTACTCCAATGCCGTCCGAGCCTGGACCATCTCGAATCTCGGACGCTATATCCCGGGGAAGGTTTGGAGCGTCGCGGGCCTGGTCGTGCTGGCGGAGCGCGCGGGCGTGCGCCGGAGCGCCGCCGCGATATCGGCGTTTGCGATGCAGGCCGTCGTACTCGGCACGGGCGTCGTGCTTGTAGCCGTCGCGACACCGCACGCTACGTCGCCGCTCCTGCTCGCCGGGGCGGTAGTCGCCGCCGTGATCCTGATCGGCATCCTCGCGTGGCGGCGCACGGCAGAATGGCTCGGGCGTCTCGCCGATACGAGCATGCCGCTGCCGCCGCTCCCGTTGTCGGCGATCGTCCTTTCCAGCGGTCTGATGCTCCTGTCGTGGGCCACGTTTGGACTGGCGTTCTGGATGCTCATTCGTGGCTTGATTTCGACGGCCACCGTGCCGCTTCCGGCGTCGATGGGTATGTTCGCGCTCGGATATGTGCTGGGAATCGTCGCGGTCTTTGTGCCTGGAGGTATTGGTGTGCGCGACATCGCGCTCGTGGGTTTTCTGACGCCGCTCCTCGGGAGCGGAGGAGCGCTGGCGGTGAGCCTCGCGTCACGCGTGCAGTTGACGCTCACGGAGCCGGGCGCGGCCGGTCTCGCGCTGCTGCTGAAGCCCGCCAAGAAGGAGGAGTTAACTGAAAGTTAAACAGACGCCGCACGTAGGCGCGGTGGCCAGTACGTACCAGCCGCGCTTCCCAACGCTGACGGCCACCGGGTATTTCGTGTTGTTCATCGTCGTACTCGCCCGCCCGATGCTGCACGGGAAGTGGCTCGCGGCGCCAAGCAGCGATCAGTACGCGAGCGCATACGCGGTACACGAGTGGCAGGCGGAGCAGTGGCGCGCGTCCGGACAGCTGCCGCTCTGGAATCCGATGATCATGGACGGGCTGCCCTACATCGCGCCGGTCACGCATGGCGACGTCCTCTATCCGACGTCGTTCCTGAGATGGTTCTGGTCGGCCGACAAAGTGACCGACTTCGGATTCGTCCTGCATTACATCCTGGCCGGCCTGTTCATGTACCTCTTTTTGCGGCGGCTGCGCGTATCGTGGCTTGGCTCGGTCGTCGGCGGTCTCGCCTATCAGCTGTCGGGGATCATCATCTCGTACGCGCGGCCGGGCCACGACGGCAAACTCTTCGTCTCCACGATGCTGCCGCTGGCCTGTTTCGCGCTGCTCGCCGCGCTCCGCGATCGCCGCGCGTGGGGATATCCGCTCCTGAGCGTGGCCGTTGCGCTGTGCCTGCTCAGCCCGCACGTGCAGACGACGTACTATCTCCTGATCGCTACCGGCTTGTTCTCGCTCTACCTCACGTTTGGCGAACCGACAACCGAACCGGCGCGGCCGCGGCTCGCCCGCCTGGCGATCGTGCTCGTCGCCGTGATTGCGGGCTTCGGCGTCGCGATGCCGCAGATCCTGCCGTTCCTCCAGTATATCCCGCACTCACCGCGCGCCGTCGCGTACTCCGGGGCGTTCGAAAACGCCGCGTCTTACGGCGTGCCGTGGGACCATGTGCTGGGATTCGTCATCGCGGGATTCACCGGCGAATCGGGGACCTACTGGGGATCCAACCCGATAAAGCTGCACTCCGAGTACCTTGGGCTGCCGGTACTGGCGCTCGCCATTCTTGGTCTCGCCCGGAGCGGTCCTGATCGCCGGCGACTGATTTGGTGGACGGGCGGGATTTGCATCCTGTTCCTGCTGATTGCGCTCGGCAGCGCGACGCCGTTTTACAAGTTGTGGTGGAGCGTCATGCCATACGTGCGGAAGACTCGAGCACCGGGCATGGTCTTTTTCGTGGTCGCGTTCTTGACGGCGACATTCGCGGCGCTCGGCGCTAACCGGCTGGAGCAAAGGGACGGGGAAGGGCACGTGCGCGCCTGGCTCATCGCCGCGGGAATCATCGCATTACTCGGTATAGCCGGGGTGTTTGGCCACTTGGCGGAAGCGATGGCGCCGCCGGGGCGGGGCCAGCTCGCCGCGGCACTGGGGTCGAGTATCCGCGTCTCGGCGTTCGTCGGCGCCGCCCTATTTTTCGCGGTCGCGCTGCTGGCATTTACGTACCTGCGAGGCAGCGCGCCCGTATTTGCGTTCGCGCTCGGCCTGCCGCTGCTAGTGGGGGCGGACCTGTGGCGCGACGGCCGCCGTTTCTGGCTGTACTCTGACCCTCCGAACCAGACGCTGTATCGTGACGACGCCATCGTCACGCGGTTGCGCGCGGAGCCAAAGCCATTTCGGGTGCTGGATGTTGGTGTCTATCCGGAAAATACTTTGATGGCGCACTCCATCCCTCAGGTACTCGGCTACCAGGGGAATGAGCTGCGCTATTTCGACGAGCTGATCGGCGGCCGACCCGGCACCCAGACCGAAGGACGCTATCTCCTCTCGTCCACAAAGCTTTGGGATTTGTTGGCGGTACGCTTCCTGCTCATCCCCGATACGGCGCGAGTCCCCGGCTATCATCGCGTGCTCGGACCCGTGGAAACCGCGGCGGGAACGCGCGGCTACATGTACCAGGCCGACACCGAGCCGCCCTATGCCCGGGTCGTTCCGGCCGCAGTGAAGCTCGACGCCGATTCACTCGTTCCGCCGACGCTCGCCGATCCGCGCATGCCCGGATACGACCGCATCGTGCTTCTGGGACCGAGTGCTCCAATCAGCCTCGCGGCGCTGAAGAGCCTGCCTGCGCCCTCCATGTCGCGGGCACATGTGACGAACTGGGATGCGGGGAAAATGACGGTCGCACTCGAGCCGCCTCCGCGCGATTCGAGTTTCGTGCTCATCGCCGAGAATTGGTACCTCGATTGGCGCGTGCGCGTGGATGGCCAGCCGGGGCAGGTGCTGCGCGGCGATCACGCGTTACTCACGATTCCCGTGGCGCCCGGCGCCAGGCTCCTCGAGCTCAGCTATTATTCCCGGTCGTTCGCGCGCGGCAAGGCAATCGGCTTGGTGACGCTGCTGCTCGTCATCGCGGCGTTCGTCGTGCCCCCGGCATGGGAGCGGAGACGACCGAGTGCCTGAGCGTGCGTTGGTCGTGATACCGACGTACAACGAGGCCGTGAATCTGCCGCAGATCGTGCCGCAGGTTCTCGCCGAAGACCCGCGGCTCGAAATCCTCGTCGTGGACGACAACTCGCCGGACGGCACGGGGCAAATGGCCGACGAAATGGTGCGGACCAACCCGCGCATCCACGCCATTCATCGCGAGGGAAAGCTGGGCCTCGGCACCGCGTACATCACGGGTTTCAAATGGGCGCTGGAGCGGAAATACGACTACATCTTCGAGATGGACGCGGACTTCTCGCACGATCCGGGGCACCTCAAGGACTTTCTCAATGCCATCCAGGACGCCGACGTCGTGCTCGGCTCCCGCTATCTCAATGGAAGGGTGACGGTCGTCAATTGGCCGATGGGCCGGTTGGTGCTATCGTACCTGGCCAATATTTACGCCCGCTGGTTCACGGGTTTGAAGGTCTGGGACCTGACGGGGGGGTTCAAGTGCTTTCGCAGGCGGGTGCTCGAAGCCATTGATCTGTCCCAAGTGGGCTCCAATGGCTACGCCTTTCAAATCGAGATGAGCGTTCGCGCATGGCGAAAAGGGTTCAAGCTTCACGAGATTCCGATCGTCTTCGTCGACCGAGCCGAGGGCCAGAGCAAGATGAATCGGGCCATCGTCCGCGAAGCGGTATGGAAAGTACCGCGCCTGCGGCTCATGGCCTGGTTCGGTCGCATCTGATCGGCCTGCCGATCTATAAAATGACGGGATCGGGCAACGATTTCGTCATGATCGACGGGCGCGTCTCGGCGCCGGCGGACTGGACTCCCGAGGATATGCAGGCGGTCTGCGCCCGGGGCACGGGCATCGGTGCGGACGGTCTCGTCTTCGTTGGACCGGGATCCCGGCCCGGGGCCGCACGCATGATCTACTACAACGCCGATGGCTCGCACGCCGCCATGTGCGGCAACGCGGCGCTGTGTAGTACCACGCTGGCCACTCATCTCGCCGTCGGCTCGACGGGCGGCATGGACCTCGAGACCGACGCGGGGACGTACCAAAGTCGCAGCCTGACGAGCTGCCGCGCCGAGCTTCATCTTGCTTCCGTCGATCCTCCCGCGGCGGTGCGCGGCCTGAAGCTGGGGCCTGGCGAGCGTCAGGCTGTCCTGAGTCGAGTCGGCGTGCCGCACCTCATCGTGCTGGTCGACGACGTCGACGGAATCGCCCTCACGGACCGCGGTCGATTGCTGCGGTTTGACGCCGCGCTCGCACCTGAGGGCGCCAACGTGAATTTCATCTCCAACGCCGGCGACGGCCGCTGGCGGATGCGCACGTATGAGCGCGGGATCGAGGGCGAGACATTGGCATGCGGCACTGGTGCCGTAGGCGCTGCCTGCGCCATTCAGGAGTGGGGGTTGGGACGGCTGCCGCTCGAGATCGAAAGCCGCAGCGGAGGCGTTTTGGGCATTCGCGCGACCCGGGGCACGAGCCGCTATGAGGATGTCTGGCTGGCCGGCGAGGGGAGAATGGTGTTTAGAGGTGTGATTACGTGAGGCGCTTGTCCACATTCACACACATGTCGACTTAACATAACAACTATTATACGAAACCCATCGCCGCAGAAAAAAGGCGCGCTAGCTGGGCTTCTGCAGCGCCCCCCGCGTCAGCTCCGCCAGGCGCACCTTGGCCTCCGTAGCGGCCGTCTCCTTGCCGAACTCCTTGATGACGCGCTGATAGTCGGTAATGGCCTTTGCCGTGTCTCCTGCGACCGTCCAGGCGCGGCCAGCGTCATCCAGAAGCTGGGCCCGAAAGAAATCGAGCTGCGCGGCGCCAGATCCTTTCTCGTACGCGTCCGCCGCTTCTCGCGGCCGTCCCATGTTCTCGTAGGCACCGCCCAGCAGGCTGAACGCTTGGGAGCGGTAGGCGCGGCCGGCGCCGTCAGCATAGTCCTTCAGCACGGCCACCGCCTGTTGCGGCTGTCCCTGCATCAAACGCAGGTTCGCGAGCAATACCCGCCCTTCCTCGGCGGCGTTGGTCCCGGAATAGTCCTCGATGAGCTTTGACAGCTCGCTCGCCGCTAGTGGCAGGTTCTGGTTCTCAAACGCGAAGCGCGCGGCTGCGAGATTCCGGCCGGCGATGTCCTCCGCCTTGCGCTTGGTGGATAGCGTCCAGACGAACAGTGCTCCAGCGACCACCAGGATCGCTACGATCCATGAAACGAGCTTGCTATGCCCCTTGGCCCACGCGCTCAGCCGATCGCCGATCGGCGGTCGCTGCGCGCCCGGCACGGTGGTCGTCGCCACGCCGCTGGTGTTTGGGGTCGATTTTCCAGAGATGCGTGTTGCGGTTGCCATGCTGAAGAATGTCCAATGTTCAGTGTTCACTGATCAATGATCAATGAACATTGATCATTGGCAGTTGCCAGTGCCCCTGGGGTGACTCGAACACCCGGCCAACGGTTTAGGAAACCGCTGCTCTATCCACCTGAGCTACAGGGGCGTGTTCCAGAGGCGTAAACGAAAGAATTTACTAGAGTTAAGCGTAATGCAGCAAGGCCTCGACGCGCCTTCCCTGGAGCCGCTGGCGACCCTTCAGGAAATCCAATTCGATCAGGAAGCTGAACCCCGCGACGGCGGCGCCCGTGCCACCCACGAGCTGCGCCGCCGCGTTCGCCGTGCCACCGGTCGCAAGAACGTCGTCGACCACGAGAACGCGGTCCCCTGCCCGGACCGCGTCGTGATGCATCTCGAGCGCGTCCGTGCCGTACTCCAGCGCGTATTCGACTCGCTGCGTCGCCGCCGGCAGCTTCCCCGGCTTACGAATCGGGACGAGCCCGGCCCCGAGGTCGAGCGCGATGGGCGCGCCGAAGAGAAAACCGCGGGATTCGATCGACACGACGCGCGTTATCCTGGCGGCACGGAACGGCTCTGTCATGAGCGTCACCGTCGCGGCGAACAGCTGTGGGTCGAGCAGCACCGGCGTGACGTCCTTGAAGACGATCCCGGCCTTCGGGAAGTTGTTGACGTCCCGGATCGTGCGCTTGAGCTCGTCCAGAATCTTCGATTTATCGGATGTCAAAGGACCTCGGGATCTCCAGTTCAACTGGAACTTGAAGTCGCTGGACGTCGTCGACGCGTGCGTACGACGGTCCACGCCGCAGCTCGCTCTCCAGCTGTTCCAGCGCGGCTTCCGGACCCTGAGAAACTACTTCAACCGATCCATCGGCGAGATTGCGCGCGAACCCGCCGAGCTTCAGTCGCTCGGCCTCACGCATGACAAACCACCTGAACCCCACGCCCTGAACGCGGCCCCGGATAATCCAACGCCGGAGGCTCATTTCGCGCGACGCCGCCGCCACACGTAACCCGCGATGATGACGAGTGTGACCGGGATCAGGATCACGATCGCGCGCGTGGCGTACCGATGGATCTCCTCGTTGCGCAGCACGCCCTCGTGCTGGCCGAGGAAGTAGCCGATCCCCGTCAGGATAGCGCACCACGTACCCGCTCCGATGGCCGTGTACAGGATGAACTTCGGGAGCGGCATGCGGTGGAGTCCCGCTGGAATCGAGATCAGGTGCCGGATCACGGGAAACAGGCGTCCGATCAAGGTGCTGATCTCGCCGTGTTGCGCGAAGAACTGCTCCGAGCGCAGCAGATTCTTCTCGCTGAGCAGCACGTACTTGCCGTAGCGCTGGATCAGCGGCCGGCCGATCAGCTGCGCGCCGTAGTAATTGGCGAGCGCGCCGATGATGCTCCCGGCGATGCCGCACACGAGCGCCACGGGAAAGCTCATCTGGCCCTTGGCGGCCCAATAACCAGCCGGCGGCATCACCAGCTCGCTGGGCACGGGCAGGATCGACGACTCCAAGGCCATCAGTGCGATGATGCCGGGATAGCCGATGTGCAGGAGCGTTTGCAACAGCCAGTCGATGAATCGCTCAACCATCGAAGCCGTGCTCGCCGACCAGCGGGACGAACCGCGCTTCACCAATCGGTGACGTCCGGACTCCCCCAGCCGTGCGGCGCACCAACGTCAACGTCTGCGCGCCCGCTCCTTTGGCGCCAAGCGGGATGATCATCCGCCCCTCCGGCGCGAGCTGCTCCACAAGGGGCGGCGGGATCTCCGGGCCCCCCGCCGCCACGAGGATGGCGTCGTAGGGCGCATAAGCGCTCCATCCCAGCGTTCCGTCGCCGAGCAGGACCGAGACATTCGTGACGCCCGCAGCGCGCAGCGCCGCCTGGGCCGACTCGGCCAGCGGACGGACGCGCTCGATCGTGAACACCTGATCGGCGAGCGCCGCCAGCAGCGCGGTCTGATACCCGGACCCCGTGCCGATCTCGAGGACCCGCTCCTTCCCCTTCAAGCCGAGCGTCTCCAGATAGCGCGCTTGCGTGAACGGTTGCGAAATCGTCTGCCCGATCCCAATTGGGAGCGCGGCATCTTCATAGGCGCGGTGCCGCACCGCCTCGGGTACGAAGAGATGGCGGGGCGTCGCCGCAAAGGCGCGGAGTACGGCGAGATCGCGAATGCCTTGCGCGCGCAGCTGCTCGACCAGGCGCGCGCGGTAGCCGCCGTAGGTATCGCGGCTGCCCGTCACGTCCCCAGATCCCACTTTCGCACGACTTCCAGCAGCTTGTAATTGGTGAGATCGACGTGCAGCGGCGTGACCGAGATGTAGCCGTCCTTCACCGCCTGGAAATCCGAATCGGCGCCGCCCGACCAGGTCACCCGCCCCCCACCGATCCAGTGCACCTCGCGGCCCCACGGGTCCTTCATCGTCGCGATCTCTTCGTGAAAGACCCGGCTGCCGAGGTTCGTCACCTTCACACCCTTCACCTGATCGCCCGGGATGGGTGGGAGATTGATGTTCAGGAGCGTTTCGCCCGGGAAGTTTTCGACGTGCACGATCCGTTTGACGAGGTGCTCGAGTCCGGCGCGGTGGCTCTCCAGATGCTCGAGGTCGAAGCTGCCGTACGAAATCGCGATGCTCGGCACGCCGGCCGCGAGGCCTTCCATGGCCGCGGACACGGTCCCGGAGTACAGCACGTCCTCGCCCATGTTTGGCCCGTGATTGACCCCCGAGAACACCCAGTTCGGGCCATCGGGCATCAGGGCGCCGAGGGCCAGCAGTACGCAATCGGTAGGCGTGCCGTCGACCTGGAAGGCCCCGTCCGAGCGCCGATGCGCGCGCAGCGGGCGATGCAGCGTGAGCGAGTGCGAGGTGCCGCTCTGCTCGCGGTCGGGCGCCACGACCGTCACCTGCCCGACTGTGGAGCAGACATCCGCGAGCAGCGCGATCCCGGGCGCGAGGACGCCGTCGTCGTTCGAGACGAGAATGCGCAAACCGTTGCCCATGGGATCGGTCACGTGGCCCCTACCACGATCCTGCCGGCATGACGCGCGAACGCCCGTACCATCCGCCACGTGTCGCCCCACGCCCGAAAGTGACTCGGCACGCCGCTTTCGTAGATGGTCGGCACGTCCACTGAGACGACGCGATAACCGGCGCGCAACGCGTCCAGCAGGAAGTTGGCCTCGAACTCGTAACGATCTCCCAGGGGACGCAGCTGGTCCGCCAGCGCGCGTGTAAACGCGCGAAACCCGGTCTGCGCGTCCCGCACGCGCTGCCCGCCGATGCGCGACGCCAGGGTGGCCGACAGCCAATTCGTGACGCGCCGGGACATCGGCATGACGCGATCGCGTTTGCGCGCACCGAGCACGAGATCCGCCTGTCCTCGTTCGAGCGGTTGCAGGAGCCGAGGAATCTCCTCGGGCGGGTGTTGTCCGTCGGCATCAATGGTAACCACGAGAGCGGCGCCGCGCGCAATCGCTTCCCGAATGCCGTCCCGCAGCGCCGCGCCCTTGCCGAGGTTGCGCGCGTGCGCGATCGCGACCTCGCCGGCGGCCGCGCGCGTGCCGTCCGTCGAGCCGTCGTCGACGACCAGTATGGTAGCGGATGGAACGGTTGCATGGATGCGGGCAATGACCCCGCGGATGGTGGCTGCTGCCTGATACGCGGGAATGACGACCACGACGCTCAGATCAACTCCCCCCCCCGCCGCCTTCGAGGATGCCGAGCACGGACTTCAGCTCGGCGCGGAGCTCCTTGACGGTCTCGGTGGCGAGGGCGCGCCGGGCTTCCGGTTTGAGCTCGCCAGACCGGCGGTACTGCTCGATTTTCTGTCGCGCGCCCTCGATCGTGTACTTCTCCGTGTACAGCAGATGTTTGACCAGCATGATGAGCTCGATCTCGCGGCGCTGGTATACGCGGTTGCCCGATCGGTTCTTTGCGGGATTCAGGAAGCGGAACTGGCTCTCCCAGTAGCGGAGCACGTGCGGCTTCAGGTCGGTGAGCTGGCACACTTCGCCGATCGAGAAGAACTCCTGGACCGGTTGCGCGGGAGTGCCGCTGCTGATCACGTCTCCGCCTTGAGCTCACGCTCCATGAGATCGCTGATCGCCTGACGGGGCGACTTGTCCTTGAATAAGACGTTGAACACCTCACG
>Ga0070730_10002353_pt1 | contig 17187 bp, 17 predicted proteins | sample Coa_R1_3_FD_66447 | JGI IMG/M metagenome (GOLD analysis project Ga0070730, IMG submission 66447) | Surface soil microbial communities from Centralia Pennsylvania, which are recovering from an underground coalmine fire - Coalmine... | ecosystem: Environmental > Terrestrial > Soil > Unclassified ... | reverse complement strand
AAGACGACTTGCGGTTCGTTCTTTTTGTGCGGAGGGTAGTAGAAGATACGCATCGCGGCGACATTCACCACCACGCCCTCATGAGGGGCCATGGGCAAAATGAATTGCGTCGGGACCACCACTTCGCGGCCGACGCCCGGCAACCACGGGTCGACGCCCGGATTCGCGAGCAGGATCTCCTCATAGCCGACATCGAACCGCCGGGCGATATCGGGCAGCGTATCGTCTTTGCCGACGATGGTCTTTTGAACGTAGCCCACGATCTCGGTGCCGGGGTCGATCTCGAAGCGATGCGTGGCCACGGGTTTGGGCAACGCGGGGGCCGGGGGCGGCGCCGGCGGCGGCGGCGCCGGCTCGACCGGGGCATGCCGAAACAAAGAGCAGCCCGCGGTTCCCAACGCAAGAACCACCGCGAGCAGCAACGGGTGAGCTTTCATCATGGGCTTCTATCTACAGTAAAGTCGGGCGATCAGGCAATTGATTGTCGGAGGGCGTGTCGCGCCTCGGTGCAGGCGGAAAGTGGCGGGCAAGCAACGTGCCGACCGCATCGACTCCCGCGATCGCCCCGGTTTCAAAGCGCCCCGCGCGAAAGTGCTCTTCCATGAGCCGGCACACGGCTTCCCACTCGGACTGGCTCACGCGTGCGGCCAAACCGCGATCCGCCACGATTTCCACGGCGCGATCCGCAAGCTGGACGTAAATGAGAACGCCGTTGTTGTGCTCGGTGTTCCAGACTTTCAAATGGGCGAACACGTCGAGCGCCCGGGCGCGGGGACTCACATCGTTGATGACCAAGAGCGGCGCGAGCGAAGTCTCGATGGCGAAACGAATCTCGCCGGCGTGCGTCCGTTCGGCGCGTGCCACCGCCTGCTCGATGGCATCGAGGGTACTCTTGGGGAACTTGAGGCGCGTGCGCCAATGCGCAGCGGCCGCATGCCGGATGAGGCGCCCGAAGTGCATCACCAGCTTCCCGAGGCGCCGCCGCCGCTGGACGACCCGCCGCCACCGCTGAAGCCGCCGCCGCCAAAACCGCCGCCGCTTCGACCGCCGAACCCGCCGCCCAAACCGCCGCCCAAACCGCCGCCGAGACCGCCCCATCCGCCGCCGCCGGCGGTCCAGCCGCGTGAAGAGCCCATCAACATCGCGAACAGGAACCCCAGCACACCCGCGCCCAGCCCGACGGCCAAGGCATGGCTCAACGCCCAGGCGATCACCCCGGCGAGCCCGCCGGTGGCAAACGATCCGAACAACCGCCCGAACAGGCTTCGCAGCACTCCCGCCGCGACGAAGACCACCCCGAACAGCAGCGGCAGGGCATTGCCCAGGCCGCTGCCGTGCCCTTCCCAGTTTTTATCGGGCTCGGGCAGCGGTTCGCCCTCGGCCACCGCGACGATCCGGTCGACTCCCGCCTCGACGCCGCCGTCGAAGTCCCCGACTTTGAAGTGCGGAGCGATGGTCTCGGAGACGATGCGATTGGCGATGGCGTCCGGCAGCGCCCCCTCCAGTCCGCGGCCCGGTTCGATGCGCACCCGACGATCATTCTTTGCCACCAAGAGCAGCACGCCGTCGTCCACGTTCTTGCGGCCCAGCTTCCACTGGTCGAATACCCGGATGCTGTACTGCTCGATTTCCTCCGGCTGCGTGGTGGGCACGATCAGCACCGCGATCTGGCTGCCCTTCTTGTCTTCGAATGCGGCGAGCTTCGCCTCGATGCGCGTCACCGCCTCGCCCGACAGGGTGCCCGTCAAATCGGTCACCCGCGCGGTAAGCTGCGGTACCGCCACCTGCGCCCGCGCCGCCGGCGCGCCCAGGGCGATCAGCGCCGCCAAGAAGGGTGCTGCCGCGGTCCGCGTCAATGTGCGGGAGCCGGCGGCGGCGTGTTTGCCGGGGCCGTGGCGGGAGGCAGTGCCCCTGAGGAAGGGCCGCCAAATTCCACGCTCGGCGGCTTCGAAATCGCCGCCTCGTTCTCCACCGAGAAGTTCGGTTTGGGCTTGTAACCGAACATCATCGCGGTCAGGTTGCCGGGGAACGAGCGCACCGTCACGTTGTAGTTCTGCACCGCCTGGATGTAGCGGTTGCGGGCCACCGTGATGCGATTCTCCGTGCCCTCGAGCTGCGCCTGCAGGTCGCGGAAATTCTGGTCGGACTTCAGCTGCGGGTAATTCTCGGTCACCACCAACAGGCGCGACAGGGCGCTGGTGAGTTCGCCCTGGGCCGCCTGAAACTTCTGGAAGACCTCCGGATCGTTCACGAGCTCAGGCGTCGCCTGAATGGAGCCCACCTTGGCCCGGGCTTGCGTCACGCCGAGGAGTACCTGCTGCTCCTGCGCGGCGAACCCTTTGACCGTCGCCACCAAATTCGGAATGAGGTCGGTACGCCGCTGGTACTGGTTGAGCACCTCCGACCAGGCGGATTTGACCTGTTCGTCCTGCATCTGCATGGAGTTGTAGCCGCAGCCCGAGAGCCCGGCGGCGGCCAAAAAAACCAAAAGCCAAGCGAAGTTACGCATAAGTTCCCTTCATTCGCCTCGCGGAGGCACGAATGGAGAGTCTAACACCGGCAAAAAAAAGCCCCGAGCGTTAACTCGGGGCGGAGATGCGGACTTCATTGAAGGGAAGTAAAGCCCGCTAGGGGATAAGGGGATGTGCGGTCAGTGCAGCTGATGCCACTGCAGGACTTGGATATCGTTCTCTTCGAGATCGAAACTGCGCGCCAGCATCTTGGCGATTTCCCGGTCGCCCTGCACTTTTGCCGACTGATCGAGGAGTTCCACGACGCCGCGATATTCGCTGTATTCGATCGCGTCTTCCGACTGTGCGATGAAGTGGGTGTAGTATTTGGCGCTCATGGATACGGACTTTAAGTCTCGGGGTGTCATCGTTCTGTGAACGAACGCTCAAACGATCGCGGAAATTTCAGAAGCAATTCACGTCTTAAGTACCTCGGCTTGAATTAGGAGCCTGGTGCACTGTGTCAAGATACCGCCCTCCCGCGACCCCCGGTTCCAAGTACATAACTCCCGAAGGAGCCAAACGGCTGCGCGACGAACTCGACCGGCTGTGGCTCGACGAGCGGCCGCGCGTGACCATCGCGGTATCGGAAGCCGCCGCCCAGGGCGACCGTTCGGAAAACGCCGAATACACCTACGGCAAGAAGCGGCTGCACGAAATCGACCGGCGCGTCCGCTTTCTCCGCCAGCGTCTCGAGGGGATGGTTATCGTGGATCCGGGCGCCGCCGGCGCGCGCCGGGACCCCAAGCGGGTGTATTTCGGCGCCTGGGTCGAACTCGAGCATTCCACGGGCGACCTGCGCTGGTATCGGCTCGTCGGGCCCGATGAATTCGACATGGCGGCCGACTACATCAGCATGGATTCGCCGCTTGGCCGCGCACTGCTCGGCAAGCGCCTGCACGAGGAAATCACGGTGCCGTTGCCTTCGGGCGCGGACACCGTGACTATCGTCGCCGTCGAGTACTCGCGGGCCTCTTGACTACACCACCCGCACGTTCTTGAATTGCCACGGATCGGACCGGTCCACATCCTCGGGGAACAGTTCGCCCCGTTGAAACAGCGGCGTCCAGTCGGTGTACTCGCCCAGCACCGTGCCGAGATAAGGTTTGCAGATCTCGAGCGGGCGGCGGAAATCCATGTCGTCCGGTTCGACGATGCCGCGGGTCGGGTTCTCCATGGCCCAGATCATCCCGGACAACGCCGCTGAGGTGACTTGCAGGCTGGTCGCGCTGTTGAAGGGCGCCAGCAGGCGTGCTTCCTGAATGGAGAGCTGCGAGCCGTACCAGTAGGCATTTTTCGCGTGTCCCGCGAGCAGCACCCCCAGCTCGTCGATGCCGTCGGTGATCTCATTGAGCAGAATGCGTTTGCGGTCCTGCAGGTGCCAATTGCGTCCGGCGAACTCGTGCACCGACAGCACGGCGTCGTTGCATGGATGGTAGGCATAGTGCGAGGTGGGCCGGTACACCACGCGATCGCCCTCCTTGACCGTGTAGTAGTCAGCCAGCGAAATGGCCTCGGAATGGGTGATGAGGAAGCCATGGAAGTGCCCGGCCTCCGGAGTCCAGGTGCGCACGCGGGTGCTGGCGCCGGGACGGTTCAAGAAGATGGCGCAGCGGGATCCGGCCTCGTGGCGTCCGCCGTCCACGGGGAAATGCCGCTCGTGTGTCCCCCAGCCCAGTTCGGCCGGCTGTGCGCCCTCGCTCACGAACCCGTCCACCGACCAGGTATTGACGAATTCGTTGGGCTCTTTGGGGGACTTGGCCACCTGCGTGTCGCGCTCGGCGACGTGAATGACCTTGATGCCGAGCTTTTGAGCGAGCCTCGCCCAGTCCTCACGGGCGGCCGGCGTGCCGGCATCGACGCCGGTGTCCCCGGCGATGTTGAGCAACGCTTGCTTCACCAAATGCGACACCAGCCCCGGGTTGGCGCCATGGGTCAGCACCGCCGTCGGCAGGTCCTTGGCGCGATTGCGCAGCTTCAATGCGTCCAGGCGCATCGCGTAGTTGCTGCGCGACTCGACGGTGGCGGCGGGGTCGGTATATCCGCCGGCCCAAGGCTCGATGCACGTGTCGAGATACAGCGCCCCGCGCTCGCGGGCCAACTCGAGCAGCGCCACGCTCGAGACATCGACGGAGAGGTTCAGCAGGAAATCTCCCGCGGACACCAGCGGCTCCAGCGTCCGCCGATAGTTGTCGCGCGTCAGCGCCGATTTGACGAACTTGATCCCGAAATGCTCGGCTTCCTCCCGTCCCAGATCCTCGGCGCTCAAGATGGTGATGCGATCCGCCGAAGTGCCGATGTGGCGCAAGATCAGCGGCAAGATTCCCTGTCCGATGCTGCCGAAACCTACGCAGACGATCCTGCCGCCGAATTTCACATGCACTTCGTGTTTGCTCATGATTTTTTTCCCAATTGTTTTCCTTTGCGTGATGAAGAATGCCCGGCGGGTCCCGCCGGGCGGACGAGGTCAGCCGGAGTCCCCGGGGCCGCCCCAATGAGGCGGATAGGTGCGCGCGTAGCCCGGGAGCGCTTCGATGCGGTGGATCCAGCGCGCGAGCGCGGGATAGTTGCGCTCCATCGGAAGGAAACGCGCGCCGAGTTCCGCTGCCGCGCCGCGGTCCAACGCACGCCGGAGCAGCTGGATCCACGGAAAAATCACCATGTCGAGGGCCGAGTAGTTCGCCCCGACGATCCATTCTTCCCTGCTCAGGCGCCCCTCGATGGTGCGCGCCTCGCGCGCCACGACATGCATGGCGTCGGTGAGTCCATCGATGTCCTCCGCGATCCGGCCGGCGAAAATCGCCTCGATGATCTTCGCAACCGAGGGCTCTGCATAAGCCTGGAACTCGCAGATCACGCGCATGATGACGCCGGCCTCTTCGGGGTTCACACCGAATATCGGCGTCTGCGGGTACTTCAAATCCAAGTAGTAGAGAATGGCGACCGATTCGAAGACCACGTAATCGCCGTCTTTCAGCACCGGCAGGCGGCCGCGGGGATTCATCTTCAACATCTGCGGCGACTGATGTTCCTGCTTGTCGAAATGCAGCAGGTGCGACTCGTAGGCGAGCCGTTTGTGCTCCAGCGCCAAATGGACGCGCCATGAGTACGGACTGCCGCTGCCCCAGTAGAAAGTAAGTGCCATGGAGCGATTGTAGCGGATGCGGTCGGGCGATAAGCTCGAACGATGCCGTTCACCACCCTCATCGATGCCGCGTCCCTGGCCGCCCTTCCGGGCCCGGCGGTGCTGCTCGACTGCCGGTTCGACCTGAGCGATCCCCGGGCCGGCCGGCGGGCGTACGCGGCGGGACACATCCCGGGAGCGCGCTATGCGGATCTCAACCTCGACCTATCGTCGCCGCCGACCTCGGCCAGCGGCCGGCATCCCCTGCCTTCGCCGGAGGCACTCGCAGCCTTTTTTGCCGCCGCCGGCATCGGCGATGAAACCCAGGTCATCGCCTATGACGATGCGAACGGTTCATATGCGGCGCGTGCGTGGTGGCTGTTGAAGTGGCTTGGGCACATTCCCGTCGCCGTGCTCGATGGCGGCTTCAAGGCCTGGGTCGCTGCCGGCGGCGCGGCGGCCGGCGCACCGGCGGCCGGCGCACCGGTCGAGGCCGGCGAGCCTCCGCCGAGAGCCCCGGGCGCGGCCCCGCGGTTCACGGTACGCCTGCGGCCGCAGACCGTGCTGACCACCGCCGATGTGCTGCGAGGGCTGGCCGACCCACGGCGGCTGCTGGTTGATGCGCGGGCGGCGGAACGGTTCGCGGGAACGGTCGAACCGGTGGATCCGGTTCCCGGGCACGTGCCGGGAGCGGTCAATCACCCGTTTGCCGCCAACTTGAGGCCGGACGGACGCTTCCTGCCGGAAGCCGAGCTGCGCCGCCGCTGGCTCGCGGTGCTCGGCGGCCGGGAGTCCAAGGACGCGGTTCTCATGTGCGGCTCCGGCGTCACGGCCTGCCACAACATCCTCGCGATGACCGTCGCCGGACTGCCGGACGGCAAACTCTACGCGGGGTCGTGGAGCGAGTGGATCCGCGACCCCGAACGGCCGGTGGCGCGCGGACCGTAGCGCCACCCACGCTCACGAGCAGGGGCGAATTACGAGCAGCGTCATTTACATGCAGCCCCAATTTGCTATGGTGCGCGCCTCATGAACACACCCGCAAAAGTTCTCCCCGCCAATCACGCATGGAAGATCAGCGAGTCGCTCGATCTGTACCAGGTCGAAGCCTGGGGCAAAGGCTACTTCACGATCAACGGCGAAGGTCACGTGGTCGTCCGGCCGAGCATGGATGCGGCGCGCGAAATCGATCTCTACGAAGTGGTCCAGGGACTCAAGGCGCGGGACCTGCACACGCCGGTCGTCATCCGGTTCTCCGACATTCTGGCGCACCGCCTGCGCCACATCGCGGATGCCTTCGGCACGGCCATCGCGGAAAACGGCTACAAGAACCGCTATGCCGCGGTTTTTCCGATCAAGGTCAACCAGCAGCGCCTGGTCGTCGAAGAGGTCTACCGCTACGGCAAGGAGTTCGGCTTCGGGCTGGAAGTGGGCTCGAAACCCGAGCTGCTCGCGGTGATGTCGATTACCGAGAACGCGCCCGACCGCATCGTGGTTTGCAACGGTTTCAAGGACGACAGCTACATCGAGGCCGTGATCCTCGCCACCAAGCTCGGCCGCACCATCATTCCGGTGGTGGAGAATTACGAAGAAATCCATCTCATCTTGAAGCACGCCGAGCGCTATGCAGTCCGCCCGAAGATCGGCGTGCGGGTGAAGCTCGCCAGCGAAGGCGCCGGCCGGTGGCGGGAGTCGGCCGGAGAGAAGTCGAAGTTCGGCCTTTTCATCAGCGAAATTCTCGATCTATACGCACTATTGAAAGACCGGGACATGTTGGACTGTCTGCAGCTCGTGCATTGCCACCCGGGCAGCCAGCTGCAGGACATCCGGCGCGTTAAAGATGCCATCAATGAGCTCGCACATGTGTACGCCGAACTCAAGATCATGGGCGCCGGGCTCCAATACATCGACATCGGCGGCGGCCTCGGCGTCGATTACGACGGCAGCGGCACGAACTATGAGTCGTCGATGAATTACACGCTGAACGAGTACGCCAGCGACGTCGTCTACCGCATCAAGAGCGTTTGCGACGCGCGCGAAGTGCCCCATCCCATGATCGTCTCCGAGTCGGGGCGCGCCATTGCGGCCCACCACAGTCTCTTGGTGTTCGACACGTTGGGATGCTCCAAGCTCGATCAATTCCCCGTGTCCGGGCGGCCGGAGGACGACTACCACGGCGGCGAGGATCTGCCGCAACCGGTGCGCGATTTGTTCGACAGCTATCGATCGGTCAACGAGCGCCGCCTGGTCGAGTGTTATCACGATGCGCTGCAGGCGCGGGAACAGGCGCTGCAGATGTTCAACCTGGGCTACCTCAGTTTGGAATTCCGCGGCCTCGCCGAGAAGCTCTACTGGGCCACCTGCACCAAGATTCGCGACTACTGCCGCAAGCTCGACCGCGTGCCGGAGGAGCTGGAGAACCTGGAAGAGATGTTGAGCGACATCTACTTCTGCAATTTTTCGGTGTTCCAATCGCTGCCGGACAGCTGGGCCATCGGCCAGCTGTTTCCCATCATGCCGATCCAGCGATTGTGCGAAAAGCCGGGCCGGAATGCGGTGCTGGCGGATATTACCTGCGACTCGGACGGGAAAATCGACCGTTTCGTGCACCCGCGGGTCACCAAGCGCACCCTCGAGGTGCATGAACTGTCGCCGGGCGAACCGTACTATCTGGCCGCATTCCTGGTGGGCGCGTATCAAGAGACCTTGGGCGATCTGCACAACCTGTTCGGCGACACCCATGTGGTCCACATCCGGCTGCAGGACGGAGGCGGCTGGTGGATCGAGGAGATCGTCAAAGGAGACACCGCCAACAAGGTGCTCGAGTACATGGAATACGACACCGACGAGCTATATCCCGGGATCGCGCGGGACTGCGAACGGGCCGTCCAGGAAGGACGGATGACGTTGGGCGAGGCACAGGCGGTGAAGCGATTTTACGAAAACGAACTGAACGGCTATGCCTACCTCGAGGTGGTATGAGCCTGCGTTCGCGCGCGTTTGCCAACAATAATCCCCTGGCGTAGCATCATCCCGTCGAGAGGTACAGGCCGCGATGCGAAGAGTTTTTGCGGGTCGGTCTGCGTGTTGAAACCGCGCGCGATCGGCTCACGACTTCAGCGCGCACTGTCAGAGAGACCAGTTGAATGACGACGATCTACGTTGGCAACCTGCCATTCACCGCTACAGAAGACGAAGTGCGTAGCCTGTTCGAGCGCTACGGCAAAGTCGATTCCGTCAAGCTCATCAATGACCGGGAAACCGGTCGCCCACGCGGCTTTGCATTCGTCGATATGGGTGCCGGCGAGGCCCAAAACGCGATCCAGCAAACGAACGGCTTCCAAATGGGCGGCAGACCGCTGCGCGTGAACGAAGCCCAGGAGCGAGCCCCGCGATCGAAGCCGTCAGGCGGCGGAGGCGGCGGCGGGGGTGGCGGCGGACCGCGACGCTGGTAATCGTCGCGGGGCCAGGGGAACGGGCGGTAGCCCTTCCGGGAGCCTGACGGACAGGCTCCTGGCGGGTCACCACATTTCTTTCAACTGGGCGGCCACGTCCACGGTGGTCGCATCCACGGCGCGCAGGCTTTCGACGCCGCGCTGGCTGCGAAACGAGGTTTGCTCGAAAAATCCCAGAACTTTATCCGACATGAAACGGCTTTTTGCGCCGTAGACGTGGCCGTCGCCGTCCTTGGGCTGTTGCGTCACCGCGTACTTGAGCGGAGCGCAGAGGTGCAGCTCGTTGCGCGCACGGGTCATCGCCACGTACAAAAGCCGCCGCTCTTCTTCCACCATTTCGGGCTTGCCCGTGGAAAATTCCGACGGAAAATTGCCGTCCGCCACGTTGAGCACGTAGACGATGTCCCACTCCTGTCCTTTCGCCGAATGAATCGTCGATAGGATCACGTAGTCCTCGTCCTTGGAAGCCATGCCCGACTGATCGCTCGTCACCGACGGTGGATCCAGCGTGAGCTCGGTGATGAAGCGCTCCCGGCTTGGGCTCTGGGCCGCCAGCTGTTCCAGCTGTTCGAGATCGCCGATGCGGCTGAAGGCGGCGTCGTAGATGCGCTCCAGCTGCGGCTTGTACCAGTCGCGCACCGCACGTGCCTGGCCCTGCCATGGCGTGGCAGGATTGGCGATCTTTTCAATGAACGCGCAAAATCGCTTCCAATCCATTTTCGCAGCCTGAGGCACTTCGAAGTACGCGAGACTCTTGAAGTTGTGCCCCTTGCCCTCGAAGTGTTCCAGGGCCTGCGCGGCGGTCGCAGGCCCGATTCCCGCCACCAGCTTCAACACGCGAAAACCCGCCACGGCATTGCGCGGATTGTCGGCCCAACGCAGTATGGACAGCATGTCCTTGATGTGCGCCGCCTCCAGAAACTTGAGGCCGCCGTATTTCACGTAGGGAACATTGCGCTTCGTCAGTTCCACCTCGAGCACGTCGCTGTGGTGCGAACTGCGGAACAGGATGGCGTGGCGCTTCAGCGAGCCGCCCACCTCGCGCGTCGCCAGAATCTTGGTCACGATGTATTCGGCCTGTCCCGCCGCATCGTCGATCGTGACGTACGCCGGTTTCTGGGTCGACTGCCGCAATCCCATCAAGGTCTTGCGATGCTGCCGCGATCCCTCCGACATGAGCGCATTCGCGCAATCCAGAATTTGCTGCGACGAGCGGTAGTTCTGGCCCAGGACCACCATATCGGCCTTGGGGGTATAGCGCTCGGTGAATCCCAGGATGTTCTCCACGGCGGCCGCGCGGAACGAGTAGATGGCCTGAGCGTCGTCGCCGACCACGGTGACGCCCCTGCCGTCGGGCTTCAGCGCGTGAACGATTTCACCCTGCAGCGTACTGGTGTCCTGGTATTCGTCGACCAGCACGTGATCGAAGTTCTTCGACAGGCTTTGTGCGAGCGCCGGCGTCTGCATCATGACGTGCCAGTAGAGGAGCAGATCGTCGAAATCCAGAACGTTGTTCTTCTGTTTGCGGCCGACATACTCGCGGTAGATCCGCGTGAGATCCGCCTCCCATTCCTTGCACCAGGGGTACTGTTCCTCCAGGGTTTGCTTGAGCGGCAGCCGCGTGTTGACCCGGTAGGTGTAAATCGCGAGACAGGCGTCCTTGCGCGGAAACCGCTTGTCCTTGGACGAAAAACCCAGCTCGTGGCGGATCACGTCCATGAGATCGGCGGAATCGCCGCGGTCCAACACTGTGAAATTCGGACTCAGGCCGAGGTGTTTGGCGTACAGCCGCAGGATGCGGCTGCCCACGGAGTGAAAAGTACCGGACCAGAGCAGCCGCGAGGCGACGCTCCGGTCTCCCGCCTTGCCGCGCTGCTCCAGCGCCTCCGCCACGATCGTCTGCGCGCGCCGGATCATGTCCTGCGCCGCGCGCCGCGTGAAGGTGAGCATCAGAATGCGGGCCGGATCGACGCCGTTCAGCACCAGGTGCGCGGCCCGGTGCGCGAGCGTGGCGGTCTTTCCGGTGCCGGCGCCCGCCAGGATGAGCAGCGGACCGGCATCGACCCCCTTGTCCTGCGGCAGGGTCGTGCCGAAGGTTGCGGCCCGCCGTTGTGACGGGTTCAGGTCGTCGAACGCGCTCGTGCTTTTCGCCTTCATCATAAAAAAACCTATCCCGGCCGCCTGTACATATATCCAGATATTGACATAAAACGTGGGCGGACTGCTCAAGGATCGCGCATCGGACGCGGCGCGTGCGAGGAGCCAGGTCACAGCCGCCGGATTTTTCCCGGTCACGTGCCGGGCGCGCCGCGGATTCGGGGCAGCGGGATGCCCCCGCCGGTCGTGATTCCGACATAGCCTAAGATGGGCACCCGGTCACTGAAGGAACCCCATGTTGAAACCAACACTGATTTCAAGCACCTCGCTGCTTCGCGGACGCATCATCGAGGTCTGCACCGAAGTTCTGCGGTATGCGAACGGCCGCGAACACGCGCAGGACCTGGTGCGCCATCCGGGCGCGGCCGCCGTGGTGGCGGTGGACGGCTCCAATCGTGCGTGTTTCGTCCGCCAGTACCGCAACGGCATCGAGGATTTCCTGTGGGAAATTCCGGCCGGCAAGATGGACCGCGGCGAGGCGCCCTTCGACTGCGCGGTGCGCGAGCTTGCCGAGGAAACGGGCGTGACCGCGCGCAGTTGGACGCCGCTGGGCCTGTACTATCCGGCACCCGGCATCTTCACCGAAGTGATCCACTTATACCTTGCGCGCGAGCTTGACATGGGCGCGGCAGCGCCGGACGCCGACGAGGAATTGATGCTCGAATGGGTGCCCTTGGACGAGGCGCTGGGGCGCGTGCTTCGCGGGGACTGGAACGACGGTAAAACGGCCATGGCGCTGGTGCGCGCGCAGCACCAACTGCAACTGTGACGCCGCCCAAACTTTCGGGATTTTAAGGTTGACTAAAATTCCCCCCGGACTCAATAAGGTGCCGTGAGCGACGAGAACCGAAAACCCAAACCAGGCGACCGCCCCGCCCCGGCCTCCCAGCCTGTCGGGGTGACGTCGAACAGCAGCGGGCGCGTGAAATTCGACGACCGCGGCAACGCCGTTTGGGAGTGGGCGGACGCGACCGGCTCGTTCACCACCGACATCTCGACGTCGCGGCTCAAGAAATTGGAAAACCAGACCCTGTCACTGGCCGACGATCCGCCGCCCCCGAAAAGCGACCTCGTCAAGCCGAACCCGAAGGGCGCCGTTCAAGGCTATAGCCCATACGACAGCGGTCTCATCGCCAAGAGCGGCCGTCCTTCGCCCAAGAAAAAGGATCTGCGCCGCCTCGGCGAATTCATCAAGATGCGCGAGCAGGCGCTTCGCAACAAGCAGGACAAAGACCAAGACCAAGACCAAGACCAAGACTAAGTCGGCAGGAAGCCGACTTGAACGCCGCGAACGCGGCGGCCCGGAGGGCGAGGCGCAGGAGCGCCGAGTACTAAGTCGGCAGGAAGCCGACTTGAACGCCGCGAACGCGGCGGCCCCGCACACCAAGTACCACCCTACGCAAGCGCGTGGCGCAGCTTCGCCGCGGTTCCCAACCGGTAGAATTTTCGAAGTTCCCGCAGCAGCGCCTCGATGCGGGCCTCGCCTCGCTGTACGAAGCGCCGCTCGAGCCGCCGGCAATACTGGGCGGCGCAGCGGTGCGCGGTTCGATAGCGATGATATTGATCGGGTTCCAGGCGTGCATCGAAGCTCACGCGATCGAACAGCCGCGGATGCACCTGGGATGGATACGTGCCGCCTTGCTGGTGCGCAACGAGAAATACCGTCGCGGCGTATTTGTCCACCTCAGCCTGGGTCTCGAGTTCCAGGAGCGACACCGGCGCATCGCGGCCGAGGCGCCAGGTCGTATACACGAAGTGACTGACGCCTTCGAGCGCCGTGCAATAGTCGGCCAGATTGTTCTCGGTCAGTGCGCCGAGCGGATCGGCCCGTTCGAGCCGCTGGAGCAGGCCTGGGTCAAGATATAACGCGACGCCGGCGCCGTCGGCGCTCTCCGCGACCAGCAACGCTTCGTCCAGATCCCGGCTGTCATTGTCGGGCGTGATGCCGCGCAAATCCCGCCGGTCGGTGACCAGAAAATCGGATACGTCGTATTGGACTTCGACGTCGTAGAGACGGCCGAGGAGCGACTGCATGCGACGGAGCACGGCGCTCACCGGCGGGGTCCTCTCACGGGCCGTGTCCTCCCACGGACGAGCTCCTAGTGCTCGCGCCGGTAGCCGCCCTGCTTCACCGGCTGTACCCCGAGCTTGTGGAGCAGGCCGTGTGCGCGGGGACTGCCGGTCTTCATCCACACCTCGTACAGGCGCAGGATGTCGGCGTCGGTATGGCGGTACGACATTTCGCTGACTTCGTTGAGCGCGTCCACGAGCCGCTGGAATTTTTGCGCGAGCTGGACGTAGATGGCCGCGATGCACCGGCCCGACATGGACCGCTGCATCGTGTCGGCGAGCGAACTGTAGGCGTTGCCGCCCATCGCGATGTGATAGTCGATGTCGATCAGCTTGCGGGCGAAGCTGCGCGCGAAGAACCCGGCGATGAACAGCGAAACGTCTCCGAGGCGCTGCAGACCGCGCTGCCGGGCGATGGCGGTCGGGGCGTCGAGCGCCTCCGCGAGCATGTGCGCCAGCGGCTTGATGCGCAGACCTTCCGGCGTGCGCTCGTAGAGCGCGTCGGCGCGCGAGAACATGGTCAGCAGATTGACGACGTATTGCTCGGCCTGTTCGTCGATGTCCAGATGCTGGTGCTCGCTCGCGGCGTGAAATGCATCACGAAAGAATTCCCGCAGCGAACTCACGGCTACCAAAGATCCCGCGGACATTGCTTGCATGCTCGGCGTCCTTTATGTAACTGACACCATCCTAACGGCACTCAAGCATGCAAGTGAAGTAAGAAAAACACCCTAGTTCACGGTTTCTTGCGCTGATATCGAAATCAGCAATCGCACCTCTAGGCTGCCAATCAAAAATGCATCAAGGTGGTGCTAAAAAAGAATCGGCAAGCGTCGTTGCGGTGCGCGCCGGCGGAGCGGGTGCTACAAAAGTTCCGCGAGCGTCGTAACGGTGCGCGACGGCGGCGCGAAGTGCTCGGGCCAGGCCCGCGCCTCTCGATTGAGCCACACGGCCTGCATGCCGGCCTGCATCGCGCCGATCACGTCGGCCAGAGGATCGTCGCCCACGTGCAGTACTTCGATGGGCCGCACGTGCGCCGCGCGCAGCAGATGCGCGAAAATCCGTGCGTCCGGCTTCGCCGCACCGGCGGCCGACGCGGTGACGTGGCCGTCGAACAGGTCTGCGATTCCGCAGCGCGTAAGATCGGCATTGCCGTTGCTGAGTGCAAACAGCCGATACGTGGCGCGCAGGCGCAAGAGCGCAGGCCGCACATCGGCGTAGAACTCGACGCGATTGCGCTCGCTCAAGAAAATTTCGAACGCATCGTCGGCCGCGCGTCCGCCGCGATATCCCGCCGCGGCAAACATCTCCGCGAGTGCCTGGCGGCGCAGGAACGTGAGGTCATGGCTTTTCCCGGGAAACCGCTCGGCGACGCGGGCGCGCAGCTCTCGCATCGAACCGACATCCATGCCCTGCACCGCGCGCGGGTGATGTTCGCGCAGCCACGTGAGCAGCGCGGCTTCGGCGGCCGCGATGACCGGGGCTACGGGCCACAAGGTATCGTCGAGATCGAGGCTGATGACTCGCGGCGCTGACATTGCGGGATTCTACCGCGCCCAATAAATCATGTACCGCCCGCGCGGTACTTGCACAACCCGGAGTACGACGCGCGGGCTACAATGGCGGCCGGGGATGTTCCGGAGAATCGAAAAATATGCTCGCTGATCGATTGACGGCAATGCCGCTGCTGGCCGCTGCGGCCTTTTCCGCGTTTGTTGCCGCGCTGGTTGCGCCGGTGGCTGCCTTGTCCGCGCCTGCTTTGGCTGCGCCGGCCACGGAGCCCGCGCAGCCTTTCACCGTTCAGGATCTGGTTCGCTTGGAGCGCATATCCGATCCCTGCGTGGCTCCCGACGGGAAACGCATCGCCTACACGCTGCGGACCACGGACATGGAGGCGAACAAGGGACGCACCGCCATCTGGCTGCTGGACACGCGCAAACGCAACGCGCAGCCGGTGCGGCTGACGGACCTCGCCGCGAATGCCCGTTCCGCCGAGTGGAGCGCCGACGGCAACGCCCTCTACTATCTTTCGAATCGCAGCGGATCCGATCAGGTGTGGCGCGTTGCCGTGCGCGGCGATTCGCCGCGCGGCGAAGCCCCGCGCGACGACGCCGTGCAGGTCACCCATCTGCCGCTCGACGTCGGCAGCTTCCGCGTTGCGCCGCGTGGAGGCCGGATCCTGGTCAGCCTGGCGGTGTTCATCGACTGTCCGGACCTCGCCTGTACCAAACAGCGGCTGGACACGGCGGCTCATGCCGCCGCGCACGGCGTCTTGTACGACAAGCTCTTCGTGCGGCACTGGGACGCCTGGAGTGACGGCCGGCGCTCGCAGCTCTATGCCATGGCGCTCGACGGCGCGGGCCTCGCCAACGGCACGCCCCAACTCGTCAGCGCGGGGATCGACGGCGACATTCCGGGCAAGCCCTTCGGGGGGCGCGAGGATTACGCTTTCAGTCCCGATGGGCGCGAGGTCGCGTTCTCGGTGCGCGCGCAGCGTTTGGGTGAACCCTGGTCCACCAACTTCGATATCTATCTTGCCGCGGCGGACGGTGGCGGAACGCCGAAGAACCTGACCGCCGATAATCCCGCCTGGGACGGACAGCCGGCCTTCTCTCCGGACGGATCGCAGCTTGCCTACGTCGCCATGGATCGCGCCGGTTTCGAAGCGGACCGCTTTCATCTGGTGCTTCTCAATTTGCAATCGGACCGCAAGCTCCCGCTCACACAGAACTGGGATCGGTCGATCTCGAGCTTCGCGTGGTCTCCCGACGGCAAGACGCTCGTCGCGACGACCGACCATCTGGGACAACACCCGTTATGGGCCATCGAGGCCGCCACCGGCAGAGCGTCCGCCATCACCGGGGATGGGGACGTCGAGGCATTCGTCTTGGGACCGCAGCAGGTGTTCTTCACGCTGAGCAGCCTGGGCGCTCCGGCGGATCTCTACTCGGTGGGATATGGCGGCGGCAAGACGCGCACCCTCACCCATGTCAACGAAGCGATCCTCGCCCACCGCGCGTTGAGCGCTTACGAGCAGTTCAATTTCCCGGGATGGAACGATGAGAACGTCTTCGGCTACGTGATGAAGCCCAAGGACTTCCAGCGCGACAAGCGCTATCCCGTGGCGTTCGTGGTGCACGGCGGGCCGCAGGGAAGCATGGCGAACGTCTGGCACTGGCGCTGGAACGCACAGACCCTGGCCGGCGCCGGCTATGCGGTGATATTGATCGATTTTCATGGATCGACGGGCTACGGCCAGGCGTTCACCGATTCGATCAGGGGCGATTGGGGCGGCAAGCCGCTCGAGGATCTCAAGCGCGGACTTGCAGCCGCCCTCAAGCAATACCCCTGGCTCGACGGCGAGCGGGTGTGTGCGCTCGGCGGCTCCTACGGCGGCTACATGATGAACTGGATCGCGGGCCGGTGGCCCGACCGGTTCAAGTGCCTGGTCTCGCACGACGGCATCCTGGACAATCGCAGCATGTACTACTCCACCGAGGAATTATGGTTTCCCGAGTGGGAGAATGGAGGTCCCGAGTACGCGAATCCAGCCGGCTACTCCAAGCACAATCCGATCGACTATATCGACCGCTGGAAAACGCCGACCCTGGTGATTCACGGCCAGCTCGACTACCGCGTTCCCTACGAGCAAGGCCTCGGCGTCTTCACCGCCCTGCAGCGGCGCGGTATTCCCAGCGAGTTCTTGTACTTCCCGGACGAGAATCACTGGGTGCTGAATCCGGCCAACAGCATCGAGTGGTACGACACCACCATCGGGTGGCTTAATCGATGGACCCGGCAATGACCTTTGTCAGGGCAAAGATTGACCGGGCTTAATCGATGGACCCGGCAATGACCTTTGTCAGCGCAA
>Ga0070730_10002352_pt1 | contig 17196 bp, 13 predicted proteins | sample Coa_R1_3_FD_66447 | JGI IMG/M metagenome (GOLD analysis project Ga0070730, IMG submission 66447) | Surface soil microbial communities from Centralia Pennsylvania, which are recovering from an underground coalmine fire - Coalmine... | ecosystem: Environmental > Terrestrial > Soil > Unclassified ... | reverse complement strand
CAATACGAGTTGCGCTGCCGCTCCGCATCTTTGGCGGCAGACACATTCCAGTATTGTCGAACGGCCGATTCGACTTCCAGTTTAGTTACCGGGGCCATACCTGTGGGCAATGGCTGTCTTTATAAATTAAACATCGAGGGGAAAACAGAGTACGAAAGTTCTGAGGAATTGAGTAAGCGAGCAATTTGGTAATTCACAATTTCTTCAACTCTGTGCTGAGAGGTTTTGAATTATGGCAATTTTGGCAGTTATGGCAATTTTGGCAATCCACTACGCGTCAGGAACCGAGATATGCTCGTGAACAATCTTTAGTCGGCCATCATTCTGGCGGACAAATACGTGCGTAACCCGCGCATCTTTCAAGTGCTCTTCTGAAACCCTGGACTGCGCGACCGCCGGGGCCAATTCTTTTTTGGCCTCTAATTGCATGGTGTAAACAGCCACAGCAGCATTCGTCCCGATGACCTCGACATCAATGTGGCCTACATCCACTTTCATCTTGCTGCTGCCTACCATGTATTCGCGGCGCCGGCGAACCAGCACCAGTCGCCCGGGTTCTACCCGCCGAGACGACGACGTGAAGATCAAAGAATTCTCGGCATAGCAATCCTGTTGCCGGTCTGCCTGCTTGGAAGCTGAAATACTCCAGTAGCTCCGCACGGCTGACTCGACTTCAGTCCTCGTCAGGGGAAGGACAGCAGGCATAGATATGGTCGCGCTCATAATTAACGTATTTTAATAGTCAAAAAGGGAATTTGGCGATTATCAGTGAAAGTTTTCCGAAAATAGAAATTTCTCCCAGAATGGGCTCCGGCAAGCACTCAAGCCAGAATCAATTTATTCCATATATTCAACGACTTACAATTACGAAGTGATTAGAACCCGTTTTACCGCGGATCTGCGCGGATGAACGCTGATTGGATTTTTTCAATGATGGTAACTTTGGCAGTTATGGCAATCCTGGCAATTCTTGTAATGTCCAGAATCAAAAGAGCGGCTGGATAGAAAAATCCAGCCGCTCTAATCGTTTTGATCCACGTTTTTAGCTGATCACATACTTCCCGGTCTCAATGATCCGGTTCGCAATCTGCTGGTTTAAGGCGATGGTGTTGAAGGGCTCGAACTTGAACAACCGGCGCAGAATCACCAGTTGCGTACGCAGCATGTCGCCCTCTGCGATGGCCGCCGCTACTCTGCGGGCAGCCGACTCAATCTTATCCATGGAGCGTGTAAGGACCACCTGGGTCATGGCGATGGCATGCTGGGCTTTGTGTTCGCCTAAGCGGTCGATCAGTTTTTCTGTCCGCAGCACGGCCGAATCCATCACGTAGGTTTCCATGACTATGTCGGCGAGGGCGCCCAGGATCTCCTGCTGGTCGGCAAGGCCCATGGTGTACTTCTGCGTAGCGACCCCGGCAAGCATGAGTCCGACTTTTTTAGCATTGGCAACCATGGTGCGTTCGGCGGCCAGCGTCCCCTCCAGCGGATCAGCGCTCGACGGCCCCGACATGATCTCGTCCATCAGCTTCTTGATCGCCGGCAACAGCGGCAACTGCCCGCTCATGGACCTCTTCAGCAGCATCTGAATGATGAGCAGCCGGTTGATCTCGTTCGTCCCTTCAAAGATGCGGTTCACGCGCGCATCCCGATAGGCGCGCTCGGCCGGATACTCTTCCACGAATCCATAGCCGCCGAAGATCTGCACAGTTTCATCTACGACGTAATCCAGCAGCTCAGAGCCCCAGACTTTCAGGATCGAGCACTCGATCGCGTACTCCTCAATACCCTTCGCAGTCTGCTTATATACGTCGGCTGCATTCTTATCGATGTCGGAGAGTGCCACATCGATCATTCCGACGGTGCGGTACGACATGCACTCCAGCGCGTAGATCCCGGCGGCCATGGTCGCCAGCTTCTCTTTGATCAGGCCGAAGTCCGACAGAGTCTTGCCAAAGGCTTTGCGCTGTTTGGCATAGGCAATGGCATGATGCAACGAGTTCCGGGTGCCACCCACGCCGCCCGCTCCCAGTTTGAAGCGCCCGATATTGAGGGTGTTAAAGGCGATCACATGCCCTTTGCCGATCTCGCCCAGAAGGTTGTCCTTGGGCACCCGGCAATCATTCATGATGATAGGGCAGGTGGACGAGCCGCGAATGCCCATCTTCTTTTCTTCTGCTCCCACCGTGAAGCCCGGGAAGGTGCGCTCAATAATGAAGGCGCTAAATTTTTCTCCATCGACCTTGGCGAAAACGATGTAGACATCGGCGAAGCCGGCGTTGGTGATCCAGGTCTTCTCGCCGTTGAGGATCCACTCTTTGCCGTCGGGCGAGAGCACTGCTTTGGTGCGGGCATTCAGCGAGTCGGAAGCCGAGGTGGATTCGGAGAGCGCGTAGGCGGCGATCCACTCGCCCGTAGCCAGCTTAGGCAGATACTTGGCCTTTTGCTCTTTAGTGCCGAAGTAGACGATGGGTAGAGTCCCGATGCCGGTGTGCCCGCCAAAGCTCACGCTGAAGCTGCCGGAAACAGAAAGATGCTCGGTAATGATGGAAGAAGAAATCTTGTCCATCTCGGAGCCGCCGTATTGCTCAGGGATGTCAACGTTGGCGATCCCGATCTCACAGGCTTTGCGCAGCAATTCGCGGGTGACCGAGAATTCCTTATGCTCAATCCGCTCAAGGTTGGGAACAATCTCGTTCTGCGCAAACTCCTGCGTGGTCTGCGCAATCTGCCGGTGCTCTTCGGAGAGGTCCTCCGGCGTGAACAGATCGTCGATGTGATGCTCTTGCAGTAAAAAACTTCCGCCTGAAAGTTTTGTCTTGGGAACAACTGCTGTTGCCATAAATTCTCCTCTTCACCACAGAAAAAAATCTTTAACCACAGAGGACACGAAGTAGTTCAACGTCATCCTCAGCAGCTTCTCACTCTTCAAGTGCAAACCCGTAAAAATCGTTTATTTACAGAAAAACCTTTAACCACAGAGGACACAGAGGAACACTGAGTGTTCAACGTATCCTTAATCAGCTTCTCACCTATTCAAGATGAGAACGGTGATAAAGAAATCTTTAAAAATCGGCATTATTAATGCCAACGGGTCATACCGTCTGGGGATTGACCTGGCATTTACCGCCAATCTGTTCCTTCAACAAATCTCCTGATTCCATCCTTCAAGCTGCGCACATGAAAATTAATCAACAAACCAACACTCTTCCGGCTCAAGCGAAGATATGAAATTAATTGTGCTTCATGCACGGGCAATATCTTCTCAACACACTTAAGCTCCACAATGACTCGATCTTCCACCAGGAGATCTAGCCGGTAGCCCAACTCAAGCTCAATTCCATCGTAATGCACTGGAAGAACTACCTGGTTCACGACCTTGAGCCCTGCCTTCCTGAGTTCGTGAACCATGCAGGCTTCATAGGCGCTCTCTAGCAATCCGGGCCCCAACGAGGAATGCACTTTCATCGCGGCGCCAATGATGGCTTCGGTAATCCGGTTGACCGAAGCCTCCGTGTTACTCCGTGCCCTCTGTGGTGAAGAGTTCATTGCAGGTTCTCGAAAATGCCAGCAGCGCCCATCCCGCCGCCGATGCACATCGTCACAATTCCGTAGCGTCCATTTCTGCGCTTGAGTTCGCGGATGATCGTTGCCGTTAGTTTTGCTCCGGTGCAGCCCAGGGGATGTCCCAGGGCGACAGCTCCTCCGTTAGGGTTCACCTTGGCCGGATCGAGTCCGGCTTCCTTAATTACTGCTAAAGCCTGCGCAGCAAACGCCTCGTTCAGCTCGATCACATCAATGTCTTCCAGCTTCAGCCCTGCTATCTTCAACGCCTTGGGAATAGCAAATACCGGCCCCAATCCCATCTCTTCCGGCAGGTAGCCAGCAGTGGCGAAGGAGACGAATCGAACCAGCGGTTTAAGGCCAAGTTGTTTGGCTTTCTCGGCAGACATGATCACGGCTGCGGCCGCGCCATCTGAAGTTTGCGATGAATTACCGGCCGTCACTGTGCCTTTGGCATGGAAGGCCGGTCGGAGCGAGCCCAACGCATCCAGTGAGGTATCGGCACGCGGGCCTTCATCCACCTTAAAGACGATCTCCGTGCGCTTCGGCTTGGAGCCGTTGGGAGTAGTAAAGCTCACCGGCACCGGGACGATCTCATCATCGAACTTACCGCCCTGAATCGCGGCAATGGCTTTCTTGTGGCTGTTCAGGGAGAACTCATCCGCCTGCTGCCGGGAAATGCCGTACCGTCTCGCCAGCCTCTCCGCGGTCAGACCCATGGAAAGATATGCATCAGGATAATTGCCCACCAGCCACGGGTTGGCCGAGATTTTGTGACCTCCCATGGGAATCATGCTCATGGATTCAGCCCCGCCGGCAACGATGATATCGGCGCCGCCCACCATGATGCGCTCTGCCCCCAGCGCAATGGCCTGCAAGCCGGAGGAGCAGAAGCGATTGATGGTCATGGCCGAACACTCCACCGGCAGCCCCGCGCGCAGAGATGCGATGCGCGCCACATTCATTCCCTGCTCCGCTTCCGGCGTGGCGCAGCCGATGATCACATCTTCAATTTCGCGCTTCTCCACCTGCGGCACGCGGTCGAGCGCGCCCTTGATGGACACTGCTGCCAGATCATCAGGACGAGTTGCGCGCAATATGCCCTTACCCGATTTGCCTACGGCGGTGCGGACCGAACTTACTATGACTGCATCATGCATGGATAGCTCCTAGCTACTCAGCTCTTAGCCTTTAGTCCTTAGAACTTAGCCAGGCTGTATACCCCACTGAGACAATTCTTCCCCCAAAGGTTTTATCTCGCGTTCATCAGCGAAATCAGCGGCAAACCGATCTTCCTTTGCGACCCTTTGCGTCCTCTGCGGTGAACGTCTCTTTAATTCCTCAACGGCTTTCCAGTCTTCAACGTGTACTGAATCCTCTCCTGGGTCTTGCGCTCGCCGCAGAGGGACTTGAATCCTTCGCGCTCCAGGTCGAGCAGATACTGTTCGCTGATCGGCATTCCCGGCGTCACGTTGCCGCCGCAGATGATCTCGGCCACCTTCGTTCCTACTTTCACGTCGTGGTCGCTGATGTATTCCGCCTGGCGCATCAGGTGAATTCCCAGCTTGAGCGTGGCCAGCACATTTTCACCCGGCGCGGGAATATCGGTGCGCGGCACGGGCGCTTTATATCCGGCGCGGGCCAGCTCCATGGCCCGCTCTTTAGCGTCGCTCAAGACTCGTTCACGGTTCATGCTGATCAGGTCGCCATCAGAGAGGAAACCGAAATCACGCGCCTCATAGGCTGAAGTTGATACCTTGGCGGTGCCAATCAACTCAAAGGCCCGCTTCATCCCTTCCATCAGTTCCACTGACTCGGCCCTGCCATCAGGACGAATAGCGTGAGCATTATCAACGGCGCGCAGCAGCAGCTCTTTGCATCCGCCACCACCCGGCAGCAGACCGACGCCAACTTCGACCAGGCCCATGTATAGCTCGGCGTGCGGCTGGCGTGCAGCCGCATGGAGGGCGATCTCTGTTCCGCCACCCAGGCTCATTCCAAAAGGCGCGGCGACGACGGGGCGTGTACAGAACTTGATGGCCTGGGTCATCCCCTGGAATTGTTTGATGGCCAGATCAACTTCGTCCCACTCTTCTTCCTGCACCGCCAGCATCAACATCATCAGGTTCGCGCCTACGGAGAAGTTGGCCGAGTCGCCGGTGATCACAAACGCTTCAAACTGGTCGCCGATGCCGCCGGTCTTGAGCGACTGGGTGACCATCTGCACGATGTCGCCGCCCAGGGCGTTCATCTTGCTGTGGAACTCGATGCAGCCGACGCCGTCTCCCAAATCGATCAGCGACGCGCCCGCATTCTTCTTGACCACGCCTTTCGACTTCTTGACTGCCTCCACCGACCACACGCCTTCAGAAACCTCGACCGGCTTGTACTGCCCGGTCTTCAGATCAAAATAGGCGCGGCCCGAAGCGGCGGAGGGATCGTCGATGTACCAGCTCTTTTTGCCCGACGCCAGAAGTTTTTCGACGTTGGCGGCAACCGGCTTGCCTTCCTTCTTCATACGGGCGACGGTCGCTTCCACGCCCGCCAGGTCCCACAGCTCAAATGGCCCAACCTCCCAATTGAATCCCATGCGCAGGGCGCGATCAATCTCAACCACGTTGTCGGAAATTTCCGGGATGCGATTGGCAGAATAGGTCCACAGGTCGGAAAGGCTGCTCCATGAGAATTGCGCGGCCTTGTCGCGCGAATCGGTGTTGCCGACCGTCATGCGCAGCCGCTCACCCATGTCTTCAATGTTCTTGGCCATCTCCAGCGAGGGAAATTTGACCTTCTGCGCCGGACGATACTCCAGGGTCTTCCAGTCAATCACCAGGCGGTCTTCATGGCCGTCCGGCGTTTTGACTTTCTTGTAGAAGCCGGCCTTGGTCTTGTCGCCCAGCAGTTTGCGCTCCAGCATCTTCTGGAAGAATTCCGGCAGTTTCAGGTCAGAGCGCTCATCCTGCACGTTCTTCATGAAATTGCCGACCACGCTGCCCAGCACATCCAGGCCCACCAGGTCGATAGTGCGGAAGGTGGCGGCCTTGGTCCAGCCGCCGGCGCTGGTCAGCGCGTCCACCTCTTCCACGGTAAGGTCCATCTCCTGCATCAGCCGGAAAACGTTCAGGCCGGAAAATGTGCCGATGCGGTTGGCGATGAAATTCGGGGTGTCCTTGGCATAGACAATGCCTTTGCCCAGGCGCACATCACACAGATGAGCGATGCTGGCAATGGCCGCGGGATCGCTCTCCGGCGTGGGAATGATCTCCAGCAGCCGCATATAGCGGGGCGGATTAAAGAAGTGCGTCCCGAACCAGTGCTTGCGGAAATCGTCGCTGAAACCTTCGGCAATGCTATGCACCGGCAGGCCGCTGGTGTTGGTGGTTACGATGCTGCCCGGCTTGCGCACCGCCTCCACTTTTTTCAGCAGGTTGCGCTTGATCTCCAGGTTCTCGGCCACCGCCTCGATGATCCAATCGGCATCCGCCAGCAACTTCAAATCGTCCTCAAAGTTGCCGATGGTGACGAAGCGTTCCAAACCCTTCTGGAAAAAAGCCGCAGGCTTCGACTTGATGGCTCCATCCAAACCGGCCGCCACAATCTTGTTGCGAACGGACTTTTCCGAACTCTGCGCCTGATCCGGGGGAACGATATCCAGCAAACAACAGGGGATACCTGCATTGGCCAGATGAGCGGCGATTCTCGAGCCCATGGTTCCTGCGCCCAGAACAGCAGCTTTATTAATTCGCTGGTGCAAGGCTCTGGGACCCTTGTGGTTAGACTGCACCTCAGGCGCTTGGGTAGGAACCTGAACCGAATCAGCGACCGCAATATTACTCATCAGGAAAATCTCCAGGGACGGTAAGAATCAGGAGAGACACACGGTAAACTTGCGGAACGATCATAAGTTTTTCGCCTGTGCCTTGTCGAGCGCCGCTCACGACGATCAACATGATCGAAGCACGCATGAAAGACGTCAGACAGCTCAGCTTCTGCCACAGCTGAATCACTCCGATTGTACTGAATGAATGTTCATTCAGTCAATCTATCTGTTGCATCCACGAGACTTATCTCTAAGTTACAGAAAAATAAGCCGTTCTCGACTCTTCTTGAAACAGCCCCTGAATCGCGAACTGCCGCCACTTCTCCAAATCAGCAATTCTTGGCAACTTCCCGGTGTCGAATAGTTCATCCAAATGCCCAAAATCGCCCGAACGCTATTTTTCTGATTCAGATTGACCCAACCACTTCTCCACGAGTTCATGGGCATTCCCAGCCAGATCGACCGCCAACCTTTGCTCCTCTTTCCCATTGTGAAGAAAGACCGCAACAATGCCATCCGAGGTTGGCCTCAGCTCGAGTCGCCGCTCTTTTACCTCCAGCTTCAAGGCAGTGCCCAACCATGCCACATTAATTCTTTGTCGGGTCTGAAAACCGAGACGGGCCGCAGAATTCAGCACTTCCTGCGTGTAAGGGCTGTTCTTAAGCCTTTCGGCCCAAGGAGCTGCGGCCAGGGCCGATGCGCGTTCGGCATCGCGCTTCTTCCGGGCTCCCGGATCGCGTTCTTCTTTCGATTCCAAGTCCTTCAGGTTGCTTTCGAGATTGTCGAGAAAACTCATGGAGACTTAAAGAATATCAAGATTGGGAGTATGGAGGGAACTTGCAAGTTAGCCTTCGCCGGTGGCGGAGGCATGTGTTAACTCCGAGTAAGCCATCATAAGGGGCAAACTGAAATAGGCCAGTGCGCGATCAGTTCCGGTATGCACTTGTGGGGACTGATCCGGCGAACTTGCTCGAAACCGTTCCTGAGAGCTCAGGTCAATTTCAGCCAAGAGCCATAACTAAGAATTCACCCGGAACAACAAATGAAATAGTGGAATAATGAGGTGACTAACGAGTGCCGCTGCGGGCAAAGCTGAGGACTCGCGGTCGCGCGCCTACCCCGAGTTGGAACCCAAGCCCTAAACGGAAAATTTCAGGCATGAAATAATCTCCTTGATCCTCAATGAGGATTCCGGTTTTAATCAGAAATTGGATTTCTTCAACTTTCAAGCCTGACTTGGGGGCGTCGAATGGAATTCGTCTATCAGTAGATCGCTGCAAAGTGTCAAAGATGTCGTTCAACGGCTCAATTTCCTGTTTGATTTCTCTGATCTTTTGTTGACTGCATGGAAGTATTGCGTCGCGAATTGCGCGCGCTATTAGCACTCGATCTAGGGCTGATGCATCTATACTTTTTTCTGCAGCATAACGAAAAAATCGAACTAGATCACGAGCTTGAATTTGACCGTTGAAGTCAGACAAAGCAGCAATCACCCATTCAGCTGTGCGAGCTTCGCGAGATCTTTCCGAACCAAGTTTCTTTCCCCAAATAGGAATGAGTGCTGAACGGGCCTCCTCCGCAGTTATTAATTCCAGAGACCTGTCTTTCTCCAACGCAATCGGCCCGCCACTCTCACGCGCGATCCAAACAGCAAGGCGTAGCGCCTCATCCTGATCCCAACGCAATGCAAAAGGCTCGTACAGTCGCTCGAACTGACCAACATTTTGAGGGATTGCAGCAATAACTAGGTCCGCTCTTACAAAAACTAAAATCCCCAGTGGAGAATTTGGAATTTCTTTTAGATAGTTGGGCACACCCTGAATGAGAGCTCGCAGAGCAATCTGTTGTATTTGGCTTCTCTCAATAATTGGGAAAAGGTCCTCCAAACCGTCGATAACGACCACCAGTCGTCTTCCTTTCGACCTAAGATGGCCGACAATTGCGCTAGCTGCTTCATTGTCACCCGCCGCCATGATGCCAAGCGAGTCAGCTAATATCTTAAACCAACGAATTCGCCACCACCGCTCATCAGCTGAGTTGTGCTGGAGCGATTCAAGAACGCGATCCTCTATTTCCGTCGAGTTTAGGCTAACCATCGGTAGTTCATGCACAATTGATACCTTCCGACGAGCGGTCTGAATTAGAGCTTTAGCAGGTTCGTCAAGATTCTTAGAATGCAAGAGTGGCCAAATTGAGCCCCACTCAGTGTGCTCGGACAAGCGGAGAGTTTGAACAACAAAGGATGACCAAATCTGAGATCGAACAATTTGCAAACAGGTATATGTTTTTCCAGCGCCTTTGGATCCAACAATCACTGCTGTGGGAACTGTCTCCTGGAATTGCTTGGCCAACGCCCGAAGGGGCGCAATTGAAAGATATCGGTCACCTTGTCCAGATTCAGCATATTCAAGTTTTTGCGAAAGTTGTGCTAAAGAACGACGCGCCTGCTCAACCGATACCGTTGCAGTCGGCTGAATGGCTACTGCACTTGGCACAAACTCTTCGACAAATTCAGTCATCGCATTTGGTAGTGTGCTTGCAAAGAGTTTTGATATGGCTGACGAGAAATCCGATAGGTAAAGCAATTCTTGGGAAAATCCCGTCTCTTTTACTTTTACCATCCCTAAGTCAGGTTCATTGTTAGGCTGCAATGTATCGGGATAGGCGCGCAATAACCTGTACCTCGTCGACTGGAGCTCTTGTGAGGCTATCATTTCCGAGACAACAAAGGTGATCAGGATAGCGGGATCATACAACTCGCTTTTTTCATTGGGTGGATGAAATTTGTTTAGCTGTTCCAGCGCGGAAACCGTACCGCTTATGGACTGCTCGGATGGCGTCGTCACAATAATCCTGCGTAGCCGAGGATCGAACAGAAATGGACTGGCGAGCTCTGATAATCCAGCTCTCAAATCAACAAGGACAATACCGACTCCTAAACGTCTGCCCAATCCGGTAACTAAATCTCCGACGGACCACCGAGAACGAGTGCCGTTGAGTAGATTTTCCGGTCTAATGTCCAGACGCAGGAACTGATCTTCGCTCCGATGCGCTGGAAGCAGGAAATGATCCGTTAACTTGTCCTGAGCGCGTACCTGTACGATTTGGCGTCGCGTGGCATAAGCTGCGATGTCCAAAGCTTCTCTAAAATCTTCACTTGGATCTGAATTGCTTATTGCTAAGAAATCAACGAATGAGAAACGGGCCGGGCTAATGGTCCTATCTGCTTCTGCAAGAGTGGTTATTCCAGGTGCCTCCAAGTCGGCATCAATAATGAGGGCCTTACTTGTTGGGTTCAATCCAGAGAACGCGACGAGAAAAGCTAACAAGCTAGTCGTTCGTCCAACCCCACCTTTAAATGAGTAAAACGCCACAATTGGTGGTGTACCAGCCTCGAACGCATTCGGCCATGCGACCGTAGGGCTATTCGGCAGCACAGAAACGCGACGAAATGTAGGCTGTATTTGGAAAGGGAGTACCGCAGTATCTGATTCTTCCACTTCAATTGGGAATTTGCGACCATGGTCCTCAGGCCCTTCAAACAAAAGCCCTTGCTTTTGGTTATATCTAGCCCCATACCAATCTTCAAGGAGTCCGTCAATTTGTGCTCGTTCTGTTCTGGGCTTCACGCGGAGTAAGAGCCCATCGTGATAGGCGGAAGCAGCGAATAGCCAGTTCGGCCATACTCCTGCAGCGCGTTTTTGGTCAGCTACAAGATCAACGTCAATCCAGCTGTAAAGGGGTCTCTTCAGCCCATTCTCTGTATCAGCCATTCATGAACCTTTTTCAATTCCTCAATTATTTCCTTATTATCTTCCAGCGCGACACCGTATCTGAATGCTTGATGCAGCAATGGATTAGTAACTGTTTGCGCCTTTTGCTGTTTCGTCCTTGTTGAGCTCAATTTGAGAGTTGCCGGGGCGCGCAATGCCTTCAAGCATTCCCGCAAGTCGTGTCTGATCTCTGTGACCAGGGACAGTTCGGACGTGATATTAGCACCTTGCTCTTTCATTATCACCGCTTTCAGGCCACACTCCAACCCGTAGAAAAGCAATAGGCTTGCTGGGTCCCCTGAACAAATATCAACTGCTTTCATATTTGCGTAAAATGCCCGATCCAACTCGCGTCTAGTCGCATGCAGAAACATTGTTATATTTTTTACTGTTTATTTATATGTAGCTTAAAACTTGATCTCAGCCCAAGCGACAAGCACTGATTTTACGCTTAGGAGCTTGTTGAAAAGCGATGAAAGTGTTCCCCAGATTCCATATCCAGAGTACTGCATAGTGCGTCGCTAAATAGACGTGGTTTCTTTCAAGGACAAGATCATCAGCACCCGATGTGGAACAACACAATACCACGAAATTTCTTTTATTATTTTTTAAGCTATTTGGAAAGATTTTTTTCTTCTTGTTGATCTTTGAAGCTTGGCAGCCTCAAAATCTCCTATACCGCTTTAGACACCACGCCATAAATTGATCGTAAATTATTGAAAACATTGGTTGGGGAGAGAGGATTTGAACCTCCGCTTGGTCCCGAAACCCTGCTGCCAGCGTGTTGCAAACGCCAAAAGACTCTGGGCCAGATTAGTGCTGGGAAACGCCCTTGCGTTTGATTGAATAGGCAAACTTCCGGATAGCGGCCATTCGGAAGTTTATTGATTCGTCTGCAAACATCCAGGCATCACTCAGGCACAATCCAGCAAAGAGCTTCTGCAAGGACAGTGACCGAGAATGATGCGGACAGCATAAAGCAGTATGCTGATGTCATGCGATCCATTGCGAAATTTGCGGTTTTTGCAGTCTCTGCGCTTGGCATGATCGGGGCTTGTCTTTCCCAGGAACACCCGTCCGCAAAAGACCTCCGCATTTCGATCTCCGTCAGCCCTTTCACCGAGTTGAGGTTCCGCAACGGGACTACCTTCACCGACGGCAAGATCACCGCCAAGAATCCGGAAGAATTGCAAAGGATGTTCGCCCACCACGGCGCAAACGAAGTCTATGCGCGTATCGCAACCACCCAGAAATACCGGACGGGCTTTGGCGATCACAGCATGAATCGGGGTCTGGAGCGCGCACGGATGGCCAAGGCGCTCGATCTGCCCTTCAATCCTGAACTGGGCCTCTTCAACATCTACGGCGATGTGCGCTGCCAGCCCTCACCGGATTTCAGCGAATATCCGGAAATCAAGGTTCCTGTTGGGCCGTGGACATCACTCACTCTCGACCAGATGCTTCCGGTGCTTCGCCAGTACGGTATGTTAGCGGCCCGTCAGATTCTGAGTACCGGAGTGAAGGTACGCATCTGGGACCTGGGCAACGAGGTCGAATTTGGAACGGCTGGCGTCGCGGTTCAGCCGATGCCGGGCGGTTGTGATGATACGGCGGGCGGCCGTGGCTGGTACAAAGCGCCGGACAGAATCGATCCCGCCATTGGACAAATGTCGGCCATGAAACTCATGCAGATGCCCGAAGCCCGGCGGATCGAGTGGCTGCAATCGCACCTCTGGCCTCATGAAGCCAGGATTCTGGCCGCGGTGGCCGAGGGCATTCGCTCCGTAGATCCAAAGGCGCGATTCAGTACCCATGTAAGCGGCATCACGTCAATAGCGCCTGCACAGGCCGTGGCCTTCTTCAAGGCCATGAGAGATGGCGGGTTTGCCGCCGATGAGTTGGGAGTGTCGTACTACCCGACTTCCTCGGCCAATCCACCGGACCGCCTTCAAGCCTTCAAAAACATGGCAACCTCGGTGCAGCGCGAATTGGGCCGTCCCGTGTTCGTCGCCGAATTTGGATATCCTTCGAGAAAAATGGAGAGCGGATTCACCTGGAATGATGCGGTCAAAGGCTATCCGCTCAGTCCGGAAGGCCAGGCGAGTTTCATTCGCGATCTTGTGGCCTGGGGCGCCGGGACGGGAGTGCTGTCGGGAATTCGACCGTGGGCCCCCGATCTTGCCGGCACTCCCTGGGGCCCCATGTCGTTCTTCGAATTTGACGACAACACTGCGACCGCTCGCCCCGCGTTGAACGCGATTATGGAAGGCGCGCACAACCCCAGGCGCTGATTCATGAATGGCTCGGGCTGCATCTTCAAAATTATGGCAATTTGGGCACTTATGGCAATTTTGGCAATTTTGGCAATCTACAATTCAGGATGAGCTTGCACGTACTCCCAGGCCTTTTGCGCCATCTGCTTTTCTCCCCGATAGCTTAGTTGCGCGCCCGCTTCCTTGAGCGGGAGCCAATAGGCGCGGCGAACCTCATGCTTCATCTCCTCGGTAATTTCGCCGATCCGGCCCGATTGATATTTCATCAGGTAAAAGCTGACCACCTTGAAAACCTTCTCGCCATCGGCCCATTTGCGGACGTAGACATAGCGGATATCGGCCAGTTTCACAATGGGCTTGGCGTGGAGTCCGGTCTCCTCCAGAACTTCGCGAACAGCCGCCTGCTGCGGCTTTTCGCCGGCATCGACATTGCCTTTGGGCAAAGCCACGGTGTCTTTGCGGTCTTCCGGTTCTCCGTGGCTGCCCGGCTCGATCACCGCCAGCCACCATTGATCTTGCATGGAGCGCAGCACCAGCGCACCCGCCGAAAATTCACGAAGCATTCGATGTTCATTTCACCCCAAAAAACGCCAGGAAGCAACCCGGAGGGATTTGGCGTTTCAATTATGGCAATTCCGGCGGTTACGGCAATTTTGGCAATCCAAGGTTGCATCATTTTTGCCACCATGCAGCATCTGAAGGTAAGTAGCCGGCCTAAGTAGCCCGAGCTGCCAAGTCGTCGATGGTACTGTGTGAACAATCCACTGAATAGAATCGTGCGTTCGGTACAGGCCTTTGGACGCGAACTCAGTCGCCAGGGTGAAAAACAATCTCCTCTTGTAACTCCCAAAAAAATTCGTGTTGGCGTGGCTTTGGGCGGCGGGTTCGCCCGTGGACTGGCGCACATCGGCGTCCTGAAAGTTTTGGAAGAAGAAAAGGTCCCGATCGATCTCATCGCCGGAACCAGCGTAGGATCGGTGATCGGCGCCGCCTATGCCAGCGGCATCTCTGCCAAGGAGCTGGAAGAAATTGCGGCCCTGGTTCGTTTCAAGGATTTCTCCCGCTGGACCTTCTCCCGCTTCGGGATCTTCAACAACGACAAGATGGCGGTCTTTCTGAGGAAGGTTTTGCGCTGCAAAACCTTCGAGGAGCTGCGTATACCCCTGGCGGTGACGGCGACCGACGTTATCACCGGCGAGGCTGTCGTCTTTACCAGCGGCGAATTGATTGACCCGGTTCGCGCCAGTTGCGCCTATCCCGGAATCTTCCTCCCAGTCAACGTGAAAGGCCGCCTGCTCGTGGATGGCTTACTCGCGCACTCGGTTCCCACCGTCCCCCTGCGAAACATGGGTGCAGACCGCGTCGTTGGCGTTACCTTGAGTGCATCCTGGGTGAAGAAGCAAGGGCCGCGCCACGTTTTTGATGTGATCGGCCAATGTTTCTCCATAGCGCAGGACAACATGTGCGGCATATGGAAGTCAGCCGCCGATGTAGTGCTGGAGCCCGAAATCGGTGAGTTCAGTTATGACGACTTTGTCCGCGCCCCAGATCTGATCAAATCCGGTGAAGCCGCAGCCCGCGCCGCCCTCCCCCAAATCCGCTCCTGGTTCCCCGCAGCAAACCCAGCCCCAGAGAAAGTCTCTGCCGGGGCCACAATGCTGCCCGCCACTGTACCGCTCGGACAATCGAGCTCCTAGCCTCTAGCTCCTGGCCTCTAGCTCCTGGCCTCAGGCATCTAGCCTCAAGCTAGCCTCAGGCTCCTAGAGCGGTTCCCAGAATTTGGTATACCTCAGTATTCGCGGCAGGCTGAAAACCGTCCCCTGATACAAACCTATTTTTGAAGCACACTCTTAAGTAGAACGAAATACCAAGCGCCGGAGGCGCGACCAGAAATTAGCCCAGGGTGGAGCGTAGCGGAACCCTGGGAAACTGACCCCAAAATGCATGAGCCCCGGAGGGGCGGCACAGATTTTGATTTTGACTTTGGCTGCGAGAGCGGCAACGAGCCTAATGTACTTTTCAAGTAAGTTTGCATCTGGGCGGCTTACAGAAATCTTGAATCTTTAGCCCTGCACTTACAACGCTCACAAGAATCTTCAAAGTAATGTGCTTTGGCTAGAAGCTAGCAGCTAAGTACTAAATACTAAGAACTAATGGGCTGCTCCTTCACAACAGCCCAAAATGAAACCGCGTAAGCCGTTCGCCTTCCGGTGACAGCACCTCCAGCACGAATCTGTCTGTAACCGGTATCTGGCTGAGGTTGAAGCTGACGCGATAGACCCGCTCGTCATAGGGAATATCGCCAGGCACGCCGATCATCTGCACGGATTCAGGCTCGAGCAAACGCATTTCCATCCCGTCGTACACTTTGAGGCTGAATTTCAGCTTGAGCAAAAAATCGCTGGGGTTGTAGGCGCTGTTGACCTCGGCCGTTGCTCCGGCCAAAACGGTCTTGCGCAACGAAGCAGTGATGCGGAAACTGAAGTCGCTGGGAAAGTGCGTGATCGTTCGGCCATCCGCGGAGACGATTCTGGCCTTCACTCCTTCGTCAACCTGCTGTGCGCCTTCCAGTTCGGGGCATTCGATCAGTCCCAGAAGAGATATCGTTGTGTCCGCCGGCTTCAGCAAAACGACGTCGTAGCCCGCAGGTGTGGCCCACCGATAAGCGGGAAAAATATGAGACGATGAAGCTGTGGCCACGCCCAACAGGCATAGACTCAGCATCAGGACCATGCCTGCCAGCCAATAATGGCACTTCGCTCGCGTCTTTTTCACCATACGCTGCCCCCTGAGATTGGATGCCGGGTAGCGCAAGCAGCGTGCGCCGTGTTACACATTAATTCTGCAACTCAACCACTACCCTGTTCAGAAAGGAATCACGGGAAAAAGATGCATAGGCTCCTGTGTTTTACTGCCCATCCCGATGACGAGGCAGGAGGCTTTGGGGGCACCCTGCTCCATTATGGCGGGCAGGGGGTGGAAACCCATGTCATTTGCCTCACGCCGGGCCAGGCGGCCACCCACCGGGGCGGGGCCAAGTCCGACGATGAACTATCTCGAATGCGCCGCCAGGAATTTGCCGTCTCTTGCAAGTTGTTGCGAGTGGCCAGCGGCACGGTGCTCGACTACCCCGATGGCCGCCTGGATCGGCAGGATTTCATGACCGTGGTTCAGGACTTGACCCGCCGCGTGCGGGAGTTGCGCCCCCAGGTAATCATGACGATGGGGCCGGAAGGGGCCCTTACCGCTCATCCCGATCACTCCATGGTCTCCATCTTCGCCACCATGGCCTTTCACTGGGCCGGACGCACCAACCGATTCCCCGAGCAATTGCAATCTGGCATTGAGCCCCATCGCGCTCAAAAGCTTTACTTCGGCACTGTCCTGTTTACCATGCCCGACCGGCAGCCGGTGGCCCTTCCTCCGTCCACGGCAAAGATCGAGATTGGGCAGCATGGCGTAGAGACGAAGATTGCAGCCTTCAAATGCCATACCTCCCAATCCCCGCTATTCCCATACTTTGAGCAGACGGTCCGCAAACGCGGCTCGCAGGAACTCTTCCATCTGGCCGCCAGCCTGACCCCAACCAAAGCCCAATTCGAAACCGACCTGTTCGCCGGGATCGTGGAGAATCAGTGAGGCCAGGATCTCACCTCAGAAATCTTCACCGCAAAGGACGCCAAGGAACCAATTTTGCCGCTGATTTCGCTGAAAAACGCTGATCAAAAAGAAGTAACTGACAATAGCAATTAGCTAAAGACACACTTGC
>Ga0070730_10002350_pt1 | contig 17203 bp, 16 predicted proteins | sample Coa_R1_3_FD_66447 | JGI IMG/M metagenome (GOLD analysis project Ga0070730, IMG submission 66447) | Surface soil microbial communities from Centralia Pennsylvania, which are recovering from an underground coalmine fire - Coalmine... | ecosystem: Environmental > Terrestrial > Soil > Unclassified ... | reverse complement strand
TTCCAGATGTGCAATCGTGAAGGTCGGCTGATGTTTGTAGGGGGGGCCGCAGAAACGCGGTGGGTGCAGGTGGGCACGGAGGTGCGGCTCGTCAAATATGCAGCGCAGGCCACGCGCTGGTCGCTGGAGGCGATTGGGCAGAATGTCTTTGCCCTGGCTGCCCGGTTCTTGCCCAACCCGTACCTGGGGGCCAAACCGGACACCTGGCAGGTCCAGATGCAACCGGACACCATAGACCACCAGGCCGTCGGGCAGCTCAAGAGGCAACCGGACCCCAAGGCCCGCCAGGCCGTCTGGAGTTGGTGGTATCGGGATCCCTCCGATGTGGAGGAGGGGCCGCTGCTGCTCCAGCTCCCTCTGGGCGCCCGTCTGACCTGGTGTGAACCGAAGGGGGGAAAGGACTACCGCTTCCTCAACGCGAATCTTCAGAACGATACGCTGAGCTTGACAAGCCAGGCCAGTGTCACGCCTGGCGTCTGGTATTTCGACATGCTGTGAGCGGCGGCGCTCTCTGGCCCATCCTACCCTGCGCGGCCATGTAACTCTGCTGCGGAGGAAAGAGGCAATCATGGAAATCATACGCTGGCAGGAAACGCAGCCGCCGACGGAGGCGGACCTGCGCGAGCGAATGGTGGCCGAGGGGTTGTCGCCGCATAGCTGGTCGAATGGGCCGGGCGATGAGTACAGCCTCCACAGCCACAGCTACACCAAGGTGCTGTACTGCGTGCGCGGCGGCCTTCGCTTCACGCTGCCCGATCAGCAGGGCGGCGTTGATCTGGGGCCAGGCGATAAGCTGGTCTTGCCCGCCGGAACCCGGCATGGGGCCGTTGTGGGTCCGGCGGGCGTGACCTGCATCGAAGCGCCCAGGTATGGGGCTTAGTGCTGGCGCGGCAAGGCGGTGAAGAGGCCAAGCTTGTTGCCGGTTGGGTCGGCGAAGACGGCCCACCAGCCGACGCCTGGAATTTCGGTCTTAGGCATTACGACCTTGCCGCCGTGTGCGCTCACTTTGGCGAGCGAAGCGTCGATGTCATCGGTGTCGAGATAGATCAGCACGTCGCCGGGCTTGTAGCTGATGTGCCCTCCCATCCCCTCGCCAACCTTGACGAACCCCCCGCCGGGGCCGCCCTCAACCTGGAACATATGGTAATCAAAGCTGGGTTCCACATGAATCTTCCAGCCGAACGCATCCGCGTAGAATGCGCTGGCTGCCTTGGGGTCGTTGGCCGGGATGTCGATGTGAACAACCGGATGGTTTGCCATGCGTGTGTTCTCCTTCTTCAAATAAGCGACGTCAGGGAATCACGATTGGGCGCCGGGCATGAGGCAAGTATAGAACATAAGTTCAATATTGTCAAGAGGGTAAGAGTGGATTCTGATGGTTGAATGTGAAATTCGCGCCGACTACCACCATTCATGGCGCCAGTCTGCCCTATCGCAGCATTCAGGTGGGCCTGAGCCGTCACATCATCGATCAGTATGTCAATGAATGGACGCTGGAAATCCGCGATTACACGCCGCTCGCGCGCAAAATCGCTGCGCTGCTGAAGGCGGGAGAAACCAGCAAAGCGAAGGATGTGCTGCCCAGAGAGCGGGTGTATCCAGTGAGCGCGGCCATTGCGCAGCGCCTGGGCATGGCCGCGCCGAAATGAGGGGCTGAGCTGAAGCAGCCCGCGCAAATTTGCGCTTGACACGCGCAGGGCAAGCGACTATGCTTAGGGCAGAACACCCACGTTTTTTTCCTGATGATGGTGTATCCTTCTGATAGGCTGAGATTTCACCAACAGAAAGAGGATTGCTGATGGGCAGACTCGATGGACGAGTCGCATTTGTGACCGGCGCGGGTCGCGGCATTGGCGCGGCGACGGCGCTGCGCCTGGCCGAAGAGGGCGCGCGAGTGGCTGTGGCCGATGTGGACGCCGAGGGCAGCGCGCAGGTGGTCCGCGAGATCGAGGCATTGGGCGCCGAAGCGCTGGCCGTGTCGTGCGATGTCTCCAATGCCAATGCGGTTCAGCAGGCGGTCGATCAGGCCGCTGGGAAGTTCGGGCGGCTGGATATTCTGGTCAATAACGCTGGCATTACCCGTGATAACCTGCTCTTTAAGATGAGCGAGGCGGAGTGGGATGCCGTGATGAACGTCCACCTGAAGGGCGCGTTCCTCTGCTCGCGGGCAGCGCAGAAGTATATGGTCGAGCAGCGCTACGGGCGCATCGTCAGTCTGTCGTCCACCTCGGCCCTGGGGAATCGCGGCCAGGCCAACTACTCTACGGCCAAGGCAGGGCTGCAAGGCTTCACGCGCACGCTGGCGGTTGAGCTTGGGCCATTTGGGATTACGGCCAATGCCATCGCGCCAGGATTCATCGATACGGAGATGACGCGGGCGACGGCGCGCCGCCTGGGCATAACGCCAGAGCAGATGATCGAAGAAGCGAGCAAGCGCATCCCGGTGCGGCGCGTCGGCCAGCCACGCGATATTGCCAATGTGATCTGCTTCCTGGCCTCGGAAGAGGCGGGCTTTGTCAGCGGCCAGGTCATCTATGTGGCTGGTGGCCCGGCGCGCAACGAATAGGAGCATACCAACCATGCAGCTTGGCGAACTGGTGGCGCGGGCGGCAGCCCAGCACCCAGAAAAAACGGCCATTCTCTTTAAAGATCAGCAGATCAGCTACCGCGAGTTGAACGCGCGGGTCAATCGCGTGGCGAATGGCCTGGCGAAGCTGGGCGTGCAGCGCGGAGATCGCGTCGCCATCTATATCCATAACCTGCCACAGTTTGTGGAGGCGTTCTATGGCGCGCAGGTCTGTGGGGCGACGGTCATCCCCATGAACGTGATGTACAAGGCGGGCGAGATTCAGTACATCATGAGCGACGCGGGCGCCAAGACCATCATCACGCTCGCGCCCTTCTATCCCAACGTCCAGGCCATCCGCGATCAGGTTCCCTCGCTGGAGCATGCCGTCGTGCTGGGCGCAGAGCCGCTGCCAGGCGCGCTCCTCTGGCATCAGGCGTTTGCCGGGCAGTCCGACCACGCCACGCCAGTGGCGGGCGATGAAGAGGACGTGGCCGTCATCCTCTACACATCTGGGACGACGGGCAAGCCCAAGGGCGCGATGCTGACGCACAAGAACCTGATCGTGAATGTCGAGCAGGTCGGTCAGTTGTCGCGGCTCCAGGTGACGGAGAACGATGTCGTCTGGATCGGGCTGCCGCTCTTCCATAGCTACGCCCTCAGCGTCGGGATGAACGCGGGCATCTATCATGCGGCCACGCTGGATATTATGGAGCGCTTTGACCCGACGGCCTCGCTGGAAATGTTCCAGAAGGATACGATCAGCATCTTGTTGGCGGCGCCGCCCATGTATGTGGCCTGGGTCAATCATCCGGCGGCTAGTTCCTACGATCTCTCCTCCATCCGCGTGGCGTCATCGGGCGCGGCGGCGCTGCCGGTGGCCGTGCTGGAGAAGTTCAAGCAGTTGACGGGCGTGGACATCATGGAGGGCTACGGCCTGACCGAGACCGCGCCAGTAGCGACCAGCAACGGCGCGGGGCTGGTGACAAAACCTGGCTCGATTGGCCCGGCGATTCCGATGATGGAGATCAAGATCGTCGATGACAACGATAACGAAGTGGCAGTCGGGCAGGTGGGCGAACTGGTCTGTCGCGGTCCCAATGTAATGAAGGGCTACTTCAATAAGCCGGAGGCCAACGCCGAAGCCTTTCGCAACGGCTGGTTTCATACCGGCGATATGGCGCGGGTAGACCAGGATGGCTACTACTACATTGAGGACCGCAAAAAGGATATGATTCTGGTATCCGGCTTCAATGTCTATCCGCGCGAGGTAGAAGAGTTCCTGTATCGCCATCCCAAGATTGCCGACGCGGCGGTGGTGCAGGCGCCAGATGAGTATCAGGGCGAGTCGGTGCTGGCCTTTGTGGTTCTCAAGCAGGGCGAGACGGCCACCGAGCAGGAGATCATTGAGTACTGCCGCAATGGCATCGCGGTCTTCAAGTGCCCGCGCCGCGTCGAGTTCACCAGGGAATTGCCCAAGAACATGACCGGCAAGGTGCTGCGCCGCGAGTTGCGCGATGAGGCTGTGCGGCTCGCAGCCGAGCGCAAGAAGGGGTGAACATGAGCGTATCCGCGAACCAGATTGGCAGCCTGACACTGGGGCAACTGGCCCAGACGCCGGTGGATGACGTGCTGGCGCTGATCGATGAGGGCGAGACACGCCTGCCCACGCCGCAGGAATTGTACTATCGCTGGGAGCGTCAGCAGTGGCGCGCCCAGGATATTGATTTTTCTGAGGATAAGGCGCATTGGGCAGAGATGGTCACGCCGGAGAATCGTCCCATGCGCATGTCGGGGATGTCGGCCTTTTTCGTCGGCGAGGCCAGCGTGACCGATACGTTGGCCCCCGTCTGCCTGGCGATACCGGGCGAGGCCGAGCGCATCTTCCTGACGACGCAGCTTGCCGACGAGGGGCGACATACGGTCTTCTTTGAGCGCTTTTTCCGCGAGGTGGTTCTCTTGCCGGGGGAGCGCCTGGAAGACCTGCTGTCCGTGGCCCGCCCGTTTGTGCGCCCGGCGACGGCCACGATGCTGCTGGAGGTCTTGCCGGAGGCCACCAATCGCGTGGCCCGCGAGCCGGGAAACCTGGAGGCGCTGGTCGAGGCGATCACTGTCTACCATATCTTGATCGAGGGCGCGATGGCGCTGGCTGGTCAGCGGGGGATGCTGAATACCTACCGCCAGATGAATGTGCTGCCAGGCTTTCGCGCCGGATTCACGGCGGTAGCGCGCGATGAATCGCGGCATGTCCTTTTTGGTGTCGCCTTCCTGCGCCGGATGGCCCAGCAGGATGCGCGCTATGGGCGGCTGGTCGAAGAGGTCGTGCGTCACCACGCGCCAACGGTCTGGGACGCGCTGGGGCCGATTCCCAGCATGATCCCACTGATCCTGGCGAATGGCGGCAATCCGCAGGAAACGCAGGAGTTTGCCTTTCATTCGCTGCGCAAAAAGCTGCGCGTGATGGGCCTCTCCACCGACTTGCCCGCCGTCGCGTAGCTTAGGATGCGTATGAAAGGCCAGGGTTCTATGATTACGGCTCTGGTATTGCTGAATGTGCAGCGGGGCGACATCAATCGCACCGCGCAGGAACTGCTGGAGATTCCGGGAATTGCTGAGGTCTACTCGGTCACAGGTGAGTATGATCTGGTCGCTGTGCTGCGTCTGAAGCAGTATGAAGACCTGGCCGACGTGGTGACGGAACGGATGATCGCGCTGCCTGCGATTATCAAGACCCATACGCTCATGGCCTTTAAAGTCTACTCAAAAGAAGACCTGGAGCAAGCCTGGGATATTGGTGTAGAATAGACTTCCACAGGGCTGCTTTCCTGTGCATCACCCCACAGGGCCTCGCTCAGTTTGATGAGCCTGCCCTGCGGGATACGCCTGGTATTTTCTCTTGCTGCCAGTTTATTTGCTGCTCACTGCTGTAGGGGGAACAAAAAATGGAATTGAACCTGGACCATCTGGAAGACCAACGAGCGCGTCTGGTCCGGCAGATTCAGGATGCCGAGGAATCCCGCGATAACGCCGGGCATGTGGCAGTGGCTCAATTTGATGATCACCGCGAGCGGGTCAATGCGGAACTGGCGCAACTGCGCCAGCAACTCACCTGGCTGGAGCGTGAGATCGGGCAGGCCAAAGCACTGCAACGCCCCGCCGCGCAAGATACCATTGAAGTGGGCCATGTGGTTACGCTGCAAATTGGCGAGAGCCATCCCAGCGATTATGTGCTGGTGAAAGACTTTGGTGGGCGAGCCGTTGGCGACGCCAAGACCCTCTCCACCCAATCACCGATTGGCGCGGCCCTGCTGGGGCGCACGCCTGGCGAGACGGTGAGGGTGGAGACGCCCGGTGGCCTGCGCACGATCAGGATTGTCGCTATTCAGTAGGCGTCGTCTCTGCTGCTTATCTCTGGCGTTTTCCCTGAAGGGAGTACATCCTCAATGTCGGAACATGTTCTCGGCGGCTGGCTGGTCGCCCGCGCCCTCAAGCGCGAGGGCGTGGAAGTCGTCTTTACGCTCAGCGGCGGGCATATTGCCCCCATCTATGATGGCTGTGTGCGCGAGGGGATTCGGGTGATGGATACCCGCCACGAGCAGGCGGCTGTGCATGCCGCCGAGGGCTGGGCCAAGGTCACGCGCCGTCCGGGCGTGGCGCTCATCACGGCTGGCCCCGGCGTGACCGATGGCGTGACGGGCCTGGCAAACGCCTATCTGGCGGGCAGCCCGATCATCGTCTTTGGCGGGGCTGCGCCGGTGCATCAATGGGACCGGGGCGCCTTGCAGGAGATGGGCGCGCTTGAACTGGTGCGCCCGATTACCAAGTGGGCGCGCACGGTGGTGGAGAGCGGGCGGCTGGAGGAGTACGTTGGTTTTGCGTACCGCCAGGCGACCAGCGGCAAGCCTGGCCCCGTCTTCCTTGAATGCCCAATGGATGTCCTGAGCAACATCATTCCCGATAGCCAGGTGACGCATGTCGGCGCGGGTTATCGCACCGACGGTAAACAACCTGGCGACCCCATGCTGGTGGAGCGCGCCGCTGAGATCTTACGCCAGGCTGATCATCCAGTGATTATGGCCGGAACGGCGGTCTGGTGGTGCGATGCCGCCGCCTCGCTGCGCGCATTTGCGGAGCGCGTGCAGGCGCCAGTCTTCCTCAACGGCGGCGGGCGCGGCAGCCTGCCACCAGATCACCCGCTCTTCTTCTCGCTGGCGCGCCGCACGGCGCTGGGCGACGCTGATGCGATTGTCCTGGTGGGTACGAAGCTGGACTTCCGCCTGAACTTCGGTGAAGCCCCGCTGATTCCTGAGAACGCCAAGATCATCTGGCTGGATATGGCCCCGGAGGATATTGGGGTCAATCGCGGCGCAACAGTCGGCATCGCGGGCGATGTCGGCGCGGTGATGAGCCAGATCGTCGAGGCGCTGGAAAAGCCGCTCTGCCACGACGAGTGGCTTGGAACCGTCCGCCAGGATGAGCAAAAGAAGGCCCAGGCCGACGAGCCGCTCTTGCGCTCCGATCAGACGCCGATTCACCCCATGCGGCTCTGCGCGGAGATTCGGGACTTTCTGGACCGCGACGCGATTGTCGTCGGCGATGGCGGCGATATTGTCAGCTTCGGCGGGCGGGTCATCCAGATGTCTGAGCCAGGCCACTGGCTGGACCCCGGCCCGATGGGCTGCCTGGGTGTAGGCACCGGCTACGCCCTTGCCGCCAAGCTGGCAAAGCCAGATAAGCAGGTGCTGATCCTGCACGGCGATGGCGCCTTTGGGCTGAACGGCATGGAGTTTGAAACAATGGCTCGCCATCACCTGCCGATTGTCTCGGTGATTGGCAACGATGGACAGTGGGCGCAGATCAAGCACCCCCAGAAAGACGCGCTGGGCCACAGCACGGCGGCAGACCTGGCGCCGAAGATTCGCTATGATCGCATGGTGGAGGCGCTGGGTGGCTATGGTGAGATGGTGGAGCGGCCAGAGGAGATTCGCCCCGCGCTGGAGCGGGCCTTTGCCTCTGGCAAGCCTGCCTGCGTCAATGTGATTACTGACCCAACGGCGCGCTATGGCCGCAGTACCAACGCGGCCTACTAGGTCTATTTGTACCGCCGCCGTCCCTGGCGGCGAATCGTTCGCCAGCACGGAGGCGCAGCCGAGAGTGCTGGCGAAGCTTGGCGCTACACGCAGATGTGGTATCCTATCTCCAGCAAAGGTTCTCTTCTATCCTGAGGAAAAGCGAGGGATCACGTGGGCATGGCAAAGCTGCTGGAACAGGTTCGGGCTGATCTCTACTCGGCAAATACCGATCAGCAGATCGCGGCGGTGCGCCGACTGTGTGAGCAGCGCGAGTGGGAAGCGCTGCCGGAGGTATTACGTCTGCTGGCGCAGGATGAGTGTGGCTACTCGGTGGCGCAGGCGCTGCGCGCCTTTGGCCCAGAGGTGTGCGATCAGGTGGGCTTGTTGCTGATCCAGGAGAACAAAGCCGTGCAATATCGGGCGGCGTGGGTGCTGGCCGCTTTTGGCGATCAGCGCGCCATCAAGCCCATGCTGGCGGCCTTGAGCGAGCCGTTTTTCCACGAGCCATTTTTGCCCACGCTCAGCCGGATGGGTCTCCGCGACTTTGATACGCTGCTGGTCCGCGAGCTTTCCAAGCATCGCCAGTCCACCAGCTACCCCTCGGCGCGCTACCGCGCCTCGGCTTTCCTCTGGGCGCTGACGCAGCTGCGCTCGCCCGCCGCGCTGGACCTGGCCCCGCACTTCACCCAGGAAGCCCACGACCCGCTGGTGCGCCAGCGCGCCCAGCGCTACCTCGCCGCCGTCGCCCCCGAAAAACGCGAGCAGGCAGGATAGCAGTACGTCTTGACTTCAAGAAAGAAAGCTCGTCTCCTGCCAAGGATTACGATTACTTTCCAGCGAGACCCAGACGAGCGCGCACGGCGTCCAGGCTCTCGCTGCTGTGGATGACAACGGCCCTGAGCTTCTCTTCATCCGCCGTATTGATCACTGCCAGAAGGTCGGCTGGCAGCGGCTTGAAACGTTCTGCCAGAGCCGCCTTTGCCAGATCGCGTGCAGCCTCGGCGCGGCCCTCGGCGCGGCCCTCGGCCAGAGCCTCGGCTTTAATTTCGGGACGCAGGACTTCGGCGACCAGTTCGGTGAAACTGGAATCTCTCAGCAAATCTTCGATCACAGGATTCCTCCGTAGCACTTCGAGAAAGGCTCCCAGGGGGAGGCGCAACTCGCCGATGGCTGCCAGTTCGCCGACCAGTTCGGCGACCTGCCGATGAGTCACGGGCGCCTGGATCATCTGCTGCGCGACACCCTCAAACGAATCTTTGGTAACATCGGCTCCCATCACTCCGGCCAGCGGCCAGAGCGCATACTGTTCGGTCCCTAAAATCTGTTCTGGCTGCAACTCCCACAACTGGATAATCTCAAATGGGTATCCATAGCCTCCCTGTTCCTCCGAACTCCAATTAAAGGGCGAGGTTGGCAGCGTTCCCCTGGCCGGAAAAAGATCACGATGGTGCGTACCAGCAATCGATCACGTAGCCACAGGCGCAGCGAGTATTCGGCCAACCGCTCACCGATGTGTTCTTCCACTTTGGTTTGCAACTCGATATGCAGGAGGACATGTCGCCCATTGGGGAGCCGAACCTCCCAGACCAGATCGGCCTGACGGCGTTTGGCTGGTAACTCTGGCGAACGGCTTCGCACTCAGGTGGCCTGCTGCTTGAGCAACTGCAAGACACCATCAGGGTCCGCCTCAAAGATGGCTTTGAGCGGCTGATCGTAATCACGCTTGGCCCTGCTGCGCTTTGTCCTCATCTTTGCCCTGTTGTACCACGCCAGCCAGAGGTCTATCAAGCGCCGATGGCGAGTTAATCGCCAGCCGTTACCTCTTTTTTCTCCTTGATGGCTTTCGGTGAGGATGCCTTGGCGCTCTCTTCAACCGCCTCGCCTCTGGCTTCCTCCGCGTCGTCTAGCATCTCAGTCGCCTCACCCTCATCCTCCTCAGCCGTCAGCGTTGCTTCGGCTTCCTCTGTCTCTTCAGCTTCCCCTATGCTGGCGGCCTGAAGTTTGCCCAATTTGGCCGCTTTGTCGGCTCTCAGCCTGTCGGCGGCTTTGGTTCCCGGCGGGTCTTTCAGGCGCTCGCGGCTGGGGGTCCGGCCCGTCTTGGCGTCCAGGGCGCTCAGTTCAACGGCCAGGGTATTGAAGTCGCGCTGGACGTTGATGAAATGCTCTTTCAGCCCGGCGAACTGAATGTGCCCATCGCGGAAGCGAATCCAGACGCGCCGCTGGGGGAAATAGAAGGTTACGCACAGGCTCAAGACCAGCAGCGCCGAGATCGGCCAGATCAGCGGCGAGCCGGAATCTTTGGTGATGAGCAGCACCGTGCCGCGCTTGACCTGCTTGACGTTCAGCGCCCAGCCGTTCTGCTTGATGTTGTGCTGCTGAATCAGGGCCGCAAGGCTGCTCTGATTGCCGGACTGGAAGGACTCCACCAGCGGAACCAGCACTTGTGAGCAGGACAGGTCGCTCTGGGAGAGATCGAATAAGTCGAAGCTCTGGCCTTCGGGCGCCAGGCCGCAGAAGGTGGGATGGCCGTTGGCGTCGCTGCCGCTGATCGAGACAAACCAGGCGCCCTCAATGTAGCTGGCCGAAACGCTCATCACCTGCTGGATGTTGGGCAGCGCGATATTCTCTGCCAGATTCACAGGGACGCTGTTGCCGGTGTTCGGGTTGACGTTATTCAACTGCTGGTCCAGGACCGGCTTCTGGTTAAAGAGGATGTTGCCCTGCTTGTCCGTGATGGTCAGCCAGACGTACATGATGAACGATGCCTGGTGGAAGGTAACGCCCTGATAGGTCAACGGATTGTTGACACGGATACGCTGCTGGGCGACCTGTTTGCCATCCTGGAAGATGGTCAGATCAGTGTAAAAGTCGGTCGGCTGTTGGCTGACCGGATCAAAATTGGCGACGAACTGATCGGCGCGATACTCGATATTGTGCGCCGTGCCAATGGGATAGACGACGCCAGACTCGCCGTCGGGCAGCGGCTGCGTATAGCTGAACCCTGCCAGGTTTTGCAGATAGTCATAGATCGGTTTGGGCAGGATATGCTGGGCCATACTCTTGTCGCCAAAGCCCTGCCAGTTGGTAATGACGGTGGCAAGCATCAGACTGACCAGGCAGGTGTGGAAGACAAAGGTGGAGAGCGTGGCCCAGGAGTTCTTATAGGCATACAGATAGGTCACGCCATTCCCGCTGCTCCCCTCTTTGACCAGCACCCGGTAATGCTTCTTGCGGAAGAAGCGCCACACGCCCTCCACCTCTTGCCGGGTGTCAAACTCTTTGCGCGCCAGCGCGTTTTGATAGAAGCGGTCGTTGGTGCGCACCGCCGGGTGGCGGAAGTTGTGCCAGATGCCCGGCGCGCGCTGAATGATCCCGCCAAGGGTCACGCTGATCGCCAGCAGCACCATCAGGGCGCGGAAGTACCAGGTGGAGAAGATGGTGAAGAAGCCCAGACTGTAGAAGATGTTCGTCCAGGTCTGGCCGTATTTGCCGACCATATCCTGACTCACCCAGAGGGCGAAATCACTGGGCGAGGAGGTAATCTCCACCGGCGCTTGGATGACGATGATGCCGATGATACAGATAAGGGCAATCAGAGAAATCAGGACAATCGCCGTCTTGACCGAGCTAAAGAGGCCCCAGAGCGAGTTGATCGGGTGCTTCAAATAGCGCCCGAAACGATTCGCGCGTTTGGGGGGCGCGGCTTTGGCGCCTGCGCGCCTGCGACTGACGATGCGTGGAGCTTGTGTTGTCGCCATGTGTGTATGCTTTCCTGCGCTCGCAAGAGGCCGCTCAGCGGGTCTGGCTGCTGGCGGGCCGGAGGTTGGCAAAGCGTCCCGAAGGCCACTGCCGGTTACAGCCAGGGGCACACTCGCGCGCGCACGCGCCCCCCTGGCGATGGTTCTGCGCTCCATATTATACTGGAGCCTGAAGAGAGGCGCAAGTTTGCGGCTGGCAAGCCCATCAAGGAAAGGATACTCAATTGCGAGATAGAGAGACACTGGATGCGGCGTCATCCAAGGCGCAATTTCGGATCGGCGTGTTTGGCGTCATCATCCAGGATGGCAAGGTCTTGCTGGGCAGACGCCGCGATATTGACTGGTGGAACCTGCCCGGCGGCGGTATGGAACTGGGCGAGACGGTGGATGAAGCCCTGCGCCGCGAGGCGCTGGAAGAGACGGGCTTAGAGGTGCGCGTGGGGCGGCTGGTCGGCGTCTATTCCAAGCCGCAAAAAGACGAGGTAGTCCTGGCCTTCCTCTGCTATGTGGAGGGCGGCGCGCTGATTGAGACCGAAGAAATCGTCGAAAGCCGCTATTTCTTGCCAGATGCGCTGCCCGCCAACACCCTCCCCAAGCACGCCGAGCGGGTACGTGACGCCTTTCTAGATCAACCAGCAGCCATCATCCGTGCCCAACGTTCCAGCACGCAGGCCGATCAGAACCTGCCAGACAAGTAAGGACTGGACGGCCTTGCTGCTAGACGAGGACGGCTCGATAGTCTATAATGGAGAGAGTGAGGCAGTCCAGAGCAGCTCAGGAAGAAGCTGTCAGGGGGGCTTGCTATTGGGTGTATCATGCTCTGTAAGCTGCGTTCCGCAAACATCTCAAAAAAACGGATTGAGGAATCCGGCATGGCAACTATTTTAGTAGTGGAGGATGAACCCATCATTGCCGGTCTGTTGCGAGAGACCTTGAGCTTTGAGGGTTATACGTCGATCATTGCGCACACCGGCGAAGAGGCAGTGCATATTGCCTTACGCGAGACGCCACACCTGGTCATTCTGGATATTATGCTGCCCGGTATGGATGGCTTTGAAGTGGTTAAGGCGCTGCGCGCCAACCTGAAGACAACCCATATCCCGGTGATTATGCTCAGCGCCCGGCATGATACGGCGGATAAGGTCCGTGCCTTTGAACACCGGGTCGATGATTATCTGACCAAGCCATTTAATAACGATGAACTGCTGGCGCGCATTCGCACCCAGCTTCGTCATGTGCAGGAAAACTGGCTGCACCCGCTCACCGGGCTGCCCGGCGGCGTCCAGGTGGAGCGAGCCATTCTGGCGATGCTCGACCAGGGCGCGCCCTGGAGCCTGCTCTATCTCGACCTCAACAACTTTAAAGCCTACAACGACGCCTATGGCTTTTTACGTGGCAACGAGATGATTCGTGTCCTCGCCCGCATCAGCCTGGAGGTAGTGCGGCGGCTGGGCAACGAGACCGATTTTGTCGGCCATGTGGGCGGCGATGATTTTGTGGTGGCAACCACGCCTGATCGCGCCGTGCCCATCTGCGAGGCGCTGCTGATGGCCTTTGATCGGGCCAGCCCCTGGTTCTATAACGAAGAAGATCGTTTGCGTGGCGCCATCGTTTCCTCTGATCGACGCGGCAATACCTGCCTCTATCCGCTGGTGGGCCTGGCGATTGGCGTCGTGACCAATCAGTACCGCCCGATACGCAGCATCGAAGAAGTCAGTCGCGTGGCTGCCGAGGTCAAGAAAAAGGCCAAAGAGGTCGAACACAGCGCCTACTATATTGACCAGCGTGGCCCTGCCTATCAATCTCACGCCGACTTTCACTTTGCGCCCTTGCCGGAGCCGGTAGACCTGGGCTAACCGCCACGCCGACGAGTGCCAACGTTTCATGCTGGAATCCGGCCTGTCTCGTCCTAGCCCGCGCAGGCGGGCTTCGCGGCGCAGCCTCCAGGCGCGGATTTATCCGCCAGCCATGCCGCCCGCGCCCTCCTGGTACGAGAGCAACAGTTGGACGGAGCGTTTGGTGACGAGCCATTCATCGGCGGCAGGCTCCGGGGCCGTCCCCTGCGGATAGGCCCGCACGCGCAGGGCCGTGAGATCAGGGCGATTCAGGCGCGTCCATTCGCGGATGATGTTCTGGAGCCGCCGCAACGCGCCAGCGCTGCCATAGAGGATGGTCTGCTCCATTCCGGCGTCATCAGGGCTTCTGCTGGCAGCGCGCAGCAAGGCCACACCAGGCTGCTGACTGAAGCGGCCTGAAAGCGGAGTAAAGGGGAGACCGCCGCTTTGCGCCCGCGCCGGATGAAAGAGAATCCCACCCGCCCAGCCCTCAAATCCCCAGATAGCGTTGCCCGACCAGGCATAGATGGCTTCTTCTTCCCCATAGCGTAACTCCAGATAGGCTAGCAGCGAGCGGGCCGCGCCATTCAGATGGAGGTTGCGAGTCTCATAGGGTCCGCTCAGCAGACGCAGGGCATCGCGGCGAATGTTGGCGGAGTCGCTCAACGGCGCGCCGTAGAGGTTGAGTTCCCAACGATGGTGGCTATCCTGCTTGGTCACAACAGCGAGCGGCGCACTGCGCGTCACACTCATCGCCTGATCGCCGCGCAGCGGGATAAAGAACGCCTGGGCCACTGCGTCGCTTTCCAGATACTCCGCGTGCCTGACCAGCGCCAGCGAGAGCTGGCCGCGCTGGCGCTGGTGGATTTCCAATGGCAGGACCAGCCGCCCGCCCAGGGCCAGTTGATCGATCCAGGCTGGGGCAATGTCGTCGGCGGCAACGGTCAACTCGATGCGGTCAAAGGGCGCCAGGTCGGGCGCGCCCGCCGCTCCGTCGGCGCAGAGAACGGTGATCTGCGCGTAGCCCGCGTCGGCAAGGTTGCGCCGCGCCTGCTCGACGACCTCCGCGTCGATGTCGATGGTGACGACGGCGCTGGGATCACCGACGAGTTCGGCCAGCAGCGCGGCGTTATAGCCGGTGCCCGCGCCGATCTCCAGGACACGCATGCCAGGGCGCAGATCAAGCTGCTCCAGCATGATTGCCATCATTGAGGGCGCCGAAGATGAACTCAGCGGCGCGCCCTGGCTGGTGCGCTTGGTGATGATCGCCTCGTCAGCGTAGATGGCTTCCAGCCCGTCGCGCCGGGCAAGATCGGGCAGAAACGCCTCGCGGGGGACGCGCAGCAGCGCCTGCTCCAAGGCCGCGCTGTGCAGCACATCTTGCGCTTTGAGATGCTCAACTAATTGCTGCCGCAGACGCGCCGATTCAGCCGCCCGTTCCTCAGCGCTGGGCGGCGCCTGCGGCGCTTCCTCGCCTGCCATTGTTTCTGGTTGCAGCGGTAGTCCTGTCAAGGGGTCGTTTGCTGGAAACTGCTCTTCGGCCATACTCTGCCTGTGCTGCAAAAGGGTCTTCGTGCCAGCATATCATATCTTCACTCACTGTGGTGATTCGTCAGGGCTTCCATCAGAAAGATGAGGTCCGTGTGGCCGACGCGAATCCGGTCGCCGGAGTGCAGTACGGCTGGCTCGGTGAGCAATGTTCCATTGAGAAAGGTGCCGTTGGCGCTGTTCAGATCGGTCAGGATATAGGCCGTTGGCGCGCGGTGGATGACGGCGTGCTGGCGCGAGACCCGCTTGTCCTCTTTCAGAAAAATATCGCTTTCGGGCAGGCGACCAATCGAGGTCGTCGGATGAGTCAGCTCGCACTCGCTTGCCTGGCCGTCCTCCTGGGTCACGCTCAGCCGGGCAATAGCATTGCCTGGCGTCAGGATGACTCCCGATGGTCGGCGCTCGACGGGCGCGGGCGCGCTGATCTTGGTAGCGGGCGCCTTTGGCCGCACAGCGCGCATCGGCTCGGTCGATGATGAGATGCGCGGGCGCTGTGTGACAGGCGTGGCGGGCTTAGGAACCGGCGGGAGCAGCGTCGTCAGCGTCGCGGCAAAGGTCTGGTCGGCAGAGGCGCGCACGTCAAAGCTGCGCAAAACGAGCGGAACCCTGGCCCCAAAACGCAGGTTGCAGCCATGCTCAAAGGCGCGCAGAAACCGCTCGGCCAGATCATCGCCCAGCGCGAAGCCGCGTATCGCGGCGGCCTTCAGGTCGTCGTGGATCTCTGGCCCGTAGAGGTGGTCTGCCTGGCCCTGGCGCTCCAGGCGGAAGGTGAGCATGCGGTTGGCTTCTTCCTGCGTGATCAGCAGCAGTTCACGTCGGCTGCCCGCATGCTCGGTGAGTTGATAGGCCGTCAGCCATCGGGCGGCTTGCTGCCGCAGAGCCGGGTTATTGCTCAGGCTGTCCTGTTCGCGCTTTGCCTTGTCGCGCGCGGCTACCTGCGAAATGATCACCGGATCATCACACACGGGCAGCCCCAGCAGCCTGAAGAGTTGCACCACGTCCTGAGCGGTGTAGCGCTGGCGCAGCGAGGCAATGTCTTCCTCAGTAAATTCGAGGCTGGGATCTGTAGATCGCTCTTCGTTCATGGCAGGCGCCTCCTCTGCATAGTGCGGCGTAGGATAGCGAGGCATTCTTCTCAGCCTCAGTATAACAAATAGGGCAAGCCAGCGCGAGGGAGCGCGCCACACTTTTTGTGTGAGATGGGTTGCTGTCTACGGCTGCTCCAGCGTCAGCGTCAGGTCGAAGAGCGCCTGCTGTGGCTCGTACTTCACGCTCAGGGCGCTGATGCGCGCGTTGGTAGACGCGCCCGTGCCGGTCGGCGCCGCGCTATCCGTCAGCGTGACGACATCCAGCAGTTCCAGGCCGGGATTGGCGGGCACACTGACCGTATGATGCGCGCCTGCGCGCTGCTCATCGGCGAGCAAAAACCCGGCTTTGAGCGCTGCCTCAGTGCTTGTAGTCAATCGGGTGTCGGTGTGATAGATCATGCGCTCCTGGCCCACCTGGCCGAGATGGACGAAGTCGTAGCTCTCGCCAAAGACCAGCGCGCCGCCGCTGGCGCGCCCCGTGACGAGAACGTGATTGGCGCGCAGATCGTCGCTGCCCAGCGTCATCGTCTCGATCTCCGGCTGATACGTCCAGACTGGCGCGTCCGAGGCGCTCAGTTCGCGGAATTGCAGCGTTTCGCTCTGGTCGAGAAAGTAGTAGACCGCGTAGATTGCGCAGAGTTCGGCCAGGGCGCGCCGCAGGCTCTGGCCGGATGGGATCACAAAGATCGGCACGACCTGGCTGAACTGGCTCGTGGCGGGGATGCTGACGGCGAAGAGACCGGCGCGGGCGGCCAGTTCGGTCAGCAGCCAGGCGAGCGTCTGGCCGGTATAGGACGTTTGCAGGCGGGCGTCGCGGTCCAGCCGTTTGGTCGCGTCGCGGGCCAGGATCAGCAGTTCGTTGTGATCGGGGGCGCGCAGGTATTGAGTGCGATCTACATAGTACACGCCGACAGAGACGCTGCTGGGCGCGCCGCTGCTGGGGTCGTGATAGCCTTCGGCCAGAGCCACGCTGGTATTCAGTCCCAGCATGGATAGGCTGTTATACTGCCCGCCCGCGTTCGAGAGGCGCAGGGTGATCTGCCCGGCCTGCCCGCGCTTCTCGCCGCGCTGAAGCGCCAACACCTGCGCGGAGACATCCAGCAGGCTCCCCGGATTGGCCGGATTATAAACCGGCGCGCGCCAGGCAGAGGTATTGTTCAGCACGTAGTAAGCCGGACCAGCGCTGCCCGATGGCGGCGTGGGCGCTTTCAGCCAGGTGGGGCCAAACGTCCACTGCTGGCTGAGCAGCAGCCCATCGCTCCAGTGGGTGAAGTCGGGCGACTGGCGCAGTCGGGCGTAGCTGTAGGAGAGGCCGGTGAATGCCCCGCTGTCCACT
>Ga0070730_10002349_pt1 | contig 17203 bp, 12 predicted proteins | sample Coa_R1_3_FD_66447 | JGI IMG/M metagenome (GOLD analysis project Ga0070730, IMG submission 66447) | Surface soil microbial communities from Centralia Pennsylvania, which are recovering from an underground coalmine fire - Coalmine... | ecosystem: Environmental > Terrestrial > Soil > Unclassified ... | reverse complement strand
CCTGGGGCCTGTCGGCCTCCTGATCCTCGCCCTGGCCGCGCGGTCCACGACCCAGTCCCACGGACCCGTCCGTCGCGCGGCCTCCCTCGCGGTCCGCTTCCTCATCGTCCTTCTGCTCACCTGCGCCCTGGGGGGGCCGGTCTGGACTCGGGTCTCCGAATTCCCGCGCTCGACCATCTTCCTGGCGGACGTCTCCGAAAGCGTCCCGTCGGGGGCCCTCGACCAGGCGCTGGCGGAGCTCAAGCCCCATTGGGACCGGGAAGTCGCTGCCGGCCAACGCTGTGCCCTGGTCGCCTTCGGTGGAGGGACCAAGATCCTCCGCCCCCCCGGCACCCGGCCCCTCGACCTGGCGAAGATTCCGCCGGACGAGTCGCCGGCCCGCTCCTCCACCGATTTCACTCGCGCTTTCGACACGGCCCGATCGCTCTTCCAGGACCACGCCGCCAACCGCATCGTGCTTCTCACGGACGGACTCGACTCCACCCGTCCCGCCGCCCAGGTCGAGATTCCCGCGGGCACGATCGCCGTGCCGCTGTCGTCGCCGGCGCCCGACTTCGCGATCGTCGACGTCCAGGCTCCCCTGGCCGTTCGGTCGGGCGAGCCGTTCGACGTCCGCGTGACGGTCTCGGCCGACCAGGCCGGCGACGTCAAGCTCTCGCTGGTGCTGGACGAGGCGGCGCTGCCGGGTTCGGCCCGCAGCTTCAGAATTCCGGGCCCCGGCCGTCACGTCCTGGTGCTGCCCGCCCTTCAGCAGAAGGCGGCGTTCCCCGCGGGCCTGCACAAGCTGCTCATCATGGCCGACCTGGACCGGGACCGGGAGCGTCGAAACAACGTCGGCATGGCGGCGATCACGGTCACCGGCAAGCCCCGGGTCCTCCTGGTCGAGGGCAGCCGCCGCGACGGCGAGTACATCGCCAGGATGCTCGCCACCCAGGACATCGAGTTCGCCCGGAAGTCGCCGGCCGAGCTGACCCCCGGGGCCGAGGCGCTCGACGAGTACGTGGCGGTCATCCTGGCCGGCGTGCCTCGCGAGACCTTGCCGTCGAAGACCGTCGAAGCGCTCCGGACCTATGTGGAACAGACCGGCGGGGGCCTTTGGGTCGTCGGCGCTCCCGCGCTCCAGGGAAGCCGGGGATATGCGGGCAGCGAGCTCGAACGGCTCCTTCCGGTCTCCTTCTCCGATGCGGTCGCCCCCGTCGCCGACAACTCCCCGCAGAAGGAGCCGCCGCCCCCGACTCCTCCGCCCAGCTCCCCGCCTCCCGATCCCGAAGATGCCAAGCCGGCGAAGGTGCTGGCGCCTTCGGTCGCCCTCCTCCTGGTCGTCGACAAGTCGGGCTCCATGGCGGGGCGCAACATCGAGATCGTGAAGGAGACCTGCATCGCAACCGCGCAGACGCTGTCTCGCCGGGACATGATCGGCGTCGTCGCCTTCGACCACAATGCGCGGGTGCTCCTGGAGTTCACGGAGGCGGAGCGCATCGACTACATCACCCAGCGCATCCTCCGTCTCTACGCCGACGGCGGCACGCGGATCCATCCCGCCCTCGAGCTGGCCGACCGCATGTTCCAGCTGGATCCGCGGGCGCAGCGCTGCGCGATCAAACACGCCGTTCTGCTGTCCGACGGCGACGCTCCCGCGGCCGACTTTGAGTCGATCGTCCGCCGCATGGTCGACGCCGGCATCACCGTCAGCACGGTCTGCGTCTCGGGCGGAAAATTCGACCCCGTCCTCATGAGCCAGATCGCCAACTGGGGCAAGGGCCGCTTCCTCTTCACCAGCAGTTTCGAGAACGTCCACAAGCTCATTCTGAACGAAACGCAGAAAATCATCGCGAGTCTTCCGAAGGACGACAAGAATCCGGCTCCGCCGGCGCCGGCGCCCAAGAAGGGCGAGCCCCCGCCGCCCGCGGTCCCGCCGCCTCCCCCACCCCCGACGGCGGAGCGGCCTCCGCCGCTGCAACCGGTGGTGCTCAAGGATTCCCATGAGATCCTGGCGGGAATCGATGGTCGGTCGCTCCCGGGCCTTCGCGGCCGCCTGGCCACCACCGCGCGGCCCAAGGCCGACGTTCCGCTGGCGACACGGGAGGGCCAGGCGATCCTCACCCTGGGACGGCTGGGCCTGGGCAAGACGGCCGTGTGGGCTTCGGACCTCTCGGGGCCCTGGAGCGCGGACTGGAGGAACTGGAAGGACGCCCCCAAGATGTTCGCCCAGCTCGTCCGGTTCCTCTCCGGGTCGGGACCGGACTCGGAGCTGGCCAGCCGGGTGCGCTTCATCCGCGACGGCGCGGGCGAGATCCTGCTGATCGACGCCGCCGGACCCGGCGGCGCCCTCACCGTCGCCGACGCCGCCTCCGGCGCCGCGCTTCCGATCGAGCAGGACGTCGAAGGCCAGGGCCAGGTCCGGGTGCCCCTGGACCAGCCCGGGGAACTCCGCCGCCTCAAGCTTCAGCGGGCGGACGGGAAAAAAGTGACCCTGGGCGCGGTCCGAGCCTACGATGAGGAGTTCGCCCCACGCGACCCCTCGCGGGACCTCCTGGCCTCCGGGGTGACGACCGTCCCGATGCCGGACCTGGGTCGCGTCCTGGCGAGCACCCACGTCGCCGGAGAAGAGCGACGGGACTTGACGCCCTGGCTCGTGATCGGTGCCCTCCTCCTGCTGCCCCTCGACGTGGCCCTGCGCCGCGTCATGGTGAGCTGAGGACGCGGTCGATGGACTGCTCCATCACCCGCAGGAAGTTCTCCCCCAGGACCTTCTTCACGTCCCCGGCCGAGAACCCGCGCTCCAGGAGGCGCCGAGTCAGGTTGGGCAGTTCGGAACAGTCGCCCACGCCCTCGGGCAGGGCCGTGACGCCGTCGAAGTCCGACCCCAGGCCCACGTGGTCGATCCCGGCCACCCGGGCGATGTGCTCGATGTGGTCGACCAGGAGATCCAGCGGTGGCCGAGGCATCGCCGCTTCCGACCGGTCGTACCGGCGCGAAATCTCCTTGAGCGCAAGGTCCATCGCCGCGGGGTCTTCCCGGTGTGTCTGGCGGGCGCGGGCCCGCTCCAGGTCATCCTCCAGGTCGGCCGACTTCTTCCGGTCGTAGAATCCCTGGCTGAGGAACCCCGAATAGAAATTCACTCCGACCACTCCGCCGTTCTTCGCCAGGGCGCGGAGCTGGTCGTCGGTAAGATTTCGCACATGGTCGCAGAGGGCCCGGGCGCAGGAATGCGAAGCGATGACCGGCGTATTGGTGACCGCGATCGCGTCGTAGAAGGTGTTCTCCGAGACATGCGAAAGATCCACGAGCATCCCCAGGCGGTTCATCTCGCGGACAACGTCGCGGCCGAAGTCGGAGAGCCCCTTCACCTTCCCCGGGTCCCGGGCCGCCTCGGCCCAGGAGAGCGAATTGTTCCAGGTCAGCGTCATGTACCGCACGCCCAGTTCGAAGAAGGAGCGCAGGAGGCCCAGATCCTCCTCGATCGCATGCCCGCCCTCGATGCAGAGGATGCCGCAGACCTTCCTGGCGGCGGCGGCGCGGCGCACATCGGCAGCGGTCCTGGCGATGGCGAGCCGGTCCGGGTACTTGGCCGCCCACTGCTTGACGGCGTCGATCATCCGGAAAGCGCGCTTGGCCGCCTCCTTGCGCTGGACGTACTTGGGCTCGACCCAGCACGACATGAACTGAGCGTCGAGGCCGCCGCGGAACATGCGGGGGAGATCGAGATGACCCTTCCCGGTCTCCAAACCCAGATCCTCGCCGTCGTCCAAGGCCCGACTGATCGTGTCGGCGTGCCCGTCGACGACGATCGCCTCCAGGTGAAGTTCCAGCGCCGGGTCGGTCACGGTGTCCCCCCCAGGTGCGCGCCTCAGGGCGCGACGGCTTCGCGGGCCGAATCGGGCGACGGCGGCGGGGCGGGCTGCGCCTGCTGGCTCGGGTAGACATTCGCCCGATCCAGGATCGCGCCCAGCACCGCCAGCGCCACGAGGCCTCCGATCGTGATCGGAACGTAGATCGACGCATCCACCTCGGGCCGGACCACGATCACCGCGATGGTCCCGCTGATCATTCCGAACAGGTAGATGATCAGGACCGCTTCGCGCTTGCTGAGGCCCAGCGCGACCAGACGATGCGACAGGTGGTCCCGGCCGCAGTAGACGATCGCCTGGATGGGATTCTTCACGACCCCTCGGCGAATGCGCAGAATGGTCGACAGCGTGATGTCGTAGAGCGGGACGCAGAGGATCGCGCACGGAACGATGATGGCCTTGAAGCGGTCGCCGCGGACCCAGCCGCACTGAACGGTCAGCGCAGCCAGGAGAAATCCCAGGAGAAGCGATCCGTTGTCCCCGAGGAAGACCCGGGCCGGAGTCCAGTTGTACCGGAGGAACCCGAGACAGGCGCCCATGAGCGCGATGGCCACGAAGCTGACGTGCGGCTGGCCCCAGGGTCCGGTGTACCAGGCCACGTAGAACGTCCAGAAAGCGGCGATCGCGGCGGTGCCGCCCGCGGCGCCGTCCATGTTGTCGAGCGAATTCATCGCGCTGGAAACGCCCGCGATCCACAGGAGGGTCAGGCCCAGGTCCGCCGCCCAGATCCCCGTCAGGCTGATCCGCACGCCGAACTTCGACAGAAGAAGGGTGACCAGGAGCAGGACTCCCAGTTTGCCGACCGCCCAGATTGGACGGAAGCCGTCGACGATGCCCAGCAAGAGGACCAGGAGACCGCCTCCGGCGATCGCGAAGATGTCCTTGTACTGCGAGGGCTGGGGGAAGCGGAGGACCGAGAACAACGTCAGGGTGAAGGCCAGGTAGATGCCCACGCCGCCCAGAAGGGCGATGGGCTCCTGGTGGGTCTTGTAGGTGTGGGGGCGGTCCACCGCGCCGATCCGGTGCGAAAGCCGGATAAAAAGCGGCACCGCCAGGTCCGCCAGAAACCAGGCCAGGATGAACATCCAGACCTGCGGGTAGTTAAGCTGCGCGATCACCGGTGATCACCTTCAGGCTGTCGGGTCCGCAATTGAACAGGAGGTCGATGACGGAGAGATTCGGCACGAACGGGCCGGGCCAGCACTGGGGATACGGGGGGCAGGAGAACTCCTGGAAGAGCAGCCGGATCCCCTGGCGTTCGAATTCCGCCGGATCCAGGTAGTCCCGGCCGTGCACGCCCGAGAGGTACGTATCCGCGCCGGTGGCCCGGCACATGGCCAGGACGAGGGCCGTCGACTCCCCCGCGATCCCCAGCGCCGAGGTCCGGTCCAGTGTCCGGCGAATCCCCAGGAGGCCGAGGATGAGCTCGATGAAAGCGCAGCTCAGCTCGCAGAAACTCTTCCACGGCCGCTCATAGAGCTCCCGGAAGCGGTCGGCATAAGCCTTGAAGTGAGGGGCCTTCCGGTAGTTCCATTCGATCGAGCGCCAGTGCTTCCGGGGCCAGGGCGTGGAGTTGTCGATCTCCGCCTCGCGGATCTCCTGGGTGTACCGGCCTTTGGTCAGGACGGGCACCGACAGCCAGTCCCAGCCCTCGGGGGAGCTGGAGCGGATCCGGTTTCGATGCATCCAGCCGAAAGTCCCCCGCTTGACGAACTGGACGTTGTCGACGACGAGGAAACGATCGGAGCGGGCGATCTTCTCGAAGAAGCCCGCGTACGGCAGATAGTTGGGCTGGTGGCCCGTCAATATCATGTCCTTGATTTCCCCCTCGCCTGGATCCCTTCGAAGTCGAGTATATCCCATGGACGCGGCCGGCGCCAAATCGGCGGGGACGCGCCTTGACATCCCGCCCCTCCTCCTTATGATGGGCCCCATGCGGATCCTGGTGACCGGAGGCGCGGGCTTCCTGGGCTCTCATCTGTGCGAGACCCTCCTGTCCCGCGGCGACGAGGTCGTCTGCATGGATAACCTCCTCACGGGGTCGGAGAAGAACGTCCAGTCCTTGCGCTCGAATTCCCGCTTCATGTTCCTCCGGCACGACGTGACGCACCACATCACGCTCGATGGAGCCCTGGACGGCGTCCTCCATTTCGCCTCCCCCGCCAGCCCCGTCGACTACCTGGAGCATCCCATCCACACGCTCAAGGTCGGCTCGCTGGGAACCCACAACGCCCTGGGCCTCGCCAAGGACAAGAAGGCCCGTTTCCTCATCGCCTCGACCAGCGAGATCTACGGGGACCCCCTGGTCTCGCCGCAAAAGGAAACGTACTGGGGCAACGTCAACCCGATCGGTCCCCGCGGCGTCTATGACGAGGCCAAGCGCTTCGCCGAGGCCATGACGATGGCCTACCGGCGCACGCACGGGGTCGACACGCGCATCGTCCGCATCTTCAACACCTACGGGCCGAGGATGCGCCCCAATGACGGCCGCGCGGTCTGCACCTTCATCACCCAGGCCCTCGACGGCCAGGACCTCACCCTGTTCGGAGACGGCTCCCAGACGCGCAGCTTCTGCTACGTCACCGACCTGGTCGATGGCATCCTCAAGCTCTTCGATTCGAGCGAAGCCGACCCGGTGAACATCGGAAATCCGGACGAGATTCCGGTCCGGCGCCTGGCCGAGGAGGTGCTCCAGATGACCGGATCCCGGTCGAAGATCGTCCTGAAGCCCCTGCCCCAGGACGACCCCCGGCAGCGGCGACCCGACATCGCGCGGGCACGGTCGATCCTGAAGTGGGAGCCGGCCGTTCCGCGCCGGCAGGGCCTCGAAAAAACGATCGAGTATTTCCGGTCGCTCCGGAGCTGAGCGAGCTTCTCCGTGCCTCGCCCGATCCGGCAAGCTATAATTCCGCCCGAATGAAAGCCTCCCTGGCCCTGGAAACCGCACTGGGTCTGTGGGCCGCCGCCGGTGCGGGGCTTGGAGCCGGCTGTTCCGCGGCGCCCCCGAAGGAGATCCTGCCGGAGCGGTCGGTGTCCCTCGCGGACCGCCGGGCGAATCCCGACGAGATCGTCGCGTTCTACAACGGCGAGGCGCTGAGCTGGCAGGTGGTGGCGGAAAAGACGCTCGAGCTCAACTTGAAGGAGTCCGTCGACCAGTACGTCCGGTGGCGGATCCTGGAGGACCGGAAGGCGGCGCTGGGCATCGTCCACAGCCCCCAGGAGCTGCACCGCCGCGCGGAGGCCTACCTCGACCAGGCCCGCCGCCAGCTGGGGTCCGCGGGCTTCCAGCAGCAGCTCGACCGGGAAGGCGTGACGGAGGAGGCGAAGCTGGCACAGATCGAAAAGTCGGCGTTCCTCTCGCAGCTCCTCTCCTTTGACAAGATCGTGCGCTTCTCGGAGATCGTGGAGGACCGCTACGAGATCGACCGCGCATATTTCGCCGACGAGGCGGAGGCCCGGGCCTTCCGGGAGCGCTGCGCGGCGAAGGGATTCGACGACGCCGCCCAGGAACTCCTGCCAGAGCGCAAGCCCAGCCGGGGACGGCTCCCGCGGGAGTCGTTCACGGCGTCCCGGCCGCCCCAGAACCCGGTGCTGGATCCGTGGATCGTGGAGGAGCTGGGTCGACTGAGCCCCGGAGCGGTGACGGACGTGGAGGCGAGCCGGTCGAACCTGCATTACGTAATTCGGCTCCGGGGCTTCCGAAAGGGGCGGGATGTCGTATACTCCCAGGTGAAAGACGAGGTTTCGGAGAGCGTCCTGAAGGACCCTCCGGCCCCGCAGGACTACGCGAGATGGATGGAGAGGGAACGGGGGCGCAGCAAGGTGGAGTACGCCGAAGGCGCTTCGCGGAGAGAGAGAAGACAGGAACCTCCATAACCCAGAAAGTATGTATTTTTTGCATGAACTTTACGCCGCGTCGCGCGTCTAACTTATAGAATGACCAAGCTCATCCAGAAGACGATCTCCAAACCCTGCCACCCGAAGTTCCTCAACGAGGTGCGCGGACTCCTGGGCGAGACCCTCGCCGAGGTGCCGATCTCCCGTCGGGAAAAGGATCTCATCATCCTCGCCGTGGACGAGGCCGTCAGTTCCGTCGTCCAGTACGCCCGCTACAAGGGCTTTCAGAGCCAGGTCACCCTCACCGTCGACATCGACGACGTCCGCTTCAAGACGACCCTGGTCGATTCCCTGAACGTCTTCGAGCTGCGCGGAGGGCTGAGCGACATCCAGATGGCCGAAAGTCTCGCCCGAGAGAAGACCTACACGATGGGCGTCTTCCTCATCCGGCAGATCATGGACGAGATCAGCTACGTGTATCGGAAGGGCTTCCAGAACGAGCTGGAGCTGATCAAGTTCCTCTAGGCCACCTCTCGACTTGGCCTGCGCTCCCCGATATAGTCTTGCCGTGGCCTTCCTCGTTCCCGTGCTCACCCTGATCCTGGGCGCCGTCGCCGCCACGGCCGCGACCCTGTCCCGGGCTCGCCGGGAAGAGCGCCGGCGCGCGGAGGAGGGTCGGAAGCGACGCGACGAGGAGATCAACTCCCTCGTCGGGACCATGGCCAGCGGCATCGCCCATGAGATCCGCAACCCCCTCTCCACCCTCCGCATGAACCTCCAGCTGCTGCGCGAGGACTGGGAGAATCCCATTACCGAGCGGGAGCAGAAGGGCCGCAAGCGCATCGACGTCCTGCTCCGCGAAACCGAGCGCATGGAATCCGTCGTCTCGGATTTCGTCCGCTTCGCCGCCGGCCATGCCCTCCGATTGGAGCCGACCAACCTGAATGCGCTCACCGGGGAGCTGCTCGACTTCCTCGCTCCGCAGGCCGAGCGGGCGCATATCCGGCTCGTTCGAGACTTTGCCAAGGACCTGCCCCCGGTCCAGGTCGATCCTAATCTCATCCGCCAGGCCATCCTCAATCTCCTGGTCAACGCGCAGCAGGTCCTTCCCTCCGGGGGCGAAATCCGGATCCGCACCGCCGACAACGGCCAGTACGTCCGGCTCTCCGTCGCCGATAACGGCCCGGGGATTCCGTCGGAACACCGAGAGAAGATCTTCAATCTCTACTTCTCCACGAAGCCCGGCGGCACCGGGCTGGGGCTGCCGATGGTGAAGAAGATCGTCGAGGAGCATCAAGGCGTTATTGAGGTGGAAACCGAGCTTAAGAAGGGAACCACGTTCACGATATGCCTGAAAAAGTGAGCGTCCTCGTCCTGGACGACGACGGCCCCCACGCGGAGGCCGCCGCCGAAAGCCTCTCCCGCGCGGGCTACGAGTGCACGGTCGCCACGAGCGGCACCGAGGGGGCCCGGCTCCTGGAGAAGACCTCCTTCGACATCGTCCTGACCGACCTGGTCATGCGCGACCTCTCCGGCATCGAGATCGTTCGCAAGGTGAAGGCCTCGACCCCGGAGACGGAGGTCATCGTGATGACGGGGTACCCCTCCTATGAAACCGCGCTGGAAGCCATGGACGAAGGGGCCTACGACTACCTGAACAAGCCGATCGACCTCAACATCCTGAGGGCGAAGATTCGCAAGGCGCTCGAGAAACAGAAGCTGGTCCGATCGAACGTCGAACTGAAGCGCCAGCTGGACAAGAAATACGGGTTCGAGGGCATCATCGGCGGAAGCGAGCCGATGCAGAACGTCTTCGACACCCTCCGCCAGGTCTCCGCCTCCATGGCCACCGTGCTCATCCTCGGCGAGACCGGCACGGGCAAGGAGCTCGTCGCCCGCGCCATCCACGCGAACTCGACCCGGCGCGGCAACCGCTTCATGGCGCTCAACTGCGCCGCCCTCTCCGAAACCATCCTCGAAAGCGAGCTCTTCGGCCACGAGAAGGGCGCCTTCACGGGCGCGACCCAGCAGCGGAAGGGGCGCTTCGAATATGCCCACGGCGGCACGCTCTTCCTCGACGAGGTCGGCGACCTCCCCGCCGCCACCCAGGTCAAGCTCCTCCGGGTCATCGAGTACGGCGAAGTCTTCCGCGTCGGGTCCAACGAGCCCGTCAAGGTCGACGTCCGCCTGATCGCCGCGACCCACAAGGATCTTTCCGCCCTCATCCGAGAGGGCACCTTCCGGGAGGACCTTTATTATCGGCTCAAGGTGGTCACCATCGAACTGCCGCCCCTCCGGGAGCGCCTCGAGGACCTGCCCGTCCTGATCCAGGCCTTCGTCGACGAGTTCGCCCGAGGCCAGGGGAAGAAGTCGCCGGAGATCACGCCGGCGGCGATGGAGTTACTGTACAATTACGACTGGCCGGGCAACGTGCGCGAGCTGAGGAACTGCGTGGAGAGCATGGTCGTCCTGGACAAGGACGGGAAGATCGACGCCGAGGACGTCCCCCGCTTCGTCAAGCAGGCCGACGACGGGCAATCGACGGGCGGCGTCGGGGGCGTCAATCTCGAGGAAAAAGAGAAGGAAAGCATCCGAAAGGCCCTGGCCCTCTGCGAGGGAAACCGCGAGAAAGCCGCCAAGATGCTGGGCATCGGCGAGCGGACGTTGTATCGTAAGATCAAACGGTACGGATTCAACTGATGCCCCGATTCACGATCAGCCATCACACCGGGTCGAAGGACGGCGACCACTACGACCTCATGCTGGAATTCGGCGACGGGCTGCGCACGTGGCGCCTGGTCAACACGGCTTTCCAGGTCTTCCAGATCGCCCGCCAGATCAAGGATCATCGGAAGACCTACCTCGACTTCGAAGGGGAGATCTCCGGCGAACGCGGACGCGTGAAGATCTGGGATACCGGGAACTATTCGATCGACGAGTGGAAGGACGACCGCATTCAGGTCGCCCTGGTGGGCCGATCGCTCAAGACCCGGCTCCTCCTGACGCTCGGACCCAAGCACCCCGAGGACGCCGACCCCCGGTGGAACGTCGGGGACGCCACCCAGGAGATCCGGAAGGCGGCGGCCGCGCTCCTGCGCGGCGCCTCCCTCGATGACGCCCCCAACGAGGACCTCGTCGACCTGAGACGGGCCCTCGCCCACGAGGAGCGCAAGATCCTTTCTCTGGTGGACCAGTACACGCGCGGCGGGACGATCGACTGGTCTCACACGGACCTGGATCCCGATGTGCGCAAGCGCATCGACAAAGAACGGGTGCGCTGGCAGCATCCCTGGCTCGCGGCGGCGAAGGGCTATGCCGACAAACTGGGGGAGCTCACCGAGATCCTGCGCCAGTCCCGGCCCAAGCAAGCCTCATCGTAGCAGGCCGGGGGGACACCGGCCCTCCGCTCCCGGCAGGTCCAGCCCCAGGAGTTCCGCCACCGCCGGAGCGATGTCGACGAGCTTCATGCGCTCGATCAGGGCCCCGGGCTGGATCCCCGCCCCCTCCGCCACGAAGCCCGTCTCAAGCCCCGGCCGCGTCGGCAACTGCCCGTGGTTCCCCTTCACCGTCGGCGCGCTGGGCCCCAGGCGTTCGGTGATCGCAACGCCCTCCCCCGGTTCGACCGCGAAGGCGGCCTCGGGATTGTAGCCCAGGAGGTCGAGTTCGGGCCGTTCGAGCACGCGGTAGCCGGGCTGGCCGTCGATCGACGAGCCCGCCAGGAGGACCTCCCTCACCCGGGACAGATCCTTCGCGTCCTTCACGTAGATCGAGGCCGAGCCGCCGCTCGACCGGGTGAGGGCCCGCCACGACGTGACCTTCCCGCTGTCCGCCGCCAGGAGGCCCGCCTTGAGAAACAGGTCGTTGGGACTCACGTTCCGCGTGATCGACGTAAACCCGTGGTCCCCGACGACCAGGAACGCGGTCCGGGGCCCCAGTCCGGACTCCGCGATGGCCTTCCGGATGCGCGCGATGTTCTGGTCCTGGACGCGGACGGCGTCCCGGACGGCCGGCGCGTCCGGTCCGTCCTTGTGCTGGACCTCGTCAACATTGAGCAGATGGACGAACTGCAGATGGGGATGGTACTTCCGGAAGACGTAGGCCGCGGCGCGGGAGACGAAGCCGTCGATCGCGGCGCGATCCTCCGCGATCTTCTCCTGGGGGATGCCCACGCCCAGCGCCAGCTCCGCCAAGAGGCCCGGCGTCGCCGCTGCGGCCAGTCGCCGGACCGTGTCCTTCCCGTCCGGATCCCAGATCTCGCCGAGCACCCAGTCCGCCTGGGCTCCGACCGAGGTGGGCCAGTACGTAATGGCGACCTTGAGGCCCTTTTCGCGGGCCGCCTGCCACAGGGTGCGGACCCTGAGGTCCTTCTCAGTCCAGTACCAGTTCCGGGTCGATCCATGCTCCGTCCACGTCGTATTGGCATAGATCCCGTGCTTGGCGGGGCGGACCCCCGTCACGATGCTCGCGTGGGCGGGGTAGGTGGAACTGGGATAGACGCTCTCGACGGCCTTCGCCCGTGCCCCGCCGGACGCCATCGACGTCAAGGTCGGCGCCAGCTCGGCGTCGCCATAGAACCCGGGGCGCAGGCCGTCGATGGAAACGATGACGACATGCTCGCAGGGCTCCCCGGGTGCCGACTGCGTCACGCAGGCGCCCAGGAGCAGCAGGATCAGGAACACCGCCGCAGGATTTCGTCCGCGTCGCCGACCCACTGGACCTCCGGAAAGCGCTTGAGCCACATGACCTGGTGCCGCGCCAGCGTGTTGGTATTCCGATTGATCAGCCGTTCCATCTCGACGGCGTCGACCTTCCCCTCGATGAAGTCGATCACCTCCCGGTACCCCACGGCCCGCCGCCCCTCCAGGCTCCAGGGATGCCGTAGAAGCCCCTTCACCTCCTCGACGAGACCTTCCCGGAGCATCCGCTTGGTCCGCGCGGCGATCCGCTCCTTGATGTCCTCGCGGCGGAAGCCGAAGACGTCCGCCTCGAGGGTCGGGGCCCGGTCGAAGTGCGTGTGCTTCGAGCTGATCGGTTCGCCGGTCTTGCGATAGACCTCGACGGCCCGGACGAGGCGCTTCAGGTCATGGGGGTGGATCTTGGACGCCGCTCGAGGATCCACCCGCCGCAGCTCGTCGTACAGAGCGGGGCCCCCGATCGCGACCAGTTCCTGTCTCAGGGCCGGATCGGCCGGGGGCCCTTCGAAGAGCCCGTAGGCCAGCGTCTTGTAGTAGAGGGCCGTCCCGCCCACGAAAAGCGGCCTGGGGCAGTCCCGGAGGCACTCCCGGGCGTCCCGGACGAAGCGGCCGGCGTTGTAGCTCTCCGAGGGCTCGCAGATGTCCACCAGGCGGTAGGGGCGCCGGGGCTTCGCCGTCCCGATGTCCATCCCCCGATAGACCTTCATCGAGTCGATGGAAACCAGCTGGGCGCCCAGGCGGTCCGCCACCGCCTCCGCGGCGGCGTGCTTTCCGGAGGCGGTCTGCCCCAGGATGAACAGTGGGCGCGTCACGGGTGGATTATACTCGGATTCGACGCCTACTTTCGCGGGAGTTCGATGTCCACGCCGTCGATCGCGGGGGGGTGGCTGATGATTTCAAAAGTCCGCGAAGTCCACTTCTGGTCTCCCGACGTCAGCGCGATCTGGCAGTCCTTCGAGTCGATCTTCGGGACCACGAAGTCCAGGGCACCGATGGCTCCCTGATCCTTGAAGAGCACTCCCGAATTGCCTTCGACGCTGAGCGCGATCGTGACCTTCGCTGCCGGATCGCCCGCCGCCCACTCCAGCCGGAGCTTCGTGCCGCCCTTCACGCGGTCCGGAATCGCGGACTTGAGCTGCAGCTGGACGTCGGTCGCCGGCTTGACCGGAATCTCGATGGCCGTCTCGCCGGTCTCAATTTTGAAGTCCCGATCCGATGCATCGGCCAGCGGGCGGCCCTGGCCGTCCGTCGCGGAAATCCGGAGGCGGCACGACGAGCTGGTGATCCGGGGCAGCGTCCAGAGCAAGCCCTTTTCAAGCCGCGTGAGGTCCGTCACCGGCTTCCAGCTCCCTTCCTTGCCGGAGGCGTCGGAGAACTCGACTTTCACCTTCGCCAGATCCGCCGAGGTCTGGATCATGATCGGCCGGCTCGTGCCGCCGATCATGGATTCCCCCCCGCGGAAGTTGTTCAGGCGAAGGCCTTCCATCTTCCCCAGGACCTGGAATCGGAAATGGTTCGAGTCGTACTCGCGCTTCTTGGCGTCGCGGACGAGGATGCGGACCTGGTATTCGCCCGGCTTGGCCGGCGCCTTGAACGTGAAGGACGTCTCCTTCACCTCGGCCAGCGGCGTCCAGACGAGCCCGCCGTCGGACAGCTCCAGCCGGAGCTCCTCGGCCGACTTCAGGATGCTCTTCGGCTCGATGACCGCCGCCACGAGGCCTCCCGGCTCGACCGAGGCGTTGGCGATGATTCGCACAGGCTCCAGGCCCGTCATCGCGTCGAACGTGATCACGTTCGAGCTGACGGGACGGTTGGCGGCGTCCTTGGCGGAGGCTCGGATCTGGTAACGGCCTTCCTCGGCGGGCAGAGTGACCCGGGTCTGGGCCGGCCCCAAGGCCGAGTAGAAGGCCCAGGTCTTGCCGCCATCCCGGGAAAGCTCGAGGGTCGCCTCCATCACCGTGTGATCGGGCGACGACCACGACAGCGGCGCGATGGTCCCCGCAACCAGCGGACGGCCGTCCTCGATCCCCCGAAGCGTGAGGCTGGGCGCAGGCACGTCGCCGGGATCGAAGTCTCCGCTTACGTCCTCCGCTTCGTTTCCCGCCTCGTCGACCGCGATCACCCGAAGGCGGACCTTCTTTCCCTGAAACAGCAGGGAGCGAAGATCCGCCCGCCCGGCGTTGTTGTGACGCGGAACGGCCACGAACCAGGTCCGCCCGCCATCGGTCGAATACTCGATCCGGATCACGATCCGTTCCACCGGCGAGAGCTTGTCGGTGGCCACCCACTCGATCTCCCACGACGGATTGAGCCAGGTCCTCCCGCCCTCCGGCAGCAGGAAGCTCCGGAGCGAGATCTCGGGTTTCGTGGCGTCGTACATCGTGACCATGTCGGGCCGGGGATTGCGCTCGGCATCGGCCGAGGCATGGCCCGCGCCGTCGTGCGCGACGAGGATCAGGCCCCAGCTGCCCTCGGCGGGCAACTCCGCCTCCAGGGTCCCTTCCGCGTTCTTCGACTCCGCCAGCAGCTTGTAGGTCCCCTTCTCCGTGAGCACGCGACCGTGCAGGGCGACCTTGTCCACGCCCGAGGTCAGATCTGTCGCCTTGTACTTGACCGCGATCCTCGGCGTCCGCGTGACCAGCGGCGGCCGCTCGACGATTCCCACGATCGGCAGGTCGTTGTCGATCGTGAACATCTGCGCGCTCTCGACCTGTCCGCGGTTGCCGAAGCGGTCGACGCAGACCAGACGTACCTTGTGCCGGGCGCCGCTGGCGTTGGGCACGCTCCAGCGATAGGACCCCTTGAGCGAATCCAGGTTCGTGCCGACCAGATTCCAGCTCTTTCCCCCGTCGGGCGAGTGGTAGATCGACATGCCCTTGGGATCCGGATTGGCCTCGGTCATCTTCCAGCTGATGTCGGCGGCCGCACCGGCCATGACGACGGGGCCGTCGTTGAAGCTCGTCAGCTCCAGCTGGGGCGGCAGCGAGTCGATGATCAGGGTCAGCTGAGGCTCGGTATCCTTGTCCGGAGCCTTCTGGGCGAAATCGCCCTGGAGCCCCGCTTCCGTCGCGCAGGTGATGTAGATTCCGTATTTCCCGTCCGTCTTGGCGAAGGAGAACGGAGGTTCCAGGTCGGGATCGTCGCCGTACTTGGCCCATTCCTTGACGCCTTCGGCACGGTAGTACAGGGAGACCGACTTGATCGGCAGGCTTCCGCGGTTCCGGATCTCGTAGGCGATCGGAACCGCCGCGGCGTTGGAGCGGTCGGGTCCCGTGGCGCGGGCCTCCGGAACGCTGCCGTCGATCCCGAAACGCTCGCTGACGACTTCCCGCACGTTCCCGGCGAAGTCGGCGGCGACGATCTTGAGCCTGCAATCGGGGAGCGAGGCCCGCGGCGGCGTCCAGGAATAGAGACCGTCATTCTTCAGTCCCTTGCCGATGTCCTTCCAGGTCTTTCCGCCGTCATCGGACCAGGAAAGCGCGATCCCGTTGGCGGGCATGTCGATATTGTCCTTCGCGGTCCACTGCACGTTCATCGCGACGCCCCCTAGATAGCCGGGCGGCTTCGGCGAAATGAGCCTGACCTCGGGCTTGGTGCGGTCGAGCGTCAGCGAGAATAAGGGCGGCATGCCGGGCAGGGGCGAAGGGTTCGCGTTCCCCATCTTGTCCTCGCCGACCAGCTTGAGCCCGTAGATCCCGTCCAGATCGGTGAAGAAGAATGGCGATTTGAGCCCCGGATCGTCGCCGTAGAGCTTCCAGGTCTGCCCGCCGTCCCGCGTCGTCCAGAGCGACACGCGCTTCAGCCCCGAGCCTCCGAGGTCGCCGCCGGTCCACTCGATCTTGACGGGGACCTCGTTGGCGGTCATCGGCCCGCTGATCCGGAGCTCGGGCGGCAGGCCGTCGACGATGAAGTCGGCGTCAGACATGTCGCTTGCGACGTTGCCCGCCAGGTCCCGGGCGACGACCTTGACACGGCAGGTCATGCTGGAGAGCGCCGCCGGGATATCCCAGTGATACTTGCCCGTATTGGGCACGTTCTGCGCGACGGGAATCCAGGTGTCCTTCCCCGTCGACACCTCGATCGTGATCCCCTTGGTCTGGTCGAGGTTGGCATCCGCCGCCGCCCACTGGATGAGGGTCGAGCGGGCCGACCCGAAAATCTCGCCCCCATTGGGCGCGAGCACCTCGACGACCGGCGGCTGGGTGTCGACCACGACCGTCTTCTCGGGAGCATCGCCCGTCTTGGGGGTCACGTCTCGGCGGCCGTCCTCCCCCACGGGGACCAGCTGGAATCCATAGCGTCCATCGCGGGGAGCAAGGAAGGCGGCGCCGGGCTTGGTCGGGTCTACCTCCCCGTGATTGACCCAGGTCTGGCCGGCGTCGGCGCTGACCCAGAGCTCCAGGCCCTTCTTCCCCGACAGACGGGAGCGATCGATCGGGACTTCGACGAAGCGCTTCGAGGAGTAGCTTTCGTGAGCGGCGACGGCGGGCGGATCCTGGACGGCGGCGACGGCCTCGAGGGTCCTCCCGGCGAGCGTCAGAAGGACCGCCGCGGCCAGGGATCCCCTCGGGAACGTCATAAGTTCCTCTTCACGTACTCGAATGCGTTCTCGAAGAACTTGAGGCCGTCGGGCCGCAGGTCCCCCCCTCTCCGCGTCCATTGCGGATGATTGGTCGCATCCTGGAACCGCTCCGGATGCGGCATGAGGCCGAGGACCCGGCCGGTCGGGTCGCAAATTCCGGCGACGGAAGACGTCGACCCGTTGGGATTCCAGGGGTATCCGGCTTCGCGGCCCTCGGAGTCCACGTACTTGAGGACCAG
>Ga0070730_10002348_pt1 | contig 17214 bp, 13 predicted proteins | sample Coa_R1_3_FD_66447 | JGI IMG/M metagenome (GOLD analysis project Ga0070730, IMG submission 66447) | Surface soil microbial communities from Centralia Pennsylvania, which are recovering from an underground coalmine fire - Coalmine... | ecosystem: Environmental > Terrestrial > Soil > Unclassified ... | reverse complement strand
GAGGACCGCCGGGGGAGCCGGGTAGTCGCTCAACCAGCCGCCGTCGCCGGAGTCGTGCAGGTCCTTCTCGTGGTAGAGCGCGATCGGCTCAAGGAAGACGGCGACGCGGCCATCCTCGATGGCGGTGGCGACCAGACCTCGCAGCATGCGCACCGCGTCGTCGCCGCGTGACGGGACCGCCAGCAGCAGCCCGGGGATGTCCCGCAGCGCACCGACGCTGTTGTCGTTGTGGAAGTGCCCACCGAACCCCTTCTGGTAGGCGAGCCCGGGGAGTCGCACGACCATGGGGTTGCGGAACTGCCCCGAGCTGAAGAACTGGAGCGAGGCGGCCTCGCCGCGGAGCTGGTCGAGCGCGTTGTGGATATAGGCGAGGTATTGGATCTCGGGGATCGGCAGCAGCCCGATGTGCGCGGCACCCTGGGCGATGCCCAGGATCGAGGTCTCATCGAGGAGCGTGTCGAAGACACGCCCGGCCCCGAATCGGCGCTGGAGGTCGTGGGTCACGTTGTAGACGCCGCCCTTGCGGGCGACATCCTCGCCGAACACCACCAGCTCCGGCCGGCGTGCCAGCTCGTCAGTCAGCGCGGCGTTGAGGAGCCCGGCCAGCGTCCGGGCGTTGGGGTTGGTGGCGGCCTCGGGCAGGGTCTCGCCGAAGAGCTCGTGCCGCCCCTCATCGGAGATGAGCGGCTCCGCGGCGCGCACCGAGATGCGATCCGGGTGGTAGGGCGCCATCGGCTCGACCACCTCTGCCGTCGTCGCCAGCCGCGGCCGGCGCGCAGCCTCCTCGCCGGCCGCCCAGACCCGTTCGCGCGTGGCGCGCACGAGCGCGCGGAGCTGCTCCGGGGTCGCTGCGCCGGTCTCGACCAGGCGCCGGGCGTTGCGCAGCAGCGGGTCCCTGGCCTCGACGGCCTCGATCTCGGCCGGCGAGCGGTAGACGTGCTCCGCGTCGCTCCCGGCATGGCCCCACAGGCGAACCGTCGGGAGGTGCAGGAAGCCGGGCTGGCGCGCCTTGCGGACGAAATGGATCGCTTCTGCGGCGATCTCCCAGATCTCGTCGAGCTCCCCCTCGGCGTGCCAGTAGTGCAGGTGCGGCTGGCTGCCGAACGTCTCGCCGATCCAGCCTTCCGGCGTGGAGACGCTGATGCCGGTCCCGTTGTCCTCGCAGACGAAGAGGATCGGCATCGGCAGGCCGATGCGCGCGCCGTAGCGCGCGGTGTTGATCGCCGACAGGGCGGTGGCATGGTTGGCCGAGGCGTCGCCGAAGGAGCAGTACACGATCGCGTCCTCGGGCAGGTCGTTCGCCACGCCCAAGCGGCGAGCACGGGCCAGCGAGAAGGCGAGGCCCATCGCCTTCGGCAGGTGGCTGGCGATCGTGGAGGTCTGCGGCGGGACCCACAGCGGACGGCTGCCCCAGACCTTGTGGCGCCCGTGCGCGATGGGCTCCTCAGAGGAGGCCACGATGCCGAGCAGCGCGTCGAAGACCGGGGTCGAGCCGGGGAGCAGGCGGGAGCGGGCCATCATGAAGCCGCCCGAGCGGTAGTGCAGGAACGATGGGTCGGTGATCCGCAGCTGGGCACCGAGGACCGCGTTGTTCTCGTGGCCGGCCGAGCCGATGGTGTAAAAGCTGCGGTCGCTCTTCTTCAGCTCACGGGCGGCCGCGTCGATCTCCCGGCTCGCCAGCTGGTCCTCCCAGAGCTCGACCGCCATGCGCGCGGTGAGGGCACCACCGGCGTGGAGCGGGGCGCCCGGCTCGAGGGCTGCGGGACGCTGCGGATCGGCCATCGCCTGCCGGAGGAACTCGTCCAGGGCGCCCAGCACGATGGGCACGCGATCGAAGGTCATGAGGCGCTGGCCATGATAGCCGCGGGTCCGGTAAGCGCGCGGTAAGTGGCCGGTAAGGCCTCCCGGAGTCTCCTCTCCGCCAGCCGTTTCCGGTCGCCGTCGACCCTCCGAGCGGCCGGCATCGCCCCAATGAGAGGAGGAGGAGGCCATGAAGCCGACCACGCCGTTCCCAGGATCCGGGTACCCGCCAGATGGCGTCACGAACGGCAGCGGGTTCCCCGTCAGCCTGCGCTGATCAGCACGATCGCGAGCAGTGCGAGGCCCACGCCTGCGATGCCAAGGACGGGCAGCCGTTCGCGGACGATGACCCGAGCGAGGAGCAGGGTGATAACCGGATAGATGCCGACGAGGGCCGCCGCCAGGCCCACCGGCAGACTGCCGCGTGCCACCACGAAGAGCGCGTTGCCGCCCACGTCGCAGGCCCCGCTGACCGTCACCAGCGGCCACGCGTGGCGGACCGGCCCCAGGCTGCCCCGCAGGGTGGCGATGGTCAGCAGCAGGGTCGTGCCCGCCACGCGGCTGGTGACGAGAGCCCAGCTGCCGCTGCCGTGTGCGGCCTGGTCGAGGAGCACCGACCAGAATCCGAAGCCGACTGCCGCGAGCAGGGCGAGCACCAGCGCCTGTCGCGAGGCGGCGCCGCGCGAGGCCCCGCCGGCCGCCACGATGGCGGCGGCTGCGAGGCCCACGCCGACGACCTGGAGCGGGCGGATCGGGCTGCCGGCGAGGTAGATGCTGAACAGGAGTGGGATGGCCACCGTGCCGACCCCCGAGATCGACGCGATGAGGCCCATCGCGCCGAGCGCGAGGCCGCGGTAGAGCGCTGCGACCCCGATGGCGCCTGCCAACCCCGCCCCCACCCCCAGCGTCAGCGAGCCGACGTCGGGCAATGCCGGTCGTGTCACCGCGGCGATGACGAGCAGCACCAGTCCGCCGATCAGCTGGGCGACCGCGGCGACGGCCAGTCCCCCGGCTCGCCGCGCTGCGAGCCCGCCGGCAAAGTCGCCGACGCCGAACGAGACGGCTGATGCGACGCCAAAGAGGGTCCCGATCCCCGGGCCGCTGGGCATGGTCGCTCCCTGGGTGTGACGCTGAGGTGGAGGGGAGCGACTCTAGCAAAGGCGCGGGCCGGCGGCTCCGAAGGGCCCGGCGCGCCGGTTCCGGTGAAGGACGACGCTCTGGACCGCGGATTCCGCGATGGACGCGGCCGATCCGGTGCGAAAACCGGCTTGACATCGTCGCGCGCCACGCCGCAGAGTGCCGCAACCGAGCGAGGTCTGCTCCGAGCCGCCGCGACCGGATCCGGCGGGCGGTCCCATCGCTCGCCCGAGGAGCACGTGGCCGTCGAGCAGATGACCCCTTCCCCGCGGCAGACGAGTCGGCCGGCGCCGCTTCCCGACGTCCCAAGGGCGACCGACACGGCCGCGACCGACCCCGCGACCGATCTGGCGGCGTCCCGGTCTGGGGACGTTCCGGCCGTCCGCCTCGAGGCGATTCGCAAGGAGTTCGGCGAGACGACAGCGGTGGCCGGGATCGACCTCGAAATCGCGCATGGCGAGTTCTTCTCGATGCTCGGGCCATCGGGCTCCGGGAAGACCACAACCCTGCGGATGATCGCGGGCTTCGAGCGGCCCACCTCGGGTCGGATCCTGCTCCATGGGCGCGACGTGGTGGGGGTGCCGCCGTTCGACCGCGACGTGAACACGGTCTTCCAGGACTATGCGCTCTTCCCGCATATGAACGTCGCCGAGAACGTGGGCTACGGCCTCATGGTCCGCCGCGTTCCGCGCGCCGAGCGCGATGACCGGATCGACGGGGCCCTCCGGATGGTGCGGCTGGAAGGATTCCAGGCGCGCCGCCCGTCACAGCTCTCCGGCGGCCAGCGCCAGCGCGTCGCGCTGGCGCGCGCCCTCGTCAACCGACCGCGGGTGCTCCTCCTCGACGAGCCGCTCGGCGCGCTCGATCTCAAGCTGCGCGAGGAGATGCAGATCGAGCTCAAGGCGATTCAGCAGCAGGTCGGCATCACGTTCATCTACGTCACCCACGACCAGGAAGAGGCGCTCACCATGAGCGACCGGCTGGCCGTCTTCAACGCCGGCCGCATCGAGCAGGTCGGCTCGCCCGCGGACGTCTACGAGCGACCCGCCACCCCGTTCGTCGCGGGCTTCGTGGGGAGCTCGAACCTGCTGCGGGGCGATGCAGCCCGCGCGGTCATCGGCGCCGACGGCCTCTACACGATCCGCCCGGAGAAGATCCGGATCGGTCCACCCGACGCCGCCGTGGCGGACGACGAGGGATCCGCGACCGGCCAGATTCGTGACGTCGTCTATCTGGGCTCGGACACGCGCTATATCGTCGCCCTTGACGCCGGTGGCGAGCTCGTCGTCACCCAGCAGAACCTCGAGACCTCCTCGATGGAGGTCCTTGCCGCCCGGGGCCGGGCGGTGCGTCTGACCTGGAAGCGGCGGCACGTGCTTGCCCTTCACAGCCAAGCAGCAGCGGGGGACCCGGGAGGGACACGGAGGAACCCATGACGAGGCTACGCATCTCATCGCTGGTCGCGATCGTGGCGCTGGTGGTCAGCGCCTGCAGCAGCGCGAACACCGGATCCTCATCGCCGGCGCCGTCGTATCCGGCGAGCATCGGCCCGCTGGAGGACTCGTTGAACCTGGTCGCCTGGGTGGGCTACGTCGAGGACGGCAGCAACGACCCGAACTACGACTGGGTCCACCCGTTCGAGGCCTCGGTGGGCGGCAAGTGCAAGATCAACGTGAAGACCGCCGGCACCAGCAACGACATGAAGACGCTCATCGACTCGGGCGACTACGACGGGGTGTCCGCCTCGGGCAACCTCTCGGGGCGGCTCGTGGCGGCCAACGAGGCGGCACCGGTCAACGTCGACCTGGTCCCCAGTTACAAGGACGTCTTCCCCGCGCTCAAGGACCAGCCATACAACACCTTCAACGGCGTCCATTACGGCATTCCGCATGGGCGTGGCGCGAACCTGCTCGCCTGGCGGAGCGACATCATTCCCGGCAACCTCGACTCGTGGAGCACCCTCTTCGACCCGAACACGCCGGCCAAGGGCAAGCTCTCCGTCTACGACGACCCGATCTACATCGCCGATGCCGCCGTCTACCTCATGTCGACGCAGCCGGATCTCGGCATCAAGAATCCGTACGAGCTCGACCAGAAGCAGTTCGACGCAGCGGTGGGGCTGCTGCGTGCTCAGCGCCCCAACATCGCCGAGTACTGGAGCGATGCGGCGGCCCAGATCCAGTCGTACACCGCGGGCGAGGTGACCGCCGGCACGACCTGGCAGTACCAGGTCAATGCGATGACCGCCGCCAGCCCGGCCGTCCCGATCAAGGCGGTCCTGCCCAGGGAGGGCTCGACCGGCTGGTCCGACACCTGGATGGTCTACAGCAAGGCGAAGCACCCCAACTGCATGTACAAGTGGCTGGACTGGATCATCTCGCCGCAGGTGAACGCCCAGGTGGCGGTCTGGTTCGGCGAGGCACCGTCCAACTCGAAGGCCTGTGAATTCGCGGACAAGCTCGAGCCGGACCACTGCGCGACGTTCCACGCCAACGACGAGGCCTACTTCGACAAGGTCTACGAATGGACCGTGCCTGAGGCCAACTGCGGCGACTCGCGCGGGGCGGTGTGCAAGGACTACTCGGCCTGGCTCCAGGCATGGACGGAGGTCAAGGGCTGACGAGCCCGATGGCATCGGTGGAGGCCCCTGCCGGGCCTCCACCGGCTGACCCACGGTGACCAGCGGGGCGGAGCCTATCCGCCCGAGCTTCGCCCGCCGCCTGGCGACGGCGCTCTACCGGCGGCCACGGCTCCAGCTGGGTCTGCTCCTCGCCCCGCCGGTCGGGGCACTGGTGATTGCCTATCTCGGGTCGCTGGCACTCCTGCTCGTCAACGCCTTCTGGCGCTTCGATGCGTTCACCGGGTCGGTGGTCACCACCCCGACCCTCGACAACTTCAGCCAGATCGTCACGACCTCGGTCTTCCGTGACGTCGCGGTCCGGACGATCCTCACCGCCGCCGCGGTCACCGTCACCGACGCGCTGGTGGCCTTCCCGATGGCGTACTTCATGGCGCGGGTCGCGCCGCGCCGCACGCGCAACGTGCTCCTGGTGGCGGTCGTGCTGCCGCTCTGGTCTGGATACCTCGTCAAGGTCTACGCCTGGCGGCTCATCCTGCTGAACGACGGCTTCGCGGACTCGGTCCTGGCGCCGTTTGGCCTGCACGGCCCGGGCCTGTCGCAGATCTCCGCATGGATCGTCTTCAGCTACCTGTGGCTGCCGTACATGATCCTGCCCATCTACGCCGGCCTGGAGCGGATCCCCGGCTCGCTGCTCGAGGCCTCGGGGGACCTCGGCGCGCGCGCAGTCACCACGTTCCGCCGCGTGATCCTGCCGCTCACGCTGCCGGCGGTGGTGGCCGGCTCGATCTTCACCTTCAGCCTCACCCTGGGCGACTACGTCACCCCGCGGCTCGTGGCGGGCGGCACGCAGTTCATCGGGAACGTCGTCTACGACAACATCGGGGTGGTCGGCAACGTGCCGCTGGCCGCGGCGTACGCGACGGTCCCGATCCTGGTCATGCTGGTCTACCTGCTCCTCGCCCGGCGCACCGGCGCGTTCGAGTCGCTGTGATGGAGAGTGCGCGCGGCCTCAGGGTCCTGCTCGGCGTGCTGACCGCGGCGGTCCTGGCCTTCATCTACCTGCCGATCGTGCTCATCGTGGTCTACGCCTTCAACATCAACCGGGTGCCGACATGGCCGCCCGCCGGCCTGACCCTCGAATGGTTCGGCAGGGCGGCGCAGAGCGCGGAGGTACGCAGCGCACTTGCGCTCTCGCTGGAGGCCGCCATCGGTGCGACGCTGGTTGCCCTGGTGCTCGGGACGCTGGCGGCGTTCGCGGTCCATCGGTTCCGCTTCTTCGGGCGCGAGACGGTGAGCTTCCTCGTGATCCTGCCCATCGCCCTGCCGGGGATCGTGACCGGCATCGCCCTGGCCACCGCGTTTCGCACGTTCGGCGTCCAGCTGGGGCTGCTGACGATCATCGTGGGGCATGCCACGTTCTGCGTGGTCACCGTCTACAACAACGCCCTGGCCCGCCTGCGCCGGACGGCCCGCTCGTACGAAGAGGCCTCGATGGACCTGGGTGCCGACACCTGGCAGACATTCCGGCATGTCACGTTCCCGAACCTGCGGACGGCGCTGCTGGCGGGCGGGCTGCTCGCCTTCGCCCTCAGCTTCGACGAGGTGATCGTCACCCTGCTGGTGGCCGGACCGCAGCAGACCCTGCCGATCTGGATCTTCAACAACTACCTGCGTCCGAACCAGGCGCCGGTCGTCAACGTGGTCGCCGTGGTGGCCATCGCGCTGTCGGTCATCCCGGTCTACCTCGCGTCCCGGCTGAGCTCTGAGGCGACCGGCGTCCCGCGCTGAGCGGTCGGTCCGGCGAGGTGACCTTTGGGGGATGCGCCGCCTTGACCTGAACTGCCTATGCTGTGGGCTGGCGTATCGCGCCCGCGACCGCGTCTGCCAGGTCAGGAGGGAGCCGTGATCTCCGATTCAGTCCCCGCGCAGTCCCCGCCCCCCGAGCCACGCGGCGGCGAGGCACGGACGACCCGCGCCCCCCGACCGCGCTGGGTCATCCCGATCGTCGCTGCAGTCGTCGTCCTTGCGGCGGCGATCGGCGTGGTGGCCGGCCTCACCCTCAACGGCACCCGGTCGGCGGGGAGCGGCGGCGCTGCGGGCTACGTGCCGGCCAACGCGACGATCTACTACGAGCTGCGGCTCGACCTGCCCGGCGACCAGCGGGCGAACCTGCGCAGCTTCCTCGGCCATGTCCCCGGCGTGAACGCGGACGCCTACCTGACCGATGAGATCGACAGGCAGCTCGACAGCTGGGCCTCCCAGGTTCCCGGGTCGTTCACCTACTCCGGGGACGTGAAGCCCTGGTTCAACGGGAGCCTGGCCTTCGCCACGATTGGCGTCCCGTCGATAACGGGCGTCGGGACCTCCGGCGCGAGCAGCCTGCCGCAGACGCTCGTCTTCGCCGGCGTCCGTGACTCAGCCGCGGCGACCGCCTTCAGCGACCGCCTCCGCACCGAGATCGGCAAGGTCGGCGGGACGGTGTCGAGCTCGACGCACGGGTCGGCCACGATCTGGTCGGCCTCCGGGCTCCCAGGTGCCTCGGCTTCGGGGGCGCCGACGCCGCAGACGTTCGCCTGGACGATCACCTCCGACGAAGTCGTGGGCGGGACGAGCGCCGACCTGGTCGGATCCGCCCTCGACGTCCGCGCCGGCTCGAAGCCAAGCCTCGCCGACCGCCAGGAGTTCCGTGACGGCCTCTCGCGCCTCCCGGCCGATCGCGTGCTCGTGGCAGCCGTCGACGTCGCCCAGCTGCTCAGCGGCCTGAAGCAGGACCTCGCGAGCCTCCAGCGCGGGGCCGGCGATGCGCTGGACGAGATCCTGGCGCAGGCGCCGACCTTCGCCGTCACCAGTTCCAGCGTGCTCTCGGACCGCATCTCGCTCGACAGCAACGTGCTCATGCCCACCGGCGCCGCGGTGCCGGTGAACCGTGACCGCGGCCTCGCCGCGCTCGCACCGGGCGACGCGATCTTGTTCACCGACGGCGCCGACGTTGGCAAGGGACTGACCACCTACGTGAACGCGATGAAGAAGGCGATCGCCGCGGACCCGAGCGGCGCCGCGCAGCTCCAGCAGGTCGAGGCAGTGATGGGCGGCGACCTGGCTTCACTCGTCAGCTGGATCGGCGATGCCGCACTGGTGGCGGGCGACACGAACCACGAGCCATACGTGGGGCTCATCGTGACGCCGACCGATGTCTCGAATGCGCGGGCCAAGCTCTCTCAGCTGCGCGGCCTGATCCAGCTGGCGGCAGGGGCGGGCGGCAAGGTGTCCGTCAGTGACGCCGACCATGGCGGCACGACGATCACCACCATCAAGGTCTCGGCGGGCCCCGATACGCCGGCCTGGGCGACGACCTACCAGTACGCGGTGACCGACTCCCACGTCGTCATCGGCAGCGGCGAGACGTTCGTTGCGCGGGTGCTTGACATGGACGCGGCCCATTCGCTGGCCGGGCAGGCCCGCTTCTCCACGGGGCTGTCGGGCGTCGGCGGTGCATCGAACACCGGGACGACCTGGCTCGACCTGGCCGGGCTGCGCGCCGCGATCGAGCCGCTCATCCCCACCGAGATGCAGTCGGCATACCGGACGAAGGTGGAGCCCTGGCTGGCGCCGTTCGACTACCTGATCGGCGCCAATCGGGCGGATGGCCAGCGGCTCGCGAATCGGACGGTGATCGTCGTCAAGTGAGCGTGGCGGGTCGCTCGAGAGCCGCCGCCGAGTGGCGCCATCGGGCTAGTGGTGGTGCTCGTGGTGCTCGTGGTGCTCGTCGGCCGATGGGTGTAGGAGCAGGTCCCGGCGGTCGCCCCAGTGCTTGAGGAAGCGATAGAAGTTCCGGCGGCTGACGCGGTCTCGCTCCTCGTCGGGTAGAGAGGCGTAGCCCCGGTGCTCGTGGCGCTCGAGCGGGAGCGGTGCGGTGCGGATGGCGCGCCAGCCGGCGTCGCGCGCCGCGAAGCTGACGTCGAGGTCCGCATTCCGGTAGAAGCGGAACCGATGGTCGACCAACCCGACATCTCGCAGCACGGCGCGCCGCACCGCCAGGCAGTAGGCCTCCACGGCGTCAACCTCGCCTGGCGGCGCCTCGATGAACTGGCGGCCGTCGCCCGAGGTCACGCCCCACGGTCCTGCCAGGCCCACGGTTGGATCCTCGAAGGCGGCCAGCAGTCCCTCGACGAACTCGCCGGACGGCTCAAGCGAGGTGTCGACCAGGACGGTCACTTCGGCGTGGCTCCGCCGCAGGCCCAGGTTCACCGCGTCGGCCCATCCCAGCCGGGCCGATGTCGCCAGGATCGCCGGCTCGACCTCGAGATCCACCCCACCGAGGACCGAGGTGACGTCGAACGTCGCCCCATTCGCGACGACGGTCAGCTCCCAGCTCACGAGCGGCGGCGTGGCCGCCAGGCCGCGCAGGAAACGCTCGAGGTCGCCCGGATGGTCCTCCGCCACGAGGAGCAGGCCGGCGGCCACCGTGGCCGGCTCGTCGAGGAGGGAGGTGAGGTCCTCCGGTCGCGCGTATCCGACCTCGCCTCCGGGCGCCTCCGGCAACGCCGGCCGCAGGCTCGTGCCACCCGGCCCGTCACTGGCCTCCCAACCCAAGCCGCGAATCTCGGTGCGCAGCGCATCGGCTCGGTCGTAGTCGCGACGGGCGCGGGCGGACTCGCGCTCCGCGACGAGGCGGAGGACCTCCTCGGGCGGCCGATCGCTCATTCGCTGTCGGCGACGGGGACGGCGGAACGCGGCGGCGGAGGCGATGCCGGCCAGGGCCGCGTCCGTCCGATCGGCTCGCCATCCGGGTCGCGCTCGAGCTTGTGTGCGCCCATGGTCGGCGGGTCGTAGCGCAGCCGCTCGACCGGCCTCCCGCCGACCAGGTGCCGCTCGACGATCTCGGCGGCGTCGGCCGGCGTGAGGGCGGCGTACCAGACGCCCTCCGGATAGACGACCGCCATCGGTCCATTGCCGCACTGGCTGAAGCAGCCCGCGTGGTTGATCCGGATGCGGCCAGCGAGTCCGCGCGCATTGACGGCGGCCTTCAGGGCGGCATGCACCCCGAGGCCATCGCCGTCGATTGTCGGGCACCACTCACCGCGGGTGCAGACGAACAGATGGCGCTCGAAGACGGGCATGGTGGACGCGCAACGTACCCCTGGGGTTGAACGAACGTACCGGATCGGGCGACGGCACCGCAACCTTACTATCCAGTCAGGAACGCCGCCGACCGCACCTGATCGGCGCAGCCACAGCTCGAGATGGAACCATGATCACGAACGAGGTCGGGCAGCTGCTGAAGGCGACCGAGGTCGCCCAGATGCTGCACCTGCACGTCAACACGGTCAAGCGTCTCGGCGACCGGGGCGAGATCCCCTTCTTCCGCGTCTGCAAGCGCGGTGACCGCCGCTTCCGCTACGACGACGTGCTCGACTTCCTGCGCCGCAGCAAGTAGCACCGCACCATTCAAGCGCGTCCCGGGCGCCCAAGCCCGGGGTGCCGCGTCCCTGCCATAGGGGGCGTGCGACGACCGCCGGGGTGCCGATCTCTCGGCGGTCGTTGCATGTCCGTCGCCGCTGGGGCCCGAGCGTTTGCCGGGCTCGACGGATTCGTCCGGCATAATGCGCGGCGCATGACCGATGACGCCCGGCTCGCCCTCGCCGAGGGCCGGCGACTCCTCGACGCCGGCGATCCCGAGGCGGCCGTGGCGATCCTCTCGGGGCTCGCCGCCCATGCCGACCGCGAGGTCGCAGCCGAGGCGTGGCTGCTGATCGGCAGCGCCCGCTACCGGACCGATGACGAGCGCGGTGCGCTCGCCGCGTGGCAGCAGGTGGCCGGGTCGAGCGCCTCGATCTCGTGGCTCGGCTGGCGGAGCGTCGCCGAGCAGCATGTCCGCGACGGCAAGCTTGACGATGCCATCGCCGCCTATCGCGAGGCGGATCGGCGGGCACCCGCCGCCGAGCGTGGCCCGATCGCCAACCGGGTCGCCTGGCTCCTGAAGGAGACCGGCCACGACTTCGCCGCTCGCCGCCAGTTCAACCGCGCCCGCGGCGCGTATGGCAGCTACGCGGCGTACGTGATCTGGGCGCTCATTGCCATCAACATCGTCGTCTTCGTCGCGGACCTTCTGATCCAGGTGCCCAGCGACAGCCAGTTCAGCGGCGCGGGAGTGGGCCAGCTCACCGTTGACGGTGCCCTGATCCCGCCGCTGGTGGCGCAGGGCGAATGGTGGCGGCTCATTACCCACGCCTTTCTGCACGCCAACCTGCTGCACATCGGTTTCAACATGTACGCGCTCTACCTCATCGGTCCGATCCTCGAGCAGATTTACGGGCACGTGGAGACGTTCGTCATCTACATGCTCTGCGCGCTCGGCGGCGGGGTCCTCACGGTCATCACCGACCAACAGGGCTATACCGTGGGCGCCTCGGGGGCGATCTTCGGCCTCTTTGGCCTGGGCTTCGCGGTCTGGCGATTTCGCCGCCTGGTCCTCAATCCGCAGAGCCGCGCGATCCTGTCGCAGATCGGGATGCTGATCGTCCTGAACCTGGTCCTCACCTTCGCCATTCCCGGGATCAGCTGGACCGGGCATATCGGGGGTTTGGCGGTTGGCGTGGCGATCGGGCTGCTCGTGCCGCCGGCCAGCGGCACGAGCCTGGCCGGCATGTTCCGCACCCCCGATGGCCGGTCGCTGCAGGAGAAGTTTCCCATCGCCCTGCGGATTGGGATCTACGCGCTGATCCTGGTGATCGAGGTTGGTGCCGTGATCTGGTGGGTCGACCAGCAGACCGGTGGCCGCTTCCTGCGCTGAGCGCGCGCCAAGGCCGGAACGACCCACCCGCGGATGCGCCCTAGAATCGACGGATGTGCTACGAACCTGATGCTCACCCGCCCCTGCCGCCCATCCGCGGCTCGGCGCTCGACGCGCGAGCGCTCACCCTGACCTCGGCCGACGGGACGGAGGTGGCCGCCTACGGGGCGCGGGCTGCGACTCCGAGCGGAGCAGGAATCGTCATCTGCCCCGACGTTCGCGGCCTCCACCCGTTCTACGAGGAGCTCGCGCTGCGACTCGCGGAGGCCGGTGTCGACGCCGTCGCGTTCGACTACTTCGGGCGGACCGCGGCCGATGCGTTCCGCGGCGAGGGCTTCGACTACGCGCCTCACGTCGAGCAGACGAGGTACGACCACCTCAACGCCGATGTCGCCGCAGCAGCGACGTTCCTCCGATCTCCGGAGGGTGGCGAGCCGGCTCGCATCTTCACCCTGGGCTTCTGCTTCGGCGGCCAGATCAGCTACCTGCAGGCCGCGCGGCCGGAGCTCGACCTGGCCGGGGTCATCGGCTTCTATGGGACCCCGGTGGGTGCCGCCCGGGCCGGTCTCCCCGCGCCGGTCGAGCTGGCCGACCGGTTCCGCTGCCCGGTGCTCGCCCTGTTCGGCGGCGCCGACCGGGCCATCCCGCCCGAGGCGCGCGAGGCCTTTGCTCACGCCCTGGAGACCGCCGGCGTTGCACACCACGTGGTGGTCTACGACGGCGCCCCGCATTCGTTCTTCGACAGGAAGGCGACCGAGTTCGCCGATGCCTCCGCCGATGCCTGGCGCCAGGTGCTCGACTTCGTCGGCGCACCCTCGGGCACGACGACAGCGGCGACCTGATACTCAACGGCAGGATTCGCAGGGAGGCTGCCGACATGCTCCATCGGTCCACGCCCCTCGACTGGCTCGTCTTCCTGGCGCTCGGTGTCGCCTGGGGGAGCAGCTACCTGTTCATCAAGATCGGGGTCGAGACGCTCAGCCCGTTCACGTTGATCGCCGGGCGGACCGCCATCGGTGCAGGCGTGCTGGCGCTCGTGATGGTGCTGGGGCGGGAGCACCTGCCGCGCAGCGCGGGCACCTGGGGGCACATGCTGATCGTCGCGCTGCTCGGGATCGCGATCCCGTTCTCGCTCATCACCTGGGGCGAGCAGAGCATCGACTCGGCGCTGGCCGCGATCCTCAACGGGACCGTCCCGCTGCTGGCGATCGTGCTGGCTGCGATCGTCCTCGTCGACGAGCCGATCACCCTCAACCGCCTGCTCGGCCTGCTGGTCGGCTTCGCGGGCGTGATCGCCATCACCAGCCCGAGCTTCGGATCGGGCACCGGCGCGAGCCTGCCGGGTGAGCTGGCGCTCATGGGCGCATCGGTCTCGTACGCCGCGGCGGGGGTCTACGCGCGACGGTTCGTGCGCGACCTGCGGCCGCTGCCAAGCGCGTTCCTGGAGGTCGGGCTGGCGTTCCTCGTGATCCTCGCGCTCGCCTTCGTCTTCGAGCACCCGCTCGCGACGCACGTTGAGCCGTCGACGATCCTGGCGGTCGGCTGGCTCGGGCTGGTCGGATCGGGCCTCGCCTTCCTCGCCTTCTTCTTCCTACTGGGCCGATGGGGCGCGGGCCGCACCTCGACGGTCGCCTACCTCCTGCCGGTGGTGGGGATCGCGCTCGGCGTTGCAGTGCGCCACGAATCGCTGAGCCTGCCCGTCCTCGTCGGGACGGCGCTGGTCATCGGCGGAGTGGCGGTGGCCAACAGCGGCTTCGGTCGTCGGCGGCTCATGGGTCGAGCGCCCCGAACCGCCGCGGTGAGCGAGGGAACCGTCCAGGGCGGCGACTGATCACCGCGCGGCGCGGATAGAATCACCGCTGATTCCCCGCCGCCCCGGAGGCCCATGATCGACTTTTCGCTGACCGATGCCCAGCGCGAGGTGCAGCGCACCGCCCGCGCCTTCGCCGAACGCGAGATCCTGCCGCGGATCGGCGAGCTGGACGCATCCGCGACGTATGACCGGACGCTCTACGAGAAGATGGGCTCGGAGGGGTTCCTGGGCCTGCCGATCCCGGAGCGATACGGCGGCTCGGGCTTCGACTACATCGCCTTCGCCCTCCTCTGCGAGGAGATGGAGCGGGCCGATACGGCGTTCCGGGTCATCCTTTCGGTGCACACCGGGCTCAACTCACTCACGCTCCTGCAGTGGGCCAGCGAGGCGCAGAAGGAGCAGTACCTCGTCCCGCAGGCCCGCGGCGAGAAGCTCGCCACCTTCGGCCTCACCGAGCCGGGGGTCGGGTCCGATGCCGCCAACCTGTCGACGACCGCCCGCCGCGATGGCGATCGCTACATCCTCAATGGCTCGAAGATCTGGATCTCCCTGGCCGACACCGCCGACAACTTCCTCGTCTTCGCCACCGTCGACCGCTCGAAGGGGCACAGGGGGATCGCCGCGTTCATCGTCGAGCGCGGGTTCCCCGGCTTCTCGACGGAGTCGCTGCACGGCAAGCTGGGCGTGCGGGCCGGGAACACCGGCATCCTCTACTTCAGCGACTGCGAGGTGCCGGCAGCCAACCGGGTCGGCGAGGAGGGGGAGGGGTTCACGATCGCGATGAGCGCGATCGACCAGGGGCGTTACACGGTGGCGGCCGGTTCGGTGGGGCTCGCGCAGGCGTGCCTGGATGCATCGGTCAAGTACGCGCACGAGCGGCGAGCGTTCGGGGACGAGATCGGGCGCCATCAGCTCGTCAAGCAGATGCTGGCAAGGATGTACCAGGGGATCGAGGCCGGTCGCCTCCTCGTCTGGAAGGCGGGCTGGAAGAAGAACGCGGGCGAGCGAAACACGCGTGAGACGTCCCTCGCCAAGTGGTTCGCGACCGACCATGCGGTGGCCTGCGCGCTCGACGCGATTCAGATCCATGGCGCCTACGGCTACAGCAACGAGTACCCGGTCGAGCGCTACCTGCGGAACTCCAAGGGATCGGTCATCTACGAGGGAACCTCGCAGATTCATACCCTGATGCAGGCGGACTACCTCCTGGGATACCGGCGCGACCACGCGCTCCGTCTGCCCCAGCCTCCCTTTGAAGGCGAGATGTAGCCCCCGCCCCGCTCAACGAGCGCACGGTCGTCCTCGCCAGCGAGCGTAGGGCGGCGCGGGCGCACGGACCGCTTACCGGCTGCTCACTCGGGTCGGGTCGGCGGGGTTTCGAGCGGGTCGGGCTCAAGGACAAGGGTGTCGCGCGTGGCGGCCGCCACGTCGGCGGCCGTCCAGGCGATCGGCACACCACTCCCTCGACGCCACAGCTCGAGCAGGTCGCGGTAGTGCGGCGAGAAGGGGTTCCCGCTCTGGCCGCCTGCGAGCGAGAACCGCGATGCCGCGAGGTCGCCAAGGTCGAACACGCAGCGCGTGTTGGCCAGGAACCCCGCATTGCCGAACGGCCGGATCGGTCCGGAGGAGGCCTGCATCGGCGTGTTCGAGTCGCCGCCCATCGGCATCGGGCCCAGGTTGAAGACGCGGTCGAGCGGACGCCGGGCACCGAGCGGGTGTTCCAGCGTCAGCGGCCGCAGGTGGCCCCAAGCCCAGCCCGCGGGGTGGGGGCCGTGGCCGACCGCAAGCGTCCGCACCTCGTCGCCGAGCGCCGCAATCGCCTCGGCCTCCCAGCTCGAGCCGGGAAACCAATCGGCCGGCTGCTCGCGCAGGAGCCGCACGAGCCGGCTCACGGCGCGTGTCCAGAGCATCGTGCGCGGCACGATCTGGCCGAATCCCTCGCCGATGGCCCATGGCCAGGCGTTCGGCGCCTTCGCCCTGGCCAGGCGCTGCGTCAGGCCGGTGATAAACGCCTCGTAGACCGATGCCCCCACCGAGTCGGCCGCCACCTCGCCGTCCCAGTCGCGGAGGATCTCCAGGCCGTGGACCGCCTCCGGGTCGATGCCCGAATCCGCGGGAAGCGCGAGCACGAGGTCGCGCAGCTCGCGCCACGGCAGGCTCACGGTGTCCATCTGCAGGCGCTGCGAACCCGCCACGTCCCAGCCCACGCGGCCGGTCAGCTCCTCGCCGATCCGCGCCAGGCGGTAGCCATCGGCGTAGTCGGCGCCCAGGAACGGCTCGCGTCCGTCCTGGGTCGGCTGGTTGTTCGCCGATGCCACCCATCCGGTGGTCGGGTCGAGCTCGTATGGCATCTCCTCGAACGGCACGAGCTCGTCCTCCCAGCCGTTGGCCGGATCCCAGCCGGCGAGGGGGATCATCCCGTTGCCTCGACGACGCCGCGGCAGCTGCCCGACCAGCTGCCACCCGATGTGGCCGTCGGTGTCGGCGTACGAGACGCTCAGCGCCGGCCCCGGCCACTCTGCGAATCCTCGCCGGAACTCGTCGAAGGAGGTGGCACGCACCACGTCGAGGAAGCCGCGGATCGGGAGCGGGCGGAGCCAGACCGCGGAGATCGAGAGCGCCTGCGGAGCGCCTGGGTCGAACAGGGCGGTGATCACCGGCCCGCGAGGGCCCAGCAGCACCCGCTCCTCGACCGCCGGGCCACCCTTGACCGCGATCCGCTCGGTGGCGACCTCGCAGGGCGCGAACCCGTCGCCGTCGCGGACGGTGGCACCATCGGGGCCAAGCTCCTCGAGGAACAGGTCGGTGTTGTCGGTCAACGCCGCCGTGATGCCCCAGGCGGCGAACCCGTTCGTCCCGATCGGAAAGGCCGGCCCCCCCACGAACGAGGCGCCCGCCACCTCCCAGACGGGGGTGCGCAGGTGGGCGAGGTACCACGGCGCCGGCAGCCGGGGGGCCAGGTGCGGGTCGTTGGCCAGGATGGGAGCGCCCGAGGCGGTCCGCGAGCCGGCGATCGCCCAGCTGTTGCTCGCCGCGCCGACCGGCACGACGGCCTGGAACGCGGCGAGGTCCTGGCCGAGCCGGTCGAGC
>Ga0070730_10002346_pt1 | contig 17224 bp, 10 predicted proteins | sample Coa_R1_3_FD_66447 | JGI IMG/M metagenome (GOLD analysis project Ga0070730, IMG submission 66447) | Surface soil microbial communities from Centralia Pennsylvania, which are recovering from an underground coalmine fire - Coalmine... | ecosystem: Environmental > Terrestrial > Soil > Unclassified ... | reverse complement strand
ACTTGATTGACCACCAACTCGTAAAACTGTTTTGAGTTGCCGGTGGCGAAGAAGATGGGCTCGTTCACGGTGCGATTCTTCTTTTCAATCACCATGTCGTCCGCCAGCAGGTTCACGTTAAAACGGTGGCGCTTGACGTTGGCTTTTTTCAGGACCAGTCCCACGCCCGCCACTTTCTGCTCTTTATTTCGCGGCAGGGTGAATTCAAAGTAATCGCGCTCGCCCATTTTGCGCAATTGTTCGATGTCGTCATGATTGCGGGCAATTAAAGTTCCGAACTGGCTCCGCGCCATGCCCAGGTCCGACCGCGTGTCATCCACCAATTTCTTGGTGGTGTCCAGTTGGGTTTTTGCGGCGGAAACATCCTCACTGAGCGCGCCCACTTGTTGCTGATCGGCCTTGGTTGCGATCTCCTGCTTCAACTCGTTGGCCTGGTCTTCCTGTTGTTTCTGGAGTTTCGTCACCAGGGTGCGCGCGTGCTGCAATTGCTTTCCGGTTGATCCCATGCTCTTCGCGGTATGGTCCAACTCCGCCTTCATTTCCCCAAGCGCCTGAGCGCTGGAGTTCTCCACGGCGGCGACTTTGGATGAGAGTTGCTGTTCCATATCCGCGCGCGTCTGTTGCTGGGCGGCGGCCACGGAATCATGCAGATTGTTTATTTGTTTAATCGAGTAAATCTCGCCCACCGCCAGGCCCGCCATGATCAAAAAAACGATCGCGAACATGCCGGTATGGCTCGAGGGTGCGGGGTAATTGTTGTTAGTCACTTGCTCTTCTTTGGTCTCCTTAATATCGTCGATGGCCATGGTCTGATCTCCTTCTCTTCCAATCTGTTTGCGACGAGCTGCCCGATTATTTGGTGCTCGACCTTGGGCTTCACCAAGCAATGCGAGTGCCAGATTGGTTGAATGTTAATTCATTGAAAACACAGGCGTTACGGTTTGCTTTAGCCCAGCTTACGCAACTTGGCAAGCATTTCTTACCCTGGCAATGTAAAAAATCATGTGGACTTAGCGTGCTGCAGCAATTGACGCTAAGCTGAAAGGGCTGGCACATTCTCTTCCCTACTGCCAAGCAGAAGACTTGCCGATACCGTTATGGGGATTTTTGACCAAATTGGGTGGCTGGGTGCACGCCGGAGAGAAATAAGATTGCCATATCTGTTAGGAAATCTTTTAGTTAGGGGAGAAATAAATTGGCCTGCAGAGCTGCGAATTTTTCTACCGCAACCCGTTACGCTTTTTCAGTTTGCTGCGGAGGTTTGTTGAATTTTTCAAGCGCTGCGGCTTCGTCGGGAACTATATCGAGCACGCGGTCAAGGTTCGCCACATGGAAAAGGTAAGAAAGCTCCTTGGACACTCCCGTAAGTATCAGTTGCCCGCCGGCCTTGCGAAGCTTTGAAAACGCGCTTACCAGCTCGCCGATCCCGGAGCTGTCAACATAGGTAACACTCGCCAAGTTTACCAGCACTCCCTTGTGTCCGGCCTCCACGGCCTCGCGGATACAATTCCCCAACTCCTTGGAAGGTTCGCCCATGGTCACGCGCCCGGTCACATCGAGGACGGCCACGCGTCCGGCCTCGCGCGCCTCAATGCTGATGGGTAGCTTGGGCTGATGGCGCTTCTTCGCCCAACCCTCTTTGTTCACTTGCGGCGCGCGGCCCACTGCCAGCGATTCCGGCGGAACGCTCTCCGTAATGGTGGAGCCCGCGCCCACGTAGGACCCTCGGCCAACAATCAGCGGCGCCACCAGCATGGTTCCACTGCCGATAAAACTGCCTTCTTCGATAATTGTCGGATTCTTTTTCTCGCCATCGTAATTGCAGGTCACGGTGCCCGCGCCGATATTCACCCGTTCGCCAAGCGTTGCGTCACCCAGATAGGTCAGGTGCCAGGCTTTGCTCCCGCGGCCCACGCGCGACCTCTTGACCTCCACAAAGTTGCCGATGCGCGCGTCCTGCTCAATCACAGCGCCGTCGCGCAGGTGGGCAAACGGGCCCAGGATGACGTCTGAGGAGATTTCGCAGCCCGTAATCACGCAGCACGGACGCACCAAAACGCGGTCACCGAGAACCGAATCCGTGATGGTGGAATGAGGGCGCAGAGTGCAGCCCGATCCCACGCGCGTTGCGCCCAGCAGGCTCACGCCCGGCTCAATCACCGTGTCGCGGCCCACCGTTACGGCGTCATCAATATACGTCGCATCCGGATCAACCACCGTCACGCCCTCGCGCGCCAGTGCCGTCACCTTCTGCCGGCGCAGCGTGCGTTCCATCTCGGCCAGCTCCACGCGATCGTTTATCCCCAGCACTTCGCGGGCATCGGCCACTGAAAACGCCATCACTTTTTCGCCGTGGCCGTTGAATATTTGAATGAGGTCGGTGAGCAGATATTCTTTTTGCGCATTGTCGTTGGTAAGCTCTCCCAGATGCTTCAGGAGTTGCGGTCGGGAAAAACAGATGATGCCGGAATTAATTTCCCTGATTTTGCGCTGCGCCGGCGTGGCCACGCGTTCTTCCACGATGGCGCGCACGCGATTGTTTTTGGCGGGCCCAAGGCGAATCACGCGTCCGTATCCGTGCGGGTCATCCACGGTCGTGGTGAGCACCGTGGCCGCGGCGCGGCTCGCAGCGTGGGCGCGAAGGAAATCGCGCAACGTTTCCGGGCGAAGCAAAGGGGCGTCACCCACCAGCACCAGCACATGGGCGCTGGAGCAGGTTCCGAGCTCGGCGCGCGCCACCATCAGAGCATGTCCGGTGCCGTGTTGTTCCGCCTGCTCGATGAAAGCGATCCCGGGGCGCGCAAACGCTTTGCGAACTTCCGCCGCTTCATGCCCAATTACCATGTACGCCCGCTCCGGCAAAGCCGCCTGCGCCGTCCGCAAAACGTATTCGCCCAGTGGCCGCCCCGCCAGATAATGCAGCATCTTCGAGTGCTCAGACTTAAAGCGCGTCGCTTTGCCCGCCGCCAATATCAGTGCCGTAAATCCTTGTTGTTCCATTTCACACCAACCCCTGAATCCTAACTCCGCGCTGCGTATTTTTGAGATTCAATCTATATCTATTACCGCCGCTTGGCAAGTGGGGTTTATTGATGAGGGAGGGTGTGGGCGCGAAAACACTCGAGGTCAAATCTCGTGAAGTCAGAGGCTTTTTCCACGATTGAATGCTGCCTTTGAATATCAAGCCGCGGACCCATCGGCGGAACGTCCATCCACTGACGGACGAAACCTCCGACTTCCGACGGATCCGCGCACTATGCTTCCCAGACTGAGAACCTACGGGACGTCAAGCGTCCCGCAGCCAGCATCCTTACTGTTGCGGAGGTGTTACGGGCGCCATGGGCCGGGCGGAGAGCGTCCACCATTTGCCGCTCTTCTTTACCATGACGGCGGTGAGAATACCCTTCGCGGTCATTTCGTTGCCGTCAGGCCCATGCGCGCCAGGAACCTCGTAGTCCGTGGTAAAAACCGCGACATCACGCTTCACGAAGTGGATGGTTCCCTTGCTGAATGTGATGTGGGTGCCTTTGAACATCGTGGAATGCTCACCGGCAAGCAATGCCTCAATCTCCGCCCGGCCGTTGGCGCGTTTGCCCTCCGGATTGATCAGGTCGCCGTCCGCGGCCCAATACGAGGCCATGCCTTTCGCATCATCTTTTGCCCACGCCTCAGCAAATTCGGCAAAAGTTTTTCTGATGCCGGCTTCATCCTTGGCCTGCGCCTTCATCTTCACGACGCTGCCCGGCAATGCCAAAAGAAGAAGTAAACTTACAACAAGAAACCTTTTCATTTTGTCTCCTTAATTCGCGAGTGGCTTTTTTGGTCTTGTAGCGCCGGTCCCGCGCCTGCGGGACCGGCATGTGCCGCCTTGAAAGGCGGCGCTACGCCAAAATGAGTCTACTCCTTTTATTCGCGTTTGTTTTCCAAGCGCGTTAATGGCGAAAGCCTACTTTGCCAAAATGACTTTGTCAACAGTACCAACCGGTTCCAACCGGTTGGTACGAATGTCATGTGCGAGACACGGGGCGCCGCAAATGCAGTCATTCCCGCGAAAGCGGAAGTTGGATTCACACTTGCGTGGGAATGACGGGCGTCCCTCGTTTTCATTCCCGTGAACGCGGGAATCCACCTTCGCAAGCCATTCGAAATATGCACCTGACCGTGGGTGCGCGCTCTTTCCTCAAAGGCTTACCATCACTCCCGCGGGCAGCTCAATTGCCGCCGCCGGATAAGAAAATGGGTCGACACCATTTTCAGCGGCCGCCTTGGGCGTGGCGATGGTACTCAGCGTGCCCGAAATATTATTTGCATCCACAGTAAGCGTGACATAGCTATGCTGGCGGTCGTTGGCGGCCACGAGCTTGGCCTGGGTCTGCGGATCCACGGTGCCCGGGCCCACGCCCACGTTCAAATTGTGCAGATGGTAGTAGCCGCCCGCTCCGATCACAAGAAACGGAGTAACGCCGCCCGCAACGAGGCTTTTCTCAATCCTCTGATAGTTGTGTACGTGCGCGGTGAGAACCATATTCGGAACGCGCCGCGAATCGTTGATGGCGTGTTGCACCACATCCGCCATGTTCGGACTGCCGCTATGATGATCGTCGAAAGAATAAATGGGATGGTGCAACGCGAGAATCAGCGCCTTGTTCTTGGGCGCAGTGGCGAATTCGTTGGTCAGCCATTGCTGCTGCTGGGTATCGATTGACCCGTGGTCCGGCACATTCGTATACATCCCAATAATGGTGACGTAAGGGCAAAGGAGCGTGAAATACACGTTGGGCAGCGACATCGTCACGCGCGGGGCGTCCTGTGACTCCGGCTGCACCTGTGGAGTTGACGTCATGAAATAGCGCACCCAGCCGTCAAGAGACGCTTGCGTGCTGTCGATTGGATCTCCATCGTGATTTCCCGGGATGGAAATAATCGGCGGCGTATAGTGATCGTACGGCTCGTAGAACTGGGAATAATAATCGCCCACTTGCCCGTTGAAGTAGACCACGTCGCCGAGGTGATAGAAAAAGCTTGGAGCCTTGCCGGGCCCAAGATTCAAATCACCCTTCATGGCGGCCGCAACATCCGACTGATACACCGCATTCTTGATGCCACCCGTGTCTCCCGCGGTATGGAAGATTATCTTGCGGTCCTTGGCTGCTTGCTTTCCCATGCCGGGAATGGCGGTCTCAATGTCGTAGTGATACGGAGGCTCTCCGAGCGGAGAGGGTAGCGGCTGGAATTGTTGCGTGCGATGCGTCAACGGTGATAGCGGGTAAACTCCTGGGTGAGCTTGTGACCTATTGACGGGCGGCCGGGCGCGCACCTGGCCGGCTTGTAATGGTGGATGTGAAAGCGGATGAAGTCCAGGATCGACTCCAGGATGAATTCCAATGTGAGGCGAAACTCGTCCTCCGCGTTTCGGTCGCCGAGCGTGAACTTTGGCAGCATGTTTCATATTTTTTCTCCTTTTCCCTTTTGGGTAGTTGATTTTGGGATTAGATCCTTACCATTACTCTTTTCCTCCGATACCACAACCGTATATAGGCATCCATGGCACGATTGTGCTGCCGTGGGCTTTTCGATCAGCGAATACCTCGCTCTTGAGATTTACGGTTTTTCCCTTATTTAAGGCCGTTGCTGAATATCAAGACGTTCACCCGATGACGATGGGTCAGCGCTACTGGGTTGTCACCTGTCGCTTACCACTCCCACCCCCGGCATATCGCTACCTCGGCCGTCTTTTAATTCAGCGCAAATTGCGTCCAACTCAGCCGTGATCTTCGCGACATATTGTCTTGCAGTCTCCTGCAAACCGACAAGATTCTTCGGCGTCACATCATCCATATCGTTTTCCGCTGCTGGCAGAGGGGAAACCTGAAGGCGATGGTACTTGCATCCCGGAATGAGATTAATCTCATAGTCCACCGCTTCGGAGACGCTGTCCATAAAGACGGGCACAATCTGTTTCGCCCATCCGATCAATCCCCAGCGTCTGGCCTTGGAATATGCAATGTGATCCTGCCGGTCGCCTGTGCCCACCGTCTATCGTCTACTGTTTTCACTCCCTTCCCCTGCCGGGCGCAGGGGAGTAATAGGTGGTCGCTTGCGGCAGCGCGTAAGTCTTTTCAAGGCCCGTTCTCTTGATTTCGCGTACTGCGATGCAGGCATGGTTTGGATTCGACATAAAATCCTCCAGTCGTCGAGTCATAATCAATTAACATTGAAATCTTTTCGAAGGGTGAATGCAGCGATCTTCCTGCAGGCTAGAGCGCTTACGTCGTCGAACTTGCCTGATGGTCAGGAACCGAACCGGGGGAACTTAAGCACATTTTCACAAAATCTCTGAAAGGATTTGCCGTAAGTCTCATGATTGACCCTCCACGCCTCCTGAAAATCGCTTGATTTGGCCCAACCCTTGAAGATCTTTATCCATCCAGCATTATGAGGATGCTCCAGGTTCGCTTTAAGTTCGAGATTAAGATCAAGATAAACGTCCTCCATTAGCTGAATTAATGAAGTGCATATATAGAAGGCATTCCGGCTCTGTTCGCCTGTCTGCGGAGGCTTCTTGGGCATCGAACTGAAATCGGCATACAACTTGTCATCGAGGATGCCAAGAGTCTTGTCCTGCCGGACTCTCTCCATGATCTCCTCAAATACTTGAGCGTGTTTGGTGAAGTTTTTCGCGATCGCTGGACTCGGAGGATACCAGGCCTCCTCCAGAACTTTAAAGAATTTCTCCTTGTCACTCTGGCAAGGAGGGCCGGGTGGTGCGGGAGTCAGTGGAGCATTGTGGTCTTCGCGAGGAGGGTAGGCTGGCTCGAAAGTCGTTAGAGCGATGTGGTATCCGAGTTTTCGATAGCTTTCAAATTGCGATTCATCGAACCACTGATCGGCCGTGGACTGGTGGGGAAACTCCGCGTGCTCCGCGTGATACTCCAGCACGTCCGTCGGGTCAGTTTCCGTCAAGGAGGCCTTTAGATAAACGAGTACACCTTTCTCGCCGTCGCAATACCGGATCTTGCCGACAGCACAATGAGCGCGGCTGAAGATCGTATCCGGATCACGGGAAATGTTCTCGACTCGAATATCAATCTCGGCGCCGAAGTCGGAGCGACACTTGCGAATAGCATTTCCGAGGTCTGAAAACTCAAGATTCGGGTCGGCACCGGCGTCACAGGCGATGATGTATTTCACTCTGCGCCGCACCAACTCGTAAATTCCCAAATTTTCGAATTGCCCCCCATCGGAGAGATACACATAGGGGCTATCATCATCCGTAAGGCCGAAGAGTTCCTTGACTAGACGATACAGTCCGAACCGAGGGCCGAATCGGTTCCAAGTCTTTTTCGAAGATGGGTTCGCCATCCATTGGCCAAGCCGGGCATTGAATACGGTCATCAGGAATCCGGCCGCAGTCGAATAATGGAAGCCGACTAGGGGCGACACTGCCGCCCCGCAGGTTGCCACCGCAGTCCCGAGATAAACGCCATCCGGCGGATACGCATAATCTTTAGTTTTCAGGTAGGCCGTGTCATCCTCGATTGTTCCCCCGCAGAAAAGGGGCGTGAAAGTAAATGATTCCGCCCTCCTCTCCTGCCAAGCGAGCCTGCGTCCGTGGTTCAGGTTCAGCGTGGCGTTCAGAATCGGATAAGGCCCGTCGTATTTTTTTCCGCATTCTTTTTGGGACCCCTGACATGAAAGGGTATGAAGGAGAAGGTCGTCTTTTGGGTCAAACCCGGTGAAGGGATTGGGCCTGCGACAAGCGGGCTCCCGTGAGGCGCCCAAGTAACATCGTACCAGGCGGTTCCGATAAAACGTCTGCATGGAGAATTCGTTGATATCCACGCGCAATGAAAGCAAACTAGCGAAGGCAGCAAAAAGCACGGAGCCCAGAACGAAGTCCCAACCTTTATTCTTCGTCCAATAAGTGCTCTTCTTGATTAATTCGGCGCAATCCCTTGCCAACTTGCTGAATGTTGGCTTTTGTTTGGCTGGTTCGGAGACGGCGAAGAAGCCCGCAGACTGCTTGTCATTCCACGAAACTGCGACATGCACCGGAGCCGCGTCTCGCGAAGAACCAAGCGGTGGTGCGGCAATCACCCGGTAAATTCCCAATGAGAGCAGCATCATCAGGCCAAGGGCAAAGACGGGCGGCGCTGTTACTACCAATTTGTCAAGCCAGTTACTAGAGTTGCTCTGGCCGGTGCGCCCGCTGAAGGCGCTCAAGACGCCGGTCACCGTATGCACAACCCAGGCCACCGTCACCGTCCCTCCGACCCACGCCCCGAGCCACATCGCTCCCGGGGGACCGTAAAATACGAGCCCAAAAAGCGCCGCCCACGCCAGACCCAAAATCATCACCCAGGCACCCAGTCGCGCCGTCCATTCCCGCGCTTCGTTTTGTAGTAACATGCCCGTCAACCCCACCTGCACCGCAGCGGCCAGCAGGTACACGAGCAGGGCAATCGGTACGCCCAAACTAATCATGGCGGACCCGTCTTGAGGCCATGCTTGGTGTAGCTCACAGAGGACCCAGGTGACAACGATAAATGATAAGATCAGATAACTAAGGAGTGAGCTAACAAAGATCCCCCATTGGGCCTGGCGAGACGATTCCCCAACTCTTTCGGAGTACTCTGCTACCAGGACCAAGCCCACCACAAACCAATAGAGAATCACTAGTGCACCCAACCAAGGATCAAGAGTGATAATTTCGAAATGATTCCAAAAGGGATTGATTGCACTTTTCGCCTGTGCCCCGATCCAGCACGTCTCGAGATACACTCCAGTGAACCAGAACGGGCAAATGGAACCAATAATTCGTCCCTGAGTCTTGGAAAGCCACCGCCCTTTCGTTATGAAAGCTATGATCCGTCCCTGAATCTTGGAAGACCTCTGTTCTCTCTTTCCGGCGAGCGTTACTTGCTGAAAATGATAGGCGAAGGTCCCAAGAGCAAGAAGGAGCAGAACTTGAGACACAACGAAGGTCGCGCAACCACTGAAGCTCTGCGCGAGTCGCACCAAGATATAAGGGACAAGAAGTAGGGCAATCGCGGCAGAAACCAGGATTGCCAGATTTAGCAAAAGATTGCGCGTCACGGTGGCCACCGCCGTCCACGTGTCGGCCGTCAGAAAACCCACCTGGGGGGTCAAATAGTTGCTGTAGTCGCGCAGGAATTCAATCTGCGGCGTGGGCTTGCATTCGTGAATCCTCCCGTCGGGGTCGAGCCCCTCCATGACACTTTCAAGGGGTTCGCGTTTAAGCCAGGCAAGCAACCAGCCCCCAATGTAGCCTCCACCAGACACGGTAGATAAATAGTCGACGCAAGGCAGGATCTTGAGCTTTGCAAGCGCCTGCAAAACTCCTAAATTGAAGGTAGCACTGCGGATCCCCCCGCCAGAAAAGGCCAAGCCGACATATTTGTCTCCCAAGTCAGCAACCTTCCTTGCCTTGCGTGAATCGCCTATCTCTTCTCGCTCCCTAGCATAAACAAAGGGAAAGGGTACTTGCCATCCCATGGCGCCGTAGATTTCCAACGAAAGATTTGTATCTTCAACGAGCGCTGTTTTCAATTGCTTGGCGAAGGCGGGCGTGTTGTGCGGAGACTCTATGTACTCTCGCAGAATGCCAATTGCGAAAGGGTTTGAGTTCCACTTTTTAGCTAAAATCTGAACAAGTTTCGCGGCCTTATCTTCAGGTGGCTCTGATTGTGGCGGATTCTTGAGCGCGGCGTCAATTTGACTTGTGAGGTACTCGACCAGTTTCGGTTTCCTCGCACCTGCCTTAGATTCAGCCGATCTGCCATCTTCCTTTTTGTTGCCCTCGCCCTCTTTTGGTTTCGTTGCGGCCCCTAGAGGTTCGAACACCGTTCCAATTTGCCCGGCGAGGTCCTCAGCAATCTGAACTGCGCATGTATTTGCCATTTGACTTCCCTCTTCGACTAGGCCTTGGCGCACTTCGGGGCTCATGGACTCGGCAGAATTCGGCTTAGAACTGCATTGTTTATTGGGGTCGGAGCTGGCCGGCCCTGGGGGAGGCGGAGTCTCGGGGACGTTGGTATCTGACATTTGGTCACCTCAACTGCTGTTCAAGTGTTCAAAGAACTAGGCGGCCGGTGGCTACGGCCAGAATGGCACAGGCTGTAGCTAATTACTCCGTGAATCCATCCCAACCTGAATCACGCTTGGGTTCAGGCGGCAAGCATAGGCTATTGCGTCCATCTCAGCGACTACTGACCATTGCAATCCGCGTTGGTGAATCGAAATATACAGTCAACGTCGAAATTGACACCGTAGTACGATTGCACGCTGTCCGCACCGGGGCCGAGGTCGGTGTCAACGTCCATCTCGGCAAACGGACGGAGGTATTTACCTACGATTCCGGGAAAAGCGTCCCATGTGAGATAGGCTTGAATCTTCCACCGACTGTTGCTGTTTTTTGCAAACAATTTGGTGCGCCCGTAGCCAAAGTCCAGATAGCTTTCTCGAAATCGACCACTCGTGGCAATGGCACCCAAGGCAAGGCTTGTATGGTCTGGCGTTAGCTTTCCCGCACCTGCAACTGTAAGGAATCCTGCCTGGCTTTTCAGATAGAGATTCGCTGGATGTTTACTTGTTGGATTCAGTGTCAAAAACTCGAACCGCAGCCCCGCGAAGGCTTCGAGACTCGTGGCATTCCGGAGTATGTATAGAGTCTGGTCTGGAGTGAAAGCCGGATTGTCCTGAAAGATCTTACATACCGACAGGTTGGGATTAGCCTTACAATCAACGTCGGCACTGCGAACGCCATGCACGGTTTCGCCATACACCCAAAGTTGAGAATGAAAGGCTGAACTGTCTTTTTTGTCATTGCAATTTGGCGCCTTGGTGGCGCCAGCTCTGACGTCATCCGGTGAGCAAGGTCCTCCAAAGAGCCGGTATGCGAAATCGAACCCGCCGACGCCCCTCAACTTTACTTTGTTGGAATCGTTTGGATTCAAGTACTTGTTGACCTCTCCGACAGCAAAAGTATCGATCGCCAAACCTGCGTAAGCACTCGCCTCGAAATTGCTTCGGCAGTCGACCGCCTGTCGAGTACCAGTGCAAGAATCCGTTGTTGGCCCGCCACCCCCGGTTACAGTAACGCTAGCGCTGGCACTTTGGGTGGAATCGGCCTCGCTGGTGGCAGTAATGCTCACAGTAGAAGGATTCGGTGCAGTATCGGGAGCTGTATACAGGCCCGTGGTGTCGATCTTCCCGACCTTTGTGTTGCCGCCGTTCGAATTGTTTACGCTCCAAGTCACAGTAGTGTCGTTCGCGCCGGTCACCGTGGCAGTGAACTGTTGATTCGCACGCGTCTGTACGCTAACCGCCGTCGGGGAAACACTAACGGTCACCGCCGGCGACGAGGTAGCCTGTTGGTCTTGCGCCACAGGAGGCACGGCGGCACGGGCAACCGCCGCAGGAACTTCGGGGGCATGGGCAGATGGCGCGGGGACCGGATCATGCGCCGCAGCCGCCGCTGTAGTCGTGGCAGGAGGATCTGGAATCGATGTAGCCACGGAAGCAATGGCAGGGGGCGCGGGGACGAAGTCATGCACCCCCACCACCGGTGTAGTTGGGGCAGGAGGATCTGGCGCCGACGGAGCTGTTAGGGCGAGCAGTTTCGCAAGCTCACTCTGTTTGTTTTGAATTTCAGCGTGGAGTGCCTTTAGGAAGTCCGGGCTCGATTGGTCTTTGAGTTGGGCTTCAAGCGCCGTGAGCTTGGTAATATTGCTTTCTAATTGGGCCGCCCCTTTGGCCGCAGCTTTGAGGGAGGCGAGGTCAGCCTGTTTGGTCTTGATCTCGCTATCAAAGGCGTCGCGGAGCGTTTGGCTGACGCCGGAAGGAAGCTGCGCCTTGCTCTTCGCGAGCAAGTCAATCGCCGCCTGCAATTGCGCCTCTTTTTGAAGCAAAGTCTGCGATGCGCTATGCTGGGCACGAAGCGAAGCGGTGGCCGAACCAAGGAGAAAGCAAAGTGCGAGGGTTTTTGCGACAATGTTGCGGACTAAACTGCGGTCCATGTTTCCCCCTAAGCTGCTGTCATCAGCCCGGCATTGAGATTTGCCCAACGAAAACCCAGCGCAATCCCCTTCGACTGATTGGTGCGCTTTCGTCTTAAAAGTCCGTCTAAGCCACCTGCACCTGCACGTCATCGGGGACAAGAGTCTGGCCGCGCTGGAACGCGTCGGTAAAATCCGCCAGGCCGTGAGTGCCGCCGTTCACGAGTTTCCGGGCGGTGGCCAAATCATCCGCGTCCAAAGCCTGACGAATCTGGTCCTGCTTATTGCCGAGGAACGCCGCCAGGATCTGCGCGGCGACATCAGGGTCATTCGCCAGGTCGGGATTCTGGATGAGCTGATCGCTCAATCCGATGGCGTTGCCGATTTGCTGGTAGTTGGCGCGGCCGGTCAACTGAATAAATCCGCGCCCCTTGAAAAGCGCTCCGTCCGGCGGTCCCGTGTTGCCGAGGCTGGCGCGGTTATCGTATTTATCGAATGGATGCCCGTCGGGACTCGTGTTGTATTTCGAAATGCCCTCATCAATCGGCAGAAAACTTCCCGTCTCCGCCCGGATGGTAGAGAGCGCCATCAGCACCATGCTCTTGTCCGCCAGCGTCGCGTCGAGAAGCGCCTTCAAAACATACGGAAGGTGAAACTGGATGTTCACTCGCGGCGCACCAGGGAACATGGGCGCGACAACGTCCAGCGTGACGTTGGAAGTGACGGAGGGCATCGTCAAGGCAGCCAGTGTGTTCGCGCCGGCCTCGCCGTCGGCAAGCAGTCCAACGCTCTGCTGGAATGCGCGGACGGCCGCGTCTGTCGATGGCCCAAAGTTGCCGTCGATTGGGCCGGGGTCGAATCCGCGTTGCTGTAACTGTTGCTGCAATGCCGTCACCTGCGGGCCTGTTTCGCCTGCCTTTAATAAGGGCATAACTGGATTAGGCGCGGATTACTTCTTGAGCCTTCAAATCTATTACACGGACGTCGCGCCTAGATTTCCGCGATTCGTTGAATAAAATTTCGAATCCTTTAATCAATCCACATGGAACGTGCGGCCACAGGAAACACCTGCCACCCTGTACGATTAACGTGACCAGCGCGCGGCATGAACATCATGATGTCCCGCCATTTGAAAGCCTGGCCCCCCCTACGCGGATGCCCGGAATTCGACTGCGTTCGCCAGCTTTATATCAGGCCGGTAACCGGTTGCTTAATTATGATTGGAGATATGACGCGGGGATACTACGCAGCAGACATTGCGTTGTCAAGCAAAAAAGTGCTGTAAAAGGTAAGTAACGACTAGGGCATTATTTGTTACTGGGAAAAAGGTGAATACCGGTGGCCTGATTTGGTGGCTGTTTAAGTCTTTTTATGTGGTCTGCCTCTACTATTTGCCGGACGTCGACGCTCCGTGCCGATACGGTCGTTTTCGGCCGGAATGTTGCGCGGCAAGGTCGAGCAAGAGCTGGGCCAGCCGGGTCGAATCGTGGCGGGCAACGCGGTTCTCATCGAGCAGGTTGGCGCAGATCGGATCAACGCCGAGCGAGCGAATCTCCCGGAGGTCGATTACCACGGGCTCGGCTTCCTCGACAAGATACCTTTTGCGCAGGGCCGGAGAAATGGGTTGGGCGTTCATCACCACGTGGTCAAAAAGTTTTCCGCCCGCGTGCTCACTGAGCGCGCGCACGTGGTCAGCGGCAGTATAGCCACGAGTCTCGCCCGGCTGGGTCATCAAATTGGCCACGTAAACCTTCAGAGCTTTCGAGCGCGCGATCTGTTCCGGGATGCCGTGCACCAGCAGGTTCGGGATGAGCGAAGTATAAAGCGAGCCGGGGCCCAGCGTGATGAGGTCCGCTTCCTCAATGGCGGCCAGCGTTTCCGGCAGCGGCCGGCAACGCGCGGGGACGATCTGCAATCGGCGAATGGCCACGTCTGTTTTGGCGATGTTAGTCTCCCCAATCAGAATACGGCCGTCGTGCAGGCGGGCTTTCAGGCGCACGTCGGAAAGTGTGGAGGGAAAAATCTCTCCGCGGATGGCCAGCACTTCGCTTGAGACGCGCACGGCCTTGGCGAAATCATGAGTGAGGTTGGTGAGCGCCGCCAGAAAAAGATTTCCAAAACTGTGGCCCGCAAGGTTGCGCCCGTTCTTGAAACGGTAATTGAAAAGGCGGGTAAAAAGTTTCTCGTCCTCCGCCAAAGCCACCATGCAATTTCGAATATCGCCGGGAGGAGGGATCTGGAATTCGCGGCGCAAGCGTCCTGAGCTTCCGCCTTCGTCAGTGACGGTGACGACAGCCGTGAGGCGGGATACGGCGGGCTTGAACCTGGCCGGGCGCGAGGGCTCGGCCAGGTGGAACTTGAGCCCTCGCAAAAGGGCTGACAAGCCTGTCCCCCCGCCAATGCTCACGACTTTCATAATTAAGATTCGCCCCCGGACATTCTATCGTCCGTGGCAAGGGCTCGCAGGAGAATAATCAGGAATTCTGGTCCGCCTCCGCATGGATGAGGCGCTTAAATCGAGGATCGGATGCCAGGGGTTGGAAGTCATCATCAAAGCGAACCTGGAAGCGGTTCCCGGGACGCAGAGCGATGGCGGCTTTCAAATGTTCCAGCGCGACATCGGCATTGCGTTGGACGGCGTGTGCCGCGGCCAGAGCGTATTTAATGTGCTCGTGGTTGGGAGCGGATTTGTCCGCCTTGTTCAAGTACTCTATGGCTACATCGAGATGGCGGGCGTTCAGTTCCGCCACTCCCAGGTCGTAATATTCCCCGGCGGTTTTGGGAGCAGGAGCAGGCCGCTCTAATTTCTGTTCGCACAGGACAAGATGAACCCTCGCGCGCTCGGCAAGTTCGCGAGCCGGACTGCCAACCACTTCTTCAAAAAGCTCCTGAGCCTTCTTGTAGTTTTGCTTGTGGAAAAAACGCGTTGCCGCACCAAAGGATTTGAGCGCCGCTTTGAACTGAGGGTCGCTTCGATCCATCTCAGCCGCGGATCGAACTGGCATGGCGCTGGTCGGAGCTGTTGCCGCCCAGCCTCGAATGGATTTCGCCGCTACACTCTTGCGGGAGCGAGTTCGTCCAGACCCATTACCATTCCCATTGGCGGAGCGAGTTCGGCGAGCGCGCCTTTTACTTGACGAAGCTGGCATTTAATTCTCCTTTCTCAACCAACTCTTTCATTATCAATAACTTATATCGTACACCAGACCCATTGGTCCTCATTGCAACATACCCCGTAAATACCTCTTATAACAGGCCTTATATGATAAAGTCAAATCGCACCGTCCCCGAACTTAGGAAGCTCATTTGCTCTGAAGAGGCTCCCATCCATTTGAAGCAAGGGAATGCACCGCATCGAAATCATGCCTTGGTTGAGAATTTTTCGACGTGGGGAGGAGTAACGCAATTGAAGAATGCCGGGGCGGAATTTCGGCCCTTGGGGAAGTGCAACACACCATGCCATCGTGCCAAGAGCAAAACTCACTGGACGGGAAACTTTGCTCAGAAAAATGGAAGAACCAGGAACCGAGCCGAAATGGGAATCAGACTGGCACTTAGGCCCTTCAAACAAATTGTCCTGGTCCTGCCAGAGGCGGACGCATTACCGCGGAGAGACTTCGCCTGCGCAGATTCCGGTGGTGTGCGAAGGGCGCCTCATCGGGCTGCGATTTGGATTGATCCGCCGCTCGTATGCATCCGAAGCTCTGCGCCGCCCGATCCCAATGACCCCCGGAGGCTGGAGGTTGAGACCCGACCCACCCGCGAGATCGGCAGATCACTTCTAACGCCGCCGCCCGAAGCGGATGCGTCCACGGTCAAGTTCACACGCGGATCGAGCGTCGCATGCACTGACCCTCCGGAAGTTTCAAGTTCCCCGCCCTTTGCATTTCCACGATCGAAGCTCACTTCAATCGAGCCGCCGGAAGTTTTGGCGATCACGCGACCTCCCGCGCCCTCAATATGGATGGAGCCGCCTGAAGTCTCAGCATCAACGTCACCTTCCACGCGCGAGATGTGGATGGGGCCGCCACTGGTATTGCCGTGGAGCGACCCGCTGAGCGAGGCCACCTCAATGCTGCCGCCGGAAGTTCCCACTCTGGCGTCGCCGGTTACTTCCCGCAGGGAGATGCCACCGCCCGAAGTTGCCACGTTCAGCCTCCCTGCCAGATCGGAAACGTTCACCGAGCCGCCGGAAGTTTTCAAATCGGAATCGCCCTTGATGCCATAGACCTTGATGCTCCCGCCGCCTGTCTTCAGCTCCAGTTGAGTTGTGGTGGGCACCCTGATTTCGAAATGCAAGGAGAGATTTTTGAGCCAAAAATCGTGAAAAGTCTTTCGCGCCGTCACGCGCGCCGTCCCAGGGCCATCCTCAAAATTAAAATTAAACAGACTGGCAAGGTCATCGCGGTTGGATGTAATAATCACTTTGGCCCCCGCTTCGCTGGTGCCCGTAATGGTCACGCTGCCCGCGTCAGCGTCAAGAACAAACCGGCCGCCCGGATCGAGTTTCAAGGTTTTCTCGATCTCGCGATCCGCCCGGGCCGGGATGGACACGGCTGCGAGCAAAACAACCAATCCTGCGAACAGAAAAGTGATGCGGTTCCTATTCATATCTTCCTCCCATATTTTTCCGTCACACCATTACAAGGTTTTTCGTTGTTAGCGATTTCCGATGCCTGCTCGTCTTCCGGTTAGACGCGGGCATCATCGGGCGGTAAGCACGACATTCATTATTATTTTGCGGCAAGCCGATGCCTTGCTAATCGCCTTCGCGATAAATAAAGACGCCGCCCATCCGCACTTTGACGTCGATATCCTGCGTGCCCCCGGCATTCCAGAACCAAACTTTTTGGCGAAAGCCCGCGCTGTTTGTATCCAGGCCCTGAAGATCGCTTTGGACGTACCCCAGCCACGCGTGGGCGCGGAGGGATCGAAGACCGTAAACGTGAGGGACATCAATCTCCACGTCGCCATAATTCACCAGCAACTGCTCACGCCCCACAATGCCCTGAATGCGCACGTCACCATCCACACATTTGATTTTGAGATTGGAGTCGTAAGGCATGCGGATGCGATAATTGACGCTGAGCCTCGACTCATCGCGAAAAGGCCGCCACAATTTTCGCGAAGGATAAATTGTGGTCAGCCGCACTTCTTTGTCGCCGCCTTCCAAGCGCACCTGAATCAGGCCATAAAGCGGCTTGGCT
>Ga0070730_10002345_pt1 | contig 17225 bp, 16 predicted proteins | sample Coa_R1_3_FD_66447 | JGI IMG/M metagenome (GOLD analysis project Ga0070730, IMG submission 66447) | Surface soil microbial communities from Centralia Pennsylvania, which are recovering from an underground coalmine fire - Coalmine... | ecosystem: Environmental > Terrestrial > Soil > Unclassified ... | reverse complement strand
ATGGCGGAGTATGAGCGGTCGTTGCAACTGGATCCACAGCTCTGGGCGAACTACTTCACGATATACCGAATCTACCGAGGGAACGGAGACTATGAAAAAGCGCTGGACGCCCTCCAGAAGCATGCCAATCTCGGCAACCCGGCCTATCGAAAAGCTGTTGCCGAGTCCGTACACGCTTTTCATCAGTATGGCAGGGACGCTTTCCTGAGGAAGTCGTTACGAACCTGGACAGCAACCGGCTGGCCGGTCACCAGGTATTACGAGGCTTGGGACTACGCAGCGCTCGGTGATTCGGACAAGAGTATCCAGGTCCTGGAACGCGAATACGCCCGCCATAACCTCCTGCTGCTGAATGCAAAAACCGATCAGGAACTCGAAAGTCTTCGCTCTGATCCTCGCTTCCAGGCGCTGCTTGTCAAGATCGGCTTGCCCTGATCTCTTTTTGCTGGAGTAATGACCACGCGACCGCGAGCCAAAGGCAAGTGTCGCCTCTTGCCCAGCACGCAGCCACAGAGATCAGTCCGCGGCGTGGCTCTTCGGCCGGTAAAATCCTTCGCTGCCAAACCCAAACACGCGGTTCGACCTTGCGCGGTAGTTCTCCCAGGCAATCGCCGCACCCAGCTCTACCAGCTGCGGAGTCGAGAAGCGCTTCTGCAGGCGTTCCCGCAGCTCCGGCGTAACCTTCGCCGGCGTTGCCGTAATGGCGTCGGCCAGCTCGAGCACCAGCTTTTCGTCGGCGTTGAAGAGAGTGCTTTCCCCGTGCCAGTTCAGGTTGCGAATCTGATCATCGCTGATTCCCGCCCGTCTGCCCACGGCAGAGTTGATGTCGATTCAAAACGGGCACTCCACCAGCTTGGCCGCGCGGATCTGCCCCAACACCTTCAACTTCGCGGGAACAAGAGAAGTCTTGTCCAGCGCGATGTTGAAGCGGGTGTAAGGAATGAGCACCTCAGGATGCGTCGCCAGCGTGTCCAGCGGTGCGATGTCTTTCCCCAGCCGCTTGCGCGCAAAGCGCCGTATCAATGCAACCTTCAGCTTGGTAAACATAGACTTTTCCTCCACCGCCACGCCGCGGGGCACGCTCTGGCTCTCCGCATGTCTGGTCCCGTTGGATTCTCCAGCACAGAGACTGCTTCTTTTTGTTTTGGCTAAGCCACCGGCCGATTTCTAATTGGTGCTTTAGCGCAGGATGCCGAGCTTGTCCACAGGCCAGTAGCCAAAGACCGCCTTGCCGTAGATAAAGCTGCGCATAATGGGGCCGATCTCGCGGCTGTCTCTTGACATGGAACGGTGGTCGCCCAGCACAAAGTAAGCATTGACGGGGACAACGCTTTCGGGATACGAGCTCACGTCCTGGTAGTCCGGCGGAATGTAAGGTTCCGGCAGCTGTACGCCGTTAACGAAAACGCGCCCGAAATCGATGCGGATCCGGTCGCCCGGCAGCCCGATCACGCGCTTGATGAAGCTCTTCCGTGTATCGCGCGGATAATGGAATACCACTATGTCCCCGCGCTCGATACTTTCAAAGTGGTAGACCAGCTTGTTGATGAAGATACGCTCCTGGTCTTCCAGGCCCGGCTCCATGCTGCCACCTTCGACCTTGACCGGCTGATAGACAAACAAAATGATGAACATCGTAACCAGGATCGAGAAGAAGAGGTCACGCATCCACGTGCGCAGTGTGCGCAGGCTCGCAGGCTCGTCCGCGGCCGGTTGGGCTCCGGCGTCGAGCTTGGGCAAAGTGGCTTCTGGCTCAGGCGTTTCCATTCGAGCGCGGCTCTAGCAGGATTATACGCGGCCCATCGAGCTGTGAGGAATCTCGCGATTCCCGCTTCTATTCTGGGGTAAAATAGCGTCAATATGAAGCACTTTTTTGCTGTTTTGGTAATCGTTTTTGCAGCCGTTATGACGCATGCGCAGTATGGTACAAGCGAGATCCCCAAGTATCATCCGGCGCGGCCTGCCGCTACGGAAAAGCTTCCGCCTATCTTGACGGAGAAGCAGCTCGCCGAGCAGGGCATGATCATGCCCGCACAAAAGGAATCCTACAAAGCGGCAGCGCGCGTGTCGTCCGTTGTCTACCAGATGCCCTGCTACTGCTATTGCGACCGCAACCACGGTCATACCAGCCTGCGCAGCTGCTTTGAGAGCACCCATGGCGCCAGTTGCGGTACCTGCATGCAGGAAGCCCTCTATTCGTATCGCCAGTCCAAGAAGGGGTGGACGCCCAAGATGATCCGTGACGGCATCGAGCGCGGCGACTTTAAGATGATCGACCTGCAAAATGTTGCGTCGGTCCAATAGTGGCATCCGCGTCCGGCGGGCCGCAACACGGGCCCTCCGTCACGCACATCAACGAAAATGCACTTCTTTTGGTGCAGTTGACGCATTCTGAATTTCTGCGTATAAAGGGCTGCAACCCTAAGCAGCCCTTCGCTTGCGGGGATAGCTGATCTTCTGATTTCCACAGCCCGAACTCACCGCTATTCCGTCGTGGGCCGCAAGGAAACAACAGAATGAAGAGAAAAGTGGCAGAGAACGTTAAGCGTTATCCTGCTAAACATAATAAAAGACAACCTGTTAGGAATCGATCGAAGATGTCTGGGAAGAAGCCGCCCGCCCCGCCGCAGAAGCCAACGTTCAAGGAAGAACCCGCTTTTGCACAGGCTGTGCAAAACTACGAGGCCGCTATCAAGGCCATGCAGGAGCACAAATTTGAGAGGGCCAAGACGCTTCTGGAGAAGGTCATCGCTCTCGGCTCTCGTGAGCTCCTCGAACGCGCGCGCGTTCACCTGAGCCACTGTACCCAGCAACTTGCTGCGGGATCCACCAGCTTCAAAACGCCGGAGGAACACTTCGATTACGCCGTCTCGCTGATCAATGCCGGCCAGTACGATCAGGCGCGCGGCCATTTGGAGAAGATTCTCAAGCAGAACGTCAAGTCCGACTTCGCTTATTACGGCATGGCTGTCGTCGATTGCCTCACCGGCCAGGTCGAATCTTCGCTCAAGAACCTCAATGAAGCCATCCGCCTGAACCCGCAGAACCGTTTCCAGGCGCGCAACGACTCCGACTTCCAGAACATGGCGGACGATCCGCGCTTCACCGAGCTTCTGTATCCCGAGCCTACCGACGCTCAGGCCGCCGAGCAACGGAAACGATAAACTATCGCAATGACCCCACACGCAGAGCAGGACCGTCGCCGTGCTGCTCGGGGGACGCGTGTGGTCGCCATCGGTGGCGGCACCGGCCTTTCCACGCTGCTCAGGGGGCTGAAAAAATACACGCCACGCGCCACTGACCTTCCGCCAGCCGGGCAGTTTATCTCCGATCTGACGGCGCTCGTCACCGTGAGCGATGACGGCGGCTCCAGCGGCCGCCTTCGCCGCGAACTCGGCATGCTGCCGCCGGGCGACGTTCGCAACTGCCTTGTCGCCCTCTCGGAAGACGAGAACCTGATCTCCAAGCTTTTCCAGTACCGTTTCTCGAGCACGGGCGATCTCGAAGGCCACAACTTCGGCAACCTGTTTCTTGCCGCGCTCACGGCCATGACCGGCGACTTCGCCGTCGCCGTGAAGCAGGCATCAGAGATTCTTGCCACGCGCGGCCATATCCTTCCTGCAACTTCGGCCAACGTTCAACTGGAAGCCATCATGGATGACGGCTCGCACGTACTGGGCGAGACGCGCATCAACGCCAGCCAGCGCCGCATCGTCGAACTGCAAATGCTTCCGCCGCACCCTGAGCCGCTGCCGCAGACGCTCGATGCTATCGCCCGCGCCGACATCATCACCATCGGCCCGGGCTCGCTCTTCACCAGCCTGGTGCCGAACCTTCTGGTGCGCGGCATTCCGGAGGCGATCGCCAACTCGCACGCCGTGCGCGTCTTCATCTGCAACCTGATGACCGAGGCCAATGAGAGCCTCAACATGACCGCCTCTGACCACATCAGGGCGATCTTCAACCACTCTTCCGGCAAGAAGATTTTCGACTACGCGCTGGTCAACACCGAGCCCGTTTCCGCCAGCATGCGCGAGCGCTACGCGGAAGAGCATGCCGGGCAGGTCCAGGCCGACCTTGAAGCGATCGAGAAGCTCGGTGTGAAGTGCATTCCCGGCAACTTCATTATGGAAAGACACTATGCCCGCCACAACACTGAGCGGCTCTGCCAGGAACTGCTGGCCCTGGCGAAATTCTCCCGTCATCCTGCCGATCTGGCCTCGCAGGCTTTAACATAGTTCCTTCATGTCTCCGTCTTCGATCACCGGCTCCGGCGGTTTTGCCATCGTCATCATGGCTGCCGGCAAGGGCACGCGCCTCAAATCGCGGCGCGCCAAGGTGCTGCATGAGATCGCCGGGCAGCCGCTGCTGGCGCATGTGATCAATGCGGCAAAGCAGATCGTATCCGCAGAGGACATTTACGTCATCGTCGGCCATCAGGCGGAAGCAGTCCACAAATCCGTAGAGCCGATGGGCGTGAAGTTCGTGCTGCAGGCGGAGCAGCGCGGCACCGGCCACGCTATCATGTGCGCGCGCGAAGAAGCGCAGCGGTATCAGAACATCCTGGTGCTTTCCGGCGACGTACCGCTGATTCGCCCGGAAACCATCGCCCGCGTGCGCGACTTCCATCTCAGCAGGAAAGCCGCGATGACCGTCCTCACCGCCGAGCCGCCTGACCCGTTTGGCTACGGGCGCGTCATCCGCGCCGGCGCGGGCAGTGATCGCGTCAAGGCCATTGTGGAGCAAAAGGCGCTCACCAAATTGCAGCAGAAAGCGCGCGAGATCAACTCCGGCATTTACGCCTTTGCCACGAAGCCGCTCTTCACTCACATCAACCGCCTCACGACGGACAATGCGCACCATGAGCTCTACCTCACTGATATGGCCGCGTTGCTGGTGAAAGCTAAAGCCACAGTTGTCGCGATCAAAGCCGATGAGCCTGCCGAGGTCCTCGGCGCCAATACGCTCGCCGAACTTTCCACACTCGACGCGACCCTGCGCATGCGGAAATGCGCTGATCTGATGGCCGGAGGGGTGACCATCTACCGCCCCGAAACCTGCGTGATCGATCCCGAGGTCGAAATCGGTGCGGATACGATTCTTGAGCCGTTTGTGCAAGTCCTGGGCAAGACGCGCATCGGCTCGGATTGCCGCATTCGCTCCTTCAGCATCATCAGTGATTCGCAAATCGCCGGCAACGTTCTCATCCGCCCGGGCTGCATCATTGACCAGTCGCACATCGCCGCCGGCGCGCTGATCGGCCCTTACTCGCACCTGCGCCCGGGAAGCGAGATCGGCGAAGGCGTGCACGTGGGCAACTTTGTCGAGACCAAGAAATCCCGTCTCGGCCGCGGCGCCAAAGCCAACCACCTGACTTATCTCGGCGACTCCGACATCGGCGCGCAGGTGAACGTCGGCGCCGGAACTATTACCTGCAATTATGACGGCGTGAACAAGCACGTCACCGTCGTCGAAGAAGGCGCGTTCATCGGCAGTGACTCCACGCTGGTTGCGCCCGTTCGCATCGGCAAAGGCGCGTATGTAGCCGCCGGATCAACCATCACCGAAGATGTCCCCGCTGACGCCCTCGCCCTCGGTCGTTCCCGCCAGACCACAAAACCCGGCTGGGCCCGCCAGCGCCGCGAAAATCGCACCAAAGCCAAAGCGGAGAAGTAACTGTGCCTGCGAAGCCGGCTGCAAAGACGTTCCAGGCCACGCTCGAACACAGCGGCAACTCTCTCAATTGGATCATCGCCCGCGTGCCCTTTGACGTGTTCAGACAGTGGGGCACGCGCGGCCACCTGCGCGTGCAGGGCGAGATCAACGGCTCCCAGTTTCGCACCACGCTCTTTCCCACAGGGAAGGGCGAGCACTTTTTCATCGTCAACAAGAAAATGCAGTCGGCCGGGAAAGTGGCGCCGGGGCTCACGGCCAGATTCCGGATTGAGCCAGACAGGACTCCGCGCAAACCTGCCGCGCCGCCCAAAGAGCTGCTGCAAGAGATTGGACAATCGAAACGCCTGCTCAAGTTTTACGAATCGCTTAATCCATCCTGGCGCAAGTACATTACCTGGTGGGTTGCGCAGGGCAAGCATGAGAGCACTCGCCGCCGCCGCGCCGAGCTGACGGCAGAGCGACTGATGGAAACCATGGAAGCCGAGCGCGAGCTGCCCCCAATGCTCCAGTTGGCCTTCCGGCAGAACCCGGTTGCGAAACAGACCTGGGAACGCCTTTCACATTCGCATCGGCGGCGGCATCTGTTCAGTATTTTTTACTACCGCCAGCCGGAGGCACGTGCCCGGCGCCTGGCGAAATGCTTTGATGAGATCCTTAATCCCGGCAAGCGTGGCAAAGATCGCACCGATGAAAGTCAGGAGTGGGACTGAACCTTCGTGTCCTTTGTGGTTAATTCTGCGTTGCGGCCTCAATCGCGATCCCTGCCTGGTCTGCCGCTTCCACGATCTTCCCGCCATCCAGAAAAAGACATTGGCCCGCGTCGACGGCCAGGCACGTTGCTCCGGCGGCTGCCATGGTTTCAATGGTTTTCACGCCGATCACCGGCACGTCAAAGCGCATGTCCTGGTTCGGCTTGGCCACCTTCACCACCGTCAGAGCACAGCTCAGCACGCTTTCGCCCTCCTGCGCGGCGCTTTTCATGATCTCGCCCGCGCGCAGGATCGTTGCGTCTGTTCCTTCCATCGCTTCCACTGCGACACACGCTGACTCGGCGATCACCACCGTCTGCCCGATGTCGTATTGCGCCAGATGCCGCGCGACCTGGCGGCCATACTCCACGTTTTTTTTCTCCGCCTGGCTGGGCGGCCGGCGGGTGAGCACCCCCGGCTTCGCCAGCAGCGGTTCAAGATAAGAGGTCGAGCTGATCAGGTGAATACCTTCATCTTCCAGCACCTTGGCCACAGCGCCGATCAGCGAATCAGTATTCCGCGTTCCCAGGGAAAACAGCAGCTTGGCCAGGCGCCAGTCAGGACTGATGGCGGAAAAAATCTGCTTGTGCTTGACCTGCCCGGCCATGACTGCGGTGCTCACACCCTCACGCTTGAAGGTATCGATCAGCTTGCCCAGCTCTCCCAGAGAGAGCCAGTGCACCGCAGCCGCGCCGCGGCTCTCGATCAGAGGCGAAGTTTCCTCCTTAATGGCAGCCACCACTACCTGGGCGCCCTGGGCGCGGGCCGCATCCAGCAGCAGCAAGGGAAAACTTCCGTTCCCGGCGATCAGCCCAAGTTTTTTTGTTTCTGTTACATGCATATTTTCAACGTGCGTCGATATACGCCATCTTCAAGGCATCTAAAAGACACCCACGGCATCTTAACCTAGAAGTAAACAGGACCGAAATGGCCGATCATCTGGACAGTAAGAACTTAGTCCCCTTCAAAAAGCGCCGCAACGGATATCATCTCCCGGGATTGCAGAAAGAGGCGGAGGACGAGATCATCGATCAGGTTGATCCGGAGTTGCGCCCCGAGGAACAGGGATTCGTCCGACACTTCCTTGCCTACGCTGACGTGATGCTGAAGGCTTCTGAAGACGCGTCTGCATCCGGAAATGATTCGGAGGTAGAATCGACCTCCGAAGGCAGCAAGGTCAGAGAAATGCCCCGCCGCGACGACGAAGCTGCCTGAATCTCCCTACTTCACAATCCCTCGTTCCGCCCCTTCCACAAACTGCAGCAGCCTGGCTACATCTTCGCCGTGATCGCCCTCTGACCTGAGCTTCTCCAGCGCCTGACTGGTGTTCAGTTTGGAATTCAGCAGCACGCGGAAGGCGTGGTGGATCTTGCGAATGCGTTCTTTGGTGAACCCTCGCCGTTCCAGGCCCACGGCGTTCAACCCGTACGATTTTGTGTGGCGCGGCGTCACAACCTTGGAAAACGGCAGCACGTCCTGAGTGACTACCGTCCCTCCGCCGATATAAGAGTGCGCGCCAATCCGCACAAACTGATGCACCGGGCAGAGCGCTCCCACCACCGCCCACTCCTCGATCTCGACGTGCCCCGCCAGCGTCGCGCCGTTCACCAGCATGGCGTGGTCGCCGATCACCGTATCGTGCCCGACATGCGAATACGCCATGATCAGCGTGTGGCTGCCGATGCGGGTGGTGCCGCCGCCCTTCGCCGTGCCCCGGTTGATCGTGACGCACTCACGAAAAACGTTGCTTTCGCCGATCGCGACCGCGGTCTTTTCGCCCTTGTAAGTCAGGTCCTGCGGCTCGATTCCGATGGCGCAAAAAGGGAAGAAGCGGTTCTTCTTCCCGATCCTGGCCGGTCCCTGGATCACCACGTGCGACATCAACTCGCAGCTCTCGCCCAGCTCAACCTCCGCGCCGACCACGCAGTACGGGCCTATGGAACATGAGTCAGGAACACGCGCTCCAGGATCAACAATGGCCGTAGGATGGATCATTCGCTCTCAGCCGCCGCTGCCTGCTCGCTGGGCCGCTCCACCAGCTGGCAACTCAAGGTGGCTTCGCACACCAGCTTGCCGTCGACAAAAGCCCGTCCGCCGATCCGCACGGCAATGCGCGAGGCGATCGCCTTCCAGCTGTGCATTTCAACCTCAAGGCGAAGTTGGTCTCCCGGGACGACGGGGCGGCGGAACCGGGCCTTCTCAATCCCGGTAAAGACAATCAGCTTGCCGCTTCGGTCCTCGACTTCCGTCAGCAGCAGCGCTCCGCCGGCCTGCGCCATGGCTTCCACAATGAGCACCCCGGGCATGATGGGAAAGCCCGGGAAATGGCCGGCAAAGAAAGGTTCATTGATGGTTACGTTTTTGATGGCAACGATCTTCTTCTTGCGCTCGATCTCCAGCACCCGGTCGATCAGCAAGAGGGGATAGCGGTGGGGAAGGATGGCTTGTATCTGGTTGATGTCAAGCGGGCCGGATTTTGTGCCGGGAGCCGCGGCCTCGGCCGTATTCGCGTTGGTTGTCTCGTTCATGTGAAGCGCGAATTATAGAAGATTTGCTTCTAGCTTGAAATACCGGGCGAACCTGCGCAATTCCTCTTACGTCTAAGCAAGGAAGTGCCAGAGCAAGCATATCCAGGCAATCGCATATGTCCACTTCTGGAAAGTTCGTTCGCAAAGCTCAGGCGTGGCTTCGAAACGGGCGAACCGCCACGCGGTCCGCGCAGGGTGATACACTCCGTGCTGAGGCCGATTACGGGGAGTCTGCAATGAAAAAGGAGCTGAGAGATCGTTATCTCAAGATTGATGAGATCCGCCTGGTTTCCGACCTGCGCATTATGCACTCCAAGGTGAACGAGCTGTACCAGGTAGTTGCCACTCTCAAGCGCCGCCATCCGGAAGTAGCGATCCGGCAATACTCTGATCACGTCGCTCTCGAAGAGGACATTAAGCGCGTCGACGATATCTATCTCTGGTTCATAGGGCTCAAGGAAGAGCGCCTTCGTCTTACCAAGAAGTAAGGCAGACCCCCGCTATCCACTGTCGCTACATTCTTGGGCGTGCCCGCGTCTGGCAGGCCTGCTTCTACCCTGATTGAGCATCTACATTCTCATCTTTGTCCCTACCTTGAACTTTCCCAATCACAACATCGGTTTTTCTGAGACAGCAGCTTGGCTTTTTAATTGCATTCTTCATTCGCCAAGACCGCACGATCCAAATTCCGGTTCCCCGAGGGCCCCATCGCCATGAAGTACCCATCCCTGTATCCCCTGAAGGCAAGTTTCATCATTGCAGCCGCTTTGCTTGCATGTCTGCCTGCTGCTGCCGCCTGCCCTGTGCCCACAAGCGGCAAGCTCGCAATCTGCCAGCCCAGCGCCAACTCTACCGTTTACCAGGTACCACACATCGAAGCCACTGCTAACCCGGCTTCCGGCTCGATCACAGCGACGAAGGTCTACATCGACGGAAAACAGGTCTTCCTCGCAGCTGGCGCCGACATCAGCTTGTTTGAAGGCGGCATTGCCAACGGCTGGCACCATCTCGTAATCAATGCCTGGGACGACTTCGGTCGCCTGTACCATGCCGATGAGTATTTTGCCGTTACCGGCAACCTCCCCGCATGCGCGCCTTCGTCGGTTGGCGTGCGTATTTGCGCTCCGGCCCAAGGGCAGGCGGTCTCTCAGAGCCTGGCGCTCTCTCTCGGATTTAAGGGCAACGCACCCATCAAGCGCATCACTGCCTTTGTCGGCAGCACGCCGGTCTTCGATTTTGTTCCCGCACCAGGACAAGGGCAGGTGCAGGGCAGCGGACTGGGCACCACGGCCGGCAACCATACTCTGAACGTGGTTGCCATCGATACAAACAACGTCTCCTACAAAAGCAGCGTTAGCTTCAAGGCTTACTATGACGGTGGCTGCCCGCCCCTGGGGACCGCGTGCAACCCCGGCATCTATCCCAGCACTCCCAATGATGGGGACGATGTTCAGAGCCCGTTCCGGGTCTCTGCCGGCGTGCAGTACAACACGGCGTCGATTATTGCCATGAAGGTGTACGTGGACGGCGCGGTGGTGGGCGAATCAGCCGGCCCGGTCGTTGACCAGACCGTCAGCGCGCCCAAAGGCACGCACATCCTGGTGATTCAGGCGTGGGACACGGCCGGCAAGCTTTATCGGGTAACGGAGAACGTGAACGTGCAGTAAAGATTTTTGCAAGGCGCTCTGAGGGCGCTCCTTCGTCGGAAAACGGCAGCTCGTAAGTCAGGGCTGCCGTTTTTGTCTCGCGAACCAGGTTTCCGCCAGTACTGTCGGGATTCGCAATGGCTCCGTTTTTTCTCTTCAGGCCTGGGCGCGTCTACACCGTCACGGCCTTTGCCTTCTCCGTCTCGATCGCCTCAAGCATCGCCTCGTCGTCAGCGAACTTGAACCACAGAACGCCGCGGCGCTGCGCCTCCTGCTCCTCTGCGCGGCCCAGGCACTCGAGATCGGGCTTGCTGACAATCCTCAATCCTTTGTCCTCAAGGTAACCCTGAATTCGCGCGGCGCTGATGTGGTTGCCGTCCGCCGTCTCCAGGTACTTGAGCACGTGCGTAGCGCCTACCTCAGCATCGTGCCTTGCAATGCCCACCAGGCCGTCGCTCGCCTTCCGCGCCCAGCCCACCGCGTACATTCCTTCCAGCACCTTGCCGCTCTGCGGATCGAACAATTCATACGCCGCCCGCTTGGGGTCGGTCTGGTCCGGATTGATTACGTAGCTGTCACGGTTGTACGGCAGGCCCACAGTCGGGTCAGCCACATCGCCGATGGCAAAAATCATCGTGTCGACATCAAGCTCAGCCGAATTGTCTGTCGCCTTGCAAGCGATGCTGCCGTCCCTCTCTGCGAGCACGTTTTCCGTCACCGTCAGCCGGTCAATGCGGCCAGTGGCATCACCATGGATCCCTTTGGGCGAACAGAGGAAGCGGAATTTCAGCCGCGACTTGCCCGCTGGGTGCTCTTCCGCAGGCGTGGCCAGCACCGGAAAGGTCTCTTCCGCCAGCTTGTTGATGTCCTGGCCTACCGCCGCCAACTGTGGCTGAATGCGGCGCAATTCTTCGTCAAAGGCCTTGCGATCGAGAAATTCCTCGATGTAATCAAACTCTTTCTTGTCGAACTTGGCCTCGAACGGCCCGCGCCGAGCGACGACAATGACTTCTTCGGCCGTCTTCTGCGGCGCATCGATCAGCAGCCAGCGCGCGATATCGACCATCACGTTGCCCATCCCGACAATCGCCACGCGCTTGCCCGTGGAAAAATCATGCGAGGTGAACGGTGGCAGCAGGTTGTAGCTGTAAACAAAGTCTTTGGCAGCATAGACGCCGCGCGCGGTCTCCCCTGGCAGGCCAAGCTTCTTGGTGCCTTGCGCGCCGATGGCAAAGACGATCGCGGCCGGTCCCATCTGCTGCAGCTCCGGAATGGTTACCGCCGACTGGCTGCTTACCGGCACATGGCCGAAGTAGTGCACGTTGGGCAGGCTCAGTACCTTCGCAAACTGCTTGCGCAGCCCGATCTTCATCTTGTCCTTGGTGGGATAAATGCCGTACTCGGCCAGCCCGCCCGGCTTGATGTCGCGGTTGAGGATGATGACCTCATACCCGCCCTGGGCGATTTTCTGTGCGGCGAACATGCCCGCCGGTCCCGCGCCGATCACGAAGACGGTCTTCACCTGGGTTTCCCCTCCAGACTCCGAGAGCAGGTATTTCCCGTTCATTACCTCGAACCTGCGCTCAGTTATTCCTTATTATCCCTTACCATCTGCGCCAATGCCCGTCCAAGTTTCGTACATTTTCCAGCGCGCGGCCACGTCCTGCTGCGCCTCTTGGAGCAGCCTTTTGGCCTCCTGAGGATGGCTCTGCTGCAGTTGGGTATAGCGTGTCTCGTTGTAGAGATACTGCCCCAGCGGGATTGAAGGCGCCTTGGAGTCGAGCTGCATCGGGTTCTTGCCCTCGGCCGTGCGCCGCGGATCAAAGCGGAAGAGCGGCCAGTGTCCAGACTGCACCGCCAGCTTCTGCTGGCTCAACCCCAGCTTCATATCGATCCCGTGCGCGATGCAGTGTGAATACGCAATGATGATCGCCGGGCCGTGATAGGACTCGGCCTCGTTGAAGGCCTTGAGCGTCTGCATGTCGCCCGCGCCCATGGCCACCCGCGCTACGTACACATTGCCGTAGACCATCGCCATCATCGCCAGGTCTTTTTTGGGCGTCGACTTCCCGCCGGCTGAGAACCGAGCCACCGCAGCCCGCGGCGTGGATTTTGAAGTCTGCCCGCCGGTGTTGGAATAGACTTCGCTGTCGAGCACCAGGATCTTCACGTTCTCGCCTGACGCCAATACGTGGTCCAGGCCGCCGTAGCCGATGTCATATGCCCAGCCGTCACCGCCCACAATCCAAATGCTGCGCTTCACCAGCGAGTCGGCAAGAAGCAGCAGGTCCTGCGCATCCAGGTTCTCCGGACTCAAACGCAGAATGTTCTTGAGCAGCGCCACTCGCTCGCGCTGTGCGTGAATCCCGGCTTCGTTCGATTGGTCGGCGGTCAGCAGACCCTGCGCCAGTTCGTTACCTATGGTGCCGGTCAGGTGCTTGACCAGATCGCGCGCGCGTTCCGCTTGCTTGTCCTGCGCCAGGCGTATACCCAAGCCAAACTCGGCGTTGTCTTCAAACAAAGAGTTGGCCCAGGCCGTGCCGCGGCTTTCGCGATTGAAGGTATACGGCGTGGTGGGCAGGTTGCCGCCGTAAATCGACGAACATCCAGTGGCGTTGGCCACAATCGTGCGGTCGCCGAACAGCTGGGTCATCAGCTTGATGTAAGGCGTTTCTCCGCAGCCCGAGCAGGCGCCGGAGAACTCAAACAGGGGCTGGAGCAGCTGTACATCCTTCACCTGGCCCATCGAAATCTTCTCGCGATTGAACTCCGGAAGGCCGAGGAAGAAGTCCCAATTGCGCATCTCGCGCTCGCGTGCCGGCGGCTGCGGCGCCATGTTCAACGCGCGATGGTTCGGATTGGTCTTGCTCTTGGCCGGACAGATGTCCACGCACAACGTGCAGCCGGTGCAGTCTTCCGGCGAAACCTGGAGCGTGTACTTCTTTTCTCCAAGGTCCTTCCAGCGCGCCGGCGCAGACAGAAAACCCTCCGGCGCTCCAGCCAGCTTCTCTGCGCCATAGACTTTGGCGCGAATAACCGCATGCGGGCACACCAGCACACACTTACCGCACTGTATGCACAGCTCTTTGTCCCACTCGGGAATTTCCAGGGCGATGTTGCGTTTTTCCCACTTCGCCGTCCCTGCGGGGAACGTTCCATCCACCGGCATTTTGCTGACTGGAAGAAAATCGCCATGTCCCTCGATAATCGTCCCGATCACGTCTTTCACAAACTCGGGGGCATTGGCCGGAACCGGCGCATGCAGGTCGAATGCGCTCGTGATCTCCGCCGGAACAGTCACCTCAAAAAGATTTTCCAGTGCCCGGTCGACCGCGGCAAAGTTCTTCTCGACCACCGCTTCGCCGCGCTTGCCATAGGTCTTGGCAATCGCTTTCTTGATCGCGGCAATCGCCTGCTCCCGCGGCAGCACGTTGCTGATGGCGAAGAAGCAGGTCTGCATGATGGTGTTGATCCGATTGCCCATCCCCGTCGCGCGCGCGATCTTGTACCCATCGATCACATAAAACTTCAGCTGCTTGCGGATGATTTCCGCCTGCAAAGAACGCGGCAGATGGTCCCAAATGTTTTCCGGTCCGAACGGGCTGTTCAGCAGGAATGTCGCGCCGCGCTCAGCATGCTCAAGCACGTCCATCCGTTCAAGGAATGAGAACTGGTGGCAGGCAACAAAATTGGCTCGCGTGATCAGATAGCTGGAGCGGATAGGCTTTGGCCCAAAGCGCAGGTGCGAGGTCGTCATCGACCCCGACTTCTTCGAGTCGTAAACAAAATATCCCTGGGCAAACAAGTCAGTATCTTCGCCGATGATCTTGATGGAATTTTTGTTCGCGCCTACGGTCCCATCCGCACCCAGCCCGAAAAACAGGGCGCGGACGGTGTCTGCTTCCTCGGTGGAAAACTCCGGATCGTAGTCGATGCTCAAATGCGTAACGTCATCCACGATGCCGACGGTGAAATGCTTCCGGCTTTTCTCCCTGGCCAGCTCCGCGAAGACGCCCTCGACCATCGCGGGCGTGAACTCCTTGGATGACAGCCCATATCGTCCGCCAATCACTTTGGGCACCGCCTGCATCAGGTGCGTCGACTGCGACTCCGCCTCGCTGAGCGCCGTCACCACATCCATGTACAGCGGCTCGCCTACGCTGCCCGGCTCCTTCGAGCGATCGAGCACCGCAATCGCCTCCACCGTCGGCGGCAGCGCGGCGATAAAGTACTCCACGGAGAACGGCCGGTAAAGCCGCACCTTGAGCACTCCAAATTTGGCTCCGCGGCGGTTGAGATACTCAACCGCCTCTTGCGCGACCTCTGCGCCGGAGCCAGTAAGAACAAGAACGTGCGTCGCGTCGGGCGCGCCGGCGTAATCAAACAGCCGGTACTGGCGCCCGGTGATCGTGGCAAACTTGTCCATCGCGTGCTGCACGATCGCCGGCGTGGCCAGATAAAACGGGTTGGCCGCCTCGCGCGACTGGAAATAAACGTCAGGATTCTGCGCCGTGCCGCGGATGAATGGGTGCTCCGGTGAGAGAGCAGCGCGCCGGTGACGCGCCACCAGGCGATCGTCGATCATGGCCTGCATGTCTTCGATCGAGAGCTGCTCCACCTTTGCGATTTCATGCGATGTTCGAAAACCATCAAAGAAATGCAGGAAAGGCACGCGCGCTTCGAGCGTCGCCGCCTGCGCGATGACGGCAAAGTCCATCGCTTCCTGCACCGAGTTGGCCGCCAGGATGGCCCAGCCGGTCTGGCGCACCGCCATCACGTCCTGGTGATCGCCGAAAATCGAAAGCGCGTGCGTGGCCAGCGAGCGCGCCGCCACGTGGATCACCGCAGGCGTAAGCTCGCCGGCGATCTTGTACATGTTGGGAATCATCAGCAGCAGGCCCTGCGCTGAGGTGAACGTAGTGCCCAGACAGCCGCCCTGCAATGCGCCGTGCAGCGCTCCGGCGGCCCCGGCTTCGCTCTGCATCTCCACCACCCGCGGCACCGTGCCCCAGATATTGGGACGTCCCTCAGAGGACCATTGATCGGCCAGCTCGCCCATTCCAGACGACGGCGTGATCGGGTAAATGGCAATGACTTCGTTTGTCTTGTGAGCGACGTAGGCGGCCGCTTCGTTGCCGTCAATGGTTACCTTGGGTCGGTTCATTCTGTTGGCATGAGGCCGTCTGCGGGTGGTTGCAGGACGGCCTCATCCTCTCAGTTGCGTCATGCGACGCTTGGTTGAAAACAATCATCACGCAGGGCTAGTGAGCTTGAATGTGATGTACATCACTCAGCTAAATGGCGGGGTTGCAAGCCTTTTCAGCATGAATCGCGGGCCGCGAACTAGGCTGATTTCTTGTCAGGCTCGGGAGGTTGCTCTTCCGTCTTGATGCTGGGGCCGGCCGAAACCTGCGCGCGCAGCCTGGGGTCCTGCTCCAGCGCGTCCAGGATGGCGCGGGTCATGCGGTTGTCGATCTCGGCGGCGTTGCTCAGCTCCAGCGGATACCGCACCACAACTTCCAGGTTCGACTGCGTCAATTGCAGCCGGCTCTCCGGCGTGAAGGAACCGAGGGTCGAGTTGAGTGACCGCTCCACGTTGCGGCGCTGCATCTCCATGCTCTCACGATACTCGGCAAACACCTTGTTCACCGCATCCATCATGCGCCGTTCCACATCACGATAGTTGCTCTTGGGATCGAGCGTCAGCGTCACCTCATGCCAGAGAAAGTTCGTGCCGGGAATTTGCTTGAACATTCCCGAGCCGGCCTGGAAGACGACTGCGTTCGAAAACGCCACGACGCGCCCGGTAGGTCGCGGCGTCGGCCCGCCGGTTACTTCCATGATTTGCAGCCGCACCAGGCCGATATCCACCACGTCGCCTGTCACTCCGTTGATGTTCACGCGGTCGCCCACGCGCACACCATACCGGCCGATCAGGAAGAAGTATCCGGCGATCGAGAGGATCACATTTTGCAGGGCCACGGCGATACCGGCGGTAAGCAGGCCGGCGAACGTCGTAATTGCGCCCAGCTCGCTTGCGAACGCGGTGGCCACAACGATCGCGACCAAGCACCAGAGCACGATGCGGCGGATCAGCAGGAACTGGTAGCGCCGGCGCGCGTCCGTGATGTAGCGGAAGGTGGCGCGCCGCCAAAGCTCTGAGACACCCAGCAGCACGCCCAGAATCAGCGCCAGCCCCACCAACCGGAGCAGCAGCCCTTTCCACTCCGTCTGGAACTGGCTGTCCACGGCGTTGCGCCAGTTGCTGGCCGTGCGCTTGTAAACGTCGAGCAGAATCGATTGTTTGCTTAGCGGCAGCAGGCTCGCGGAAACCTGCTTGAACTGTGCCGTGATCGCATCCAGTTCCTTGCGTTGCTGCGCCAGCACTGCAGGATCCTGCGAGTCGGGCTGTCCGGCCAACTCGTCGCCCTTTTGCGTCAGCTCTCTGATTCTCGCAATTAGCGGCGCTCGCAGGCTTTTTGCGTTTTGCGCCAGCAGATCGGTCTGCCGGAGATTCTCATCCAGCGTGCGAAGCTTGCGCCGCAGCGTGAATAGGTCTGTGGCCAGGGAGAGGAGCCCGTTAGGCGTCTCCTTGCGTTCGCGGGCAGACGCGGTCGCCGCCGCCG
>Ga0070730_10002342_pt1 | contig 17233 bp, 11 predicted proteins | sample Coa_R1_3_FD_66447 | JGI IMG/M metagenome (GOLD analysis project Ga0070730, IMG submission 66447) | Surface soil microbial communities from Centralia Pennsylvania, which are recovering from an underground coalmine fire - Coalmine... | ecosystem: Environmental > Terrestrial > Soil > Unclassified ... | reverse complement strand
TCGAGGGCGGCGGCATTGTTGAGCGGTCCGGTGACGAACATGATGCCGTCGACAACCAGCGGAGTCACTTCGACATTGGTGCCTGCAAACTGAAAAGACCACTGGCTGCGCAGAGAGCCGACGTTGGCGGGCGTGATGGATTTCAGACGGCTGTAATGCGTGCCCTGCAAATCGCCCCAGTAGGTCAGCCAGTTTTGCGGCTCTTCACGGGCGTTGCGCAGGCGCTGGAACGAAACGTTCAAATCGGCGCTCGGCGTCCATGGCCCGGGGTCTATTTCCGAGGGTTCGGTCTTCTTGAGAAAGGCCACCAGGTTGCTGAGATCGGCGGTGCTGAACTTCTGCGCCGGCATCATCGACTTAGGAATCCGCGCCACGTCTTTTACATCGGACTTCGAGAGCATGTGCAGTTTCTCGTGCTCATCCATCATCTGCACCGAGAACGTATCTTCGTTTTTGACGACACCGCGAATGACGAGGCCATCGGCCGTGTGGACTTCCGCTGTCTGATAGCCCTCGCGCAAGCTGGCGTCGGGGTTGAGGATGGCTTCTTTCAGTTCCGCCACGTGCTTTTCTTCGCCAATGCGGCTGAGATTCGGGCCGAGCCTGCCGCCCCGCCCGCCGAACATGTGGCAGTGGCTGCAGCCGCCGCTGCCGAAAAACAGCTCCCGGCCGGCATGCGGATCGCCGGTCACCTGCTCCTCGGGTCCGTCGCTGCGCAGCGAACGCAGCCAGACCACAATCGCGCGGCCTTCATCCTCCGGCATCGGAAACGCCGGCATTTGCGTGCCTGCGATGCCAGTCAGAATGTTGCGCAAAATGTCGGCGTCGGAGGAGCCCGATTTCCAGCGGCCCGTCGTCAGGTCGGGACCGCGCCCGCCCTTGGCTTCGGAGCCATGACACGCGGAGCAGTTTTTCTGGAACAGCTTGTGACCCATCTCGATGCGTGCGGGATTTTGCGCCCGCAGCGGCGACATTATGAGCATCGCCGACGACAGTGTGAGGATCGCGGAGCGTTTCATGCAGGTAAACATGATACTTGAGGCGGGTTACCGGCCAAAGTCGATGTAGCCACGCCGCGGGTCGGTGCTGAGAAGTTTCACGGGAAAACGATCGCCTACATCCGCTCCTTGCGCGCCGCGGGCAAGCAGACCCTCTGCCGGTGGATTGAGGATGCGGACGAAAGTTCCGTTCGGAGTCACGCCCGTAACCACTGCGTCAAACGTGCTCCCGATCCGGTTCGCGAGCGCGACGGCCGCCATGCGCTTGCGCATGACGCGCTCCACCGCGCGGGCGGCGTCCTCTTTGAGCGTGCAGTTACGCGCAATGGAGCCGAGCCCATCGTCGGTATACGGAGCCGGCTGCTTTTTCAGCACAGCCTTAATCAGCCGCTGCGTCACCAGGTCGGCGAATCGCCGGTTGGGTGCAGTCGAGTGCGTGTAATCGTGGACTGCCAGTCCGAAATGGCCTTCTCCGGTTTCGCCCGCGTGCACCAGAACATATTCGCCGGGACCCATCAGCTTAATGACCGACAGCGAGAGATCGGAATAGTGCACGGGATCGGCCGCCCTCTGCGTGGTCAGAAACGCATTCAAAGCGCGCGCGTCAGGCTGGGCCGGCAGCGTAACGCCGCAAGCCTTGGCCAGATCGACGATGCGTGGCCAACGTTCAGGCGTCTTCACCACGCGGCGGATGGCGGAAACGCCCGCGCTCTGCAGCGTGCGCGCCATCACCTCATTGGCGGCGATCATGAAGTCTTCAATCAATTCGCCCGCGCGGTTCTTTTGGCGTATGGCGATGCCCGTCACCTTGCCATCGGTGATGATCGCCTCGGGCTCGACGCGATCGAAATTGAGCGCGCCCATACGATCGCGCGCCTGCCGCAGAGCTTGCGCGGCTTCGTCCTGGAGCTTCAGTTGCGCCGCGAGATCGGCTGACGCCGCGACTTTCGCCGGCGCAGGGCCCTTGCCTTCGAGCCATGGGCCCACGCCGTTGTACGCCAACTGCGCGCGGTTGTGCACCTGGGCGCGGTAAATGCTGTTTGCGGAAATGGACCCATCGGCCGCCACCACCATGTCAACGATCATCGCCGGGCGATCTTCGTTTTCATTGAGCGCGGTGAGATCGGTAGAGAGCTTCTCCGGCAGCATGGAAAATGTCCGGATCCCGGTGTACACGGAGGTCGTCTCCGAAGCGGCGTGCCGATCGACGGGCGTGTCTAGCGGGACATCGCCATCCACATCGGCGACGCCGATCATGATGCGAATCCCGTCCGCCGTACGCTCCGCCACTTCGATCTGATCCAGATCGCGCGACGTGTCGTTATCGATCGACGACCATAGCAGGCTCCGGAGATCGCTCATTTCTCCGTTCGCGGGCGGTTTCGCAGCAGCGGCCAGCGCGGCCACCTGCTGGTCGACCTCCGGCGGAAAATCGGGATTGAAACCGTGTTCCACCATTTCCTGATGGGCGGCGAGGGCGAGGTCAAAATCGGCGTGGGGCATTGGACTTATGATAGTAACGAACTATGCGCACTCGATTGTTTGACAAAATTACCGGCATGAACCGGCGCGACCTTTTCCGCAACGGAAGCGCGCTGGCGGCGTTGGGAGCCATACGCGGCGGTTCGGCACCCGCGGCGGCGGCGGCCACGCTCGATATCGGTAAGAACATTTATCAATCCATCGGCGTCCGGCCCGTCGTCAATTGCAAAGGCACTTTCACTATCATTAGCGGCTCGCAAACGCTGCCCGATGTGAAGCGCGCCATGGACGAGGCTTCGCGCCACTACGTCAACCTCGACGAGCTGATGGAGGGCGTCGGCAAACGCCTGGCCGAGCTGACCGGAGCCGAGTGGGGCATTGTAACGGCCGGTTGCGCCGCGGCCATCACGCACGTCACGGCGGCCTGCATTGCGGGCAGCGATCCCGAGAAGATGCAGCGGCTGCCGAACCTGCACGGGTTGAAGAGCGAAGTGATCATTCCGCATTATTCCCGCAACGAGTACGATCATGCCGTCCGAATGCTGGGCGTCAAGGTCATCGAGCCGCGCGACCGGGCGGAATATGAAGCCGCATTCAGTGAACGCACCGCCATGGTGTACATCCTGGCGGGACCTGGCGACGATGGTCCGCTGGGCACGCAAGTGGCGGCTTCGATTGCGCGCCAGAGGGGCGTGCCGCTCATGGTGGACGCGGCAGCTGAAGTCTTCACCATGCCGAGCGTGCATCTTGCGCGCGGCGCAACCGTAGTCGGCTATAGCGGCGGCAAATGCATTCGCGGGCCGCAATGCGCAGGGCTGGCGCTGGGAGACAAGAGCCTGCTGCAGGCTGCCTGGTTGAACAGCGCGCCGCATCATGCTTTCGGCAGATCGCTCAAAGTCGGCAAAGAAGAAATCATGGGCATGCTGGCCGCGGTCGAGGCGTGGGGCAAGCGCGATCACAAAGCCGAGTGGGCGCAGTGGGAGGGCTGGCTGGATCACATCTCGAAACGCGTGACCCAGGTTGCGGGCGTGACTACCGAGGTCAGGCAGCCGGAAGGTCTCTCGAACCATGCGCCGCATCTGGTGATTCACTGGGACGGCGCGCGCCTTGGGATCACCGGCGAAGAGGTCAGCAAGCACCTGCTCGACACCGAGCCTCGTATCGTACTGGCAGGCGCAAGAGGAACGCGGCCGCAAAGAATGGAGAGCATGGTTTCGATCATGCCTTACATGATGATTCCGGGCGATGAAAACATCGCGGCGGAGCGCTTGTACGCCGTGCTCTCGAAGCCGCCGAAGATGGAAGTGCCCGCACCGCCATCGGGCGAACCGGTAAACGTAGCCGGCGAATGGGAAGCGCAATTGCAGTTCCAGCGCGGCTCGGCCCGGCACACGATTTTTCTCGAGCAAAAAGGCGCGGACCTGATGGGCCTGCACCGCGGCGAGATGCTGTCCGGCGATCTTCATGGGTCGGTGGCGGCGAACGAAGTCCATTTCCGCAGCTCTCACCGGTACGAGGGCAAGCGGCTGACTTACGATTTCTCCGGCAAGGTGGATGGCAACACTATGGAAGGCCGCGTGGGTCTCGACGAGTACGGCGAGGCCCGCTGGACCGCGACGCGGCACAAGTACGCGTAAGGCGAAGTCGCCTAGGTCTTTCACGCTATCGGCATGCCGCGCTCCGATCTTTCCTTAATTGAAGCGCGCCGCATCGCCCTCGCGGCCCAGGGCTTCGATCGTCCGCGTCCCAGCCGCGTCACCGCGGATCATTTGCGCCGCATCATCCGGCAGCTTGGCCTACTGCAAATCGACTACGTGAATGTGCTGGCACCCGCGCATTATCAGGTGCCTTTCTCAAGGCTCGGACCTTACCCGCGCAAGAAATTCGATGAAGTTGTCTACGGGCACGGCGAGTTTACGGAGCAGTGGGCGCACGAAGCCTCCATCCTGCCCGTCGAGACCTGGCCGCTGCTGCGCCACCGCATGGAAACGCACCGCGTGCGCCCGTGGGGTTTCGAAAAGATCATGGCGCAGATTCCGGCTTATGTTGAATCGGTCCTGGACCAGGTGCGGGCGCGCGGGCCCCTGGCCGCAGACGATCTGGCGGATCCCGATGGCCTGCCGCGCCGCATTCAAGGCGACGCCTGGGTAGGAACGATTCCGAGAGCCGTCCTCGATGCACATTTTGGCCGCGGTGTATTGGCCGTTGCCCAGCGCCGCCCCAACTTCTCGCGCGTCTTCGATCTGGCGGAGCGCCTGATTCCCGCGAAGCATCACCGGCGCAAAGTGGAGCGCGAAGATGCGCAACGGGAACTACTGGGCCAGGGTGCCCGCGCGCACGGTGTGGGGACCGCCGCCGATCTCGCCGACTACTATCGGATGCCGATTCGCGAGGCGCGCCCGCTTTTATTGGATTTGGTGGCAGCCGGCGAGCTGCGCGAGGTGCGCGTCGAAGGCTGGCGCGAACCAGCTTATCTCCATCGCGATGCCGGGGCGCCTCGCCGCATCGACGCCGCGGCTCTGCTGTCACCGTTCGATCCAGTGATCTGGTACCGCGATCGCGCCGCGCGCCTGTTCGGATTCGATTACCGCGTCGAAATCTACGTGCCTCAGGAAAAACGCCACTGGGGTTACTACGTCCTGCCGTTCTTACTCGGCGAGCAATTGGTAGCCCGCGTCGATCTCAAGGCGGATCGCGGCGCGCGGCGTCTACTGGTGCTGGCGGCACATCTCGAAGCGCATGCTAAGGCCGGCCAGGTTGCGAAACCACTGGCCCGTGAGTTGCGGGCGCTGGCGGGCTGGCTGGGGCTCGATACCGTGAAAGTCGCATGCCGCGGCGGGCTGGCCAAGGCGCTCGCAACTGCCCTAAGCGCGCCCGAATAGCTTACGCCGTTTCTTCTTCCTCTTGCGACTGGCAATGCCCGGTGGCTTGTTCGATCTGCTCGATGACCGGCGCGAACTCTTCGTCGAATCGGGACGCCGAGAGTCGATCGCCCACGTCCGGCACCGGAAGGTCGAGCGCGATCCCGGAACCGTTCTCTTGACTGTCCTGCCCTTTGGCCAGCACAATCACGCGCGTGGCCAGGTGCACGGCCTCGGCAATGTTATGCGTCACAAACAATACCGTGGTGCCGGTCTCGCGCCATACCTGCCGGATGAGCCGCTGCATGCCCGCGCGCGTGCCCGGGTCGAGCGCGCTGAACGCTTCATCCATGAGCAGGATCTTCGGCTTCATGACCAATGCCTGTGCGATGGCCACGCGCTGCTGCATGCCGCCCGAAAGCTGGTCCGGGTATTTGCCGGCGTCGGACTCGTGCAGCCCCATCCGGCGAAGTTGTCGCCGGGCCTCCGCGCGAAACTCCCGGCGGCGCCGGTAGAAGCGCGGCGTGAGGCGCGTGAGAAGACTGAATTCCTCGACCTCCGGCCCGAAAGTGATGTTCTCAATTACCGTCTTATCGGGAAACAACGAGTACTTTTGCGGCACGTAGCCGCGGTCGCGATCCGGGCGCGTAATTTCGCGGCCGTCCACCAGCACGCGTCCGCTGGCGGGAAGCTCCGCGCCGAGTACCAGGCGCAGCAATGTCGATTTTCCGCAGCCCGTCTGCCCGACCACCGAGATAAACTCACCCGGGCGAATCGCGAGATCGATTCCGTCCAGCACGTTCTTCCGTGCACCGTCTTTGAGCGCGTAGGTGACGTGGATATTCTCCAGGCGGATCAGCGGAGCGGCCGCCGCCAGTTCAACATCGAAAAGCGCGTGCGCGCTCGCGGTCAGGCTTCGCGGAACCATGGATGTAGTTTCTTGTTGAGCAGCCGCATGGTGAGATCCACCAGGAACAGCAGCAAAGCAACCCAGAGAACGTAGGGAATTATGATGTTCATTCCCATGTGACGCCGGAGCAGGGCGATCCGATACGCCAGGCCGTCCGTCGATGCGATCATTTCCCCGGCAAACAAAAAAAGCATCAGCGGCTTCAGGTTCAAACGGATGCTGTTCAGCACGCGCGGCCAGAGCTGTTTCAATACCACGCGGTAGGCTACGTCGAAATCGCCCGCGCCCAGCGTGAAGCCTTTCACCAGCTGCTCCGGCGGCACGCTACGGGTCAGATTGAACGTGTCCAGAATGATCGTGGGCGTCACCCCGATCACGATGAGCATCACTTTCGAAAGCTCATCGATGCCGAAGGCGATAAAAAGAATCGGCAGCACCGAGAGCGCGATGATTTTGTCGAAAAACAAAATGAACCGCAGAAAAAACACGCCGAAGTACGGGAAGATGCCCATGTGCAGGCCCAGCAGCACCGCCGGAAATAATAGCGTTAGACCCCAGAGGAAGCGGCGCGCGCTGGCTGTCGTATCTTTCCAGAGCATGCCGTTGCGGAAACGTTGCAGCACGGATTGGCTGGCGGCATCAGCAACAGGCTCCTCATCCGCATCCGGACTCATCGACGCCTGATAAATTCCCGCAGCGAGCTGCGCCAGCGTAGGCACCACCCGGTCATCGGGATTTTCCTTGTGCCGGCGTTGCGCGGTGTAGAAGTACAGGCCGATCCCCGCGGCAAACAGCAGCCAGGACAGCCCCCAGCAGACCGCACGATTCGGTTTGACGTTGATGCTTAACAGGCTCATGACGTCAAAGCTTTCCTTCGCTAGCGAGTTGCATGTACGTCGTTTCGAAGCGCAGCCGCACCCGGTCCGGCTTTCCTTTGACTGCGCCATCGGGATAGCGGATGGCCACATCATCGACCGATTTCGTATTCTCGCCCAACAGTCCGTGGCTGAAGCAGAATTGCTGCACCAGCGTCATCTTCTGCTTCATGTCCGGCGACGTCGCCAGTTGCAGCGCCGCTTGCGGCGTGTAGAGCATGTGCGTGGTGCTGAGTTGTTCCTTGTAGGATGCCAGCGAATCCTGCGACCCTTCCGCAATTCCCGCGAGCACTTTATCCGTCGCGGGACCTTTGGTCGACATCAGCGCCATCGTCTCGTACCACGCGCCCGCCAGCGCTTTGGCCAGCTTTTGCCCGGAGCCATCCTTCCTGTTCAGCACTTCGGTGCGCACCACGGTGAGATCTAAGATTTCGCCGGGAATCTGCGACGAATTGAAAATGTTGGTTACGCCCGGCAGTTTTGAGATCTGCGACACCAGCGGCTTCCACGTCACCACGGCTTCGTGAGAAGTATCGCTGATGAACGCCGCCGCGATATCGGAGTCGGACGTATTCACCAGGCGCACGCGCTTGATCTGCGACTCCAGGCCGTTCATGGCCATAGCGCGCTCGAACAAGTACTGCGATACGGTCTTCTCCACCAGCAGAAGTTTCTTGCCCTGCAGATTCTTCAACGTCACGCCGTTGCGGGTAAGTACCGCGTCGTTGCCGTTCGAATAATCGCCCACCAGAATCGCTGTCGTGTCCACGCCGGAGGCCGCCGGCATGTCGAGCGCTTCCATGTTGGTCATGGCGCACGCGTCGATATTCTTGGCGACGAAAGCTTCGAGCGACGGCGCGTAATCGAAGCGCTGCACCTTGATCGTGATCCCGTACTTGTCCGCCCACTTCTTCATGATTCCGGACTTGGCCATGTAGTAGTACGGGTTCCAGCCCACGTACACCGACCAGCCCACCGTGAACGCCGGCTTCTGCGCAGCCAGCGGCAACTGCGCCATGGCGAGCGCTGCCAGGGCGAGGAAGCGTACCCACGCGCGAGCGGCGTTACAGAGGCGATTCGTAGTGAGATAGACCGGGAGTGGAATTCCGATTCGCATGATCCAGACTGGTGGCTTGACTCCGGCGGTCCTGGCCGGAAACAGTGCTCAATCGGGCGGCGTGGCCCGCAGGTTGTCAGTAGTATAGCTCACGCGTAACGCCAAAAATCACGGTTCACGCATAAACCTTTTCAATCGCGCGCATCAAAAAAATTTTGGTCATAGAGCTCATGAAAACACGATGGTTTTCCATTAGCGTCCCGGCGCGCACTCGGCTAAAATGGGTGACTCAATCCACATGGCTTTCTATCATCGACACGCTCCCAACCATCGCGAGCACAAACGCGCGCTTCCGGATTTTACCGGCCTGCAAGGCATGCAAGCGCTTCAGGAAGAAGCGGCCCTTCCCTCCACGCAATGGAAAGAGGAGGTCCGGCGCGGCAAAGAGTTCGGCCTCGAGTGCGTCGATTCTATTCAGGACAAGTCCGAGATCAGCTGCTTCCAGCGCGGCGAGCTGCCGCACTGGTCTGGCATCAACACCTTCCTGAAAACGCCCTACCTGGAAGATGTTCGCAAGGTGGGCGAGTACGACGTTGCGTTCCTGGGCGTGCCCTTCGATATCGCCACCACCTATCGCGCCGGCACGCGCTTCGGCCCGCAGGGCATCCGCCGCATCTCTTCGCTCTACACCACGTACAATTTCGAGCTCGGGGTCGATCTGCGCGAATCACTCAAGATGTGCGACGTGGGCGACGTCTTCTGCCCGGCCAACATTACCAAGAGCCACGATCAGATTACGAAAGCCGTGGCGCATGTCCTTTCACAAGGAACGCTGCCCATGATCATGGGCGGCGATCACTCCATCGGCTATCCGTGCGTGCGCGGCGTGGCGCAATGCGTCGAAGGCAAAGTGGGCATCATTCATCTCGACCGGCACATCGATACGCAGGAAAAAGACATGGACGAGATCATGCACACCTGCCCGTGGTTCCACGCCACCAACATTCCGAATTGCCCGCCGACAAATCTTGTTCAAGTGGGGATCGGCGGATGGCAGGTGCCCCGCCCCGGCGTCACACAGGGCCGCAAACGCGGCTCGACCGTGCTCACCATCCACGACATCGAGCGCATCGGCATCGCCAAGACCATCGAGATCGCTCTCGAAGTCGCGTGGAAGGGCGCGAGCGCCGTGTATCTCTCCTTCGATATCGATTCCGTCGACGCCGGCTTTGTGCCTGGCACGGGCTGGCCGGAACCGGGGGGTTTCCTGCCGCGCGAGGCTCTGGCGATTCTGCACGGCGTCGCCAAGGAAGGAATCGTCGCCATGGAGGCGGTGGAGGTCGCGCCGCCTTACGACATTTCCGATATCACGGCCCTGCTGGCTGTGCGCGCCATGGTGGATGTACTGGCCACCATGGTGAAGCATGACCGCGTCGGCGGCCGGCTCAAAGCCGCGTGAACCGCGCGTGACTCCGCCCGCATTCGTAATCGCGAGCGATATTCTCCCGCATCAACGCGATTGGAATCGCGCGCTGGCACAGGCGGAAGCCCTCGTAGAGCCAACCGCGCGCATTCTGGGATTCACGCCGCAAGTTCGCTTGGCGTCGATGGCGATGCATCCGGGTGAAGATGCCGGCGAGTTCAGTCTCGATCGCGTGCTGGACGACGAAGCCGGTGCGAAGGAGATCTTCGTTCTGCCGGCGTCGCTCGATTGGAACCTGTGGCAGCGCGAAGCGTTCGGGCGCACTCTCGCGGAATTCCGGCGGCGTCATGGCAACACTAACGTCTTTCACGACGATGTCGATCCCTGCCATCCGCTCGTGGTCGAATGCTTCGCCGACATGTTTGCGCGCGCGCTGGCCGGCCGGCAAGTTCCTTCGCAGCGCGTAGGCTTGCTGCTCTTGGCCAGCGGTCACGGCGACAGCGACAGCCGAGCGCAATCCTACCGGCTGATGCGCCTGCTGTGGGAGCGCTTGAGCCTCGCCCGCGCGGATGTGGCTTTCCTGCGGCATGCTCAGGAATTTCTCGGCGCGGCTCTCGAACGGGCGGTGCGCGAGCCGCTCGACTGGGTGCTTGTGCCGCAAATGCAATGGCACACTGAGCATTTAGATTACGCGCGCACCATCCTCGACAATTTCCAGCGTACGCATACCGACGCCGCTTCCTGGCCGCTGGCCTTGCCCCCGGCCGATCACCCTTCGATCAACGCGTGGCTCGCACAGCGCATTACGCGGCTTTGGCAGGAAAAACGGTCGCGCGAAGCCACTCGCACGCCGTCCCGAAAATCGGAGAGCGTCGATTGTGCCCCGGCGATCTGGTCGGGCGATCGCTGGGAGCCAATGGTCAAAGATCCGCCGCGCACGGGATTCATTGCCCGCACGCGCAATCGCGATGCAATGGCCGCGGTGCTGGCCGGCCTGCTGCCCCAGTCCGACAATTACGTCGTCAAAGTTACCTGGCATGGTTACGCACCCGGCACTTACACCGATCCCGCGGCTCTCGACCTGCTGCTGGGCGCGCTGCCCGGCCGCGCCATCGTCCTCGAAGGCCACACCAGCAGCCGCAACCTGGGTGGCGCCGATTTCGCCTGGGAAACCGAAGCGCGGCATCATCGCGCCTGGATTCGCCAGCAGGATATGGAATACCTGCAACGCACCGGTCTCGCCGAAGTGCTGGAGCGCCATCGCGCGCAGTATCTGAACGTCACCGAGGCCTTCTGGGACGGCGCGTGCGCTCCCGCGCAAGATATCGAAACTCTGCTCTCCGAACACGCCGTCACGCTGCGCCACCCAGAACTGGCCGAATTTGTCCCCGCAGCTTTACTCACACTTCGCGGCGCACCATTCCTCAGCTGCGCCCGCTTCAAAGGATCCACGCGCCTGGGCATCTCGAATCTGTTCGGCTTAATTCCCGCGCCCCTGCGCAGCGCCTGGCACGGCGCCAACATCACGGACTTTTCGAGCGTCTGCTGCGACATCGCCAAACTCTATGGATGCCTGTTTCCCATGTTCGGTCTGGTCGAGGCGTTCCACTCCGCCGTGCGCTGGGACCGCAAGGGCCTCTACCGCAGCCGCTGGGGAAATTACGACCTCGTGCTCTCCGATGGCATCATGACCCTCAGCGAAGGACTGCCCGGCGCCGACATTCTCGCCAGCCGACTGCAAGGCCAGAACGTTTCGCGCAGTGCCTTCTTCGACGTCGTAAAGCACGAGCTCGGCTGGCCCGAGTCTGCCGCCACGCACCCGCTTCCATTGGACGTGCAAACTTCATTGTCTTGACGCGGACGATAAGACTCCCGCCTGTGCATTAACGACAAATAATGGCCGCACCTGCACCGCCACCCGCGCCGTGTGCGTCTCTCGGCTGCAGGAGGAATGACAAATGCGACGTCTTCTGATGAGAACGATGGCCGGAGGCGGCCTGTTGCTGATGACGCTGGCCGTGCATGCGCAGGACCGCGACCATTATCGCGATGATGACCGATACGATCGTGACGATCGTGGGTATCGCCGTGAGGAACCGTACAGCCGGGGCGGCGGATCGCTCGTCGATCGCGTTCAATCCGACCTGCGTTACGCGGATTCCGACGCATATTCCCGTGGCGAGAGAAAGCGCATCGATAACGCGCGCAAAGAGCTGTACGAATTTCAGCGCGCGTGGAGCACCGGGCGCTTCAACCGTCACGAGTTGGACGATAGCATCGCCGCCGTTCAAAAAGTCGTGGATCACAATGCGCTAGGCGAGCGCGCGCGTTCCGTTCTCTGGGACGATTTGCAACGTCTGCGCCAGTTCCGGGTCGAATATCAAGGACGCGACTATCCGCGGTACTGAGCGCTGCTCGTCTTCTGCGATTTAGAATTCGTACCGCAGCGCGAACTGCAGTACGCGTGCCGGCATGACGCCCTGAAATTCGCCGAACGTCAGCGGTGCGAGCAGCGACAGGCTCGGGTTAGTGAAATTCACGTTGTTGAAGGCGTTGAACGCTTCCGCCCGGAATTGCAGCCGCTGTCGTTCCCAGGGGAGCTTGAATGACTTCGCCAGCGTCAGGTCCGTATTGAAAAATGGCGCCAGACGCACGGCAGCGCGCGTGCCGCTGTGACCCGGAAGCTCATCCTCAAACGAACTGGCCGTTGACGTGTTGCCGAATATGCTGGGAATGCCGTTCTGGTCGATCGTCACGCCGGTGTGAACCGGCGCGTTGAGCACAGCCAGCGAATTGAGCCAGTAATTGGCGTTATAAGCAAGGTCGCCGGCAACCGTGCTCGGCAGTCCCGAGCGGTAGCGGATCACGCTTGAAACCTGCCAGCCGCCGATGAGTTGATCCACCCAGCCGGGCGCGCTATTGAACAACATCTTGTTCTTGCCAACGGGAAGCTCATATAGAAAATTGGCGCTGATGTTGTGCCGCATATCGAAATCGGACGACCCGCGGAATTCCTTGGTATTGAAAATGTTCTGAATCGCCGCGCCCTGCGGTCCGGCGCCCGATTCCGCCGCCGACCCCAAATCGATCGCGTGCGACCATGCATAGTTAAAGTCAAACGAAAAGCCCTGGCTGAAAGAGCGCCGCAACGTGACCGTAAGGCTGTGGTACGCTCCTGTGCCCGCGTTCATCCACGTAGGCATCGAACTGCCTTGCAGCGGGAAGAATGTGTAGCAGCCGGACTTGGACAGGCATTTTCCGTTGACGTAGGAACTCGTCGTATTGCGGTCTACGGCGTGTAGGCAATCAAGGAAGCTCCCTCCGTAATCGTTGTATACGCAGTTGAAATAATTTGCCGAAGCGCTGCCGGGGAAATCGACGTTCGCAAGGCCCGGCCACATGTCCTCCACGAACGGGAGGTTCGGGACCAGGCTCGGATTTTTCTGCACCATGCCGGGCGTGATGCCGGAATCAAACAGCTTGCGAACGGTGTTGGCATTCTGCTCCCAGGTGATCCCCGATTTTGGGTCTTTGAAATATTCAAGCGGCGTGTAGACGTCGCCTTCCATCAGTAGCCTGTGTGCGAGGCGGCCGGTATAGCCAACCTCGATCGTCATCTTACCCGGAATTTCGCGCGCGAAACTCGCGTTGAGCAGATACGAATAGGGTGGTCTCAGGTTCGGCGCGATCCCCTCGAACGCACCGCTGATTGCCGCAATATTCGGCGGCGTGAACGGAAAAGTCTCCGGCGCGTTCGCCGGCACGCCGGGCGCGCTGCCATTGAACCGCGGGCTGGTCGAGAAACTGTAAGAATCCGGGAAATTCGATTGCGTGGCCAGACCGATGGAGCCGTACTGGTCGTATTGCGTGATCAGGTCGCTGCCGAACCGGTCGTACGCCATGCCGGCGCCGGCGCGGAACACGCCGCTCTTGCCGAATATCTTGCCGATCAGGCCGCTGTGATCCGCCGGTGCGTACGCCATTCCCAGGCGCGGCGCAAAAGCTTTGTTATACGGACTCCACCACGTCGGCTTGCCGTTCGCCGGGCCGTTCAAACCCCACTGCAGGATGGCATTCGGCATGGCATTCTGCGGCACGCCCTGTGATTGCAGATAATCCCGCTGCGCGAAATACGACGTTAACGGATAAGTAGAAGTCACCTGGATGCCGTTCGATTCATACGGAGGCCGGAAATTTTCGTAGCGCACGCCGAAATTCAGCGTCAGCGCCCGGCTCACGCGATAGGTGTCGCCCACGTAAGCCGCGTAATCGCGCTCCACAAACGTGCGCAATTGCAGCGTTCCCTGCGGCAGCGGGCTGCCGGTCTTGCTGAAGAAATCAGTATGGAAATTGTCGTTGACCATACCCAGAATCGCACCCATGCCGTTGGCCACCGACGTCGGATCGGCCAGTTGCGCATTCACGTTTCCGGAACGCTGCTGGATGTACGCGATCACCGAGTTATCGATATCCGCGCCCAGCCCGATCAACTCCGTCGCGCCGTAGCCGTAGCGCGCGAACGAGTTGGCATCCGAAGCAATGTTGTTGTGAATGAAGCGCAGGTTCACGCCGGTCGTGATGGTGTGCTTGCCCTTAATCCACGTCAGGTCTTCGGTGGGATTCAGCGTGGGCAGACGCTGGCCCATGGGACGCGCGTACGGATTCTGCAGCGGGTCGAGCGCCGTCTGGAACAACGCCGGCCCGGTGACGCCTGAAAATGCCTGGCCGAAACGCGTGTATCCGAAATTGAAAACGTTGATCAGGTTCGGTCGCACGATCGCCGTATACTGCGCGGAAATGCCCTTGCTGTTGTCGCGCAGCGTCGAAGCCGGCTGCTGTCCGGGAAACTGCGCCAAAATCTGATCGTCGGTATTATCGGCCAGCGTGCCGCGAACGCTCAATGTGTGCTTGCCGGCAGCATCGATATGGTAATCGACCTTGCCCACGATGGCGCGGTCGTCGCGATGGCTGGGTGCGTTGAAGCGGAAGCCGCTGAAATTGAGGCCGCCGTCTTCGCCGAACGTCGGGTCATTGCCGACTGGATACGAATTCAGAACCTTGAGCATGGCCGCGTTCACGCCCTGATGCAGCGGATCTACCTGCTGGATCTCCGCCGGCGTAAGCGATTGCGTAGAACCATCCGCCAGCCTGAAGCTCAGAATGCCCTGCCGCATGGTGTTTGAAGGGACGGCGCGCGCGGTGGCCACGCCGCTGGCATCGGTGCGCTGCTCGTAGTTGAAGAAATAAAATGCGCGGTCGCGCACAATCTTCCCGCCGGCGGATGCGCCAAACTGGTTGCGCACCAGCGGCTCGCGCGGCACCCCGGACCGGTTGTTGAACCATGTATTGGCAGCCGTGTCGGTGTTGCGGTGGAATTCATACAGCGACCCATGGAATTCGTTCGATCCGCTCTTCGTGATCAGCGCCACCTGCCCGCCCGACGACCGCCCCTGGTTCGGGCCTTCGCCCGCCACCGTCACGCGGAACTCCTGCACCGAATCAAGCGGAATCGGCAGCACTGCGTTGAATCCGGAATTAATCACTGCGCCATTGGCGTTCGATCCCTGAAATCCACCCGTGAACGTATTGCCGTTCTGCGTCATCAGGCCGGAGTTCTGGTTATTATTCACGTCCGCGCCGTCGAGCGTGATGTTGTTCTGGTCGCGTCGCGCGCCCATCACTTCGCCCGTCGGCGTCACGCCCGGCTGCAGGCTGAGTAGCTCCACCACGTTGCGCGTCTCGAGCGGCAACTGCCTCACCTGGCGTTCCGAAAACGCGTTGCCCACCGACGCATCCACTGTATTCGTGGCCGCGGTCTCCGCCGTGACGTTCACCGTCTCCGACGCATTGCCCACTTCCAGCCGCAGATCCAGCGTGGCCGGCGTATTCACGAGCAATTTGATATTGTCGCGCGTAGCCGTCGAGAATCCCGGATTCTCAACCTTGAGCGTGTAGTTCCCAGGCGGCAGTTGCAGAAACGCATAAGATCCCACCGCGTCTGTCACAATCTGGCGTGACGCGCCCTTGTCACGGTCGGTCAAAGTCACCACCGCCCCCGGGATGACGCCGCCCTGGCTGTCACTCACCGTGCCGCGCAAAGATGTCGTGGATTGCGAATAAGCTGAAAAGACAGCAGTCAGCAGAACGCAAAGTGAAAATACAAGTCGGCCATATCGGCTCACGCGCGTGGTCATTTTCTTCTCCTGATTGACGGGATAGCGAGTGAACGTGCTCGCCTAAAGCGCCCTGGCTGTCCTGCCGCGGGTCGGGGCGGCAGCAACTCGGCTTGGAGTGTCTATGGCGCCGCGGTGCGCCGGGTCTCAGTTACGTGAGACCCGCACAAATTAAGTTACAAATGGTGCCGAGATCCTGTGCACACTAACCCTCACGGGGCATTTGCAGCCGTGGCCCAGAAGAGTATAATGAGGGCGGTTATTGTTTCCCCAGTCGGAGACAATCTATGCGCCCCGTTATTTGCGCACTGTTCGCTGTGATTGCGTCTGCCTGCTCCGCCTCCGCGACGGCCAGGGTGACGCTTATCCTTCAGTTCGACGCCGCCCACTCCGAGCAATCCGTGAGCGAAATGAAAAACGAACTCCAGAACCTGATGCGCGATACCGGAGTCGAGCTAAGCTGGCGGCGTATCGATGAACTGTCTTCCTCGGACTCCTTTCCCAGCGTGGTGGTGGTGACGTTTCACGGAAGCTGCGAGATGAAGCCGCTCGCGCCTCCACTGCCCAGCGAGCCTGTCGCCCTGGCATCCACCCACCTCTCCGACGGCCACATCATTCCTTTTGCCGACGTGGAATGCGACCGCATTCGCAGCTCGCTCCGTTCGGCGCACGCCGACTCCGGAAATGTGGGCGACCTTTTGTTCGGCCGCGCCATGGGGCGCGTACTCGCGCATGAGCTCCATCACATCATCGATCGGACGCGCGCGCATACTCCGCACGGAATTACGCGAAAGTCATTGTCGCCGCGAGATTTAATCGCCGACCGCAGCTGATTCCCCGCCTCGTTAACAGCAGCTGCAGACCCGCATCACAGTTCAAAGTAAGGTATCAACCCGCTAAAACCAAATCGATGTTTTAGATGGGCATCAGAAGGTATTTTGATTGGACGTAACAGTAATTTCCGCTCTAACCTCAGAGTATGAGTCCGAGCATGACCCCGATGGACGCCCAGATCGATATCCTGCACCAGACCAGCAAGATTGTGAGCTCCGGGCTAACGCTCGACGAAATGCTCAAGGCGCTCATCCGCCTGGCCGCGCAGGTGACGGCCTCCGATGCGTGCCTGGTTTACCTGGTCGAGCCCACCGGCGACATCGTGCTACGCGCCTCGCAATTGCCGCACGCCCGCGAGATCGGCAGCATCCGCATGCACGCCGGCGAAGGCGTCACCGGTTGGGTGGCGGCGCATAAGTCGGTCGTGGCGCTCTCCGCCAACGCATCCGCCGACAAGCGCTTCAAGAATTTCTCCGGCCTGGTCGAGGACACCTTCGAAGCGTTCCTGTCCGTGCCTCTGGTTAGCGGCGGCGACGTCATCGGCGTGATCAATGTGCACCATCGGAAGCCGCATGCCCACACCCCGGAGCAGGTGGCCCTGTTGTCCTTCATGGGCGAAC
>Ga0070730_10002341_pt1 | contig 17233 bp, 14 predicted proteins | sample Coa_R1_3_FD_66447 | JGI IMG/M metagenome (GOLD analysis project Ga0070730, IMG submission 66447) | Surface soil microbial communities from Centralia Pennsylvania, which are recovering from an underground coalmine fire - Coalmine... | ecosystem: Environmental > Terrestrial > Soil > Unclassified ... | reverse complement strand
CCGCAGAACAAGGCGTTCGTCGCCGCCTATAAGAAGGAGTACGGCGCCGACTCGACGCCCGACTTCCTGTCGGCCGGCGCCTGGGACGGCATGGCGGCGATCGTGCACGCCGTGCAGGCCACCAAGGGCAAGCTCGACGGCGACGCCGCGGTCAAATCGCTCGAGGGCTGGAAGTTTGCGAGCCCGCAGGGGCCGATCATGATCGATCCGCAGACCCGCGACATCGTCATGAACGAGTACCTCGACGAGGTGGTCAAGGGCCCCGACGGCAAGCTGCACGAAAAGGTGCTGGAGACGATCCCGAACGTCAAAGACGAGTGCAAAGCGCTGCAGTTCGGGCCGTGCAAGCCGAAGCAGTAGTTAGAACGGCGAATGGTGAATTGGCGAAATAGCGAATAGGGATTTTTGCGTCCTCTATTCGCCATTCGCTATTCGTGCCTTCGTGTCAGACGCGGAGCCCCGCAGAATCCGCCGTGGATAGCGTCGCCAACCTCGCCGGCATTCTGTTGGGCGGATTGTCCGCCGGCACCGTGCTGTTCATCGTCTCGGTCGGCCTGTCGGTGACGATGGGTCTGATGGGCTTCGTCAATCTCGCGCACGGCGCGTTCGCGATGTTCGGCGGCTACGTCATCGTGCTGGCGATGAACCGCGCCCAGTTCGGCTTTCCGGTCGCCATCGTGCTCGGCTTCGTCGCCACCGCGGCGCTCAGCATCGTGCTCGAGCGCACGCTGTACCGTCGGCTCTACCGCGCCGGCGAGCTCGACCAGGTGCTGTTCACCATCGGATTGGTTTTCATTTTCATCGCCGGCATCACCATCGTGGTCGGGCCCGGCAGCCAGACCCTGCAGCTGCCGCCCGCGCTCGGCGGCCAGCTTAACCTCGGCTTCATCCAGTACCGCACCTACAGCATCTTTCTGATTGTCGTCGGCGTCGCCATCGTGCTCGGCATTTGGCTCGCCTTCGAGCGCACCCGGATCGGCGCCGAAATCCGCGCCACGGTCGATAATCGCCGCATGGCCGAATCGCTCGGCATCGACGTCGACCGGCTGTTCACCATCACGTTCGCGTTCGGCAGCGGTATGGCGGCGCTCGGCGGCGGACTGGGCGCTGAGTTTTTGGGTCTCGATCCGCAATATGCGCTCAAGTATCTGGTTTATTTTCTCATCGCCGTGTCGGTCGGCGGCCTCGGCAGCGTGGTCGGCGTCTACTGCGCTTCGCTTATTATCGGCGTGCTGGATTTTGTGCTGACGCTTTATTTGCCCAAGGGCGGCACGATTTTCATCTATGTGCTCACTATTCTGATCCTGCTCGCCCGTCCGCAAGGCCTGTTCGGAAGGAAAGGGCTATGAGCGTCGCGATGCCGTCATCCGGCGACGCTTCGTTCGCCGCGCGGATCGATAATCCGGCGGCCCGCGCGCTGATGCGGCGGCATCGCGTGCGCTGGTGGGAAGCGCTGCCGTGGGCCGCGGCGCTGGTGTTCTTTTTCGCTTTTCCCGACTACCTGAGCTTCGGCAACGAGCTCTTGGTCGTGATCCTGTTCGCGCTGTCGCTCGATCTGGCGCTCGGCTATGCCGGCATCATCACGCTCGGTCATGCGGCGTTCTTCGGCGCTGGCGCCTACACGGTCGGCATGCTGGCGTTCTATGGCGTCTGGAGCGAGCCGATCACGAGTCTGGCGATCGCCGCTGCCGCGGCCGGGGCGGTCGGCATGCTCTCCGGGCTCGTGCTCCTTCGCACCTCCGGCCTGACACTGTTGATGCTCACGCTCTGCACCCAGGCGCTGCTCGAGGAAGCCGCCAATATGGGACACGATTGGACCGGAGGCTTCGACGGCCTGCTCAGCCTGTCGTTCACGCCGGTGTTCGGCCTGTTCGAGTTCAATCCGCTCTATCCCACGACCCAGTATCTGCTCACGCTCGGCGTGTTGTTCGCCTGTTTCGTGTTCGTGCGCACGCTCGTGTACTCGCCGTTCGGCCAGAGCCTGACCGGCATCCGCGAAAACCTGCTGCGCATGCATGCGGTCGGCTCGCCGGTGCGGTGGCGGCTGGTCGTCTGCTATGCCATCTCGGCGGCGATCGCCGGGGTCGCCGGCGGGCTATGGGCGCAGAACAACGCCTACGTCAATTTGAGCGCGCTCGATCTCGACCGCGCCGCCACCGTGCTGATCGTGCTCATTCTCGGCGGCTACGGCAGGCTGTACGGCGCGTTCATCGGCGCCGTGGTCTACATGGCGCTCGAGCATTTTCTGGCGCAGATCTATCCGACCGCCTGGCAGCTCGGCCTCGGCTTGCTGCTGGTGCTGATCGCGCTGTTCGCCCGCAACGGCATTTTGGGCCTCGGCGACGCGCTGTGGCAGCGCTATCGCGGCAGCTTACCTTGGCGCTTTCGCGCTCGGCGCGCCGCGCCATGACCGAGATCCGGCTCGAAACGCAGGCGCTCGGCCGCCAGTTCGGCGCGCTCATCGCGGTGGCGGACATCGATTTCAGGCTCGCCGCCGGCGCCCGCCATGCGCTGATCGGGCCGAACGGCGCCGGCAAGACCACCTTCATCAACCTGCTCACCGGCGTGCTGCGGCCGTCGCGTGGCCGCGTCCTGCTCGGCGGCCGCGACATTACCGGGCTGCCGCAGGCCGAGCGGGTCAAGCTCGGCATCGCCCGCACCTTTCAGATCAACCGGCTGTTCCGCGGCCTCTCGGTGCTGGAGAACGTCTGCATCGCCATCACTGAGCGGCTCGGCGCCGCCGGCGCCATGTTCTATCCGGCCGGCCGGCGCACCGACATCATCGACGAAGCAATGCAGCTTCTACAGACCCTGAAGCTCGCCGAGGCGGCGCGCCATCGCGTCTCCGAACTGCCGTACGGCAGGCAGCGGCTGGTCGAGCTTGCGATCGCCATCGCGCTTTCACCGACCGTGCTGCTGCTCGACGAGCCGGCCGCGGGCGTGCCGAGCGCCGAAAGCCACATCATCCTCGACGCCATTGAGCGGCTACCGGAAAACATCGCCGTGCTGATCATCGAGCACGATATGGACGTCGTGTTTCGCTTCGCCAAGCGCGTCACCGTCATGGTCGGCGGTCGGTTGTTCGCCGAAGGCACGCCGCGCGAGATCGAGGCCAATGCTCAGGTGCGCGAGGTCTATCTCGGCCAATCGCCGATGCGAGCCGCCCATGGCTGACGGCGCACAAAATGCGCTGCACTTGCGCGGCGTCTCGGCCGGCTACGGCGAGACCGTGGTGATCGAGGACATCGAGCTAGCGCTGGCGCCCGGCGAATGCATCAGCGTGATCGGGCGCAATGGCGTCGGCAAGACCACGCTGTTGTCGACCGTGATGGGTCACACCACGCTGCATGCCGGCGAGGTGTCGCTCAACGGCCACCGGCTCAACGGCGTGCCATGCTTCCGCCGGGCACTGGCCGGCATCGGTTTCGTGCCGCAGGAGCGCGAGATCTTTCCCTCGCTCTCGGTGCGGGAAAATCTCGACGTCGCGGCGCGGCCGGGCCATTGGACGCAGGCCCGCGTGTTCGAACTATTTCCGCGCCTCAAAGAGCGGCTCGACAACATGGGCAATCAGCTCTCCGGCGGCGAGCAGCAGATGCTGTCGATCGCGCGGGCGCTGTTGACCAATCCGACCGTTCTGTTGATGGACGAGCCGACCGAAGGCCTCGCGCCGGTTCTGGTCGAGGCGCTGACCGCCGTGCTCAAGCGGCTGCGCGCCGACAGCGGCCTGTCGATCGTGCTGGTCGAGCAGAACAGTCGCGTCGCGTTCGCGTTTTCCGAGCGCACCGTCATCCTCGACAAGGGCCGCATCGTCTACGACGGCGCGTCCGCGCCGCTTGCCGCCGATGCGGAGCGCTTGGCGAAGCTGATCGGGATCGTCGAGTAGGCGGCGTCACGCGTGCGCCTTGCGCTCGGGGTCGATGATCTTTTCCAGCCGGCCGAGCACGTGCATGCACGGCAACACTTGCTGCAGGCTGCCGTTCGGTTCGCGCTTTTGTTTGATCGCGGCGATGAATTCGCGGTCTTCGAGCTCGATACCGTCCATCGATACGTCGACCTTGGACACGTCGATCTTGTTGTCCTTGCCGTCGGACAGATCGTCGTAGAACGCCTTGAACGTGCCGTTGTCGCAGATGTAGCGGAAGAACGAGCCGAGCGGCCCGTCGTTGTTGAACGACAGCGACAGGGTGAGCACCGCGCCGGACGGCGTGCGCGCCACAATGCCCATGTCCATGGCGATGTTGAGCTGCGGATGAATCGGGCCCTGCACCGCGTAACAGTCCGAAATGGTCTCGCCGCACTGATACTGGAACAGGTCGACGGTGTGCGCGGCGTGATGCCAGAGCAGGTGGTCGGTCCAGCTGCGCGGATTGCCGGCGGCGTTGATGTTCTTGCGCCGGAAGAAATAAGTCTGCACGTCCATCTGCTGGATCTTCAGCTCGCCGTTCGCGATCTTCCTGTGGACGTATTGATGGCTGGGATTGAAGCGTCGCACGTGGCCGCCCATGGCGGTGACGCCGGTCTCCTTGGCGATGCGCACCAGCGCCTCGGCATCCTCCACCGAATCGGTAATCGGAATCTCGACCAGCACGTGCTTGCCGGCGCGCATCACCTGCTCGCCCTGGCGGAAATGCAGCTTGGTCGGCGTCGTCAGGATCACCGCGTCGGCGCGCTTGATGCCCTCGGACAGGTCGCCGGTGTAGTGCGGCACGCCGTATTTCTTCGCCACTTGCGCGGTGGCGTCCTGATTGCCGCCAACCAGCGAGGTGACTTCGACCTCGGGAATGCGTTTCAACGCATCAAGATGTTTTTGCCCGAATGCTCCTTGCCCGGCGACGCAGATTTTCATGATGACCTCTCGTTACTGGTCATGCCCGGCATCGTGCCGGGCATCCACGTTTTTGCTCTGGGTGAGCTAAAGACGCGGATCGCCGGGTCAAGCCCGGCCATGACGAATTAGCTATGAATGCGATGTACTTTTGCGCGCGCCGCAGCGCGCTTGAGCTTGGTCGGCGTAGCTTTACGCTTGCCGGCCGCCTTGGCGCCCTTGGCGCGGTTTTCCAGAATGATGTGGCCGACCGCGGTGTTGGACGCCGGCACGGTGTAGAAGCGGTAGACCTCGTCGATCCGCTCGTCGAGCGCGCCGCGCATGATCAGCCACATCACCATCTCGATGCCTTCGGCGCCGGCCTCGCGCATGTATTCGAGGTGCGGGATGCGCACGAGTTTTTGCGGATCCTTGGTGAGATTGTCGAGAAACGCCTTGTCGAACTTGCTGTTGATCAGCCCGGCGCGCGGTCCGGAAATCTGGTGCGACATGCCGCCGGTGCCGAACACGACCACGCGCAAATCTTCCGGATAGGCCTCGACCGCCTTGCGGATGGCGCGGCCCAGCATGAAGCAGCGGTGCCCGGTCGGCGGCGGATACAGCACGACGTTGACGGCGAGCGGAATGACCGGGCAGGGCCACGCTTGCGGCGAGCCGAACAGCAGATTCATCGGCACGGTCAGGCCGTGATCGACCGTCATCTTGTTGACGACGGTGATGTCGAATTCATCGAGAATGACCGACTGGGCGATGTGGGCGGCAAGCTGCGGATGGCCCTTGACCACCGGCACCGGCCGCGGTCCCCAGCCTTCGTCGGCCGGCGGAAACTCGGCGGCGCAGCCCAGCGCGAAGGTCGGCACGATCTCGACCGAGAACGCCGAGGCGTGGTCGTTATAGACCACGATGCAGACGTCGGGCTTGGTTTCCGCCATCCATTGCTTGGATCTGTCGAAGCCGGAAAACACCCGCTTCCAGTACGGCTCTTCGGTCTGCTTGTTGTCGATCGCCGCGCCGATCGCCGGCACGTGCGATGAAGCGACTCCTGCGATGATCCTGGCCACGTTTCGACCTCTACTTTTTGGACTTTTTGGTGCGCGTTTTTGCTTTCGGCCTGGCGGCGGCTCTGGCTTTGCCGGCTTTCGCCGCGCTGGCCGTTTTGCCGGCCGATCGGGCGACGATGCTGGCCGGCTTCTTGAATTTGCCTGACTTGCTGCGGTTGCCTTCAACCGAACGGCCGCCGGCGAGCATCATGTTGGCGTAGTCTTCCTGCGTCGAGCCGGTCATCTCCGCGGCCAGATGGCGGAACGAATGGCCGTCGGTGGCGCCGAGCTTGGCGGTGAAATAGATGTTGCCGCCGAGCTCCAGCATGCGGTTGTAGTCGCGCTTGAGCACGGCCGCGGTCTGCTCCGGCGTCAGGTTGAACTTTTTCAGATACTCGGCCTCGTTGGCCTTGAACGCCTTGCGGTTCTCGTCGGCCATCAGCGACATGCAGAACATGTTGATGCCGTAGCCCTGACGGGAGCGTTCCTGGTCGAACACGAAAGTGCCCGGAATATCGTCGTAATCGTGCTGTTCGCGGGCCATCGGCGTCCTCCACTATGGCGCGCGGCATTGCACCGCGCCGGCCGATAAATGTTCAATAAGACCATATATCTAGCGGCCCAGGCGATTGCAACGCGCGGCCGCGCCACGGCTTCGCTATGCGGCTGCCGGCGCAGGCGCTGCCACTTCGCGCAAAATCGCGGCGAGCCGTTCCGGCTGATCGAGCATGACATCGTGGCCGCACGGCACTTCGTAGGTGCGCCAGCCTTGAGCGCGCGCCTTGGCCAAGCCGCGGTCGAACGGCTCGCTCGGATATGCGGTGGCGCGGATATAGACGCGGTTTTTGATGCGCTCCCGCGCGCCGGTGAGCGTCGGCTTCTGTAGTACGCAGGCGATCGGCTGCGGCGTGCATTGGGCGTCGACCCAGGCGCGGTCATTGTCATTGACCTTGAACGCCGCGGCCGAGCGCGGCGGCAGTGTCGTGGCGCTGCTCTGCGCGGCGGCGCGAAACGCCTCCTGTACCGCGCCTGCCGACAAGTCGATCAGCGCCTCGCCGTTTTCTGGAAAGAACGCGTCCAGCATGACGAACGCCGCGATGGCTTTCTCCACTCGCTCGGCGACTCCGGAGATCACCATGCCGCCATAGGAGTGGCCGACCAGGATGACCTCTTTGAGCCCCTGCCATTTGATCTCGTTGGCGACGTCGAGGATGTGGGTGTCGAGATTGATGCCGGGCGCCAGCAGATGCGAGCGTTCGCCGAGCCCGGTCAGCGTCGGCGCAAACACCTCATGGCCGTCGCGCGCCAACAGCCGCGCCACGCGCCGCCAGCACCACGCGCCATGCCAGGCGCCGTGTACGAGAACGAAGGTGGCCACGGGTGTCTGCTCCTTAAAGCGAAATGAAATCTTAGCTCAGCGCACTCAACTCGTCATTGCGAGCGAAGCGAAGCAATCCAGGCGGGTGCAACCGACTCTGGATTGCTTCGTCGCTTCGCTCCTCGCAATGACGAGTTAACCCCAATACAGCCGCATCGGGTTGTCGACCAAAAGCTTCTGCTGCAGCGCCGCGGTCGACGCGATTTTGGGAACGTAGTCGACCAGGACGCCGTCGTCGGGCGCCTGTTTCTTCATGTTGGGATGCGGCCAGTCGGTGCCCCAGATGACGCGGTCGGGAAAGCGCTCGACCAGCGCGCGGCCGAACGGCACCACGTCGTCGTAGGGCGGGCCGGCGACGCTCATGCGCTCGGGGCAGGTCACCTTCACCCAGAAATTCGGGTGCTGCTCCATGAGGCGGTGGAAGCGCTGGTTCTCCGGATGCTCGACGCCCTTTTTCACGTCGGGCGTGCCCATGTGATCGACCACCACAACGGTCGGGATCGCGGTGAAGAAGCTCTCGTATTCGGGCAGGTCCGGCATCTCGAAATAGATCACGATGTGCCAGCCGAGCGGCGCGACGCGTTTGACGATGCGGTTGAGCACGTCGGGCGGCGTGATGTCGACGAGGCGCTTGAGAAAATTGAAGCGCACGCCGCGCACGCCGGCTTTATCCATCCATTTCAGCTCGTCGTCGCTCACCTCTTCGCCCACGAAGGCGACGCCCTTGGCCTTGCCGTTCGAGGCGTCGAGCGCGTCCACCATGGCGCGATTGTCCTTGGAATGGCACGACGCCTGCACGATGACGTTCTTGTCGAAACCTAAAAAATCGCGCAGCGCGAACAGTCTTTCCTTCGGCGCATCGCACGGCGTGTATTTGCGCTCTGGAGCGTAGGGAAAGCGGCTCTCCGGCCCGAACACATGGCAATGCGCATCGACCGCGCCGGCCGGCGGCCGAAAATGCGGCTGCGACGGATTGGGATGAAACGGGATGTAACCGGGCGACATCGGCACGGAGGACACTCCAGCTCGGGTCAGGCGCTGCGAACCGACGCAGTACCGAGTAGAACGCGATTGGGCAAGTGTTGCCGGCGCGGGCGCATTGACAGTGCGTAACCGCCCCTTCAGACTGGCGACAAAGAGCCGTAAGCAACGGCCGCATGTGCGATTGCACCGGGGGAGGATCACATGGCGACGGCAGCGCCGGCGGTCGGCGGCACGCAGACCATCGAAGGTTTCGTCAACGCGGCTCTGGACGACGCCAAGATATCGCCGCTGCATCGGCGGGTCATCGCGCTGATCGCGGCCGGTTATTTCTTCGACGTCATCGACTTCACCGTCCTCGGCTCGCTCATCCCCTATATCCTCAAGTCCGGGTTTGCCACCCCCGCGCAAGCGGCAGCCATCGGCAGCGCTACCATCTTCGGCCTGTTCATCGGCACTATCGGCCAGGGCGAATTCTCTGACCGCTTTGGCCGACGATTCATTTATCAGTTCAATCTTCTGCTCTTCGGCGTCTTCACCATCCTCGGCGCGCTGGCTCCAAGCGTCACCTTGCTGGTGGCCTGCCGCTTCATCGCCGGCATCGGGCTTGGCGCCGAGCAACCGCTCTGCTTCGCCTATGCGGGCGAATATTCCCCCAAGCGCATTCGCGGCCGCATCCTGGCGATCATCCATTTCATCGGCGGTGCCTGCGTGTGGCCGATCGGAACCGCGCTTGTGCTCCTCCTCGGCAGCACGCTGGCGTCGCCCGACCAGGTGTGGCGCGGCCTTTGGTTGATCGTCGGCATCGGTGCGCTGATCGTCTGGGTGTTCCGCTTCACGCTGCCGGAATCGCCGCGTTATCTGGCGACGCACGGCAAAGGCCAGCAGGCGCTCGATGTGCTCGGCCGGCTCGGCATTGTCGGCCCAAAGGAGCCGCTATCGACCGATGCCGCCAGCGACACCAAGAGCGATCCGTTCGCCGTCGTGTTCAGCAGGTACCCGACGCGCGTCGTCGCCGGCATGATCTGCTTCACGGCGTTCTTCGGCATCGCGCTGGGGCTGACCGCTTGGCTACCCAACATGATGGCTACCCCAGGCGTCTTCAGTAAAGAAGGTTTTACCATCACCAAGTCGCTCACCTACACGCTCGGCATGAACTTCGCCGTGCCGTGCGCGAGCATTTTCATGATGTATTCGCTCGATAAATTCGGCCGCAAGATCACGTCGATTTGCACCTTCGTCGCCGCCGGCCTGATGGCGATCGTGTTCGTCAAGTCCGGGACCGGCACCGCGCTTCTGATTGCCGGCTTCATCATGGTGTTTTTCGTCCAGGTGGCCGGCAATTCGATGCAGATTTTTGCCTCCGAGGTGTTCCCCACCAACGCGCGCGCATCCGGCTTCGGCTGGGCCGCGGGCGTCGGCCGGCTGGCCACGGCCTTGATCCTGCCGACGATTTTGTGGGTGCAGAACGGATTTGGCCTGACGACGGTGTTCGTATCGCTCGCGGTCCTCCTCTTCATCGCCGCGGTGTCAGTGACGCAGATGGGCCCCGAAGCGCGGCAGAAGAGCCTCGACGATATCGCGCCGCCCACAGGCGAATTCGTGGAGGCGGGGAATGTCTTTTGGCTGAGGTTAGCCGGTGCACTACTAATCGGACTGTCGTTTTTCTGGTGGGCTTATTTTTACATCAACGTCCTTCACAACCCTGAAAATTCGCTTCTTTGCCTCCTATACACAACGGCTCCGTGCGCGATCACTGCGGGAGCCGCAGAATTGGCAGGGCAATGGGCCTACCATCCATATTTACTTTGGATCGGCGCCGCGTTGATTGTCGGCACATTCTTTTTGACCAAACCTGCAAACTCGTCATCGCAGAAAAGGAGTAATATGAGCTAACAGCGCGCACTCAGCGCCAGCGGCGCTGCAGCCAGAGCCATTGCTCGGGCCGCTCGCGAATCCAGCCTTCGACCACGTCGGTGATCTTCTGCGTCGCCGCTTCGACGTCGATCTTGCCGTCGGCGCCGCGCGGCATGGCGATCTCGTCGGTGAATTCGAGCGCAATCCGGTTGTCGGGCAGGCGGATGGAGCGAAAGCCGTGCACCGGGCAATCGAACAGCCGCGCAAAGCGCGCCGCCATCGGATTGGCCTTGCAGCGCCGGCCGAAAAACGTCACGTCAATGCCGCCGGCCTGATGGCGATCCATGAACAGCGCCAGATGCAGGCCCGCTTTCAACGCCTCGCGGACTTTCCACGCCGTGTCCCGACCTGAGGCGATGAGGTGGCCCATGCACTCCCGGCGCATCGCCAACAGCTCCTCCGACAGCGGCCCGAAGTTCAGCCGATTGTAGATAATCGCCAGATTGAGCCCATTGCGCTTGCTCCAGATGGCACCGACCTCGTAGCTCGCCAGATGCGAGGTGAACAACGACGCGGGACGGCCGTCGTCGCGCAGCCGCGCCAGCCTTTGCAGCGTCTCGTCCGACACCACGATGCGGCCGCCGTTCGGATCGCTGGCGACCAGCCGATCCAGATTGACGTACTCGACCGCGAGCCGTCCCAGATTGTCCCACATGCCCGACAGGATGCGCTCGATCTCCGCCGCGGGCTTGTCCGGATAGGCGGCGATCAGATTGGCGCGCGCGGTACGATGGCCGCGCAGCCGCGGCCCGATGTTGCGCAGCAGCCAAGCGGAAAAATTCGCGGCGCGATCGATGTCGAAACAGCGGATCAGCTTGAACAGCAAATGGCCGAGGCCATACCAGGCGCGGCCGGCGGCGGTGTCCAGGCGATACGACCAGCTCAGCTTGTTGAGAAATTTTACGTTCGGGTTGGCGGCGGCAATGCGCGTATTGAGCTCGGTCACAAAGGCCGCGCAGCTCGCGGCGCGGTTCTCGGCCACGCCAAACCGCACCACATGGATCGAGTTGAGCGCGATTTTGCTGCCGTCGCGGCAGTCCAGCACGTAATCGAAGCGCCGCGGCAACTCGGCCGACAGCGCGCCCCAGACCTTCGATTTGTACTCATCGACCGCAACGATGTCGCCATAGGCGACGGCGCCCGAGGATGCGCCCTCGCGCCATTCCAGCCCGCTCGCGCCCAGCCGATAGGTTCGCTCGGGAGCAAAAAGACTCCGCCGAAACGAGTGAACGTATTCGCGGCTTGACGGGGAACTGGCCGATACGTCGTTCATCGCAGTGATCTTATAGTTGGGTCACGCACAGGGCAATTTTCGGTGCGCCCACTGTCAGAAGATGCGGGACGATGGCGCGCTCAGCCGCGCCAATAACGATCCTCCCAGCTGCGCGACAGGCGCATCGCCGAGAGGATCAGGCCGGCCATCGAATAGGTCTGCGGGAAATTGCCCCACAGCGCGCCGGTCTGCGGATCCACGTCTTCGGACAGGAGCCCGTAGCGGTTGCGATGCCCGAGCGCGTCGATGAACAAGTCGCGCGCGGCCTCGCGCCGGCCGAGCGACCACAGCGCGTCGATCAGCCAGAACCGGCAGATCAGGAACGCGGTGACCGGCATGCCGAAATCGTCGGCGCTGGCGTAGCGCATGACGTGCTTCTCGCGCACCAGTTCGCGCTCCATGGCGCCAACGGTGGAGACAAAACGCGGGTCGTCGACTTCGACGACGCCGAGATCGGGGAGCAGGAGCACGCTGGCATCGAGATCGTCGGAGCCGAAAGCCGCGGTGAATGCGCCGCGCTTTTGGTTCCAGGCGCGCTCGACGAGCTCGGCATGGATCGGCTCGGCGATCGAGTTCCAGTATTTGGCGCGCGGCTCGAGCCCGATCCGCGTGGCGATGGCGGCGAGCCGCTGACAGCCGGCCCAGCACATCGCCGCCGAATGGGTATGGATGCGCTGGCGGCCGCGGTATTCCCAGATGCCGGCATCGGGTTCGAACGCCTTTTGCGCCGCGCGATGGCCGAGCGATTCGAGCAGATGAAACAGCCCCTCGTCGCCGGGGCGCGGCAGCCGGCGGTCGAAGAACAACGGCATCGCCGCCAGAATGACGCTGCCATAGGTGTCGTGCTGCGTTTGCCGCACGGCGGCATTGCCGATGCGCACCGGTCCATCGCCGCGATAGCCGGCAAGATGCGGTGCGTTGCGTTCTTCGACCGAGGCGGTCGGCACCACGCTGTAGAGCGGCCGCAGCTCCTCGTCGGGCTTCGAGACGATGCTCAGCGTGAAGGAGATGAACTCCTCCATGGTGCGTGTCGCGCCGATGCGGTTGAGCGCCTGCACCACGAAGTAGGCGTCGCGCAGCCAGCAATAGCGGTAATCCCAGGTACGGCCGGACGACGGCGCCTCCGGGATCGAGGTGGTATGCGCGGCGATGATGCCGCCGGTCTCGTCGAAATTCGACAGCTTGAGCGTGATGGCGGCGCGGATGATCGCTTCCTGCCAATCTATCGAGATCGACAGCCGGCGCACCCATTCGTTCCAATAATCCTGCGTTCGCTCGGCAAATTCCCGGCAGGTCAATTGCAGGTCGCCGGTGAACGGCTCGTCCGGCCCGAATACCAGATGCAGCGGCCGCGTCAGCACGAACGGTGACTCGTTGTCGATCAGCGACAGCGGCGCGTCGGTGGTGAGCCGGATCACGGTTGCGTCGTTGGCGTAGCGGATGTGGTTGCTGCCGAGCGAGCGATGCGGCAGCGGCTTGCCGTAGTCGCAGGTCGGTCGCATTCGCACCGTGATGCGCGGCAAGCCGCTAATCGGTTCGATGATGCGATAGAGCTGCGGCGGCCGGAACACGCGTCCGAATTGGCGAAAGCGCGGGGCGAAGTCGGTGATGCGCACCTTGGCGCCCTGGCGGTCGGTCAACGTGGTGCTGACCATCGCGGTATTGCGCATGTATTCGGAGTGATACTCGGCCATGTCGTCGAGGATGACGTCGGAAAATCCCTTCTCCTCGGCACCGGAGACCAAGCGGCAAAAGATCGGATCGCCGTCGAAGCGCGGATAGCACCACCAGACGATCCGCGAGCACGGATCGACCAATGCGGCCGTGCGGCCGTTTCCCAGCACGGCCAGATCAAGTCCGTGATCGATCATTGCGCTTGGCCCAAGCCTTCGGCTGCGATATGCGCGAGCCAGTCGCGCACCGCTTCCGGCCGGTCGAAATGGCCGTCGACTTTGGCAGCGACTTGGGCGCCGATGCCGCCCACCGAATAGGCCTCGCCGTCGAATTGCGGAATGACGCCGAACACCGCCAGATCGGTGGTGTCGTCGCCAATGAAGATCGGGCGGCGGCCGGCGAACGGCTTAAGCCGCATGAGCTCGCACACTGCGTTGCCCTTGTTGATCGCCGCGGGCTTGACGTCGACCACGAGCTTGCCGGGCAGAATTTCCACCGCCTCGCCCCCCGCATCGGAGCAAATTGTCCGCACGGCTGCCAGCACTTCGGCTCCCTTGTCGGGCGCCAGCCGGTAATGCAGCGCGAGCGAATAACCCTTGTCCTCGACCAGAATGCCTGGACCGAGTTCCGCGATGGTCGCCAGCCGGCGCTTGAGCGCCTTGCTCAACGGCGCCGTCCGCGACTGCACCTCGCCATCGCCGCTCACCCGCATTTCGGCGCCGTGAACCCCGATGGCGGCGAGCTGGAGCGGCGAGAAGATCAGGTCGATCTCGTTGAGCGAGCGACCGCTGACCAGCGCCACGGCGCCAGCCGTCAGTTCGGCCAGCCTCGACAGCGTTCGCCGCAAGCCGGTTGGAACCCAGACCTGCCGTGGCGACGGCGCGATATCGAGCAGCGTGCCGTCGATGTCCAGCAGGAAAGCGCGGTCGCGCAGGTCCAACACGGGCGGCAGCGGGGGTGCGGCAATGTCCATGGTCTCAGTGGCGCGATTCGAAATGCCCAATCCCCCTTGGCACGTCCGGGCCTCATTTTTCAATCGATGAATGCCAACGGCCGGCTCACAGTTTCGAGCGGCTTGCGCTCGGCGGCAACGCCCCAGACCGCCTGGACCAGGGCGGCGGCCGCCATCAGCGCCGCCCCGATGCAATAGCCGATCGCGACGCTGCCGCGCGAGCCGGTATTGATCAGCATGCCGAACAGCAGCGGCCCGGCAATCCCGCCGATGCCGGTACCGATGGCATAGAAGAACGCGATCGCGAGCGCGCGGAGCTCGAGCGGAAAGATTTCGCTCACCGTCAGGTAAGCCGAGCTGGCCGCCGCCGAGGCAAAAAAGAAGACGATCATCCATGCGGCGGTGAGTTGTTGCGCGGAGAGCAGGTCGCGGCTGAACAGATAAGCGGTTGCGGCGAGCAGCACGCCGGAGATCGCATAGGTCGAAGCGATCATGATCTTGCGGCCGATCGTGTCGAACAGCCGCCCGAGCAACAACGGGCCAAGCACATTGCCGGCGGCGAACGGCAAAATGTACCAACCGACCTGGTCGGGCGGCGCGCCGTAAAAGTCGGTCAGCACCAGCGCGTAGGTGAAGAATATTGCGTTGTAGAAGAACGCCTGCGCCACCATCAGGCTCAAGCCGACCAGCGTGCGCCGGCGGAAATTCACGAACAGCGCTTGGCCGACCTCGCGCAACGGCGTGTGATCGCGCGTGCGCAGACGCACGCGGTTGAGCGTGCCGGCGCGAAGCGGGCCGCCGACTTGCGCTTCGATGCCGCTGACGATGCGCTCGGCCGCTTGTGCGCGGCCATGTGTCACCAGCCAGCGCGGGCTTTCCGGAATCCAAAACCTCATCACCACGATCACGAGCCCTATTGTGGCGCCGATCAGAAACGCCAGCCGCCAGCCGAGTGCCGGATTGATGACTGCCGGATCGAGCAGCAGGATCGAGCCGCCGGCGCCCAGCGCCGCGCCCAACCAAAAACTGCCGTTGATCACGAGATCGGTCCAACCGCGCAGTCGCGCCGGAATAAGCTCCTGGATTGTCGAATTGATGGCGGTGTACTCGCCGCCGATCCCGGCGCCTGTGACAAAGCGGAACAGCGCAAAGCTCCAAAAGTTCCAGGACAGACCGGTGGCGGCAGTCGCCAGCAGATAAACCACCAGCGTCACGGTGAAGAGCTTCTTGCGACCCAGACGATCGGTGAGCCAGCCGAAGAAGAAGGCACCGAGCACCGCGCCGGCCAGATAGGTACTGCCGGCAAGGCCGACCTCGGCATTGCTCAGGCCGAGCCCCGAGCTTTGCTTGAGCTCGCCGGACAGTGAGCCGGCAAGTGTCACTTCGAGGCCGTCGAGAATCCAGGTAATGCCCAACGCCACGATGACCAGGACGTGGAAGCGGCCGAACGGCAACGCATCGAGACGCGCCGGAATGTCGGTCTCGATGATGCTGCCGTAGAGGGCCGATCCCGGTTGAGCGGCCGGCGCGACGCGCGGCGGTGGGGGCGCAGTACCGGCGGAATCCGGATGCGGCGCCCGTTGGCTAGCGGCTGAAACCATCGCGCAATGCTTGCCCGGACCCAACGCCCGGTCCGTCAACGCCGCCGCCGGAGGGCTGTTCCGGAAAACCATGGCGCACGGAGATGCGCGGCTCGCATGCTCGGGTTGACTTCAACGCGGTTTGGGTCGATTGCCTTGCATTGATCGGTGCAGTGCTGTCCCGAAGGGATTTTTGCCGCCGCCGGGAAGGTGACGGCAGGCCTGCAGTCGGACGAGCGGCCGCGTGCCCGAAAACGTGCGGCGCCCCACTCGCCACGGCGGCAGCGCCCTTAGGCAGCCGACCCTGCTTGAGCGAACGCGCCATGACGAGGAGCGACATTAACTTTGCGGCGGAAGTCGCAATGACAGCACGCACCAACGGACGCATAGCGTCTCTGCAAAACGGTCTGGTCGCCGTACCGGCCTTGATCCCAGCCTGCGTCCGGCGAGTGCGACATGACTCCAACGCACGTTGAGCCGACAGCCTATCCCCTCAAACGGTCCGGTCGACGGTCCTGGTTCGCGCCGATGCGCGCGGCCATGCGGCTGGAGATTCCGCGGCGGCTGCGCGCGCTGGTCAGGGCGCGGGAATCGAGCCTGGTCGCTCTGGCGATGCTGGTGGGAATCATCGCGGGTCTGGTGGTGGCCGCGATGGGCTTCACCGTCGATCTGTTGCACGAGATGTTCTTCAACCTGCAGCACGGCGAACGGCTGTCGGCCCGGCTGGCGCTCAACCCGATTTTGGCGATTTCCGTTCCGGTGGTGGGCGGCCTGCTGTTCGGCACCGCGACCGAGGTGATCAGGCGCTGGCGGCCGGAGCGCGAGGTCGACCCGATCGAAGCCAATGCGCTGCATGGCGGCCGCATGTCGCTCCTGGGCAGCATGATCGTTGCCGCGCAGACGGTTTGGTCGAGCGGGGTCGGCGCCGCGGTCGGTCTCGAGGCCGGTTATACGCAGGCGGCGAGCGGCATCGCTTCGCGCATCGGCGCCGCGTTCCGGCTGCGCCGCGGCGACCTGCGCATCCTGGTCGGCTGCGGCGCCGCCGCCGGCATTGCCGGCGCCTTTGGCGCACCGCTGGCCGGCGCCTTCTACGGCTTCGAGCTGATCATCGGCAGCTATACGCCGACCAGCCTGGCACCGGTCGCCATCGCGGCGCTGATCGGATTCGAAGTCGCCGACAAGCTGTCGCCGGCCGAGATCGGCGTCGTGGCGCCCGAGAAGATGACGATCGTCAGCCACGATCTCGCCATCGCCGCCATGCTGGGCCTGCTCGCGGCCGTGCTCGGCATCATCCTGATGCGCGGCGTCGCGCTGAGCGAAACCCTGTTCGCGCGGCTCGCGCTGCGGCCGATCCTGCGCACCATGCTGGGCGGGCTGGTGGTAGGGCTATGCGCCTCCGTATCGCCGCAGGTGATGTCTTCCGGTCACGGCGCGCTGCGCATCGCCGGCATGCTCGACCTGTCGTTCGGTTTCGTGACGCTGCTGTTCGTTCTCAAGATCATCGCCTCGATCGCGTCGCTCGGCTCCGGCTTCCGCGGCGGCATGTTCTTTTCCTCGCTCCTGATCGGCGCGCTCGGCGGCCATCTGTTGGCCGTGGCGCTCACCATGATGTT
>Ga0070730_10002340_pt1 | contig 17236 bp, 12 predicted proteins | sample Coa_R1_3_FD_66447 | JGI IMG/M metagenome (GOLD analysis project Ga0070730, IMG submission 66447) | Surface soil microbial communities from Centralia Pennsylvania, which are recovering from an underground coalmine fire - Coalmine... | ecosystem: Environmental > Terrestrial > Soil > Unclassified ... | reverse complement strand
GCGTTCGGCAGGAAATTGGCTGGCGGTCGCTCGTCTGTCATTGAGCATCAGGCGACGAATGCGGCCCTTCTCGGAGCCACTTTGTTTCAGCTGGCAGTTGCCGTGTATGGCGGCTACTTCGGCGGGGGAATGGGCATTGTGATGTTGGCCATGCTGGCGGCGCTGGGCATGACCGACATTCATGCGATGAACGCGCTGAAGAGCGTCATGGGTTTTGTGATCAACGGAGTCGCGGTGGTCACGTTCATCGTGGCGCGTGCCGTTTACTGGAAGCACGGAATCATCATGATTCTCGGGGGCATCGCAGGCGGATATCTGGGGGCGCACTACGCTATGAAGATGCCCCAGGTGTGGATACGAACGTTTGTGGTGCTTGTCGGGGCAGGAATGACGATTTATTTTTTCTGGAAGTCGTATTGAGTGAATCTAGAGAACAATGCGCGCACTCTTCAAGATACTTGCGTGTCAGTTCTTCCGGGCTTGCGATTGAGTTTTGAAGTAGCGTTCGGCGAAAGTCAGAAACGTCGGCCAGTTTGGTCCGGGTGTATGTCCCTCGCTATGCTGTCGAAATCCGAGGTCACCGTCGATCAATGTGGTTTCAATTGGCGGAAAATCTTTCGTGCCAAGGTCTTTCTTTCCTAACAGCGTATATACGGGGCCCGCTCCGACCTCGGCCAGGAACATGCCCTTTGCATCGACCCATCCATCCCCTTGAATTGCGCCCGCCCCCACGAACAACGGGCGGGGCGCGCACAGCGCGATGAGTTCGTGCGCGTCCACCGGCAAATCGTTCTCTGTCAAAGGGCCGTCATATTTCAGGAAGTTCCCAGCCATCCAGTGGTACTCCCCGGTTCCGGCGATGTTCCCAATCTGCTCGCCAAAGTTTCGCCGAAAGAGTTTGGCGCCTGCTTCCCCTGAAGAACTGATGTATCCGATCGCGAATCGCTGGTCATAGGCCATGGCCACCAGCGAGGCCTTGCCATAACGCGAGTGCCCCTCGATCCCCACGCGCTTGGCATCGACCGATTTATCGGTCTCGAAGTAATCCAGAACGCGGCTCGCGCCCCAGGCCCACGCGTTCAGTACTCCCCAATCATCGAGCTTCCGTGGCTGACCCTTGTTGACGAGCCCGATGATTCCCTTCGTCAGTCCTTCTCCGTTGTCCGCCTGTACGCTGGTTGGGATGTACTCGGCATAGCCCCAACCTTTGGCAAGAACCTGCTCTTGCCACGTGGAGCCCGGAGTTGCGCGGAATACGTCGGGAAAGCGCTTCTCCAATGCTTCCAGCACCTCTGGACTCAGTGCGAGTTCGATCATCACTGGCGCTGGCGCGGTAGCATCCGCCGGCGTGGTCAACGTGAGATCGATGTCGACCGTCACCAGCGGATATTGAGAATTGTCCACGTGTCCTCGCAACTTCTTTGTGATCACCGGAAAATCGCCGTTCGTTTCTTTCGTGGTGCTGAGAACCTCCCAACCTACCTTCGGCGTCTCTTTCGGTCTCCGTCCATAAATCTCACGATCGAAGTATTCCACGATCTCCGGTCGCCGTTGCTTCCACCAACTTTCCGCACTCGTGACCTTAGTTCCGTTTTCCTGCAGCAAAGGATCAGGCAGATGAAGACTCTGATTCGCCTTCGATTCTTCGTAATTTGCAGCGTTCGGGGATTTCGGATCTCCGTCGGCGCCACGACGCAAAGAGGGGATCTTTAAAAGGTTCATCATCCGCTGATGATCCTCTTCTGACGTCAGTTGGACGGGAGGGACAAGGCGAGTGTCTTGCGTGGGGGCGGGAGAGCTTTGATTCGAGAGCGTGAAGGCCAGAGCCAACCAAATCAATGCCCAGTTCGAGAGTTGTATGTTCAATGGTCCCCCTGATAGCGATTCCGGTGCTGAAAAATGGAAGCGTCGGTAATTTTCTCACTGGAAGAGGGGATTTATCACGCTCTAACGATTCCTGAGACTGGAGGGCTGGTGGAACGGGAGGGAGCAGGAAGTCCCGGGAGCGGCCGGGACCCAGCTTTAAAAAAACAACTACGACGCGCGGCGCTGGCGGTTCGTGTCTTCGTCTTCCTCGTTCTGTCCCTGGCCGCCCTTTTTCTGGCCAGATTGTCCCGTCTGACCAGGCTGTTGCTTCTGACCTTGTTGTCCGGGCTGTTCACCTTGCTGGCCCGATTGTCCGCTCTGCTGACCGCCTTGCTGCCGATTCTTTTCCATATCGTCTGCCATTAAAAAGACCTCCCTTTGAGGTGTTGTCGCTAAGTGCAGCTCCTGGTCTTAAAGAAACTGCTCCAGGATTAGTTGCCTTTTGTCTCTCTCGGGGTTGGGACAAACGATAATCGTCTGTTTAACACGCACATACGAGGTTTATCGAACTTCGGAAATCTGGATTGAAGGAGTCTCTTTTGCGGGTGCGGTTTTTAAGTGTTCCAGTTCGTCTTTTGTCTTGGCCCAGGCGCTCGCTTTTTTCTTCGTAGCGAGCGGAGCCTCGGGATCGGCATAAAAGGCGAGCAGGTTCGCGCGCAAATCCGGTGTGAGTTGAGCGAAGTTCTTGTTCGCCAACTGATCGAGCAGATGCGCGTAAGTGTTATCGGTCATATCGTATTCGCCGGCATGAGTCAGTCGGCCCGTGTCAAAATCTGTATTGGCCAGGTGCAGCTTATCCTTATTGAGTTCGCCGAGAAGCCCTCGGTAGTTGTCGACTGTTCGGTTCACGCTGGCAATGTAGAGGTCTTCGGTCTTGCGGCTCGGTATTTTAAAATCGAGTGCCTTGAACGGACCTACCTTGGGCACGAACGTCAGAAAAAAAGCCAACACTCGAGTGCCAAATCCTGGACGTCGATATCCTTTGCCCCACTCCCGTTGATAACCGGTTCTCGAAAGGTAATAACGAAACTTCCTCGAGTTGAAGTTCGGCGTCTCAGCGACTAATTCTTTTTTCCGTGCGACCAGCGCAACTCTGGTCATCTCCGGGATGATTTTGCTGATAGCGCGGCGGAATGTTCCGATCGCCAGATCTTCCTTGGAGATTACGTCAATGAGCGGGATCCCATAGGTGTCCTGAAATGCCCGTTCTAGCACAGGCTTGCTAATTTCAAATCCAATGAAATCGTGATAGCGGTCAGAGGTGTAACGGTTCTTTGCCACTTGAACCATGTCGAAGCCAAACTCAGTTCGAATATGAGCCTTCGGATTGTCTTCATAGGTGACCTCATCACCAAATCTTTTGCGCAGATTGGGAAACTGAATGGCGACTGATCGGTTGATGACGGGATGCCCCATGTTGTCAGCGGAATAGTGAGCGAGTGCCCCGAGGGCGAACGCGTACTCGTTCAGATCGTTGGCCTCGTTGATCATATTGATGATGAAATCGCCACTGCGCACGTAGTGTGTGAGATCACTGAAGTATTTATTTCCGAACGGGTAGTAGCCCATATCCTGGACCAACGAACCGCCGTAGGCAAAGGCGTGAGCCTTCTTGAGATCCTCTGGGGTGGCGTTTGGGAACCGCTTGAGCAACAGCGGTTGAATGTCGTCCTTCCACAACAGGTCCACGACCTCCTCGTGAGTTAGGACCGAGTAGGCAGCAGATGGGGCAGGAATACCAGCTAGCAGTGCGAGAATGCACAGGGCTGCACCGAACTGGCGGAGCATAGCTTTTCTCATAGAAGTTGGGCGAACCCTGGCGATTGTAAGGTCGTTCTTCGTGCGTTGGCGGCGCAAACGCGCTTCGCCAATTAACCCTTAAAGCTGGCTTTTCTTAGTTGCAAGAATATGTTTAAGGTTGGCCACCTTCGCGCAGTCGAGGCTCAAGCCGGAGGGCAAAAGATCAGGGAATTTCCAGCAATAGTACAGACATAATTCTCTATTGCTACAAGATTCGCGTTAATGACTCTGGTAACCGAAAGCAATACTCTTGAAAGGCTGAGAGAGCTTCAGCGAAGCTCCTGGGCTCACAAGTCCGAGCATCAGGAGCCGTAACTGACGATTGAGGAGGAAAGTACATGAGCATTTGGACAATACTATTCGTCATTCTCTTGATTGCATGGATTTCCGGTTTCACGGTATTCCATGTCGCCGGCGGGCTAATCCATTTGCTGCTCGTCTTCGCAGTGATCTCGCTGATTCTGCACTTCGTAATGGGACGAAGTGCCGCTTGATGGAACAAGCTTGGCTTTGCCTCCGCAATGCGGGCTCGATGGGCGCTAACCGGCGACATCTTGCCCGCAGCTAGTTTTTAGCACCCCTGTCGTTTTGCTCCCGGGAGAACGTCCCGTCCAGCAAGTGCCAGCCATGAATCAGAGTTGAACCTAACGAACTTTAATTTTGACTAGCTGCTCTACCCACCCTTAGTGACGACTCTGCGCCGACGCGAGTGGGCGATTCGCGGCGTATTGACCGCTGAGCGAGTACCACCGGATACGCATCATGTCGGTTACCATACGCGAGCCATCTGCGAGCGGGTGGATGCGAGTCCCGTTATCATGGGCCCACACGACTGGGACCTCGGTTATGCGTAGGCCCATATCCTGAGCCAGAAATAGAACCTCAGGGTCGAATCCCCAGCGCTCAATCTGTTGCAACGGGAACACTGCTCGGGCGGCCTCACGCTTAAAGGCTTTGAAGCCACATTGCGTGTCTTTGAAGTTCAAGTTCAGCAAGATTCTCGCGAGAATATTAAAAAGCCGCCCCAGGACTTGGCGGGAAACAGATTGACGACGCGTCTGCAATTCACGGCGAGCCCAGCGCGACCCAATGGCGATGTCGGCTCCTTCGGCAAGTGCCTGCAATAGCTTTGGCGCCTCCTCAATAGGCGAAGAGAGATCTGCGTCCGTAAACAACACGATCTCCCCAGCCGCGTGTAACACCCCATTTCTGACGCTGTAACCCTTCCCTCGATTTCCTGGATTTTGCAGCAGACGCACGATCTTCTCTTTCTGTGAATAGCTGCGCACAATTTCAGCTGTGTTATCTCGAGACCCATCATCGACGACGATAATCTCGGCTTCCCAGCCTTGTTGATGGACAAATGCCAAGACCCGCTTAAGGCTGGCGCTTAGCCTGCCACTTTCGTTATAGGCGGGTATGACGACACTGATGCTCTGCGGCAAGGACAATTTCGGTCACCTTTCCACCATTATTCACCGGCGCGGAGCAATCGAGCCTTTAGGGCTCCCGCTTATGAGGTCGCGTCGGCTGTCTGGCTTAAGAAGTATTCTGCCAACTAGAAGGTTGCGTGCTCCCGCCCCAACCGCCAAAAAATGGAAAGGCGCTCAGCCGACTACAGGAAATACCTTAGGGAATCTACTAAGGCTCCATGCTCCAATAACGGGGGCGATTGCAAGATTGAGGGGTTTCTTCGGAAACCCTCGTTGAGAATGTCTCCCCGTAGTTTCGACACGGCTAAGTGTCACATTCTACTATCAGTGTGAAGTGCGCTTTTTCGCCGCTTCGATTCAGCGCATCGCCCGCAGTGACTTTCGAATTGCCCTGATTTTTTAGGGAGAAGAGAATGAAAAGATCTGTTGTAAATGAAGTGACGCCCTCCGTGGCTGAGTCGCTGGTTCCGGTTTCCCCGAAGAACGGCAGAACGAAACCCTCCGACGAGTCGCTGGACCTCAATGTGATTCTAACCAGCCTCCAAAGCGTGCGGGATGGCGACTTCACGGTGCGGTTGCCCGGCACGTGGGTCGGACTGGCAGGAAAAGTGGCCGACACTTTTAACGAAATTGTCGCCGCCAACCAACACATGTCCCAAGAGTTAAAGCGTGTCGGACAAGTCGTCGGAAAACAGGGAAAAACGCGAGAGCGGACACGGTTTCACGAGTCTCGTGGCGCCTGGGGCGAAATGGAGGTCTCAGTCAACACCCTGGTTGAAGATCTGCTGCGACCGACAGCGGAAGTTACTCGAGCAATTGCCGCCGTCGCGCAGGGCGACCTCACCCAGACCGTCAGGCTTGATGTGGATGGCCGCCCCCTGGAAGGTGAATTTCTTCGTTCCGCCAACCTCGTCAATACGATGATTCAGCAGTTGGGGGTGTTCACTGCCGAGGTCACGCGCGTTGCTCGCGAAGTCGGAACCGATGGCAAGCTGGGTGGACAAGCGCAAGTGCCCGACGTCGCCGGCACCTGGAAAGACCTCACCGACAACGTAAACCTCATGGCGAGCAATCTGACGGGTCAGGTTCGAAACATCGCCGAAGTCGCGACGGCCGTGGCGAGCGGCGATCTCTCTCGAAAAATTACCGTCGATGTGCGCGGCGAAATTCTGCAGCTGAAAGAGGCCATCAATACGATGGTGGATCAGTTGCGATCCTTCGCATCCGAAGTGACGCGCGTGGCCCGCGAAGTCGGAACCGACGGAAAACTAGGTGGACAAGCTGTTGTGCCGGGTGTCGCCGGCACCTGGAAGGACCTCACCGATTCGGTTAACGCCATGGCCGGTAACCTGACCGCCCAGGTCAGAAATATTGCGGAAGTGACGACGGCTGTGGCTCGCGGCGACTTGTCGCGCAAGATCACCGTCGACGTGAAAGGCGAAATTCTGGAACTGAAGGACACCATCAACACGATGGTGGACCAGTTGAACGCGTTCGCCGGCGAAGTCACCCGCGTGGCCCGAGAAGTCGGTACGGAAGGCAAACTCGGCGGCCAAGCGCAGGTGTTCGGTGTCGGCGGCACCTGGAAAGACCTAACGGACAACGTCAACTTCATGGCCAGCAACCTGACGGGCCAAGTACGAAACATCGCCGAAGTGGCGACGGCGATCGCTAGTGGTGACCTGTCTCGCAAGATCACGGTGGACGTCCGCGGCGAAATCCTTCAGCTGAAAGAAACGCTGAACACGATGGTGGATCAGCTTAACCGCTTCGCCGGCGAAGTAACGCGCGTAGCCCGCGAAGTCGGAACGGAAGGCCGACTGGGCGGACAGGCGAACGTCCCCGGTGTGGCCGGAACGTGGAAAGACTTGACGGACTCCGTGAACTCGATGGCCGGCAACCTGACCGGCCAGGTCCGAAATATCGCCGAAGTGACGACCGCTGTTGCCCGCGGTGACCTCTCGCGCAAGATCACGGTCGACGTCAAGGGCGAAATTCTTGAACTCAAAAACACCATCAACACGATGGTGGACCAGCTCAACGCGTTCGCTGGCGAAGTTACCCGTGTGGCCCGCGAAGTCGGTACGGAAGGCAAGCTCGGCGGCCAGGCCCAAGTGCCCGGTGTTGCCGGAACGTGGAAGGACCTTACTGATAACGTGAACTTCATGGCCAGCAACTTGACTGGGCAGGTGCGAAACATCGCCGAGGTGGCGACCGCCGTCGCTCGTGGCGATTTGTCGCGCAAGATTACGGTCGACGTGAAAGGCGAAATCCTGGAACTGAAAGACACCCTGAACACGATGGTGGACCAGCTTCGTTCGTTCGCGTCGGAAGTTACCCGCGTGGCGCGCGAAGTCGGGACCGACGGCAAACTCGGCGGCCAGGCGCTCGTGCCCGGCGTCGGTGGAACCTGGAAGGACCTGACCGATTCCGTCAACTCGATGGCCAGCAATCTGACCGGTCAGGTGCGAAACATCGCGGAAGTCTCGACCGCAATCGCAAGCGGCGACTTATCGAAGAAGATCACGGTAAACGTGAGCGGCGAAATCCTGCTCTTGAAGGAAACCATCAATACGATGGTGGACCAGCTGAACGCGTTTGCCGCTGAGGTGACGCGTGTGGCGCGTGAAGTGGGATCGGAAGGAAAGCTGGGCGGACAGGCACAAGTGCCCGGTGTCGCCGGTACGTGGAAAGACCTCACCGACAACGTGAACTTCATGGCCAGCAACCTGACGGCTCAGGTGCGAAACATCGCGGAAGTAACGACAGCGGTGGCTCGCGGCGACTTGTCGCGCAAGATCACGGTCGACGTAAAGGGCGAAATTCTCGAACTGAAGAACACCATCAACACGATGGTGGATCAGCTCAATGCGTTCGCCGGCGAAGTTACTCGCGTGGCCCGCGAGGTGGGAACCGAAGGCAGGCTTGGTGGACAAGCCAACGTCCCCGGCGTCGCCGGAACATGGAAGGACCTCACCGACAACGTGAACTTCATGGCCAGCAACCTGACCGGCCAGGTGCGAAACATCGCTGAAGTTGCAACGGCCATTGCGAGCGGCGATTTGTCGCGCAAAATTACGGTCGACGTGCGCGGCGAAATTCTGCAGCTCAAGGAAACGCTGAACACGATGGTCGAGCAGTTGCGATCCTTTGCTGCTGAAGTGACCCGCGTCGCTCGAGAAGTAGGCACCGACGGCCGACTCGGTGGACAGGCGAACGTCCCAGGGGTCGCCGGAACATGGAAGGACCTCACCGACTCGGTGAACGCGATGGCTGGCAACCTGACGGCTCAGGTCAGAAACATCGCGGAAGTGACGACTGCCGTAGCCCGCGGCGACCTCTCGCGCAAGATCACGGTCGACGTCAAGGGCGAAATTCTCGAACTCAAGAACACGATCAACACGATGGTGGACCAGCTGAATGCTTTCGCCGCAGAAGTCACGCGCGTGGGGCGCGAAGTCGGCACCGACGGCAAGCTCGGCGGCCAGGCGCAGGTACCCGGAGTCGCCGGCATCTGGAAGGACCTCACGGACAATGTGAACGTAATGGCTGTGAACCTCACTGAGCAGGTTCGCGGCATCGCCAAAGTCGTGACTGCCGTGGCGAACGGCGATCTCACACAGAAGCTGACGGTCAACGCCAAAGGCGAGATTGCCGCGTTGGCAGAAACCATCAACAACATGACTGGCACGCTCGCGACCTTCGCGGATCAAGTAACCACGGTGGCCCGCGAGGTCGGCGTGGAAGGTCGTTTGGGCGGGCAGGCGAACGTCCCCGGCGCTGCCGGTACGTGGAAAGATCTCACCGGAAACGTCAATCTGCTGGCCGACAACCTCACCAACCAGGTGCGCGCGATCGCGGAGGTCGCAACCGCGGTCACCAAAGGCGACCTGACGCGCTCCATTCAGGTGGAAGCCAGCGGCGAAGTCGCTGAGTTGAAGGACAACATCAATACGATGATTGATAACCTTCGCCTCACGACCGATCGCAACACTGAGCAGGACTGGCTCAAGACGAACCTGGCCCGCTTTACCGGCATGTTGCAAGGCCAGCGCGACCTGTCGACTGTGGGACGCATGTTGCTCTCCGAACTCGCTCCGCTGGTCAACGCGCAGCAGGGCGTCATTTATCAGATGGAGGGTGAAGAAGGCGGAGGCATGGTTCTGCTATCTGCTTTTGCCGATGACGGCGATAATGGCCATCTACGCCGCCTGCGAATCGGAGAAGGTTTGATTGGACAAGTTGCCGCGGAAAAGCGCCGCATGCTGATTACGGACCTGCCGGAAAAAACCGTGCCCATCCGTTCCGGCCTGTTCCAATCGGTTCCGCGGAATGTGATCGTTCTGCCGGTATTGTTCGAAGACCGGGTGAAAGCGGTCATCGAGTTAGCCACTCTAAGCGGCTTTACTGCTTCGCACCTGGCGTTCCTTGAACAGCTCACCGCCAGCATCGGCATCGTGCTCAACAGTATTGAAGCGACCATGCAGACAGAAGGCCTGCTGAAACAGTCGCAACAGCTGGCGACCGAGCTGCAAACTCAGCAAAAAGAACTGCAGCAGACCAACGAACAGCTTGCGCAGAAAGCGCAACAGTTGGCCGAACAGAACGTCGAAGTCGAACGCAAGAACCAGGAAATCGAGCAGGCCCGGCGCGCTCTGGAAGAAAAGGCTAAGGAACTGGCGCTCACTTCCAAGTACAAGTCGGAATTCCTCGCGAACATGTCACATGAGTTGCGTACCCCGTTGAACTCGATTCTGGTTCTGGGACAGCAGCTCAGCGAAAATCCGGATCACAATCTGACGCCAAAGCAGGTTGAATTCGCGCGTACCATCCATGGCGCCGGAACTGACTTGCTTAACCTGATCAGCGACATTCTTGATTTGTCGAAGATCGAGTCGGGAACGGTTTCGGTCGAGGCTGAGGAAGTATTCTTCAGCAACCTGCTGGAGATGGTGGCCCGCCCCTTCCGGCACGAAGCGGAGAATCGCAAGCTGGCCTTCGAAGTGGTTGCCGATCCACAGCTTCCAAGAAGTTTGGTCACCGACTCGAAGCGCCTGCAGCAGGTGCTGAAGAATCTGTTGTCGAATGCATTCAAGTTCACAGAGCATGGTTCGGTCCGGTTATCGGTCACGTCTGCGAAGAAAGGGTGGAGTAAAGGTCACCCGATTCTCAGCGGTGCAGCCTCGGTGGTGGCATTGGAAGTCACGGATTCGGGAATCGGAATTGCACCCGACAAGCAACGCATCATCTTCGAGGCTTTCCAGCAGGCAGATGCCAGCACGAGCCGCAAATACGGCGGTACGGGACTGGGGCTCGCCATCAGCCGCGAACTTGCGAGCTTGCTGGGCGGCGAGATTCAGCTGCGCAGTACCCCAGGGCAGGGAAGCACTTTCACTCTCTATTTGCCTCTGACCTACGTGGGCCCGTCCGCGTCGCGGCTGACCTCGATGGATTTGAAAGCTCCAGCAACGCCGCTGACGCTGGCAAGCATGGTCGTCTCCGAGCGTCCCATTGAGCAAATCCCTGATGACCGAGAGAACCTGCACCCCGATGATGCGGTGCTGCTGATCGTAGAGGACGACCCGCACTACGCGCGGGTTCTGTGCGATTTGTCTCATGATCGGGGTTTCAAAGTCCTGGTTGCTCAGCGCGGTGCGGATGCTTTGTCGCTGGCACGCGAATTCCACCCAACAGCAATCTCGTTGGATGTCTTCCTGCCTGACATGTTGGGCTGGACGGTGTTGAATCACCTCAAGCAGGATCCCGCAACGCGGCACATTCCGGTGCAGATGCTCACACTGGACGAAGACCGGCACCACGGATTAGCGCGTGGCGCTTTCGCCTTCGTGACCAAGCCAACCCGGCCCGACGAACTGGAAGCAGCGCTGTCGCGGATCAAGGAATATTCTGCCCCGCGGCGGAAACGGCTGCTCATTGTAGAAGACAATCCTGCCGAGCAGTTGAGCGTTCGGGAACTATTGGGACACAGTGACATCGATGTCGATGTTGCGTCCACCGGAGCGGAGGCTCTCGAATCTCTTCAGAAACAGTCGTTCGATTGCGCGGTTCTCGATCTGCGGCTGCCGGACATGAGCGGATTCGATGTGCTGGAGCGCATCCGCGACATTCCTGAGGTGCGAGACTTGCCCATCGTAGTGTTTACCGGCAAGGAGCTGTCTCCGGAAGAGGATGCAAAACTGCACACGCTGGCACGCAGTGTTGTTGTGAAAGGCGTTGAATCACCGGAGCGGCTGCTCGATGAGACCGCGCTATTCCTGCATCGAGTCGTGGCCGATCTTCCCGCCGAGAAGCAGAAAATGCTGGATAAACTGCACCGGTCCGATGACGCTTTGGTTGGACGAAAAGTTCTGGTGGTCGACGATGACATGCGGAACATCTTCGCACTCAGCAGCGTATTGGAAAGGCGTGGGATGAACGTCCTGACGGCCGGAACGGGAAGAGAAGCGATTTCCATCCTGGAATCGACCCCGGACGTTGCCATCGTGTTGATGGATATCATGATGCCCGAAATGGATGGGTACGCCACGATGCAAGTGATTCGGCAAAATAGCGCCTTCCGCAGGTTGCCGATTATTGCCTTGACCGCGAAGGCGATGAAGGGAGATCGGGAGAAATGCCTCGAGGCCGGGGCGTCGGAGTATTTGGCGAAGCCCGTAAATACTGAACAGCTGTTATCTGCCTTGCGCATGTGGTTACATCGGTGAGCCTTGCTTCCAGCAGTGCCGGTGCAGTGGGTCCGGGACAGGCCGGGTTGCTTCGGTCGCATGGTGAAGCGCCACGTGAAGAATCAAAGATGAGCGTCCAAGACAAAGTAAATATTTTGATGGTTGACGATCAGCCGGGAAAACTTCTGAGCTATGAAGCGATTCTGGCCGAGCTGGGCGAGAACCTGATTCAGGCGACGTCTGCAAAAGAGGCTCTGGAAAAACTGCTCAAAACTGACGTGGCCGCAGTGTTGATGGACGTGAGCATGCCAGATATGGATGGTTTCGAGCTAGCGGAAATCATTCGCCAGCATCCACGCTTCCAGAAGATCGCCATCATTTTTGTCTCGGCGGTTCATCTCACCGATCTCGACCGCCTTAAGGGCTATCAGCACGGAGCAGTGGATTACCTCTCTGTTCCGGTGGTACCTGAGGTCTTAAGAGCGAAGGTCAGAGTGTTTGCGGAGCTGCATCGCAACAAGAAGCAGTTGGAGCGCCTGAACATCGAATTAGAACGACGGGTGATGGACCGTACCCGCGAGTTGGAGCAGAAGGCTCAAGCGCTGCTGAAAGCGAACAGCGATCTGGCGCAGAAGAATCAGGAACTCGATGCCATTGTGCACACCGCACCGGACATCATCTTCAGCCGGCAGCCTGATGGCGCGCGAGACTACCTCAGCAATCGCTTTTACGAATACACGGGAGCACCCCCCGATTCGGCAGTGGGGCTGGGATGGCTGGAATATTTACATCCTGACGATAAAGAACAAAGTCTCTCCCATTGGCTGCAATGCGTTCAGTCGGGCGAGATGTACGAGTCGGAGTACCGCTTGCGTGGAGCCGACTCGCAGTATCGGTGGTTCCAGGCCAGAGCAGTCCCACTTCGAGACGAGCAAGGCAAGATCTTGAAATGGTATGGGACTTGTTCTGACATTCACGATCGCAAGATGCTGGAACAATCGATTCGGGAAAATGCAGTCGAACTGGAGAGACTGGTAAATGCCAGGACGGCAGAGCTTCGCCGGCTCTCCAGCCGGTTGATGACCATGCAGGATGAGGAGCGGCGCCGCATTGCCCGCGAGATTCACGATGGGCTCGGCCAGGAATTGGCAGCCGCCAAGATGATTATGGACGGAATCCTTGCGAAGGACTCATCGCCCGCAATGCGCAAAGCTTCCGGTGACGCCAGTCAGCTGGTCGACCGTGCGATCCAACAGGTCCGGACGATTTCTCACCTGCTGCATCCCCCGCTTCTGGACGAAGTCGGCCTGGTTTCCGCGTTGCGGTGGTTCCTGGATGGACTCTCCGAACGAAGTGGCATTGAGATTCAGCTGCAAGTTGCTCCTTCCGATCTTGGCCGCCTGAAGTCGGAGGTCGAGACCGCCATTTTCCGCATCATTCAGGAAGCGGTCACGAACATCTTCCGCCATTCGGGAGCGAAAAAGAGCATCATCAGTCTGGTCGAGAGGGATGGCAGTATTGTCGTAACGGTACGCGACGATGGCAAAGGCGTCGAGGAGCAAGTCATCCAGTTGAGCCCAGATAGTCTCGGTATCGGCATCGGCGGAATGCGGCAACGCGTCTCTGAACTGGGAGGAAGTTTGCGCCTGGCGAATGCACATCCCGGTACCATCGTCGAGGTAGTGATACCTGCCCGTCGCGCCGAGGCGTTGGGTGTACAAGTGTCCGCTTGAGAGTCGCTACGCTGCTCTCCGTTCTTCCACGTCCTTTTCGTCAGCTTTAATCTCTACCTGTTCATGCTTGATATCGAGGCGCAAGCGGTTGTAAATGCTCATGTACTGGTTTGCAGTCCAAACCAGCGAAAAAAAGGCAATCAGATATCCACGCCAGCCCGGAAAAACCAGCTTGTACCGCGTGATGATGAGTATGCCTGCGGCGATGTAATGGCTGAAGCAATATTCGCACGTGAAGAGATAAAAGAATTTTCGCCGAAAAAAGCTTTGTGACTCACCGCATTGACGTTGACAGTACTGCCGCGGTTCTCGAAATACCTCCTCATGAGTGACAGTCCAAGAGATACAGGCCACAGGAATCGCCAGTAACAAAAGCGAGGCAAACTGGAGAGCCAAAGGCACCATTGTCGATTGGATGCAGGGATAGGCATCGGGTGATCGCGTACTTTGTTATGCCGCCCGTACTTGCCCATAGTTCAGCAAGCTGACGATCACGAGTCCACCGCAGAGGTTCCCCTGTACCGCATGAATTCCTTAATCGCGGAGAGGGCGAGCAGAGGCGCGTATTGATGCCGCGAACCCAGGTAGAGGCTGTCCTTAAACGCGAGGATGGCGAAGAACGCGGCCAATACACATTTCCGGATGTGAGGGTGAGGTGAGGTCCTGGGAGCCGTAGCCGAGCGTCTTAGGGTGACGAGAAGCGCGAATACCGGATTTTTGCCTATGGGTGCATGCGACTTCGCCTACTATCCTTGTCTCAACTGCGGGTAAACCTGTCCTTAGCGGAGTGACTGCACACGGTGGCCCTCGCCGGGCCTTTGCAGTTTGACCGGCTTGGAAGCCGCCCTGATTTGCCCGCATCTTCTTTCTTTCTGGCCAGTTAGGCTCTACACAGTTGTTGCAGAAGACGTCGTTTCAGGCTCGACCACAAGGAGAAAAAATGAAATCATTCAAAATAGTTTCAACGGGGCTGCTCTCGATCGTAATGGCAACAGCGTTGGCCTGCTCGGAAAAGAGTAAGGCACCTGATGTCAGTAATGACGTTAGGCATGCTTTAGATCAAGCAGGTTTGAACGATGTCAAGGTAAGTCAGGATCGCGACAAAGCGGTCGTAACCCTCACAGGCAACGTTCGCAGTGAGGACGACAAAACGCGAGCGGAGTCGATTGTCCGCTCTGTTGCAGGCGGCGAAGTAGTAGCTAATGAGATTGCGGTGCGTCCAAATGGCGACGAAAGCACGGCCAAGCGAGTCGATTCAGACCTCGATTCCGGAATCGACAAGAATCTGGAGGCAATGCTTGTGCAGCACCGGATGAAAAGAGATGTGAGATACGACGTAAACAACGGGGTTGTCACTCTCAAGGGCGACGTCCCCTCGCAAGCTCAGCGCTCATCCGTACAGCGGCTCGCCGAAGAAGTTCCAAATGTGAAGCAAGTGGTCAATGAACTGGAAGTTAAAAATCAAAAGGCCACCTCTTCCAAGTAGTGCTTCTGTCAGACCAGCAAAAGGCCTGCCCCAATCGAGGCAGGCCTTTTGTATTCACTCCACCGACTCTGACGTGGACCTTACACAGCACCACGCCGGCCCAAATGCGCAATCAGGGAGATGAGAAAGAGCACGAGAAAGATAACGAAGAGAACCTTCGCTATGCCCGCGGCGGCAACCGCCACTCCTGTAAAGCCCAGCACTCCCGCGATCAGCGCGATGACCAGGAAAACTATTGCCCAATAAAGCATATTTCCTCCTTGCGGACTGACTTCTCTGGGCCAATGATAAGAAACCAATCCACCCGGCTCGTATCCCAGTGACTCTGTATCTAGTCCGGCTCGCCGCTGTAGCTCGTCTTCTAAGGAAATAGCCCGGCTCGCCGCTGTAGCTCGTCTTCTAAGGAAATAGCCCGTAAGGAAGGAGCAGGTGCCGGTCCGTCCCAGAGGACCGGCACCCGCTTGGGGGGCGTTTGTGTCGAGTAGAGACTGCAGATTATTCTGCGCGGGTGGCTGCGGACAATACGGTAAAGCCTGTATCCGAGCCGCTCCAAGGCCCTAGCGCAGTACCTTTTCTTGCCTTCCATCCCCTTCAATGACCTTCTGTTATCGGGAAAGTTCTGCCCTTGCTTACTGCTTCTGCTGGATAGAAGCATTTGTGCCAAGGGGTTAGCTTAGTTTCGCGTCCCGGTGGAGTTTGCACGAGAGACATTCACGGAGCGACGCAGCAGAGGGAGAAATGAGACGAGCTTGCAACAGATCGCTAATAAGCCTCCTGATATTAGGGGTTTGCACGTTTCAAGTGGGTGTCAGCTTAGCCGCCGGCCAGGACGATGAGAAGGATCGATCCGACATTTCTAAGAGGATTGAATCTTCGGCCAAAGTTTTGAACGAGATCATGGCGACTCCCGACAAGGCGATTCCCGACAAAGTTATGAAAAACGCCAAGTGCCTCGCGGTGATCCCTTCGATGGTGAAGATCGCGATTGGATTCGGCGGAAATCACGGGAAAGGTGTCGCAACTTGCCGGAGCGATTCAGGATGGAGCGCGCCCGCCCCGGTGACAATTACGGGCGGAAGCTGGGGCCTGCAGCTAGGCGGTCAGGCGATCGACCTGGTGATGGTGGTGATGAACCAGTCTGGAATGGATCATTTGCTCTCCAGCAAGTTCAAGCTGGGCGCTGATGCATCTGCGGCAGCAGGACCGGTCGGACGTGACGCCGGCGCTGACACTGATATCAAGATGCGATCCGAGGTTCTCACATATTCACGCGCGCGAGGGCTCTTTGCCGGCGTTGACCTGACGGGAGCGGCTTTAACGCAGGATAAAGACGAGACCCGTCTTCTGTACGGGAAATTCGTTCCATTCACAGATATTTTGAGCGGCAAGGTAGAACCAACGGCCTCCAGTGAGGTCTTCTTGTCGGCGGTCAGAAAATATTCCATGCAGAGCCGCGAGAAAGAATCAAGTAAGAACAACGCAGATACAAACAGCGCGCCGATTGCAAAGTAGTGCAATTCGCGCGATGACTTTCACATGGGAGCGAGGCTATGTACACAATTCTTTTAGTATTGCTCATTCTGTTGCTGCTAGGCGCGTTGCCAACCTGGCCCTACAGCCGTTCGTGGGGCTATTACCCAAGCGGAGGATTAGGGTTGGTCATCGTAGTGGTGATCATCCTGCTTCTCGCCGGACGTGTGTGAAAGCTTGAGCACCGTCCTTTCAAAGGACGATCGTTGCAACGCTGTCACGCTTTACACGCATCTACCGCAGTTGAGGAACACTGGAGCACTTTTGTGAGGAGCAGTCATGTCGAGCCAGAATTCTGCCTACAACGAATCGTATTTTCATCTGCCGGCACGGGGATCAGTTCCGGCGCGCCAGGTCCGGCAGCAAGTGGGGCGTCCACCTGCCAGGCCTCGCCCCACACGTGCGCCTGATGAGATCTGGGGTCATTACAATAATTATCGCGCGAATGGTTTAACGATCTCCGCAATCGTCCACCTTGTCTTCATCGGACTGCTGCTGAGTGGTATTTTTGTCAGCCATCAGATCGTGGTACGGCAAACTCGCCAGACTGTGACGTTGATTGCGCCCTCTCCTGATTCGTATGTCATGCCTGTCGCGAAAAAAGTGATTAGCGGAGGTGGTGGCGGCGGAGACCAGGACAAAATTCCGGCGCCCAAAGGCCGCCCGCCAAAGGCTGCCTTGCAACAGATCACGCCTCCCGCG
>Ga0070730_10002339_pt1 | contig 17256 bp, 13 predicted proteins | sample Coa_R1_3_FD_66447 | JGI IMG/M metagenome (GOLD analysis project Ga0070730, IMG submission 66447) | Surface soil microbial communities from Centralia Pennsylvania, which are recovering from an underground coalmine fire - Coalmine... | ecosystem: Environmental > Terrestrial > Soil > Unclassified ... | reverse complement strand
CTGTGCATCCACGGTCCCTGGAAGGTCTGCCAGAAATGGCCTCCCCCACTGACAACGGACACGATAAATCGGTCCCTACAGCGGCACCCCTCTCAGCCGCGGATAAACGGCGACTACGTACTGAGACGGTGCGTAAGATGTTGCTGGCGATGGCGGAAGACCCACGGGTGGTTGTGCTGAAGCTGGCAGATCGTTTACATAATATGCGTACGTTGAGTGCTATGTCTCCTACGCAACAGCAGAATACCGCGCGCGAGACGAGCGAGATCTACGCACCTCTGGCCCGGCGCCTGGGTATGGCCCTGGTGCAGGCCGAGCTGGAGGATCTGGCTTTTAGTTACCTGGAGCCAGAGAAATTTCAGCGCCTTGCTCGTGAGGTGGAAGAAGAGGTCAGGAAGCGGCAGCCATACATCGCACAGGTCTGCCAGATTTTGCAGGATGAGATACGGCGCGCCGACATCCATGGCGAAGTCCATGCCTGGCAGAAACATCTCGCCAGTATTAATCGCAAGTTAGAAGAATCGAATGGTGGTGAGATCAGCCAGATTCACGACCTGGTCTCCTTTCGTATCCTGGTTGACACCGACTATGAGTGCTATCTGGCCCTGGGGCATATCCATGCCTTGTGGCGCCCTAAAGATGGGCGCATCAAAGACTTTATCGCTACCCCCAAATTGAATGGCTATCAGTCGCTGCATACCACCGTCTTTTGCCTGGATAATCGTCTGGCCGAGATTCAGATTCGCACCTATGATATGCAGCGCACCGCCGATTATGGCATTGCCAGCTACTGGTTTCTGCAGGAGCGTGTTGGCAAAGATGAGAAGGATCGTGGCGCTGGCAATGATTCGTCTCCCAGCAGCTGGCGCCTCTCCTATCGTGAGATGGTAGCCTGGATTGAGCAACTGCGCGAATGGCAGCGAGAACTGCCGCAGAGTGCCGACGAGTTTGTAGAGGCCGTCAAGGGCGACATCTTCCAGGAACAGATTTTTGTCTTTACACCCAAAGGTGAGGTCAAGGATCTGCCGCGTGGCTCTACACCGCTGGACATGGCCTATCGCATTCATACCGATATTGGAGACCATTGTGCTGGCGCGCGTATTATCACCAATATGGACGATAGTGGTCACCTGGTGACACGTCTTGTGCCGCTCGATTATGAATTGAAGGGCGGCGAAATTGTGGATATCGTAGTCAGCCGGACGGTTCATCCTACGCGTGATTGGCTCTCTTTTGCTCGTACAGCGGCAGCCCGCAACAAGATTCGCCGCTACCTGAAAACCTATGAACGTGAGATCAACCAGCAACTGGGCCGTGAGCGACTTGATCTGGCGTTGAAGACTATGGGCGGATCTGGTGTGGATCAGCAGGTTGAGGATGCGCTGATGCGCCTGCGCAGCGAAGATCAGACGATCGCGGCCCTGCTCAAAAAGTATGCGACTCTGGACGATGTCTATGTGGCGTTAGGTCGGGAAGATATTCAGGTTGATGGCGTACTGGAGCATCTCTTGCCACTTCTGCCGACGCGTAAAGAGCGAGGGTGTGAAGATGACGAAGAGAGTAAAAATGGGCACTATACGCATAAAAATGGGGAAAGTGCCAGCCTGGTCAAACTGGCACAGTGCTGCTGCCCTATTCCTGGTGATACCATTGTCGGTTTTTTTAGTCCCAGCAAGGGGATGGTGGTGCATCGTGCAGACTGTCAGACGCTCCACCGCTATCGCAATACCCCTAATGCTTTGGTGGAGTTAAACTGGTTACAGATAGAGCCTGAACATTACCTGGCCCCCATTAATATCGTTGCCCATGATCGCGCCGGTCTCTTGCGCGATGTCGCGGCCGTTGTCGCTGATGCCGGAATCAATATGATCTCGGTGACTTCGACGACCAATGCCTCACTGCAAAAGGCCATCATCACCGCAACGCTGGAAATATCGGCGGCTAAGGGTGTGATTGAGCAGATCGAGCGTGTCCTCCGACGCTTGCGCCAGGTGAAGAATGTCGTCAGTGTAGAGCGCAAAGTAGGGACCGAGTGAGTATAGTCCACTTGTGGATCGTGTCCGTGGCTCTCACCGACGATTTGCCCTGGATGGGCAGAGCATCTTCTGGAGCATGGGCAATCCTGCCCAGGGGCCCGTTCAGAGTATGCTAAGAGTACCAAAGATTTACCATAAAATGATTTGATACGTATACTGTTATGGGTGAGAGAATACGTATTGGACTACGCGGATAACTCATAAATGATGATGACAGATAGATTTGCGAAACAACACTACTTATCACAGGACTCTTCACACTCCATAAAGCAACTGATGGACCTGGTACGGCTGTATATGACGCCGGACGAAGTGGAGCATGTGCTCAAGGCCTTCCAACTCGCTGTGGAGACGTGTCAGGGTGTGGGTGGTGATCGGCCCATTCCTCCTCTGGAGCATGCGCTGGCAGTGACGACTATTCTGGCTCAGATGATGCATATTGATGTTGTGGGTATCTCGGCTGGTCTGGTGTTTGAGGCTGTTGACGCGGATCTATTGCCACTTGAGCGGGTAGAGGCGGTCCTTGGTGTTCCCACTGCTCGCGTGGTGGGAAGCATGCTGCGCCTCAATATTCTTGAGCGGAAAAAGCAAAGTGCCTCGTTTGCTGGTCTCCAAAATACCCAGATGGTGGCGTCCAAAAAGAACCATGACGAGCGGGAAGAAGCGAACGGCACGACCCAGGCGGAGAATAAAAAACCTCGTATTCGTGAAGCGTTGCGTCGCCAGCAGGCTGAAACCGTTCGTAAAATGTTTGTGGCGATGGCCGAGGACTTCCGGGTCGTGCTGCTCAAACTGGCCTACCGCCTCCATGCTATGCGCAATATGAGCCAGCCCAGCTATCGAGGTGATCCTCATGAAATGCTCACTATGGCGCAGGAGACGAGCGAGATCTATGCTCCCCTGGCTGGACGTCTGGGGATGTCTCGTGTGGAGAGTGAATTGGAAGATTTAGCCTTCCAAATCCTTGAGCCTGAGAAGTGTGCCTGGGTGCGTGCTATCATCGAGTTAGAGAGTAAGCAGTGGCGCTCCTATGTTGAGCGCGTCTGCGCGATTTTACGAGCGGAGATGGCCGCTATCGGCGTGAAGGCGGACGTTTCAGGGCGTGTGAAGCATCTCTATAGCTTCTATCGCAAGATCGAGCGCAACGTGGGCGACATTGATGATTTTGAGAGGCTGAAGGCCGCTGTTGACGTCAGCCAGATCCACGACTTGATTGCTTTCCGCATTCTAGTCGAATCCACGACCGATTGTTATGTTGCTTTGGGGCATGTGCATAGTTTGTGGAAGCCAAAAGAGGGACGTATCAAGGATTTTATTGCTAATCCCAAGCCCAATGGCTATAGTGCGCTACATACAACGGTCTTCTGCCTGGATGATCAGCTGGTTGAGATCCAGATTCGTACACATGCGATGCATGAAATGGCGGAATATGGCGTGGCGATGCACTGGCACTATAAGGACGTCGGTGATACAGCCTCATCCTCCGCGAAAGAATTGTTGACCTGGTTGCGCCAACTCTCTGAATGGCAGCGCGAAATTCGCTCATCCAATACTAGCGATGCAGATTTTGTGGAAGCCGTCAAAGACGATATTTTCCAGGAGCAGATTTTTGTCTTTACGCCCAAGGGCGAGGTCAAAGATTTGCCAGTTGGTTCAACCCCACTCGATTTTGCCTATCGGATTCACACCAAAGTTGGCGATAAGTGTGCCGGGGCTCGTATTATCTCGGAGGTGGGGAGCGGTGAGGGCGCTCGCCTGGTGACACGCATGGTCCCGCTTGACTACGAACTACGCAATGGCGAGATTGTGGATATTGTGACCAACCGTACCGCTCATCCTACCCGCGATTGGTTGAACTTTGCTCGTACAGCGGCCGCCAAAAGCAAGATTCGCCGCTATCTCAAGATGCATGAGCGCGATATCAATATTCAGATTGGACGCGAACGCCTGGAGCGCGAACTGAAACTTGCTAATCTGCGCGGCCCTGAGTCCATCAACGAAGAGAGCGCACACTGGCTGTGCAGCGAGCTGCATATGGATACGCTGGACGATATCCTCTCCGCGCTCGGCGCCGATGATCTACGGCCTCGTGCCGTGGTCCTCAAATTGGCGGAGTACTGGCAACTGCGCGATGGTCCGAGAGATGGCAGAGAGAAGGAGGGCAGGGATGAAGACGAAACCCTGAAACTCCCTGCTGTCGCTCCCAAAACGTCAACTGAGGCGCGTCTGAAGGTGGCGGGCGTCGATGGTCTGCTGACGAAGTTGGCGAATTGTTGTTGTCCTCTGCCCTCTGATGAGATTGTGGGCTTTGTCAGTCGGGGCAAAGGCGTCATTGTGCATCGCACGGATTGTCAAAATATCGCGCGCCACCGTGAGTCCGATGGCGAGCGGCTGATTGCTGTGAGCTGGCTGAGCATGAGCCAGCCGCGTTTACTGGCTCCAATTATTATCAGCGCCCGTGATCGTCCTGGTCTGATCCGTGATATCGCGGCTGTTGTGAGCGATGTAGGAGCCAATCTGATGACGATCAACTCGCATATTAGCGGGAATCGTCAAATGGCGCTGATCAATGCGACGCTGGAAGTTGATAACCTGGAACAGGTGCAGCGTATCTTTGCCCGCATGGAAAAGGTCAAGGGTGTGTTGCATGTTGCTCGCGATCTGGGCAAACCTGAGAAAAAATAACAAAAAAGCAAAAGGAACCGCACAGGTGTAGCATACCATAGCATGCCACACCTGTGCGGTTCCTTTTGTCTCTATTGCTAGCCGCGGAGCCGATCCAGCACCGGGGGCTGGCGCAGCTTGGCCAGTGCTCCGGCTTCTATCTGCCTGACGCGTTCGCGGGTAATGCCCAGTTCACGTCCCACCTGTTCAAGTGGATGTGCCTGGCCATTTCCAAGGCCGAAGCGCAACTGCAGAACCAGCTGCTCGCGGGGCGTCAATACCGACTCCAGTACGCGTTGTACTTCATCTTTGAGCGTCTGTGTGGTTGCGAGATCCTCTGGTGAGGCCGACTCTGTATCGGCCAGCACATCGCCCAATTCCTGTTCTTCATCTTCGCCGACTGGCAGTTCCAGGGATACCGGTGCTCCAGGGGCAGCCTGCAGCTCAATCATACGGATCGGGTCCAGACCAGTTGCCTCCGCCAATTCGAGTTCCGTTGGTTCGCGACCCAACTCCTGCGTCAGGCGTTGTCGCTCCCGGCGGATACGATTGAGAGCAGTATTGACATAGACTGGTAAACGGATCGTACGACCCTTGTCTGCTACCGCCCGGCTGATGGCCTGGCGGATCCACCAGGTTGCATGCGTGGAAAAACGGTGCCCACGGCGCCAATCGTAGCGTTGGACTGCGCGGATCAGTCCAATATTCCCTTCCTGTATGAGATCCAGGAGGGTCAAACCGCGTCCAACATAGCGTTTCGCGATACTGACCACCAGGCGCAGGTTTGCCAGAATAAACTGTTTCTGCGCGGTGCGGTCGCCCGACTCAATACGTTTGGCCAGTTCAATCTCTCGCTCATGCGTAATCATCGGGACGCGACCTATCTCGCGTAGATAGGTCATCACTGCATCTGACTCACCAGCGTCAGCTGCACTGACGGTATTCTCATCCTGCTCTTCTGAGCGACGACGACGCACAGCAGCGCGTCGGGCCGGGTGCTCATCGGTTGCCATCGTAGGAAGGGTGAGAACAGATTCTGCCTCAAGTTCGGGGGTGCCATGTAGTGATGTGAGATCCTCATGCATGTCCGGCATTTCTTCCAACTCGAGTGGGCCCGTTTCCAGACCACCGAGATCATCTTCCATCTCGTGTTCATCTTTACCTGGCCCATCTTCCACCTCATCCTCCGGGGTATAGTCAAGATCCTTGGTGAGCAACTGTTCAACTATGTCGAACGGTTTCTCCAGATCCGCTTCGGTTTGAGAATTATTTAAGGTAAGCGTTGTTCCCGTCATGGCACGCTTTATCTCTATCATTGTGCGCCCTCCATGAAAAGTAGTATATCCTAAGCAGCAAGATATATGTTTGGTCGGTCTGGTCCTACACTCAGGGAAAGCGAGCCTTCATCGGACCCTCGTCCGAGTGCCGAGTGGGAGGAAAGCAATGACATGCATCCTGTCTCTATAGGACGCGACGAATCGGTCCCTACAAGTAGAAACAATGGTAAGTCGGAAATTATTCCTACTCTAATTATAACCGAAGTCCCCCTTTCATTCCAGTCCTTTTCAAGACCAGTTTTTGTCAGAACCCAGGGAAATGATGATTCGTCACCTTTGAGCCTGGATACAAGCCCCCAGCGAAAGCCGTAGGGTATCTGATTCTTTCTACGTTGGATCACCCTCTGGTACTTATACGTCTGATCACCCCCTAAAGTGGCAAGGTATCTGGCCTTTCTTTGACCATGTCTAGAGATGCATCTCCATAACGTACTACATGTATGCTTTTAAGCTCTTTTGCGGCCTGCATGCGCCTGGCCATCTTGATGAGCACTACAATGAGGTAGATGCTAATTGTGGTGGTCACAACGAATACGGATGAGGCGCCCAGGATATCGCCAATGGCTTCCCAGCTTGTGCCAAAAATGAAGCCTAGCGTGAGAGGGATGCAGGCGCCCAGCAGCTCGCCGCTGGCATCGTATATGAGAAAGTTCCGATATGGATACAGTTCCGCACCTGCCAGCAGGTTGATAGGACCTCCCAGCGCGGAAAAGAGAAATCGGCTAAAGAAGACAGCCCAACCGCCGCGCTTCTGAAAATAGATACGCGATCGCCCGATTGATCGTGTGGAAAGAAGGGGGAAGCGTTGTTTCTTTTCAAGCCAGCACAAGACTTTGCTCCCCAGTCGCCTCCCCAGAAAATATCCCACGCTATCACCTGCTGTGGAGGCGCTGACTGCGATGAGGACGAGCAAGATGATGTTAAAGTCACCAAGTGTGGCGATGGCTCCCGCTCCCAACAGCACAAGGCTGATTGGCAGCGGTACGCCAATAGCGGCGACGAAAATGCTTAACCAGAGGGCTGGATAGCCATATTCCTGCAACCAGCTCAGCAGAAGAGGGAGGAAGCTACTCATAGCGCTTCCCTCCCTACTGCGGACTCGCTGAAGACGGTCCCTACCGGTGGTGGGCCACCACTGCCATTCACGCTGCCAGGGTGCTGTTTGTGATAGCTGATAATTGCGTTCTGCGTCTGGCGAATCAATTCGTCAACCGGGCGTTTGGTGTATGAGGCCAGTGTAACCAGCGTCTCGTGTGAGAGGCGGGGATTTTTGGGGTCCGGCAATCTGAGTGATTGGATGAGATAGCTTTCGGGCACATGGTAGGTGCGGGCGATATAGGTAATAGACATCCAGGAGCGAATGGTATGCACATCTTTGGCTTTTACCAATGCTGTTTGTCGCTGAAAGTTTTGCCAGTCCGCTGTTGTTACTCTGGCAGTGTATATGGTGCAGAATAATACCAGTACAAGTGCGGCACAGGTGAGGAAAAATTTTACACGCAACGCCAAATTGCCTGTCTCTCCTTGAATATTTTGGAATATCTTGACGTGGCCCCATCTATTCTCTAGAATAGCAGATATGGAGACTACTGTACAGCCTTTGAACGTTTGCTTGAAGCGAGTCGATACAAATCTGCCCTTGCCTGCTTATGCAACGGCGGGGTCAGTTGGCTTTGATTTGCTCTGCCGGGAAGAGACCATGATTGCGCCACGTGCGCTGGGGCGTATTCCCGCCAATTTAATTGTGCAGACCCCACCCGGCTATATGTTGCTGCTCACTATGCGTAGCAGCACCGCCAGCCGTAAGGGGTTGTTAATACCAAATGGTGTGGGAGTCATCGATCAAGACTATTGTGGCGATGGCGATGAATTAATGATTTCGGTCTATAATTTTCAAGATGAAGCCACCACGGTTCTGCGTGGGGAGCGTATTGCGCAAGGGATATTTGTCCCGATTGCGCGTGTATTATGGCAAGAAGTGGAGCGTGTGGGTGAGGGCCGTGGAGGATTCGGAAGCACAGGTGTATGATGCGACTGACCGATTATTATGCCATGCTAGAAGTAGCACCCGATGCGACGCTTGCACAGATTAAGCGCTCGTATCGTCGTCTTGCTCGCCTTTACCATCCCGATCTCAATAATGACATTCAGGATGTGCGTATCAAGCAGCTCAATGAGGCCTACGATATCCTCAGCAATGCCGCCAAGCGCAATGCTTATGATATCCAGCGCCTGGAGGCGTTACGACGTGCCGTGATCCTGGATCTGCTACGCCGTCAGCAAGAAAAAATCCACCAGGAGCCGAAAATGACCTGGAAGGAAGGCTTTGTCGGCTTCGTCCAGGAATTCAAAAAGGGTCTACAGGAGCATTAAGCGAGCAGAAATTACCTGGTTTCTGCCCGCTTAATTCTCCTGCAAGGGATTCCCTACGTGGTGTTGATTACTTTTCGCGCTGGCGTGACTGGATAAATGAAAGGATCAGCGAGCCAACCAGGAAGCTAACCAGCACAATCTCCATGGTACTGAATGTCTTCTTTTTCTTTTCCATGCTTTTGTCTCCTTCAAAATGTCTTACCTCTATAACAACTGATATTATAGCACTTTGATCCACAATTCTTTGCCACCCCCGTAATTATGGGCGAGACGGAAATGTTGTGTGACCCAGGTGTGGAAGGCTACAGTATCAGGCAACATCAGGCGACCCGTATAAAAGAGGACAGCATGCACCTGGGGCTGTTCGCCCTGCTGGATTAATTGCTGGGCGTCGAGATAGCCGCTCTGGATGTGTACCATAGACGTATCGACCAGGGAGGCGGGCGTATTGCGATTGGCCAGGCCCGCGATGAACTGTGCATCGGTAATCACCAGCTGATCAGGTCGTGTGGCGGCCTCTAGATCCTGCGCGACCTGCAATCCCTGGGTTGTCGCAGTCGCTGTACCCTGCCCATGCTCCAGACGCAGATAATGATAGGCTGCGTATCCACTCACCAACCCGGCCCCCAGCACCACAAGCAACGTAATCGCCGTTGTTGTATTCGTGATGATCGCGTACTCAGACTTCTCCAGCTTGATCGGGCCAATACCAACAACAGCCAGAGCCACCAGCGGAGGGACCAGCGCCACCAGGTGATGCGGGAAGAGTGGCACTTGCTGCCAGAGCAGATAGATCGTTGCCAGAAACCAGGCGATCAGCGGGAACACGCGCCAGTCGCGCCTGAGCAGGGCGGCTATACTCCCCACCAGGGCCGCACCAGCCGTGAGCGAGGAAAGCGCCGTCAGAAGCATCGTGCTATTGCCTGCCTGTGTGCTTTTAAACGTGACTCCAGCGGCCAGATGGAAGCTCACCACCTGCTGCATCATCTGTGGAAATACGCCCGCGAAAGGCAGGATCACCACCACCAGCGTCAGGATGAAGGCCACAACCCCCACTATCACTGACCCCACTCCGCTGAATCGTCTGGAATCACCCCTCCAGCGGCTCCTGGACCAATCGCGCCCTACCCCAGAGGTCCCCGCTTCAAGCGTGGGACCCCGCCGATTTATCGGCACGCCTGGGGTGCCTGTTGGCTCACTCTTTCCGTCCCCTTCTATCTGCCCATCGTTCCCCCTCCGCTGCCAGACCTTCCACAACTGTGCCAGCATCAACAAACCAACAGGTACTACTGCTGCGACTCCCAGCAGCTTACAGAGGATACCCAGTGCCAGCGTGATAGCGCAGAGAGCCGCGTACCATAGCCCGGCCACCCCTTCCGGCTGTGAGAACCATAGATAAGCCAGCCCAACGGCCAGCAACGAGAAGGCGGCAGATGGAGCCTCGGCCTGTATGCTCTGTGACTGCGCCAGGTAGAGTGGATCGGCCACCAGCAAAAAGAGAGCAGCCAGCAGCCCGACCCGGCCTGCCAGCGCCTTCCCAAGCAGCATGGCTCCTACAAAACCGAGTAGCGAGACCAGCACAATCCCCAACCGTGCCGCCCACAGTGTCTGTCCAAAGAGCATAAAAGTAGGAAAAATAGAGAGGAGAAAGAAGGGTGGCTGAGAGTAAAAGGTAGGCTGATAGAGCGTCTGGCCGGCGCTCATCGCACGCAAAGACTGCCAGTAGACTCCTTCATCATAGCCATCGCGATCAAATAGCAGGCCCAGATCGTGCCATCGCATCCAGATGCCAGCGGCCACCAGCGCCAGAGCCGCCGCCCAGACAAGCAGCGTTTGCCAGCCCGGTGCACGCCCGGCTGCTGTTTTGGCTGTCTTCACATTCTTCTGTACTACAGTGCTCGCCGTCATAGCCCACTCTCATTTCTCTTCATTTTATGGCATTAGCATAGCAGGTGTGGTCGAAATGTTCAATGGCCTGGTGGGAAAGCCTCTCATGAATGACTAATACTGCTCCTAAAAGAAGAAAGAAGAGAGGCCAACAAGTGTGCTGGCCTCTCTTCCCTCTAAACTCTTGTCTTACAACTCTGGCGTATCTTCTTCCTGCGAGAAGAACATCCCTTTCTGCTCTGAGAGAGGCGGATTGCTGCTCAGATTCAGCGTCGAGTCAACCACACGTGGCTCACTGACCTGGCCATTGCTATGCGTATGACCATTGCCATTGTGCCCGTTGCCATTATGACCATTGCCATTACTGCCAGCCCCTAGCAGCGGCTGAAACTCGCTCATCACCTTCTTCGCAACTTGCCGTGCGTCGGCTGCATCGATAATCTCTTTGATCTCTTCTGCAACCAGCTCGTCACGATCGATCAAGGCTTCCGCAAGAGCCATAACGGCCTCACTATGGTCCTGGAAGAGCTTTTTGACGGCTTTCATCTGGGATTGTAGTAAGTCCTCTATGCGCTCAGCGAGCTTGGGAAGGACAAAGGGATTGGCTCCTTGAGGGGAGCGGAAAGCCAGATAGGAGGAGAGGGTGCCATCCATGCCAATCGCACCGATGTAGAGAGTTGCCATGTAGGTTGCGCCAGCAAAGTCACCTGCCACACCATTTAATTGCGTATTGAGGAACATTTCCTCCGCTGCTCGCGATGCCACCGATACCTGAATACGTGCCAGCATATCCTGTTTGTTCATCGTAATGACTTCTTCTGTCTGGCGCCATGCCGCAAAGGCTGCCGCTCCATCGAGATCTTCACTACGATGCATGTGGATAGTGACAAAGGCTGGGAAAAAGCGCTCCATCAAGTAGTAACAGGCTACAGCATGTCCCGCTTCATGATACGCCAGGCGGCGACGCTCAATTGGCGTTAACTCGCTCAACTGGCGTAGACCATATTCATGGATGTCCTGGGCCTCGACGAGGTCTTTGTAAGTCACCTTGTTGCGTCCATCAAAGTGTGCGATGATCGCTGCTTCATTGACCACATGCTTGATAGCTACCGGTGTATAGTCTACCAGGCGCGCCGAAAGTGCCTTGATAGAGATATTCGGTTCATGCTTGACTTTATTGAGATAATACTCAATAACCTCTGGTCGATATCTATCTGTAGGAGGCGCGACAATCACTTTGCGATCGAAGCGGCCCGGGCGCAGGAGTGCCTTATCAAGTGATTGAGCCAGGTTAGTTGCGCCAATAGTCAGTACAGGCTCTCGCTGAAAGCGACCATGAGTCAGGCCTAAACCACGTAAAATCTTTTTGAACCAGCCTGTTTCGATCGGGGGTGGGTCCATCTCCATAAGAAGCTGGTTGAGTACCCCCAGCCCTGCTCCCATTCCCATCAGTCCCCCACCCATGCCCATACCGCCTCCCATCTGAGAGCTTCGAGCAGTGCCGATAGCATCTATTTCGTCCAGGAACAGGATACATCCTCCATACTCACGAGCCAGCTTGCGAGCCTTCCGATACAGACGGCCTATGATGAGTACGCCAATGCCCATGAACATACTTTGTAGACCAGATGAGCTGCAGTAGCCAAAAGGTACTCCGGCTTCTGCGCTCATACACTGGGCCAGATAGCTTTTACCTGTACCAGGATCACCGGTGAGCAGCAGGCCACGTACAGGCTGACCACCAATTTCCTGAAATTCTTTCACGCCCTGGATAAGTGTAACAATGCGCCGGGCTGCTTCCAACACTTCTGGGTTGCCCTTATAATCTTCAAAATTTACGCCCGTCTCACCAGGCATGACCCAGTAGATGCGAGCGCGTCCCAGGAACCAGAAGATAGCTACAAACTGGATCACAGCGAAGAAGATGGCAAAGGCAATCTGGAAGGCATAGATAAGCACAGCGCCGGGCGATGGGGGGGTGAGCTGAGGTATTATATAGGCGACAATGTACCACATAACGATGGCTAGTAGGACCAGCCAGAACCAGCGTAATCTGGCGAACCGCCCAAACTGGTCTATTCCTATGTCTATTGATCTATCCAGATCACTGCGTTTTTTGGTTTTTTCTGCCATAGCATGAAAGTCCTTCTGCTGATGAGGCAATTCTGCGCACTATGATTACATGGCTGATGCACGGAAGCTTACAAGCTCAAGAGAGAGCAAACGTCCCTGCTGCTGCGGAAGTGTGACAAAGTGCCACACCATTATCCCTTTCGTTGCACCTCCTGGACCATTGCCTTCGACATCCACTGATACAAAACTATCTACTGTCGTATCTGATTGAGGATATACCCCGGCCACATTGATAGACTTCCAGGTGAGATGGCCTTGTGGTTCGCTGAATTGTGCGACTAACTGATTAGGATCTGGCGGCGTAGACATGGCCAGTTCTGCTTGCACAAGGGCCAATTTGGCGGCATTACCATCACGTAGCGCATAGAGCCAGTTCTTGACATGGTCACCGAGGACAGCGCTATTACTGCTACTGCTGCTATGTACAGGGAGTTGGAACTGGTCGCTCCCAATACCCATGGGCCATTGTCCTGTTGTGAAAAATGTGGTTGCGGAAATAGTTGCTAAGAGTAGTACTATCATACCAAGTGCCAGGAGTTTATGCCCTCTTATACCTTGAATACCATAGTAAAAACCCTTGAAAATTGGACGAAGCAGGCGTTTTGCGAATAAAGCACCTGGCGATTCTCCCATCCTTTTTCTTGAAGGTGTGGATCGTATTTGCTTTGGTTCAGTGCTTTTCTCTGCTTCTGGTGTTGGTTGAGTTGGTGAAGGGCTTATCATAGGTCTCTCTTCTCAACTTTCTTGGGCCTATAGCGTGTCTGGTTGTTTTACACTAGCAAGTGTAACATGAAAGAGTTGGATATTTCTATACTATCCCAATCACAAATAAGGTGCTCTGAATTCCTATTATTCTACCATAAACTACAGCTACTCATTTGGCAAGATGCCTGCCAATCTCGTGGGCCTTTTGGTTGCCTGTTGTGACAATGGATAGACTATTCTAGTTGGCCTGTAAGTGGGAAGCCCTGCATTCCCTACAGGTACAACGGGACTTTTCGATGATCCGTTTCAGCAGACAAAAAGGGATGTTCCCGCACTGTGTTTTTGATATAATGTACGTACGCAGGTTACCGGTCGATTGGAATGCTGCCTTTCTCCGCGTGCGGTTACCCCTGAATACGAGTAAGCAGAGAATAAAGGATACGTCTTATGGATGGAAAAATTAAGAAGTTGGACGGAACAGACCCTTATATCTGGTTGAGGTATACGACAGAATTTACTACGAATGGACTCAGGCAAACTGTTGAGATGGGCATCCCTATGCCCGTGGGGGCGAGCGAGGAGGAACGTGAACAGTTGCTACGAGAGGCGGAGGCCGGAATGGGCCAGCTTATCAGTCATACGGAGCGGCGTATTCCTCAGATGCTTCAGCAGGCTCGGAGCAGACCACAGGGAGCGAGCGTCCCTCCTGCAGCAGCGGCGCCAAAACCAACAGGCGCCTCCTTCACGCCGACAACTCCTGTTTCTCCCACGCCAGGACTAACCAGGACTCCACCTACGCCGGCTGCCAATACGCCTCCTATGCCCAGGCCTGCCAGTGCCCCGCCTGTGGCCGAGACCCCTCCTCCGCCTGCGCCTAAACCGGTTGTCAGACCGGCTGCCATTGCTGCACCTCAGACCACTACTCAATCCCCTCAGGCGGCTGTTCCCTCAGCGCCTGAAATCGTGCGCGAGACGCCACATATGGGAGAGCCAATCTCTCCCACCGCACCAAAGACAGGCGGGATAGGGATGAGCATGCCGCGCTCATCCCTTCCTGTGAGTGATGGCAGCGGCAATCTCAAATTGCCGGATTTTATTAGTTATATTAGGGAGCATTTTGAGCTGACCCCCAAACAGGCTATGAATATGCTGAATGTGAAGACGCTCTCTGATATTAATCTACGTGAGGCGATCGAACAGCTCAGAAAATTGGTCGGGCCGAAAAACACTGGAGCACCTGTGCAGAATGACGGGAAGCGTGAGCAGGATGAGGAAAATATTCCCACGCCTCGCCCTGCCTTTAATCCCGCTTCTATCCCATCATTGCCTCCTTCTGTCCAGCTCAATCCGTCTGGCGCACGCTCAAATGCTGCGCCGAACAATGCGCCGAAGCTACGTGAAGAGCGCCCACGTATTTTCGATGAGGAAGTGGGGCCGGAAGAGGGTGATCTCGATGATCTTGCTGACCTCGATGAGCCCTATGAGATGATGGCGCGGGAGCGTGATGTAGCTCGGACGGTGCTGACGCGCTTACGTGCACGAGGAGGATCAACCCAGGCCAGTCCAGCTCGCTTGCAGGTGTTGAAGAATGTCACGGATGGTCAGGTAAGTGAGGCGCAATTGCTGGAGCTGGTGGAGGGCGCATGGAGCGTGACTGTGCTGAAGAAATTGAAGGTGGAGCAGGTGGAAGAATTAATTTCCTGGGCCAAAGAAGATAATTTTGTCAACGAAGCTGAAGCTGTCCTGGCGCTGCTTGAGGAGGAATAATTCTATGCGCGTGGTAACTGGTGAAGCGAAGGGGCGCAAGCTCAAAGCTCCCAAAACGATGGGGACGCGTCCCATCATTGATCGTGTCAAGACTGCTCTCTTTGATATTCTGGCTGATGAGGTCGATGATGCCCGTTTTCTGGACCTCTTCGCGGGTACCGGCAGTGTTGGCATCGAAGCCCTGAGCCGGGGTGCGGCGAGTGCGACCTTTATAGAGATGAATTACCAGGTGCTGAAGCTGGTACGAGAGAACCTGGCCATTACCGGCCTGGCCGATCGCGCGGAGACCCTGCACGCCGATGCCTTCAAGTTCCTGCAAACTCATGCCGTTGCTCAACCGGCGGCAAACACAACAGGAATCGACCAGCCATCTCCAAAGAAGGCGCAGAGGGTATACGATATCATCTACGTTGCGCCACCCCAATATATGGAGATGGCGGCTCGTGCACTGCTCCTGCTTGATAGTTCACCCTTAGTGGCTGAGCCGGGGTTGGTAATTATACAGATACATCCAAAGGAGCGCACTGGCGTGGCGGCCGTCGCCTGCCAACGCCTCGTTCTCTCCGATGAGCGGCGTTATGGCAGCACCCTCCTGATGTTCTATCGTACAGGTGGGGACTCCTGAATGTAGAGCGACGACGGGCAACGACCCTGGTGGCCATCGTCTCCGAAGCTCCCTTATGCTCCCTCCGCTTCTTTTATCGTCTGTGTGGCCGCCTTCAATGTGCCCGTAGTGATGTTTGACGGTGGTTCTTCCAAGCTGGCAGGGAGCACAAAATAAAAGCAACTGCCCAATCCTTCTATTCCCATGCTTTCAACCCAAATCTGGCCTCCCATAGCCTGTATCAAGCGTTTGCTCGTATATAACCCCAGCCCGGTCCCTCGTATCGGGCTGCCGAGATCGCGTTTGAGGCGCATAAACTGCTCAAAGAGGAGCGGTATTTCAGCAGGCGGAATACCTGGACCAGCATCCTGCACGCTGATACACACCTGTGCTCTGCCTCCCTCCAAAGGAGAGGCAGCCGCTTCATAACGCGCCCTGATGATAACGGGAGTATTGTCGGGCGAATATTTAAAGGCATTGGAGAGCAGATTATGAAACACATGGCGCAGACAGGGGATGTTGGCCTGTACCCTGATATGCCTGGGGATATCCAGATGTGTGCGGTGGGCCTGCTCGCGAAAGGCCGTAACCTGCTCAATGACGCTCTGCACAACGTTCGCAACTACGATCTGTTCGACTTTGAGCGACTTCCCCTCATCGTCAATCTCCAATGCATCCAGCACATTGTTGACCAGAGCGCGTAAATCTTCACAATGCTTGAGGGCAATTGTCAGATAACTTGCGTGTGTTGTCCGCTCAAGAGAGCCATTTTCATCTAAGAGGAGTTGGAGCATCTCCAGATAGCCATAAGTGGCGGTCAGAGGCGTCCGTAATTCGTGGTTTACATTGATGATGAACTGATTTTTGAGCTGATTTAATTGTCGCTGCTGCTCATATGCCAGCAGTGTCTGTTTCTCACCTTGCTCAGCTTTCAGGCGGGCAGCCTCCTCCGTGTCCAGCAACTCGCGCAATGAAACCAGGATCGCACCTTCAAGGAATAAGACTGGCACAACGCCCGCAAAAGCGATAATACTGCCAATCGGCCATACCTCACTGCCAAATACGGCTACATTATAGGTGAGTTGGACGGCGATATACCCGAAAAAGCAGATGCAAGCGCCGCGTTTATGAAAGATCCAGGAGGCCAATCCCATCGGAAGGGTCAGGAGCGCACCTGTATGGAATGCGGGAAACGTGAGCAGGTAAATGCTGGCACAGAGTGGAAAACACAGTATACAGAGGCCCAGACGTACTCCCAAAGGTAATCTGAGCAGCAAACGGGGCCAGGGCCAGGTAATCAGATTGCACATATTTTTGAACCACATACCGCATATACCCCTTTCTCATCCATGACTACTGACCATAGGCCAATAGTATACCATTATCTGTATATCTGCTATTAATTACCCATAAAAATTCCTTATCTGTATGGGCGGATCCCTGAGAACCCTCTGCTCTCTCTTTGCGTAGGAGGCTCCTTTGTGGACCTCTGGTGGGCAAAGAGAGGTCCACAAGGGAGCCTCCTACGCGGGGTATGCCGCAATCCAGGCGGAGGTTGCAGATGGGTATTCACCTTTGGAATAAGAGAGCACCCATCTGCGATATAATACTAAAGGGCATATCGTCTTGAAGAAAGTGAAATCTTACATGTTTATACAACTACAAAGTTCGCATTGGGCATTCCATTCCCTCAGGAGGTACCTGTGATGATAAACCGACCAGGTAGTGGGCGTTTCGCCTTTGTAGATGC
>Ga0070730_10002338_pt1 | contig 17257 bp, 11 predicted proteins | sample Coa_R1_3_FD_66447 | JGI IMG/M metagenome (GOLD analysis project Ga0070730, IMG submission 66447) | Surface soil microbial communities from Centralia Pennsylvania, which are recovering from an underground coalmine fire - Coalmine... | ecosystem: Environmental > Terrestrial > Soil > Unclassified ... | reverse complement strand
CCCCCGGCAAATATTTTGTCTGGCGGATGTCAATTTCCTGGCTTCTCGTTCGTCTCTATAGTGTCTATGAGAGTTCAGCAGGATAAATCATGATCTCCGCCAGCGAATCCACCCCGCGCGCAACCTCGTGGCTGGTATTCAGTCCGAACCGGGATGCGGTGCATGGGATGGCGTCGCGGATGTGGAGCCTTTATGCGGCCGTGCGCGGAAAGCTCACGGAGCTCGCGCCGTATGCGGCAATGCTGGTCTTGCCCGGAGGCTCGGTGATCGCGTTTCTGTGGTGGCTTTATCGCCGGCAGAGGAGGGCTGCGTTTTCCGTCGAGCCAATAGGGGCCGGCAAGGGCGCCGCCGCGCGACTCAGTGCGAACCGCGGTCCGGTTGATCGAGCGGTCCATTTTACGAATTCTCGTGGGTGCGCGGTCGACGGATGCCACTGTGGCCGGTATTCTGAATTCGGTGCCATTGATTCTTTGAGTTTCAGATCCTGGCGAGTTTTTGAGGAGATGTGCCTTGGAGAGTGAACGAACTGCAACACCAGACAGCACAGCGGTGCGGGTCGCGCTTTGGCGAGCCCTACACGTTCAGGTCGATTCGCCGCCCCACGTGTTCGAAGACGAAGTGGGGTTGAAGCTGGCAGCTCCCGATGGCGGATGGCGCAATCGCCCGGACATGAGCCAGTTCACGCGCCCGTTCCGCGCCTCCATCGTGGCTCGCGCCCGCTTCATCGAAGATCTCGTCGCAGAACACGAGGCCCGGGGTGCCGGCCAATACGTCATCCTCGGAGCTGGGCTGGATACTTTCGCGCAGCGTCAACCGAGTCTTGCCTCTCGTTTGCTGGTGTTTGAGATCGATCGGCCGGGGCCGCAAACGTGGAAGCGCCAGCGCCTGCTCGACCTCGGCTACGCCGTGCCGCCGTACTTGCGGTTCGTGCCGGTCGACTTCGAGGCCGGCGACGTGTGGTGGGATCGGCTTGCAGCGGCAGGCTTCGACGCCAAGCGGCGGGCAGTCGTGGCGTCCACCGGTGTCAGCATGTACCTGACCAAGGAGGCGATTACGGCGACCCTGCGTCAGGTCGCGGCGCTTGCTTCGGGCTCCACACTCGCCATGACTTTCTTGCTTCCACTGGAGCTCGCGGACCCCGAAGTGCGTCCCGGGCTTGAGATGGCAGTGAAGGGAGCGAGAGCCGGCGGTACTCCCTTCATCAGCTTTTTCACGCCAGCGGAGATTTTGGCACTGGCCCGTGAAGCCGGCTTTAGAGACGTTCAGCACGTCTCCGCGGCTACCCTTACCCATCGCTACTTTTCTGATCGGACTGATGGTCTACGGCCGCCAAACAATTCCGAGGAACTATTGGTCGCGACTGCCTGAGTATCACTCGACGGCGGCGCTCACTCATGCGGCCAGCGCGACTGCCTTTCACCTGGCCCGCGGCACTCACTCATGCGGCCAGAGCAATATGTCAGACTTCGGTGCGCTCGCCTCCGTGGCTCCATGCTTAGGGCTTCAACCGGCAGATGGCTTTCAGGCCCCGACGATCGGTTACGAAAAGCGACGCGGCGAATAAAAGTCAATACAGCGTTCTCGCAATTGGTACGGGTGAATTCCCGCCGCCGAATTTCCGGTTCACTTAATCCGGATGGCGTTCATTTTTCTCTCGTTCACATTCCCGGGAGTTAACCCTGTGTACGACTTCCCGGTCCCAGTCAACCGGAAGACCCACCCCGGAATCAGCGACTTGCGCGATCTGCTGCAATTTTGACCAGGCAATCGCCCGTCTTTTGAGTTATCCGCGGGTGCTCAGGCCCCGCCAATCATGAAGCAGCACGACATGCTTCCAATTCAGGACGCCATTATGGGGACAAAGGACACAGAAGCGGGAAACTCGCGTCGGTAAGCTCAAGTGCGTGAATAGGCGACGGAAATTTACGCGCGATCCGGGGACAAGCCGGATCAGGATATCGGAGAGTGGATGGAGAAAGCATCGGGAAAGCCGGTTGTGTCAATGGGCCTGCGTATTTTGCTCTGCAGCTGCAACACCGCCGATATTGATCGCATCGAAGGCATTCTCAAGCGGCGCCACGCAGTACGGACGCTGGGCGTCTGGAAACCTCATTCGATCGACCGTCAGTCCGTCGATGCCGTCATCCTGGACGCGAGTTTCACGCGCGATAAGGGAAAGGAGTTCATGACGAAACTCTTTTCGAGCCTCCCGCGCCCTCTGTTGTTCATCAGCGCTCCCGACGATCCGCTGAGCGCTATCGAGGCGCAGCGCCTCGGGGTATCCAACTTCCTCGTCAAGACCGATAAGATGTACGAGGTTCTGGAACTCGCGCTGTGCGAGACCGTACGCACCTTCAAGACCGAGCAGAATACGCACTCGCCCATCGAGGGTCTTGGTACCCACGTCACGGATCTGGAAGCCCAAGTCGAGCGTCTATCGATCGACCCGCCTTCACGCCGCACATCCAAACCCGCAACCCACGATGCCGCCGCCAGGCGCCGCGATCTTCTGACGACGATCATCGATCGCTTGAACCGCGGGGAGGTCAACCTTCCGGCTTACCCCGAAATGAGTCGCCGGCTCGACCAACACATCGAGGACGGCCGGAGCGTCGACCAGATCGCCAAATTTCTGCAGCAGGACACGGCAGTCGCCGCGAAGCTGATCAGCATCTCCAATACCGCCTACTACCGCCGTGGTAACCGGGAGAATCGGACGGTCGAGCATGCCATCGCTGTGCTGGGTCTCGACGTTACGCTGAACCACGTCACCCTCATCGCCAATCGCGCGCTGTATACCGTGCGCAATCCGCGGTTGCAACCGATGCTCGCCAGCCTCTGGCGCCACGGCACCGCGGTCGCTCATTTGGCGCGGTGGATCGCGGCCGGAATCGGCTTCGAGTCGCTCAACGAAGCATTCGCGATGGGGCTCTTTCACGACATCGGTAAGCTGTTTCTGATTCAAGCCGTGGCGCAACTCGAGGACGGCGGAGCCTTCAAAGTGGCGTATCCGATTGACCTGCTGCCGTCGTTCCTCGAGACCAAGCACGGCGTGTTCGGCGCAACGCTGCTGGAGATCTGGAAGCTGCCGGTGAGTTATGGCGAAGTGGCGCAATTCCACGCGGCGCCCGAGAAAGCTCCGGCGGGCTCCCTCGGGCCGCGCATTGTGCATCTGGCCGACCTCCTCGCGGCGAAAGCCGGTGTTGGCGACGATGACGAGCCACCCGACGAAGGATGGATCCCCGCAGCAGCGGACTCGCTACATATCGATCCGTCGACACTGGACACGATGGTCGAAAGCCTTATGGCAGTACTGCAGGTCGGCGGCGACTGAATCGATCTGTATTTCATATCTTTGCTCGAAGGCGGCGAAGTGGCCCTTTCCTTTAGGTTGCTTTCGACTCTGCGTCCCGTTTTCGGAAGGCGGCTTCTCCAGCGTCGGACACCTCGATCCACTTGCGGTCGGGCGAGGCCTCGGCGTCGTAGTTGTCGTGCCAGTTCCACCACTTGTACGGTGGGGTCTGGGGATAACCCTCTGGCGAGTCCTCCCAAGTCTCCTGGCGGCCGAGCGGCGTGATATCGAGGTAGCTCCAGGTGGTCCCCATCGCCTCGTCGCCGCGGTTGTTGATGAAGTATGTGCGAAACACACGCTCTCCGTCGCGGAAGAACACGTTGTGGCCGTGCCATTCGTCGACGCCGAAGTCGGCGTCGAAGCTGTCGGTGATGGTGTACCAGGGCATCTCCCAGCCCATCCGCGTCTTCAGGCGAGCGATGTCGGCCTGCGGCGCGCGTGAGGCGTAAGCGAGGGTGGTATTGCGGGCGTTCAGGTGAGCCAAGTGGGCGACTTGATCTGCGCCCAAGGAGCAGCCGCGGCAGGCGTGCTCGGGCCAACCGAATACCCCGGGCTCGAAGAAGGCGCGATAGACGATCAGTTGACGGCGGCCCTCGAACAAATCGAGAAGGCTTACCTTACCCCTGGGTCCGTCGAACTCGTATTTCTTGTCTACGGCCAGCCAAGGCATCCGCCGGCGTTCGGCGGCCAGCGCGTCACGGGAGCGGGTCAAGGCTTTCTCCTTCACGAGGAGGTGCTGGCGCGCGGCCTCCCACTCCAGCTGCGACACGATCGGGCGTGCGTTCATCGCGAGATGCTCCTTCCCGTGCGCCTTGTCGCTTTCTTTGCGCGTTGTCATCTCAATTCTCCTGTGCTTTCTCAAACCGACCGAGACGAATCGATCGGAAAACGGTTTTGAACTTGCCGATGCACACCGCGAGAATTCCTCCTGCGGATCCGGCTCCGGCGACCATTACTGCGGTGCTTGCGATGCATGCTGGACACATATGGGCCTCCTATCGGGTGTTCCTGTGTTGTGGCGTTCGTGAGATAGATTAGTACCGGACATCGCAACGCTGGGAGTTACAAGTGTGACGGGATTCCGATGGACTCGTGGCATTGAGGTTCCTCCCAACAACCGGCCGGCCCGTGGATTGCAAATCCCCCGAGTCGTGGCAATCGGTACAATATGAAAACGCGGAATCATCCCGGAAATGCTGGAGCCCCTCGCATGACGACTCTGTTTGACCCCATTACCTTTGGCGCCATCCATGCGCCCAATCGAATCTTGATGGCGCCTCTTACCCGGGGCCGTGCGACCCGCAGCCACGTTCCGACGCCGTTGATGGGCGAGTACTACCGTCAACGTGCATCGGCTGGATTGATCATTTCGGAGGCGACCGGAATCACGCAACAAGGTCTTGGCTGGCCGAACGCTCCGGGACTCTGGTCGGAGGATCAACTGGCCGCGTGGAAGCCGATCGTACGCGCGGTCCATGACGGGGGTGGTCGCATCGTTGCCCAACTTTGGCACATGGGCCGACTGGTGCACCCCGATTTTGTCGGCGGCGCGCCTCCGGTGTCGGCCTCGGCTACGATTGCGCCTGGAAACGCGCATACCTACGAGGGCGCCAAGCCCTACGCCGAATCACGGGCGCTCGAATCACACGAGATTCCGCGACTCATCGACGGCTACCGAATATCCGCCGAACATGCCATGGCGGCCGGCTTCGATGGTGTGCAATTGCATGCGGCGAACGGGTACCTCATCGATCAATTTCTGCGGGACGGGACCAATCGGCGTACGGACGACTACGGAGGCCCGGTGGAGAATCGCATACGATTGCTGGTCGAGGTGACCCAAGCCCTCATCAGCGTGGCGGGCGCCGATCGCACCGGTGTGAGGCTGTCACCCAACGATGATCCGCAGGGGTGCGGCGACAGCGATTCGGAGTCCTTGTTTTCGAAGGCTGCCGAAGCACTGGACAAGCTTCAGATCGCGTTCCTGGAGATGCGCGCATCACGCCCGGAGAGCACGTTCCGTCCCGCGACCCGACAACTCGTTCCGGCGATTCGCCGGGTATTCCAAGGTCCATTGATCCTGAATTCGGACTATTCCCTGGATGATGCCTTGCGAGCGGTGCGCCAGGGTGAAGCGGATGCCATCGCCTTTGGCCGGCTATTTCTGGCAAATCCCGATTTGCCGGCGCGGCTGGCGAAGCGCGCGGCGCTCAATCCACCGAATACCAAGACGTTTTACACGCCGGGACCTGCCGGATACACGGACTATCCGCCGCTCGCGTAGGATAACGCCCTGGCACCAGCGCGCGCCACCGTCTTCCGTTCAGTACCCATCTGGCCGAGAACTCGAGCAGAGCGAGGCGGATAGCGCGGAGTAGTGCAGTTCGCATAATAGGATAAGATCCGACACTCGATCGTTTGCTGTCGTCATCGATGTGATCCGGGTAATCGTAGTGCCCGTCGGAATTGGAAAACCAATCGAGGAAAATAACGTGAATGCTCTAAAAGTCGTCGCGCTCCTGCTAATCGCGGCGGGGGTCCTCAGCTTGGTGTACGGCGGGTTTACCTACACCAAAGAGACCCATGAGGCGAAGTTTGGCCCGTTCGAGATGGCAGTGAAAGAGAAAGAGACGGTCAACGTCCCGGTCTGGGCGGGCGTAGGGGCAATAGTAGTCGGCTGCGGTTTGCTGCTCGCGGGCGGCAGGCGGACCTAGTGCTCATTCAGGTACTCCGACCGGAATCGCACTGTCTGCGCGAGAGCATAGGACACAGCCAAACTCGCGAACAGTGCCTCTCTTGCACATCCCGCACGTCGGTGACGCGAGCTAGCTCGACAATGGAGGAGCCATGAAAGCCGTCCGCTTATACGAATATGGGGCGCCGGAAAACCTCAAATATGAGGTTGATGCGCCCGAACCTACGCTGACCGCCGACTCTGTGTTGGTTGCAGCCGCAGCCGCCAGCGTCAACCCCATTGATTGGAAGATCCGGTCCGGCGCAAGGCAAAAGGATTTTCCCCTGAAGTTGCCGGCAATCCTCGGCTACGATGTGAGTGGAGTGGTACGGGCGGTGGGCAGTAACATCCGCACCTTCAAACCGGGTGATCGAGTGTTGGCGTACGCCGCCGCGACTTATGCGGAATTCGTCGTGGTGGAGGGAGCACTCCTCACGCATTTGCCGGATGGCTTGGACTTGGTCGATGCGGCGGCGATTCCGTTGGTCGTATTGACGGGGGATCAGCTCATCAAGCTGGCGACTCGTGCGCAAAAAGGGCAGACCATTCTGGTGAGCGGAGCGCTTGGAAGCGTCGGCCGCGCCGCCGTGCATAGCGCGAAGAAACTTGGGGCGCATGTCATTGCGGGTGTCCGGGCACGCCAATTGCAGGAAGCCACGGCGCTCGGGGTTTCGGATACCGTGGCCATTGACGACGATACTGCAATCGACAAATTGGCCTTGATTGACGGTGTTGCCGACACGGTCGGGGGCGAGACCGCGGCGAAGCTCTTTGGCAAGGTCAAGAATGGTGGAAACTTTGGTTATGCATCGGTATTGCCCGAGGGCGTGCCCGCATCGAACCCCGCCGTCAAAGTCACGCGTGTTTTCGCGCGTCCGGATACATCGAAGGTGCGAGAGTTTGCCGATGACATTCGCGACGGCAAGTTTGTACTGCCGGTCAGCCAACGCCTGCCGCTCCAGGAGGCGGCCAAAGCGCAAGCGCTGGCGCAAAAAGGTGGCGCTGGCAAGCTTGTCCTGGTGATCAATGCCGCGGCAAGATAGTTGTCCGGTGCCAGGGATGGTGCGTTGGAGTACGGGGGCGGAACGGGCGGTAGAACTGAGTGTAGGGATACGTCCCGCGATCGCGGAAGAGAACTCCGGCGGTTTGGCGAGCGGTTCGCGCGGTTCCCTTTAACGGCATCGAGGCCTTACCATGGGCTTCGGCAACATCCTGGTCATTTATAGAAGGATTGGCACATGCGAAATCTCGGATTGTCTTTTACGTTGGCTATCGCAATGGGCGCTGGAACGAGCGCATTTTCGCAATCCGCCGCACCAACGGTCGATCCCGCTTGGAAGGCGCCCGAAGTCATCAAATTTATCGGGCTCAAGAAAGGAGACAAAGTAGCCGATATCGTGGCGGGGCGCCTTACCGCATCACTTGCCCAGGCCGTCGGGCCGTCCGGAAAAGTCTACGCGGTTGAAACGGCCGAAATCGTGAAGGTGCATCCCGAAGCATTAGCGCACATGAAAGAGCTGGCGAGTCAGTCGCCCAACGTCATCGTCAGTGAGGAGCCGGTCGCATCGGCGTTGCCGTCGGGACTCGATGCCGTGTTCATTCGACAGAATTATCACGATCTCTACGACAAGTTTATGGGACCGGCGGATGTTCCCGCATTTAACAAAGCAGTCTTTGCCGCCCTGAAGCCAGGCGGTGTCTATGTCGTGTTGGATCACGCAGCGATAGCGGGCTCAGGGATCGGTGCAACCGATACGCTCCATCGGATCGATCCGGCGAGGGTGAAGACGGATGTGCTGGCCGCGGGCTTTAAGCTGGATGCAGAGAGCTCACTCCTCGCAAACAACGCCGATGATCACACCAAAAATGTGTTCGACCCGTCGGTACGCGGTCACACCGATCAGTTCTTGTTTCGGTTCAAGAAGCCAAACTGACGGCAAGTCGGAACACAACAGGAGTCCGCTAAATTCCTGATGCCGAGTGTGGTGCTTTCTGGCATCCGCCTGCGATGATGCTGAGCGCGAAATGGCGCCGTGCGGGCAACGCATGATGCAAGCTGTCTGATCAGAGGGCGGCACCTGATGGACCGGCTTGGCGCCCCTGCCGGTTCTCAAGTTCCGCAACTCGGTGCCGCTACCTCGAGACACGGATTGTCCGATTGGACGAGGTTTCCCGAGGTTCACCGATGAGAGTCGCCGAGACAGGTGCACTTCCGCTGTCGATCAGTCCAGGCGCGTCCGGCGCCGATACCGGGCGTCGCGCGCTGCAGATAGTGTGCGGTGCAACCGTGGCGGTGGTGGCCGTCTTCGCAGCGTCACAGTTCAGCGGCAATTCGGCAGCGGCGCACTTGCTCGATTGTGTGCATTGGACCATCGCATACCTTGCGGCGGCCGTCCTCGCGTGGCTCGGGGTTCGTGGTTCGGTTGGACAGGCTCGCGCCGCACGCCGCTGGTTTGCCTACGGACTCACCTCGAGTGCACTGGGGCAGCTGGTGTACGACCTGAAGGCGGCCGATTGGGTTCCGGCTCCCAGTCTCTGCGATCCGCTGTATCTGGCGCTGGGTCCTTGCTGCGTCATGGGTCTTGCCGTCAGTCTGGGGACGAATCTTCCGTTCCGGAGGCGGCCCTTCGTGCTCGATGTGACCGCCCTGGGTCTGGTCATTTTGACTCTGACGTTGGATCTATACCTGCCGCGGCGGCAAGCGATGGACCTATGGAGCATGTGCCTCCTGGTGGTCTACCCGATCTGTCTGCTGACGCCGGGCTGCGCGGCCGCCGTTCTCGCTCCCACATTGCGATGGCGATTCGACCATCGATGGACGCTGTTGGTGTTCGCCGTCGTGCTGAATGGTGCCCTCTGGATGGTGTGGAATTCGGATGTGGTGGATCAGACCGTACAGGATGCGTCGTGGCTCAATCTCATATTCTCCTTCACCACGCTCGCCATGGGCTACGGCGCATTCGTCTGGCACACGGAATCCCGATCCGACGTGCCGTGGGAGCGGCGCTGCGAGGCCTTCCTGCGTCTGATTCCCTTGTTCGTCGTCGGAACGGCAGTCGTCAGCGTGGCGGTGGTCGTGATCTTGCCCGACGTATTGGCGTCGGTGAAGTTCGCGACGTTCGGCGGTGCGGCCTTGGTGATCGTCCTGGCGGCGCTGCGGCAGAACCTGTCGTTGCTGGAGCACGATCGTCTGGTCACTGCCGAACGGCATCTGGTCGAGCGTTCCCGTGAATTGGAGGCGAGCAACATCCGGCTCGCCGCGCTCAATCAGCAGCTGATCGAGGCCACAAAACGCGCCACCGACTTGGCGCACGCGGCGCAGGTGGCGAATCAAGCCAAAAGCGAATTTCTAGCCAATATGAGCCATGAGATTCGCACCCCCATGAACGGCGTCATCGGCATGGCGGAATTGCTGCTCGAGACCTCGTTGGGCGTCGAGCAACGCGACCATGCGGAGACCATTCGCGACAGTGCACGGGCGCTGTTGGCGGTGATCAACGACATACTCGACTTTTCCAAGATTGAAGCCGGCAAACTCGAACTCGACATGCAGCGGGTCGACGTACGCGCCCTGCAGCAAGACGTAGTGCGTCTGATGGCTGTACAGGCGCGAGCCAAGCATCTGCAAATCACCGCCTGCGTCCATCCCGATGTTCCGCAGTACGTATGGGGGGATGGCGCGCGTCTTCGCCAAGTACTGGTCAATCTGTGCGCCAATGCCGTCAAGTTCACGCAGCGCGGTGAAGTGGCGTTGAATCTTTGGATCCTGGAGCAGGCTCCCGGAAGCACCACGCTTCGATTCGAGGTTCGCGATACCGGCATCGGAGTGCCCGAAGCGTGCCTGCATGCGCTGTTCAAGCCGTTCTCGCAGTTGGATGCATCGACGACGCGGCGTTTCGGCGGTACCGGTCTTGGACTGTCGATCGTCAAACGCTTGGCGGAGATGATGGGCGGCGAAGCCGGAGTCCGGAGCCGCGAAGGTGTGGGCTCCACATTTTGGTTCACCGCCCGGTTCACCGATACGACCGCCGAACCCGTGCCGCGATCAGCCGCCGATGCGGCGCCGCAGGCGCGGGACGAGGTGCCCCAGGGACAGCGATCGGGCGATCAGAAGCGACGCATTCTGCTGGCCGAAGACAACGCGGTCAATGAGAAGGTCGCGACCCATGCGCTGCGGACAATGGGCTTCCAAGTCGACGCGGTCAGCGACGGTCTGGCGGCTATAACCGCTTGGGAAACAGGCGCTTACGATTTGATCTTGATGGACTGCCAGATGCCAGAGATCGACGGCTACAAAGCCACCATCGAGATCCGGAAGCGCGAACAGGGCAGGCGGCGCATCCCCATCGTCGCGTTGACCGCCCATGCAATGAAGGATGATGATCTCAAGTGCAAAGCGGCCGGCATGGACGATTACCTCACCAAGCCTCTCGATCGAAAGCGGCTGCAATCGTGTTTGAAGCGGTACTTGCCGTGAAGCCGCCCGCACACCCGAGTCATGCAGAGACCGGCGCGAGACCGGCGCGGCGCATCCGGTTGAGTTCGAGTACGGCCGCAACCTCCGCCTCCGGAAGCGGCGGATGGAAATGGTATCCCTGGGCGGTGTCACACCGCTGACTTCGCAGGAACTTGAGCTGGTCCGCGGTTTCCACCCCCTCGGCGACGACCCGAAGCCTGAGACTGTGCGCCATGGCGATGATCGCACGGGTGATCTGCTTGTCGCCGGAGTCCGAAGGAATGTCTCGAATGAAAGAGCGGTCAACTTTGATCGTATCGATCGGAAACCGCTTGAGGTAGGCGAGCGAGGAATAGCCCGTACCGAAGTCGTCGATCGCGATCCGCACACCGATCGCCTTCAATTTCTGAAGCACGGCGATCGCGCTTTCTCCGTGCGACATGACCGAGCTCTCGGTGATTTCCAGTTCGAGCCGCGAGGGATCGAGCCCGCTGCTGCGGATGATGCCGGTCAGCTTCGAAAGAAGCATTGGATCCGCAAACTGGCGCGCCGACAGGTTGACGGCAACATCCAAACCCGAAAGATCGTGCTCTTGCCAAGTCTTGGTCCGGGCGCAGGCGGTCGCCAGCACCCATTCGCCGATGGGAACGATGAGTCCCGTTTCTTCGGCGAGCGGTATGAATTCCATGGGCGACACGAGTCCGCGGCGCGGGTGATTCCAACGCAGGAGTGCCTCGATCCCGGTGATGAGGCCCGTGGCGACTTCAATCTTTGGCTGGTAGTGGAGGAGGAATTCGTTTCTTTCCAGAGCGTGTCTTAGATCCGACTCCAATTCGAGCCGCTCGACCGTATGGACGTTCATCGCCGCCGAGTAAAATTGGTAACCGTTCCGCCCGGTGTCCTTGGCCCGGTACATGGCCACATCCGCCGCCTTGAGCAGTGACTGCGCGTCGTTGCCGTCGGCAGGGAAGACGCTGATGCCGATGCTCGCCGTGACCTGGCAGTCATTGCTTCCGAGCACGTAGGGTGCGCTCAATTGTTCGACCAGACGCTGGGCGCGCGCGGAGACATCCGCGAGATTGCCGCAATGTTCGATCAGCACCACGAACTCGTCACCACCCATGCGGGCGACCGTGTCGCCTTCGCGTGATTGGGTGCGCAGGCGATCGGCAACTTCACGCAACAAGACGTCGCCGGTTCCATGTCCCAACGAGTCGTTGATGACCTTGAAGCGATCCAGATCCAAGAACAGAATTGCCAGTTGCGATCCGGCGCGGCGCTGCCGGCTGAGCGCTTGCTCGAGGCGCTGGCTCAGCATCACCCGGTTGGGCAGGGAGGTCAGTTCGTCGTGAAACGCCATGTGATTGACCCGGTCTTCCATGCGCCTTCGGTGTTGCAGGAGGCGCAACGACAGCACGATTCCGAGCATCAGGAGGCCGGGGGTTGCGGCCAGCATGATTCCTTGGAGCAGGCGGTAGGTCAAGCGTGAGGCGTCGCTCATCGCTCCCACGAACTCGTTTTCGATGGGGGTCAGGGCATCGTTGATTACGGAAATCTCGGCCAGGAGGATATCGATCTTCGCGGAATCCGGCGCCGGAGATGCGATCTCGCGCTCGAGGAGCGTGCCGGCCGCGTTCAGCCGCGCGACGTAGAGGTCACCCGCCTCCCAGGCGCGAACCGCACGCTGCACGAAACTGAGCCAGGCAAATCGCCGGTATAGGTGGAACATGCCGTCGATGTCGTCGGGATGATTCCCGCCGCGCAGAAGCCCCTGGCGTACGATCTTCAAGTCCGAGGTGGGCTTGTTCATCTCGACGCGGGCATCATGGTCTCCCATGGGGATGGCGATGTCGGCGCGAAACTGCCGCAGTTCCTCCGGATCGTGACTACCGGCGAACTTCTGTAGATGAAAAACCGCGTCTTTCTGGGCTTTCGACCACAGACTTTCCCCACCCACATAGGCGCGCATCGAAGACAGCAGACCGAAGCTGAAATTGGCCAGGATCAAAAGACAAAGAACGATGCCGGCGAACATCCATATGATCGCAAACGGGGAGCGGCCCTCCGGCGGCCGCAGGGGCGACAGCGTTCGGATCACCGTGTTGGCGTCGGGAGAAATAATGAGCACCGGCGGAACTGTTCCTTGTTTCCATACGACCACGAACCGTTATGCGCGATTGTAGTCAGCCGGTGTGAGGGCTGATGTGAGGTACGCACCACAATCGCGCCGGGTCGGGGCGACTCGCCTCTCGCTCGAAGGGCGACACCGCTCGGCGGTGCTCGTTCTGTAGGGCATTACCTTAGCCGATCACTCGGATCCACCTGTCGCATCGGACATATGTCGAATCGAAACGAAGCGCGGCGCTCGAGATTCCATGGCCTTTGGCGCGAGGCGCGCGAACCGGCGGCCGGGACGCGGATTCTGCATCATCGCGGATCGGGTTCGCGCGGATAGCGGCCGAGGAACCGCTATCGCGAAATTCTCAGACAGGCTCCTTGGTTCCCGGCTTGAGGATGCCGCGGCGAATCTGATCGCGCTCCATACTCACGAACAGTGCGCGGAAATTGCCCTGTCCAAACCCGTCATCGCCGCGCCGATCGATGATTTCGAAGAAAATGGGTCCGATCAGCGTCTGCGTAAAGATTTGCAGCAAAAAACGTCCATTCGCGCCATCCAACAGGATGCCGCGCTTCTGCAATTCTCCGACCTGCTGGCCATGGCCGGGAACCCTTTCATCGAGAAATTCGTAGTAGGCATCCGGAGGCGGCGTCATGAACTTCAGTCCATTGGCGTGGAGCCGGTCCCACGTGCTCAGGATGTCGTCGGTACGAAGCGCCACATGCTGTATTCCCTCGCCCCGGTACTGCTGGATGAATTCCTGGATTTGATCGATCTGCCCGCTGCCTTCATCGTACTTCGATTCATTGATGGGAATTCGAATCTTGCCGCACGGCGCGGACAGGGCGCGGCTGGTCAAGCCGGTGTACTCACCGGTGATGTCGAAATATTGATGCTCGCGAAAATTGAATACTCGGCGGTAGAAATCGAAGAAATGATCCATTCGTCCCTTGCCGACGTTATGGGTCAGATGGTCTATATCCAGGAGGCCGACGCCGGCCGGAAACTGATCGATTCCCGGCTCTTTCACGAAGTCGATGTCATAGATCGTCGGGCCCGTGTAGCGGTCGACCAGGTAGATCAGGCTTCCGCCGATGCCTTCGATCGCCGGAATGTTCAGCTCCATCGCGCCGACCGTCCCTTTGACTTCCCGGGCCCCGGCGTCGACCGCGTGACGCAGCGCGCGAGCCGCGTCTTTGACGCGAAAAGCCATGGCGCAAGCGCTTGGCCCATGCTCGCGCGCGAACCGTTGCGCGAGGCTGTCGGGCTCGGCGTTCACGATGAAATTGATATTGCCCTGGCGGTATAGCGATACTTCCTTGGAGCGGTGGCGGGCAATGCGCGTAAAGCCCATGGATTCGAATAGACGGCCCAAGTCCACCGTATCGGTTGCGGTGTACTCGATGAATTCGAAGCCGTCCGTGCCCATGGGATTCTCCCACGTGGGCGGTACGGCCACAGGAGGCGCACTCGAGGGTTGCCCGGAGGTCGAGTGGGGCCCGGTTGTCGTCATGGAAATCTGCCTCGTTCCAGCCGTCGTAACCCCATATTAGATCGTTGCGACCGCAACGCAAGCGCGCCGCTGGTCGAGAAAAGGGGCGCCGCCAACTCGTAAGGATGCGTCGCGGCACTTAGCTACCTGCGGCGTGAATCACCATCTTGTGTACAACAATGGAGCATGTTGTGTACAAAATTGGTGCGAGTTGTGGCGCCTACGCATCCGCAGCTACATCCGTCAAGTCACCGCGTAAATTTGCTGCATCTGGCGCCAATACTTTTAGAGTTATTAATCAGTTAAGTGTGTTTCTTGATGCCGTGTGCCCATTGTAGGGCACCGATCCAGCCTCGAGAAAACCCTTCTTGCTGCGTTGGCGCCACTGTGCACGATTCTTGCAGTTGGGATTCCCATTGCACCGAGACTTGCTGTTGCCGGGCGCAAAACGATAGCTGCAGATCAATACAACGAGGGATGAAACAATGAATCAACGCTCCGATCGGTCTCTTGGTCTCTTTGGCCGGCGTACGAAGACGCTGGTCGAGGTGATCGGCCGTATCACTCTGGCTGCGCCGCTCTTGTTGGGTGGCATCGACGCGTGGGCGGAAACCGCCACGGCCGCCGCTCCTGCCGCCGGCGAACTGGAAGAGATCGTAGTCAGCGGCGACCGCCTGGACGTCATGCAAACCAAGCCGGTCGACTCGGTGTTCGGCTTCGACAAAACCGTGCTCGAGACACCCCGCTCTCTGACGACCATCACCAGCGATCTCTTGAACAAGACGAACATCACGGGCATCAACGATTTGGTCGCGCTGACACCCGGGTCCTTTACCCAGTCGTTTTTCGGCGTCGCAGGCTCGCTGGATGTGCGTGGTACTCCCGGCGAGAATTATTTTCGCGGGATGAAGCGCATCGACAATCCGGGCAATTATCCGACGCCCATCGGGGCCAGCGACAGCATCGACATCGTGCGCGGCCCCGCATCGCCGATTTTCGGACCGTCGAAGGTGGGCGGCTATCTGGACTTTCACCCCAAATCCGCAAAAGCGGACGCGAACGACACCTCCGACCCGCGCGGGGACATCGGATTTGAGGGCGGTAGCTGGGGCAAGAAGGAACTGCACGCGTCGGTGAGCGGGCCCATGTCGCTCTTCGACAAACCCGTGGGCTATTCCTTGTATGGCATGTCGGAGAATTCCGATAGCTATTACCAGAACACCCACACCATCCAGGACATCGCGCAAGCGTCTTTCGACTTGAAACTATCCGATACCTGGCACTCCGAATTCGGGGCGATGTACCAGTACTTCCGCGGCAATCAGGTGGCCGGTTGGAACCGCGTCACCCAGCAGTTGATCGACAACGGCACCTATACTACGGGTCAGTCGCCATCGACCTATGTGCCGATCGACCCCAAGACCTGCGCACCCGTAGCCGGGGGCACTGCGCAGCCCATTGCCAATCAATATGGATTGATCACCCAGGCAGCCGCGAACGCAGCCGGCTTGGGCTGTTACTTTTTGTTCGATCCCAAGCAGTTCCCGCCAACGGCGGCGAAATTGTCGTCGAACCCCAACACGATTCTGCAAAATCAGGGCACCGCGCACATCAACGGCAATCAGGTTCTGGTCGGCCCCAACGATGTCCTGGGAGACAATGTCACCACCTTGTATTTCGATCTGATCGGGGACTTGGGCAGCGGCGTGAAGCTCTCCAACAAGAGTTTCTTCGAGTACCTGGACAACATCAACGAAAATGCCTACGGATTCTCGCAATATTATAAAACCTGGGTCCTGGAAGATAAGTTCGTGGTATCGATGAAGCTTCCCGTCAACGATTGGCTCAAGTCGAATGTGGAATTCGGTCCCGATCTGCGCTTCTCGGACTTCGAAGGCGGCGACGACTTCAGCGGCGAATTCTTCGACCGCCGGGATCTCACCCAGCCCAGCAGTCCGCTCGACGCGCGAACCTGGGCGACGGCGGGTCAGGACTTCTATTCAGACCACATGAAGGGTCACTTCATGGATTATGGCGTGGCCTTTCTCGCCGACACGACGATGTTCGAGAACCTGAGCGTGCTGCTCGGCGGGCGCGGCGATTATTTCGACATGCACTCGCGCGAACTCGCGGATTCGCTCACCAGCCCGGGACTGGTGGCCAGCGGAACGAAGACCGGATTCTCGTACAACGCCAGCATCACGTACGACCTGCCGTTCCACATCGTGCCGTATGTCACGTACGCGCACCAGGCCACGCAGATCACCGGCCAAGGCGGCCAGATCGATCCGGTGGTATTGAGCCAGGGCAATGCCGTGGCCGGTTCCTTCCTCAAGGAAGTGGGCATCAAGACCACGCAGCTCGACGGCCACCTGTATGCGGCGGCGGACTTCTTCATCCAGCAGCGCGTCGACTACAACGCGCAGGACACCGTCAGCAATAACACCACACAGGCCAAGGGCGTGGAGTTCGAGACTCGCTACGTGGTGAACCCGGAGATCACCATCGCGGGCGCATTCACCAGCATGGCGGTGTACAACGAGTCGCTGGCATCGAACGGCCAGCAGTTCAGCTTCGCCGGCGCCGGCGATGTACCGGGTATCAACCCCGGCCTCTTCTATGGCGGCACCGTCGCTGCTCTGTTCCCGGTCTCAACCACCGGAGGGACCTTGAAGGCGGGGCTGCCTAAGACCCTGTACAGCGTCAATTTCTATTTGAGCGCGGATCCCTGGGTACAGGGTTTGAGCGGTTCGGTGACGGTATCACACTCGTCCAAGGTGTTTTCCGGATTCTCCGAGTCCATCACCTTGCCGGCATACACGCTCGTGAATGCGGGGTTGCGTTTCGAACGCGGCAAGTGGGCTGTCAACGCTCAGGTCAAGAACCTGACGGACGAACGTTATTTCCGCTCGAACTTCCCCGATCTGTTCGGCACTTCGATCGTATTGCCGGAATTGCCGCGTAGCTATCTGGTTTCCGGAACTTACAAGTTCTGAGTGCGACGCGAAACGAAGCTGATGGTTTGTCTTTCTGAAAGCCATCGGTTTCGGTGCCGTATGAGTGATGGGGGACGGCCCCCCGAGGTCGGTGTGCAGACACGGGCC
>Ga0070730_10002336_pt1 | contig 17270 bp, 15 predicted proteins | sample Coa_R1_3_FD_66447 | JGI IMG/M metagenome (GOLD analysis project Ga0070730, IMG submission 66447) | Surface soil microbial communities from Centralia Pennsylvania, which are recovering from an underground coalmine fire - Coalmine... | ecosystem: Environmental > Terrestrial > Soil > Unclassified ... | reverse complement strand
CACGGCCCCTCACGGGGCGTGGCTTCTGGGTTTTAAGGCCAGCAACATGGCTGTAGTCCGCAGCACTACTTCGGACACCCGAAGATACGTGTGGTGGAGTAAACACCGCAGCCGGATCAGCGGATCCCGTGGTGTTAGGCACCTAGCGCAAAACAGTCGTGCTTTTACCCGAGGGACCTAACCTCGGAACCGGCAAACACGATTGCATTGTTAAGGTGCCTGCCCCATTATATACGAAAAGGGATCTAGTGTCCATCTGATTGTGCTTCATCCACTGGGCCTCAAGGCCCGTGGATGAAGCACGGCAAGGACCGGTGGACCCCGCGGTAAGGCCGGCTCGTGCCGCCCGTCCGGTCCAAGCGCGCACCCTGGGCTGATCCCGGCCGACCGGCGCCTGGCCTGGTTTGTGGCCGAGTATCTAAGCTTCGTCGCGCACCACTGGGGTGGCTATGCGGTGTCGGAAGATGCCACCGCCTGGTACCTGGAGCCGCCTGACTGCAGTGAATGTCCCGGCATCCAGGGGGCGAAAGCGCCGATCTGCTCCGGCGTGACTGTGATCATCAAGGAACTGGCCCAGCAGATTATCGGCCGCCATATCCGAGTGGAAGAAGTCGCTTGCCAGGCGGTGGATGCGCCCCACTGCAAGCGGGCGATCTATAAATAGGTACGCTGTCCACAAAAGGCCTACACACCTCCCTACACCTCCTTGAGTGGCGCGGGCCACGTTGCCAATGTGGTACGCTGTCCACAAAAGGCCTACACACCTCCCTACACTGCCCCAACGTGTTGAGCAGGATCGCCCAATCGGAGTACGCTGTCCACAAGAGGCCTACACACCTCCCTACACCCCTCAGGCAACAAACGCCCACCTGCTGGCCCGCTCCTGCGCACAGGAGCGGGCCAGCAGGCGGGCTGCTTTACTTGACACTGGCCGGCGGCAAGATACCGTTCGGCACGTTGAAATCCCCGAAATCGGTGGTGTAGACGCCGTTGGCCGTCCGGCTGGGCGGCAGGGCCGGCACGGTGGTCACCTCGCGCAGGTCGCGGTAGTCGATCGTAGAGATGAAGAACTCGATGTACTGGTCGACGTAGACCGTGCCCTGGATCGTGATCGGGATGGCCACGCGCACGACCTGGACTGGCACGCCGTTGATCGTCGTCGGGCTCTCCAGGATCGCCTCCTGGGCATGATCCGCGACATACACTTTGTTGTACTCGGGCCAATGGTAGGGCGTGGGATCAGTCGACATCGTCCACGGGCCACTGGCGCCGGTCCGCTGGAACCGTTGAGCGCCGATGCGGATGACCTCGGCGATGGCGTCGGGCTGCCCCGGCCGCGGCGAGGTGACTTTGAGGTATTGCCGATCGGGGGCCTGGTACTGGTAGTCGGCGTAGTCGGTCGTGGTGGTGCCGTTGTCGGTCGTCAGGTTGACGCTGTGCCCTTTCAGGTTGGTCAGCGCGTTCATGGCGGCGTCGGATTTCGTCAGCAGATCGCGGATGGCCGCGGGCACGGGCTGCGGGGTCCCCGCGGGGGGCGGGCCCACGGTCACGGCGGGGGTGGGCGCGCCGCCGGGATATTTCTGGCGCAGCTGGAAGGTGCCGAGCTGGGAGAGCAGGACGTCGAAGGGCGGCTGGTTCTCGGGGTGCTTCTCGAAGACGGCGCGCTCGAAATACTGCACCGTGTAGGACTGGCCGTTGAGCGGGCTAACCTCGGTGAATTCATCGCTGATCGGAAAACCCTGCTGGGCCAGGCCGCCATGCTGCTGCCAGTATTGCAAGAACCGCCCGCCGACGACATGGCCGGTTTCTTTGAACAGCACACCGCCGGCGGCCGGCTGCTGGTTGGGCGCCCCATTGGGATATTTCTGCTGGTAGCGGACCGTGCCGAGCTGGCTCAGCAAGACGTCATACGGGGGCTGGTTCTCGGGGTGCTTCTCGAAGACGGCGCGCTCGAAATACTGCACCGTATACGGCTGGCCGTTGAGGTCGCTGACTTCGGTGAACTCCTCGGTCAGGGGGTAGCCCTGCTGGGCCAACCCACCATGGGCCTGCCAGTAGGTCCAGAACAGCCCCGCGACGGTATGGCCGGTCTCCGGGAAGGTGTGGGCCGTGCCCTGGGCGCGCACGCCGAGCCCCCCGGTCAGGCCCAGCGTGAGGAGCAGCGCGAGAATCCCCCTGCGCCGGCGCGACGGAGTCGATAGTGCCAACATAGTCTTCTCCTTGTCTGGCGGTACGGGTCGGACGGGTTGCGGGGAAGGCGATCCCCGCACCCTGCATAGCAGAAAGTGCGCCGCGCGTGGCGCGACAACAAAAGCCACTCCGCTGGGCGGGTGGCTTTTGTTGGGCGCGTTGTGGATGCGCGGCGGGGCCGGGCGCGCTACTTCTTGAAGTAATCCGCGTTGATCTGGGTATAATTCGCCCACTCGGCGGGCACATCATCCTGGGGGAAGATGGCGTTGACCGGGCATTCGGGCTCACAGGCGCCGCAGTCAATGCACTCGTCGGGGTCGATAAACAACTGCGCGGCGCCTTCGAAGCCCGACTCGTCCTTGCGCGGGTGAATACAATCGACCGGGCAGACGTCCACGCAGGACGCATCTTTGGTGCCAATACAAGGCTCCGTGATCACGTAAGTCATGATCGCATCTCCTCTATACTCAGGTTGGTAACTCGAGATCGGCGCTGGGCGCCTTGATTTGCGGGGATCTAGCCCGGCGGGTCGAGCCGAGTCCTAGGGCCACTCTGGCTGGCATTATACGACAGATCCGACCCCGGCGCAACTCCCTAGCCCAGACCGACGAGCGTGAGGAAGGCCGGGTCGGCGTGGAGCGCGGCGAAATCGGGGTCGGCCCCGGCCAGCTGGCGGAAGCTGGCATCGCCACGGATCGCCCGGGCCAGGTGCGCGAGCGCCGCCGCCTGGTCCGCCTGGAGACTATGGAGGCAGGCCAGGTTATAAAGCACCGCCGGGTCGTCCGGCCGCAGGGCGAGGGCGGCGGCATAGTCGGCCTGGGCCTCGGCATAGCGGCCCAGCTTCTGGTAGGTGATCCCGCGATTGGTCCGCGTCGGGGCATGGTCGGGGCGTAGCGCCAGGCTGCGGGTGTAATCGGCGAGGGCGGCATCCGGGCGTTCCAGGGCACTGCAGGCGTTGCCGCGGTTGGCCAAGATCGTCGGGTCGTCGGGCTGCGTGGCCAGGATCTCCGTAAAATCGGCCAGGGCCTCGGCGTAGCGGCCGAGCTGGTGATAGGTCAGCCCGCGGTTGGTGCGCGCGCTGTGTGTCGGGTCCAGGGCCAGCGCCGCGCTATAGTCGGCGACCGCGGCATCATAGCGGCCCAGGCTGTGATAGCTATTGCCGCGGTTGTAGAAGATGCCGGGGTCGTGGGGCTGGGCCGCCAGGGCCTGGGTGTAATCGGTCAGGGCCTCCGCATAGCGGCCCAGCCGGTGGTAGGCCAAGCCGCGATTATAGAGCAGATCAGGGTAGTGCGGATGGCGGGCCAGCGCCTGGCTGAAGTCGGCGACCGCGGCCGCGTAGCGCTCCAGGCTGGCATAGGTGCGGCCGCGGTCGCTGAGCGTGGCCGGGTGGGCGGGCCGGAGCTCCAGGCTGCGCGTATAGTCGGTCAGCGCCGCGGCGTAGTGGCCCAGTTGGTGGTGGGTATTGCCCCGCCGCTGGAGCAGGGCCGGGTCGGCCGGGCGCAGGGCCAGGGCCTGCGTGAAGTCGGCCAGCGCGTCCGTATAGCGGCCGAGCTGGAGGTAGGTGCGACCCCGCGCATAAAGGGCGCCGTGGTCGGCCGGTCCCGGGTCGAGGGCGCGGGCGAACTCGGCCAGGGCCTGCGGATCGCGCCGAGGCGCCACGGGGCCGGCCTGCTTGTGGAGCTCACGCTTGATCTGCACCAGCGCCGATTCGTCCAGGTCGAGGGCCAGCCGGCGGAGGGCCGGCGCTCCCGGCTGCGCCGCGCGGGCGCGCGCGAGCAGGTCGCCCAGCCGATCGTGGCTGGCGGCCCAATCGATCAGCTGCGCGATCAGCTGCCCGGGATCGCTCGGCGCCGCCGTGTCCTCCCCGCCGGCCGGCCAGGGCCCGTCGAGCAAGGGGGCGAGCGCCTCCCGGCTGGGGAAGGCCTGCAAGAGCGCCGTGTGTAACTGGATGCGCTGTAGGCCGCTGATCTCCATAAATTCCCTGCCTATTCGGCGAGATCCCGCAGGGGGACCGCGCGCTCCCCCGTTTCGAGGTAGTGGGCTTGCTGCGCGTAGATTTGCGCGAGGCGGCGCACATCCGCGCTGTACTCGGCCAATAGCGCGTCGGCTTGGGCGGGCCGGGCTCCATGCTGGCGGAGCTGGGACACACGGGCCTGAATCATCCCCCGGCGGGCTCCGAGGTTGTCCCACGTGAAGCGGCCGGAGAGCATCTCGTCCACGATGACGGCCACGAAGTGGTCACGGGCCCGATCCCGCGTCGCCGCATCCAGTTGGTAGTACGTTTTCGTAATCACTTCTCCTTTGCCTGTATCGCCGCCGGACGGCGACAGCTGGGCCGACCCGCAAGCCTCGACGGAAGCTGCACCCCGTCTATTATACGCTAATCCAATCGGCGGATTCTGTTTCCGCTTTTTCCCCGCCAGTTGACATAGATAGAGTAAATGCGGTATAATGTCTAGTAGAACATAAGTTCTACCTAGCCGCAGATTGTGTGTTACGCCGCGTGTTGAGTGACTAGCAGGAGGACTGACGAGATGAAGACCGAGAAGACCCTGAATGGCACCGCCGAGCAAATCGCGCTGCTGGATGCTCCCCTGGCGCCCGCCGCCACGGACGCGCCGGCCACCGCGGACGGCTTTGATCCCTCGCGTTACCTGACGAAAATCGATGGCCGCGATTATCTGGAGGTCAAGTGGCGCCTCCTCTGGCTGCGCACCGAGTACCCGGCGGCCCGCATCCAGACCGAGATGGTGAAGTACGAGGACGGGTTTGCCCTCTTCCGGGCTGAAGTGACCCTGCCCACGGGCGCGGCCGCCACCGGCTGGGGCTCGGAGACGATCCACGACTTCGCCGACTACATCGAAGCGGCCGAAACGAAGGCCATCGGGCGCGCGCTCGCCGGCCTCGGCTTCGGCACCCAGTTCTGCCGGGACTTCGACTTCGCCGCGGAGGCCCGCGCCGCGGCGCCGCGCCCGCAGATCGTCGACGCGCCGGTGGACTACGCCACGGTGGCCGGCCACGGCACGGCGCCCGGGCACAACGTGGTGGCGCTGGCCCCGCGGCCGCCTGCCGCGGGCCCGCGGCCCGGCGGCACGGTGACCGATAAGCAGCTGAAGGCGATTTACGCGATCGCCCGCGCCGCTCGGCACCTCTCCGAGGCCGAGGTCGAGGCCCGCTGCCAGGAGCTCTATCACTGCCCGCCCGACGAGCTGTCGAAGGTGGAAGCCTCGCAGTTCATCGATGCCCTGAAGGGCGAGCAGGCGGCCTGAAGGACACCAATCCGCTTCCGGTTGCGGAGCGCCTCGCCCGAGGCGCTCCGGCCGGGCGAGGGGGGGAGCACGATGCGTGGTTATGATGAGCTGTTCAACACCCGGCAGGCGGCCGCGTTTCTGGGCGTTGGCGAGCTGACGGTCCGCCTGGCGGTCAAAGAGGGCAAGCTCCGCGCCTGGCGGCTGCCCAACCAGCGCGACGTGCTGATCCGCAAGCGGGACCTGCTGCCCTTCCGCGAGCCCGGCCACGAGTTGCTCGGCCCCCGCCAGCTGTCGCTGTTCGGCGATGGCGGTGAGGCGGCTTGACGAGGCGTTAGTCGTCAGTCGCCAGTCGTCAGTCGTCAGTGGAGACGGACGGAGGGGCGGCGGCACCGCCTCGCCGCCGGCAACCGGCCGGTGGAGATGGGGAGAGGCCTCCTCTGTTTCTTGCTGACTGCTGGTTATGGTATAGGTTGGAAGTGGAGCGCCCGCGGCGGTTGTCGCGGGCGCTTTGCTTTGTGCCGGCCCTGGGCCAGTCGCGGAGCCGCGCTGCGTCGATAGGCATGGCTCTCCATTGACTGCTGGCAGCGATCCCCCTTACGACCGGGCCCCCGGGGCGCCGCCCTCCCGGACTGTAGGAGCGGGCTCTGTCCCGCGATGCCGCCCCAGGATGCGATCGCCCACCGCGTCAGTATTCCGCATTCCGCATTCCGCACTCCGCATTCCGCATTTCGTCCGCACCCCACCATCGCGGGACGGAGCCCGCTCCTACCGACGGGCGAGCAGCGATCCGCACACGGCACTTTGAACTCAGGACTTTGTACTCCGGACGGCGTCGGGTATAATACCTGGGCTGTCGCGATGATGTGTGTAGTAGCAGGAGAAAGCGATGAGTGATGACGTAATCACGCCGGGCGCCCCGACGCCGCCCGCCGCGGACGAGATCCCGGCGACGGAGCCGGCGCCCGTGCTGGTGCAAACGGCGGCGGGCTTTCCGCTGCCGGAGGGGCCGGACGAGGCCCCGCCGGGGGCCACGCCGCTGGCCCCCGCGGAATTGATCCGCCTGCCGGCCCGGCACAACCCGCGCTTGCAGGCCCTCTTACAAAAGGTCAATGCCGACGAAGACCTGCACGCCATCTGGCGCTGCCAGAATGTGACTGCCGTCGACCGCCTGGGCATGAGCGACCATGGCCCCGTGCATATGCATATCGTGGCCAACAGTGCCCTGCGCTTGTTGCGCCTGCTGCTGGCCCAGGGGCTGACGCCGAGCATCGTCAAGGACCACGGGCTGACGGCCGCCGATGCCGAGGTCGTCGTGGTGCTCGGCGCCCTGCTGCACGACAGCGGCATGTCGATCCACCGCGCCGACCACGAGGCGATGAGCCTCTTCGTGGCCCTGCCCAAGCTCCAAGAGCTCCTGGCCGACCTCTACCCGCCCGCCGCGCGCCGGGTGGTCATCTCCGAAGTCCTGCACGCCATCATCACCCACCGCAGCGGCGGCCGGCCGTTGACCCTGGAGGCCGGCGTCGTGCGCCTGGCCGATGCGCTCGATATGGCCCAGGGCCGCTCCCGGGTGCCCTTCGAGGCCGGGCAGGTCAACATCCACTCGGTGTCGGCCGCCGCGATCGACAGCGTGCAGATCGGCCCCGGCGAGACCAAGCCGATCCGCGTGGTCATCCGCATGAACAACTCGGCCGGCATCTTCCAGCTGGACGAGCTGCTGAAAGACAAGCTGCGGGGCTCCGGCCTGGAGGCCCAGGTCGAAGTGGCCGCCGAGATCGAAGGCACCGAGGAGAAGCGGCTGGTGCAGGCTTTCCATTTTTAGCGGCGATTGTCTGAAGGTAGGGCTTCCCTATCAGCCCGCCCGGTTGCGCCACGCCGACTCATACATGACCAGCCAATCGAGATTCTCGCAGATATGCGGATTGCCGGTCTGCTCTCGTAGGCCTTGCAACCAGGGCTGCGCATACGCCCAGACGGCGCCGGGACTCTGCCAGGCGTCGAAAAAGAGCGCCGGGTGGATGATCCCATTCTTCATCAGCGTGCCCGCCTGATCATACGCGCAAAAGACGCGGTCAAACTTGATGTACTCCACGCTCCCCGGCGGCACGAGTTGCGAAAACGTCGCGAAGTCGGGCGCGCGCTGGGCCAGGTCGGTCACGAACGCCCAGGCCACCTCGTCACGCGGCGTCGACCAGATCTGATGGAACGCCGCGAAAATTGCTTCGTCTCCCGGGCCGGGCGCGCGATCCTCGATCGGCTGCCACACTGGTGGATTCCGTTCGCGCTCGGCCCAGAATTGTGTGGCCCGGCCCGCCAGCCATTCAAACTGCGCGTAAAGCTCCGGGTTGCGGGCTTCGACGCGCAGGCCCAGTACGAAGGGTGCGGCCCGGTCCCACGACTGCGGCATGGCGTACCAGGCGTCGAAAAAGAGATCTTCGCTCATCTGGCCTTGCTGGAGTAACCCCGCGGCCTCCTCGAACGAGTCGATATGCCGCAGGAAGAGCCGGCGCTCTTCGCTGCCGGCCGGGGCCAGCGCCTGGAAGGCGGCGAAATCGGGGGCGTTGCGCACCAGGCGCGAAAAGGCGCGGGTCGCATCGTCGTCGAGGGGGGTATCCCACCGCCGGTAAAACTGCAGGTACCCCACGGTTGGTTCAGACGGCGGGGTCGCGCCGGGCGGCGGGTTGGCGTTGCTCATCGTTCTCTTCCTCCTACTGTGGAATGTGGAATGTCCGCGTGATAATCGAGTGGCAAGCCGACGCGGCCTGACGATGGTTTCTTGGACTTGCCTTAAAAAGGGGCCCCTACTAAAAGAATGCTGATTAGCAGAGTTATCAGATTCGCTAGCAAGCCGAGAAGAGCAATTAAGATTCCTGGTCTGCCAGGATCATCTTGCTGTACTACCCTCATAATAATGATTATACAAAGCCCAGAACCGATCAGAGCTAAGGGTATGGCAAGATAGACGCCAAGCTCTAGAGCAATACTACAGGGTAATGCAACAATCCCTAGTATTAGCGCTATTATGCCTTGACCAGTTGATCTACTTGTTGGCAGTCCAAGCATAGGGATACCTCATGTTCTTGCCTTGCTTGATCCTAGACTCGCTGGCGCCTCGCTCATTATACGCGGCAAACCATGTCGGTACATGGGACACAGTGGATCGGCCGGCTCTTGACATTAGAGATAAATATTAGCAAAAATAGCAAAGAACTTGTCATTCTGAGCGCAGCGAAGAATCCGTTGCCCCGCGGATTGGGTCGGGGTTGGCGGGCAGGTAGCCTGGCGCCCTCCACCGCCCATGCGTGACCGCCCCGATCGTGCCGTTGGGGCTGCGGTTGCGCGCCCCAGCGGATTCTTCGCTGCGCTCAGAATGACAGATCTTATGCTTTCTGCTAATTAAAAACGCTTACAGGCTAGCAGCGCTAGCCGCGGGTGTGTGCGCGCTGCTCAATCCGGCTCCTCCCAGCGCAAGATCACGCAAGCATGGCCCGCCAGGGTGACCGCCAGGCTGCCGTCCGGGCGGGGCGCGACCTGGCTGTTGGGCGCATCGAAAACGACTGCGGGCCGGGGCAGCGGGGCGGCGGGCGGGCGGAAGGTGATGGTGCCCGTCTGCGGCTCCGGCAGGCGGTTGATCAGGAACAGGAAGCCGCCGCCCGGGAACAGGCGTTGCGTCACCTCGATTTCCAGGCCGGGGCTCAAGCGGATCGGCGGCGGCAGGCCGAGGGGCTGGAGCAGGCTCTGCCAGAAGTCGCGCACCGCCTGGCGCTGGTCCCGGCCGAGCCGGTAATACTGGGGCGTGAAGTAGCTGCCGCCCGGCAGGCTACCGATCATCGTGCTGCTGCCGGCGCCGACCCGCACGACATATCCCGCACCATCCTGGAACAGCGGCGTCAGAGCGGGGTGGGCGGGGAGGCGGTAGGTCTGGAGCATGTAATCGCCACGCACGGCCGCGCCGCCTGGCGCCCGCAGCGTGACCCCGCGCTGGGGAGCATAGAAGAGGGCATAGAGGGGCTCGCAGAGGTCGAGGATGTGCATGCTGGTCGGGTGCCGGCGCTGCAAGCGGGCGCGCGTCACGAGTTGGTACTTGAGCAGCCACTCCCAGCCCAGGTAGGCCATCGCCGGCAGGCGTCCCAGGAAGCGGGTCCGCTGCACGGGAGCTGGGTAGAGCCGCCGGCTGGCGAGCCGCGCGCCCGTGAGGGTCTGGTGGGGCGTGCGGCCGCAGGTCACCAGGTGCCCGCCCTGGTTGACATAATCCTCCAAGAATGTATACGTAGCTGGGGCCAGCAGCCCTTTGCTGGGCATGACGACGGCGGCGCAGCCGGCCAGGTCGGCGGCCGTGGCTGTCTCCAGGTTGATCAGGCGCAGGCAGGGGCCGTAGCCGGCGGCGAGCAGGGCGGCGTACAGGCCGAAGGCGCTCATCACCAGGGCCAGCACCCGCACCGGGTCTTGCCGGCCGAGCCCGGGCAGGAAATCGGCGTCGACGAAGCGGAAGTCGGGATAGTGGAAGGCAAAGCCGACGATCGGCTCGGCGGAGTTGCCTGGCGCTGGGCCAGGCGGGCGCGCGGCCAGCAGGTCGGGCTCGTAGGTACGCAGGAAGGTCAGCAGCCGACTCATTATCGCGTAGCGCGGGCCCGGGCGGCCGGCGGCGTCCAGCACGGTGCGGTAGGTGTAGCGGTGCCCATCCGCCTCCACGCCATTGTGCGCGATGTAGAGGCTGAAGCCCTGTAGCCCCTGGGCCAGGCTGCCGAGCAGGCTATTGGCCAGCGCCGCATCGCCGGTGCGGGCGCGCGGATCCAACCAGCCGGCGCCCAGCTCCCAGCAGAGTAAGGGCAGCGCCGGGGGCGTGACCGCGCGAAAGTAGGCCGCCGCGCAAGCACTGCCCCAGGGATAATCGGTCGCCGGCGTGTGGCCGGTCATTTTCACATAGAGATCATAGCCCGGCAGGTCGGCCACGCCGGTGGCGATCTTGCGCGCCGGGTTGATCGGCGGGATGAAATTGGCGCTGTCGTTGTGGCTGAAAGGCACCGGCACCCCGGCGGCCACCGCTACCCCCCGGAGCCAGCCGAGATAGTCGTCGATCCAGGCTTCCAGAAACCGCTGGTAGTCCTGGGTCAGGCCGCGGCGGAAGGGGACACGCGGGGGGGCGACGGCGGCGAAATCCGGGTAATGGGCGCCCCAGGCAGCATTCAGCCGGTCGACGGCCCCATACTCGCGCGCCAGCCAGGCCCGGAAGCGCTGGACGGTATCGGGGTTCCAATCCCAGTGGCCCAGGCCGTTGGCATAAAGCAAGCCCGTTTCGTTGTCCAACTGCCAGGCCAGGATGGGGTCGTTCCAGAGGCCCGCACAAGCGGTCGCAACCTGGTGGTACCAGCCGGCAACGGCCGCGCGGTAGGCGGGGTGCCCGAGGCTATAGGCCTCCCAGAAGGGCCCGGCGACCGGCCGGCCGGCCCGGTCACGCATCAGCGCCTGGGGGATCGCGGTTTTGAGCCAGCGCGGGATACCAAAGCCCTGGTACTCGGCATAGATAAAGGGCCCCGGGCGGACGATCAGGGGCAGGCCGGCCGCGCGGCAGCCAGCGGTGAAGCCGAGCAGATCGCGGCGCGGGTCGCCGGCGCCGGTGAAATCATAACGGCCGGGTTCGGGCTCGTGCCAGATCCAGGGGACATACGTGCTGACGGCGTTGAAACCCAGGGCCGCCAGCCGGGCCAGGCCCGGCTCCCAGAGCGCCCGGTCGATGCGGAAATAGTGGAATTCGGCGGCGCGCAGAAACCAGGGCTGGCCGTCGAGCAGCAGGCGGCCCGCCGCCGGGCGCAGCCGGGGCGCGAACGGCGGGATCGGATCGATCAGAGTCGGCGCCGGGTCTTGCATGCGGCTGCTACCTATGGTAATGTTAGGTAAGGCTGAATTGGGCGCTAAAGATGAGGATCGGAACAGATGAACTATGCCACGGAGCTGCCGCCGCTGCCCCAGATCTTGATCGTCGACGACGATCCGCAGTTTTTCGCCATGCTCTACGATGCCCTGACCTTGGGAGAGCCCCGTTATGACGTCTCGGGCGCAGCCACGGCCGACCTGGCGCTGGACAGCCTGCAGCACACCACGTTCGACCTGGTCCTCGTCGACTACCGGCTGGCGGGCCGGGATGGGCTGGAGTTGCTGACCGAGCTGCGGATTCAGGAGCCCACCCTGCCCGTGATCATGATCACAGGCTACCCCCGGCCGGAGCTGCGCCGGCGCGCCGAAGCCCTGGGCATCGCGGCTTTCCTGATGAAGCCCGTCTCCGTGTCGGAGCTACGGCGCACAGTGCAGCAGGTGCTCAAGAGCCGCTAGGCGCCGCGGGCTGCGGCGTGATCTCCGGGGCCGGCAGGCCCAGCTCAGGCGCATAGGGCACGCCGCGCATCGTCTCATGCACCAGGAACTCCACGACCTTGCGCACGTCGCCCGTCTGCCGGTAGACCTGCAGCTGGCGGTCGGCCCCGGTGCCCATGTCCAGGATCTTCCGCACATAGCCGACTTCCTGCCGGCTGCCCAGATCGTCCACGACGTCGTCCACGAATTCCAGCAGCTCCAGGGCCAGTTCGCGCATCGGCACTTCGGCGCGCTTACCGAAGTCGATCAGCTTCCCGTCGATCCCATAGCGCATGGCCCGCCATTTGTTCTCCTGCAGCAGCGATCGGTGATACAGGCGGAAGCCGAGATTGCGCTCCCGCAGGCGGTAGAGCTTGACCACAATCGCCTGGAAGAGGGCGGCCAGGCACAACGTCTCTTCGGCGGTGACCGGCATGTCGCAGACCCGGAACTCGATCGTCGGGTAGAAGGGGTGGGGGCGGACATCCCACCAGATCTTCTTGGCGTTGTCGATACAGTTGGTCTCGACCAGCGTATTGACGAAGTTCTGGTACTCGCTCCAGGACTCGAAAGTGCTCGGGATGCCTGTGCGCGGGAACTGCTGCCAGACGACGGTGCGATAGCTTTTCAGCCCGGTGAAGCGTCCCAGCCAGAAGGGCGAGGACGTGGACAGGGCCAGCATATGCGGCAGAAAGTAGCGGGCTTCGTTCATGATCTGGACCCGGACGTCGTTATCGGGCACGCCGACATGCACATGCAGCCCGAAGATCAGGATCGAGCGCACGACATCCTGTAGATCTTCTTCGAGGATCTTGTAGCGATCATTGGTGGTGATCAGCTGGCTCTGCCAGTGCGAGAACGGGTGGGTGCCCGCCGAGACGATGGCCAGCCCGCTGCGGTTGGCCAGGTCCGAGATCGTCCGGCGGAGCTTGAATACTTCGTCCCGCGCGTCGCCGATCGTCGGGCAGATCTTGCTGACCGTCTCGACCATCGACTGGATCATCTCGGGCTTGATCTGATCGCCCAGCATGTGGCGGCCGGCCTGCGTCAGCATTTCCTGGATATGCGCCCGCAGGTCCCCGGTCGCCGGATCGACGATCTGGAACTCTTCTTCAATGCCGATACTGAACGGCGTGCCTTTTACCTGGTCGGCCATCGGGCGAGAGACCTCCTACTTCCGGGCGGATAACGCTATTTCGGCTCCACGATCATGGTACAGGTCACCGATCCGGTGCCGGCGGTGACGTTCAGCAGGGCCTCGGCCGAAAGCCGGGTCAGGACGCCGTGCGTGTCGCCGCCATAAATGTAGGGATCGGTATCGGTCGCCAACTGGACCACTGTGAGCCCGCCGGCGTCTGTCAGGTACGGGAACGGCTCTTTCTCCAGGATCACTTTCTCCTGCACCACGTACGAGGCCGCGGCCGCCTCGTCAAGGGCCCGCTCCCACTCCAGCTGCGAGACGGTCCAGCCGATATAGACGCCCTTGCCGCCGTATTCGTCGTTCGGTTTCATCACCAGCCGCTCCCGGTTGTCGCGGATGAAGGGCAACAGCTCGATCGTCCGCCCGTCATAGGTGGTGCGCCCCGCGGCGACTTTGCGCGTCCAGGGGATGTGCCGCTGGATGACCGCGATCTGCTCGGGCGTGAACAGGTGATAGTTAGCGTCGTCGTGCAGCAGGCCCAGGCTCATCTTCTTATGCAAGATCTTGGCCTGGAAGGCGTTCATGACCATGACCTTGCCGTCGACATAGGCGCGGGTGATCGGCGCGGCGACCTCAGGCTGGGCGAGCAACTCACTGGTCAGCACACGTTTGTAGAAGAGATCGATGGGGAAGTTCCCGACGCGCAGCCGCCGGCCGTCATACTCGCAGTCCTCGGGCCGGCAGATGATACACTCCAGGCCTTGGCGCTGGAAGTAGGCCTGGAAGAGTTCAAACTCGGTATAGGTCGGCACATCGGTCCAATCGACGATGGCGATCCGGGGCCGGGCGGGGAACTCGCTCGTGCCGCGGTGGGCCCGGAACTGCGCATACTGGGTCTCGATTTCGCGCATAAAGCGGTCGAGGCTGTAGATCGGCTGGAGGTTATATCGCTCCTGAAACCGCCGGATGCAGGGCAGCTCCTGGAACAGGTCCGATCCCGCATCGTCATAGGCGATCGCGGCCGGCGACTCGCCGTTGCATTCCACGAAATGCCAGGCATGCTCCGACCAGAAGCTGTCCATGCGGATGCTGGGCGAGGGCTCGTCAAAGCCCGGGTCGACCCGGGCCAGCCGCTCTTCTTCCGGCGTGAGGTCGAGCAGGGCGAGCAGCCGGGGGTCCTGCAGGGTAGCCTGGCGCAGGCGCGTCAGGGCGGCGGCCAGGGTATTGCAGGTCTGCTGGATGTAGGCATACTGGCGGGGCGTCACGAAGTGCGGGCGCAGGGTGCGCAAAAACGGCACCCCGCCGAAGGTCAGCTTCGCGCCGACCGATCGGTTGGCGAGCATCTCGGCTGACGCCTGGGCCAGGGCATGGTCGCCGTCGAGCATGTCGTTATAGGCCGCGATGATCGCCGCGGTGGACCCCAGGTTGAAATCGTCCAGGGTCTTCGGGGTAGCTGCCATGAGTCGACTCCTAGCTCTTGCCGGCGGCCTGTTCCTCGGGGACACCATCGGGGCCGGGGGCGGCCGCGGGCGCGTTCGCCGGGTGGTCCGTCGGGGCCGGGCGGGCGCCGCGCCCGGGGATCTGGTACGGGTGCCAGGCCCAGGCGATCTCCTGCGGATCGAGCAACGCGGTGACCGGGGCCGGCGGGTGCGTGGGCCCGACTTTGCTGGCGGGGCTGCCCGCCGGCGCCGCGGCCGAGTTGAGCAGGGCATCCCAGCGGTACTCGGCGCCGGGCGTGTAGCCGTGTAGCGCGCGCTCGATCACCAGCCGGCTCATGTTCTCGACCACCCACTCAAAGTACTGGTGGCCGACGCTGTGGTAGTCCATATCCGGCGCCACGTTCAGGAAATCGATCGCGTAGGGCACGCCGTCGCGCACGGCAAACTCGACCGTATTCATATCGAAGCCGAGCGCCTGGTTCAGTACCTGCGCGTCGTGGACGACCCGGGCGGCGAGCTCGGTGTCCAGGAAGGCGGGATCGTAGACGTAGCGCTTGTCGAAAGGATTGTCCGGCTCGTAGCGGATGGGCATGATGTTGGTCTGGCCCAGGCAGTAGCACCGCACATACTGGTTCCAGGTGATGCCTTCCTGCAGGATCATGCCCAGCTGCCCGGTCTGGTCGAAGGCCCAGATCAGCTCTTCGACGGAGTGGATCTTGTAGACATTCTTCCAGCCGCCGCCGATGAACGGTTTCATAAAGGCCGGCAGCCCGACGTAGTCGATCAGCTCCTGCCACGGGATGGGGTAGACCAGGTTGCGTAGCGACTCGGTCACCACGCCTTCGACATAGCTTTTCTGAGGCAGCACGACCGTCTTGGGCACGGCGACGCCGAGCTTGGTCGCCAGGGCGCACTCGAAGAATTTGTCGTCGGCCGACCACCAGAAGGGATTGTTGATCACGATGGTGCCTTCCAGCACCGCCTGCTTGAGATAGGCCCGATAATAGGGGATCTCGTGCGAGATGCGGTCGACGATTACACGATAGGGGCTGGGGTCGTCCATCCGCGTGCCGCCGAGCTTGACCAGCTCCGCCGTGATGTTGTGCTCCCGGCCTAGATCGTTGACGCGCTGGATGAAAGCGCCGGGAAAGGTGCTTTCGCGGCCACAGAGCAGGCCAATCTTCATCGGTTCGCTTGCCATCGTATGTACCTCCTGCATTGATCGGCATTGATCGGCATTGATCGGCATTAATCGCGTCGCGCCTAATAGAGGAACTTGACCGCCATGTCGCGCCAGATCGGCCAGTCGTGCCAGGCCCCGCCCCAGATGTCCAGCAAGTTCGGGACCGCTTTGGCCCAGAGCGCATTGGACAGCTTGCGGGTCGACTCCAGGCAGATATCGTCGGAGCCCACGGCGAGGATGATTTCCTGGGCGCGCATGCGGGCCAGGTACCAATCGTCATGCAGATTGGGCAGATAATCGATCGGCGAGTTGAAATAGGCTTCCTGATCGAGGCCGTTGGAGATCAGGAAGGCCAGGCCATAGGCCCCGCTCATGGCGACGATCTTCCGTACCAGGTCCGGGTGCTTGAAGCTAAAATTGACGGCATGATACGCGCCGAAGGAGGCCCCGGTGGTCACCAGGTTGTCGACCACCCCCGGATTGCGGTCCCGCCACCAGGGCAGCACTTCGTGGATCAGATAGGCCTCATACGCATTATGCCGCAAGGCCCGGTCGCGCACCGAGATGGATCGGTTATACCAACTTTCGTTGTCGATGCCGTCCACGCAGAGCAATTGGACCTGGCCCGCCTCCAGCCGCCCGGCGATCGCGTCGATCATCTTAAAATCTTCGTTCTGATAGAAACGGCCCATCGAGGTCGGGAATACCAGGATGGGCCGGCCCGCGTGGCCGAAGAGCAAAAACTCCATATCGTGCCCCAGGTGGGGACTGTACCATTTGTGGTACTCTCGATTCATGCTGCTGCAGGTCCTTTACCGCTACAACCCCGCCGCCGGGGGCCGAAATTCGTCGGGTCGCTGGGCGCGCCGGCCCCTGGGGGCCGCGCTCCGCTGATTGTAGCATGTTTGCCGCATAGGCGCAAGGACGCCCCGCCAACACACGGCGGGGCGCCCAGTGGCATAAAACCTGCTCAGCTGACCGCTGACTGCTGACCGCTGTTTGCTTTTTACATGGAGGCCTGCTATGGATGAGCCTTTAGATAAGCGTACCCTGCTGTTATCGGCCCTCTGGGGAGGGGCCGGGCAGCTGGCGAGCGGCCGCACGGAGCGCGGCCTGATCCTCGTGATCGCCAGCACGGTGTTTAGCATCCTGGGGGGCGTGTTGGGGGTGAAGCTCAAGCTGCTGACCGGCGGCCGCCGGCCGATCCGTGCGCTGCCCGCTACGCTGAATCCCCTGGCGCTCGTGTGGCTCGGCATCTACCTCTATAGCCTGTACGATGCCTATAACATCGCCACCGGGGCCGACGCAGAAGACGCCGACCTCCTCGACTACGAGGAATATACCCCCCAGGATACCGCCGAATCGTATAGCGCCGGGGCGAGTGGGGCGGCCTCCCCCACGGAGCCGAGCCGGCTCGGCTCTGAGGCCTCCAGCACCGGGCCGAACCGCGCCCGAATCACTACGGCGCTCGCCGATGCCGAGGCGGCCGACCCGGCCGCCGTGGGGGGCTCGGCCGCCGATATCCGGAGCGCGGATGTGGCGGTGCCGGGGGTGGCCCCGAGTGGGAGTGGGGACCACCCGCCGGCGGCGGACACGGGCGCAGGGGCGGACGGTATCGCGGCTGCGCACCCCGCCCGGGAGCGCTCTGGGAGCTTCGACTTCAGCGGGTCCGGGCTGGATTGGAGCGCCGGGGTCAGCAAAGCAGACTTGATGGCGGC
>Ga0070730_10002335_pt1 | contig 17272 bp, 16 predicted proteins | sample Coa_R1_3_FD_66447 | JGI IMG/M metagenome (GOLD analysis project Ga0070730, IMG submission 66447) | Surface soil microbial communities from Centralia Pennsylvania, which are recovering from an underground coalmine fire - Coalmine... | ecosystem: Environmental > Terrestrial > Soil > Unclassified ... | reverse complement strand
GCGTGCCGCGCTGCCGTCGAGGAGCGCGACCGGCGCGGAGGAGAGGTGGATGTCGAGCGCGTCTACCGGCATCGGCCGACTGCGCCGCTCGATCCCGAGACCGGGCAGGTCGGCGACCTGCCCGCGCATGTCGCATTCGCGTGCGCGGCGATGAAGGTCGTCGCCGAGGTCGACGTCGACCTCGGGCTCACACGGGTCGTCTGGATCGGCACGGCGCAGGACGTCGGCAAGGCGATCAACCCGCAGGCGGTCGAGGGCCAGATCGAGGGCGGCACGGCCCAGGGCCTCGGGCTCGCGCTCATGGAGGAGATCCAGACGCGAGACGGCGTGATCACGAACGCGAGCTTCACCGACTACCTCATCCCGACCGCCCTCGACGTGCCGCCGATCGACTCCGACCTCGTCGAGGATCCGGAGCCGCACGCGCCCTACGGCGTCAAGGGCGTCGGCGAGCCGCCGACGGTCGTCTCGACCGCGGCGATCGTCGCCGCGCTCCGCGACGCGACCGGGCGCGAGCTCACGCGCGTACCCGTGCGTCCGGATGAGATCGTGGGGCTCGCATGAGCGAGCGTGAAGTGATGACCTGGGGAGACCTGGGCGCGGGCGCGCGCGACCTCGCGGAGATGATCCGCGACGACGGCTACGTGCCCGACATGGTGCTCGCGATCGCCCGCGGCGGCCTGCTCGTCGCCGGCGCGCTCGGCTACGCGCTCGACGTGAAGAACACGTTCACGATGAACGTCGAGTTCTACACCGGCGTCGACGAGCGCCTGGAGATGCCGATGATCCTGCCGCCGATCCCGGAGTTCGTCGACCTCGAGGAGGCCCGTGTCCTCATCGCCGACGACGTCGCCGACACCGGCCGGACGCTCCTGCTCGTGAAGGACTTCCTGGAGGGCAAGGTCGGGGAAGTCCGCTGCGCCGTCCTCTACGAGAAGCCCCACTCGGAGGTCGCCTGCGAGTACGTCTGGAAGCGGACCGACAGGTGGATCGACTTTCCCTGGAGCGCTCCTTATGATCGGATCTCGGCTTGAGGATCGCGATCGAGAGGGGAGTCATGAAGAAAGGCAAGTACGCGGTCGTCGCGCTCGTCGCGATGGTCGCAACCGCGCTTGCGGTGGGCGTGACCACGGGCTCGGCTAAGTCGGATTCCGCCTTCAAGGTGGCGTGGATCTACGTCGGCCCGCACAACGACGGCGGCTGGTCGCAGGCGCACGACGCGGGGCGTCTCTACGTGCAGAAGGCGCTCGGCAGCAAGGTTCAGACGACGTACAAGGAGAACATCGCGGTCGGCGCGCAGCTGCAGCAGACCGTCGCGAGCCTCGTGAACCAGGGCTACAAGATGATCTTCGGCACGTCGTACGGCTACTTCGACAAGGCGCTCGCCGCGAAGTACCCGAACGTCGACTTCGAGCAGGCGACGGGAACCGATACGGCGAAGAACCTCTCCGAGTACTTCGGCGCGGCGGAGGACACCGTCTTCCTGTCCGGGATGGCGGCAGGCGCCGCCACGAAGAGCGGCAACATCGGCTACGTCGTCGCGTACCCGATCCCGGAGGTCATCCGGCACGCGAACGCGTTCGCACTCGGAGCGCAGCTCGTGCACCCGGGCGCGAAGGTGCACCTCGTCTGGACGAACTCGTGGTACGACCCGCCGAAGGAGAAGAAGGCGGCGCAGGCGCTCGTCGCCGCGGGCGCTGACGTGCTCGGCCAGAACGTCGACTCGCCCGCGACCGGGCAGTACGCCGAGTCGCAGGGCATCCCGTGGGTGGGCTACGACTCGAACGCGAAGAAGTTCGCGCCGAAGTCCTGGCTGACGGCGTCGGTCTACAACTGGGGCCCGTACTACCTCTCGCGCGTGAAGGCCGCGATGGCCGGCACGTGGAAGTCGGGCTTCTACTACGGGAGCATCAAGGACGGGTTCACCGGCCTCGCCCCGTACGGCCCGTCGGTGAGCGCGGCGACGAAGTCCGCGATCTCCTCGAAGATGAAGGCGATCGAGAACGGCTCGTTCTACGAGTTCACCGGCCCGCTCTCCGACCAGGCTGGCAAGGTCCGCGTCGCGAAGGGCGTGCGCATGCAAGTCCTGAAGGGCGGGACGAATAGCCTGTACGGGATGAACTGGCTCGTGAAGGGCGTGGTCGGTAGCCCGAAGGGCTAGTGGCAGCGCGTACCGAGACGGACAGGAGGGGCGCCGACGGCGCCCCTCCGCCTCCCGCGGTCGAGATGCGGGGGATCGTGAAGCACTTCCCCGGGGTGCTCGCGAACGACCATGTCGACTTCGAGGCTGCCGTGGGCGAAGTCCACGCGCTGCTCGGCGAGAACGGCGCCGGCAAGAGCACGCTCTCGAACATCCTCACGGGCCTGTACCGGCCCGACTCCGGCGAGATCCTCCTCGACGGCGAGCACGTGCAGTTCAGCTCCCCGCGCGACGCACTCGACGTCGGAATCTTCATGGTGCACCAGCATTTCCGCCTCGTGGAGACGTTCACGGTCGCCGAGAACGTCGTTCTCGGCGACCATCGCGGCGAGGGCCGGACGTTTCGCCTGCGGACGCGCGCGATCGAGCGCCGCGTCGCGGAGCTCTCCAAGCGCTTCGGCCTCGCGGTCGATCCGCGCGCGCCCGTCTGGCACCTCTCGCTCGGCGAGCAGCAGCGCGTCGAGATCCTGAAGGCCCTCTACCGCGAGGCGCGCATCCTCATCCTCGACGAGCCGACCGCGGTGCTCACGCCGCAGGAGGCGGAGGTGCTGTTCACGACGCTGCGCGAGATGGCGGCCGACGGCCGCACGGTCATCTTCATCTCGCACAAGCTGCACGAGGTGAAGGCGGTCGCCGACCGCGTCACGGTGCTGCGCGGCGGCCGTTCGATCGCCAGAGTCGATGCGGCCGACGCGACGTTGCGCTCCCTTGCCGCACTCATGGTCGGGCGCGAGATCGAAAGCGGCCGCGCCGCACGCGACCGCGTCGCCGGCGAGCCCGTGCTCGAGCTCGCGAACGTCTGGGCCGACGGCGACCGTGGCGACGCCGCGATTCGAGGCGCGTCGCTCATCGTTCGGCGAGGAGAGATCGTCGCGGTCGCGGGAGTCGCCGGCAACGGGCAGCGCGAGCTTGCCGAGGCGGTTGCCGGCATGCGTCCGGCGACGCGCGGCACGATCCGAATCGCCGGCAAGACCGTACGCGGCGGCGACCCGCGGTCTGCGATCGCGGCCGGTGTCGCGTACGTCCCCGAGGACCGGCTCGGCACCGGTGTCGCGCCGAGCCTCAGCATCGCCTCGAACCTCGCGCTGAAGGGCTATCGCGACCGCCATGCGTCGCACGGGCCATTGCTGCGCCTGCGCCGGATGCGCGAGCGCGCGGCGGAGCTCATCGCGCACTACCGCATCGCCGGGGCTGCGCCCTCGTCGGCCGCGCGCCTCCTGTCCGGCGGCAACCTGCAGAAGGTCGTGCTCGCGCGCGAGTTCTCCGGCAAGCCGCGCGTCCTCGTCGCGGCCTCGCCGACGCGCGGTCTCGACGTCGGCGCGATCGAGACGGTGCACGCGTACCTGCGCGAGGCGGCCGCGGACGGCGTCGGCGTCCTCCTCATCAGCGAGGACCTCGACGAGATCCTCATGCTGGCCGACCGCATCGTCGTCATGTACGAGGGAGCGATCGCAGGCGAGACGACGCGCGACGACGCCGACGTCGAGGAGATCGGGTTGCTCATGGCAGGCGGACGGGACCCGCGTGCGGATTGAGCGTCGCCTGCGGCAGCCTCGCTGGCTGCTCGTCGCGGTTCCCGCCGGCTCGCTCGTCTTTGCGTTCTTCGCGTCCGGCCTCGTCCTGCTCGCGACCGGTCACGACGCGCTGCGCAGCTACCGGCAGATCTTCGATGCGGCGTTCCTGAACAGCGGTGCGCTCGGACAGACGCTGACGCAGGCGACGCCGCTCGCATTCACCGGGCTCGCCGCGGCGGCGGCGTTCCGGATGCGGCTGTTCAACATCGGGGCCGAGGGCCAGCTCTTCATGGGTGCGGTCACCGCCGACGCCGCCGGCCTCTATCTCGGCGGTCACGGTTGGCCGCACGCGCTCGTGATCGCGGCGATGGTCGTCGCCGGCTGCGCGGGCGGAGCCGCATGGGCCCTCATCCCCGGCGTGCTGCGGGCGTTCTTCAAGACGAACGAGATCATCACGTCGCTGATGCTCAACTACGTCGCCGCGTACGTCATGACGTACTTGATCTTCAACACCGAGTCGTACTGGCGGCAGACGACGGGCTTCAACGCGAGCGTGTTCCCGACGTCGAAGACGCTGCCGAATGCCGCGTGGTGGCCGGCGGCGAACATCTTCCCGCTCGGAGGCGGGATCGCGATCCTCGCGGCGGTGCTCATCTGGTTCCTGTACACGCGCACGCGCTTCGGGTTCGAGGCGCAGGTGCTCGGCGACTCGCCGCGCGCCGCGCGCTACGCCGGCATCCGAACACGACGCAAGATCCTCGCGGTGATGGCGATCTCAGGCGCCGTCGCCGGCGTCGGCGGCGCGAGCCAGGTGGGCGACTTCAGCCATCAGCTCGACGCCGACCCGAACGGCCTGCAGAAGCAGTACTACGGCTACACGGGCATCGTGGTCGCGGCGCTCGCGCGCTACAACCCACTCGCGGTCGTCGTCGTCGCCTTCCTCATCGGCGCGTTGCAGAACGCGGGCAACACGCTGCAAGGAGCCGACTTCCCCTCCGGGCTCGTCGGCGTCATGCAGGGAATCATCCTGTTCTCCGCGCTCGGCGGCGAGCTGCTCGTCCGTTATCGCGTACGCGTCGGGCGGGCGCTGCCCGCGCCGGAGGCGGCGTGAACAACTCGCTGCTCGTCGTCGTGCTCGCATCCGGTGTCGCGTACGGCACGCCGCTGCTCTACGCGTCGCTCGGCGAAGTGCTGGCAGAGCGCTCGGGCGTACTGAACCTCGGCGTCGAGGGGATGATGCTCGTCGGCGCCGTGATGGGCTTCTGGGCGGTGCAGCGCGTACATGCGGCGACTGGCGTCTCGCTCGCCCTCGCGATCGGCGTCGCCGCGATCGCCGGGATCGCGATGGCGGCCATCCACGCGTTCCTCGTCATCACGCTGCGGGCGAGCCAGATCGTCTCCGGGCTCGCGCTCACGATCTTCGCGGGCGCCGCCGGGCTCTCGTCCTACCTCGGCAACGACCTCAATCTCGCCGACAACCCCGCCCGGCATCACTTTGACGCGATCTTCCCGTCGAGCATGCAGCACTGGTCGATCGTCGGCCCGATCCTGTTCGGCCAGAGCCTGCTCGTCTACGCATCGTGGATCTGCGTCGTCGCGGTGTCGCTCTACCTGTCGCGCACCCGACCCGGGCTGAACGTGCGCGCTGTCGGCGAGGCGCCCGCGTCGGCCGACGCGATGGGGATCAACGTGACGAGGTATCGCTATGGGCACACGCTTGCTGGTGGAGCGTTCGCCGGCGTTGCGGGCGCGACCTTCACGCTCTCGATAACGCCGCAGTGGACGAGCGGCATCACGGGCGGCGCGGGTTGGATCGCGATCGCCCTCGTCATCTTCGCGTTCTGGCGACCCGCATTGTGTCTCGTCGGTGCGTACTTCTTCGGCGCGCTCCAGGCGCTGTCGCCCCAACTGCAGGCGCGTGAGATCCACCTGGGACCGACCGAGCTCTGGACGAACTCGCTGCCCTATGTCATGACCGTGGTCGTGCTCGTATTCGTGTCTGCGAGCGGCGCGCGGCGGCGGCTCGGGGCGCCGGCGAGCCTCGGGTTGCCGTACGTGCGCGAAGAACGCTGACGTTTTCCGTTTCTGGGGGCGGGCAGACTCCGGTCAGCAGCTCATGTCGCGAAAGAGCCGCATCCGCGCCCTGTGCGCAGCTTCTCTCCTCGCCGCGGTCGTCGCCTTTGCCGCAGCTCAGCCGGCCGCTGCCGATGGCCCGCCTGGATTCCTCTGCGGGCTGAGCCCCGTCGTCGATGCCTTGATCGGCTGCGCCCACGCTGCGCCGCAGCAGAGCGCGCCGACGGCGAGCTCGTCCAGCAGCCCCGCTGCACCCGCATCCGCACCGTCCGCCGAGCAGCTGGCGGCCGCGCCGCCGGTCGCACGGTCGGTGACGAAGCCGACGTATCTGCCGAACGTCCTCCTCGTGCGCTTCAAGCCGGGAGTCGCGTACTCGCGCGCGTCTGCATTGCTCGCCGGCCTCGGTGCGACCACGCGAACGCGCATTCCGCACATCCGCACGCGCGTCGTCATCGTCGATGCGTCACGGCGCAACCATGTGCTCGCGCGCCTGCGCGAGTCTCGGCTCGTCGCGCTCGCGCAACTCGACGAGGTGCTGCACACGTCGGGCGCCACCGTGAACGACATGTTCTTCAACCGGCAGTGGGGGCTCCGGCTCGCCGGCTTCACGACCGCGTGGCAGAAGACGCACGGCAAGAGCACGATCCTCGTCGCGGTGCTGGACACCGGCGTGAACGCGGCGTCGCCCGATCTCGCCGGTCTCGTCCGTCCCGGCGCCGACCTCGTGAACGGCGACGCCGACGCGAGCGACGACAACGGTCACGGCACGGCCGTCGCCGGAGTCATCGCAGCGCACGCCAACAACGGCATCGGCGGCGCCGGCGTGTGCTGGAAGTGCACGATTCTCCCGATCAAGGTGATGGGCGCGAACGGCAACGGCGATCTTGCGACCGTCGCCGCCGGCATCACCCGCGCGGTCGACATGGGGGCGCGCGTGATCGACCTCAGCCTGGGCGGCCCGGCGGGCGAGCCGGCGCTGCAGCAGGCAATCGACTACGCGGCCTCGAAGGGCGTCTTCGTCGCCGCGGCGGCCGGCAACAGCGGCCTCGCGACGCCGTTCTATCCGGCGAACTACGCCGGCGTCATGAGCGTCGGCGGGACGAACTCCACCGACCGGCTGTACGGATGGTCGGAGCACGGCCCGTGGGTGCGCGTCTCGGCGCCGGGGTGCAACGTCGCGCCGCTGCTCCACGCCGGCTACGGCGAGTTCTGCGGAACCTCGTCGGCGACTCCTCTCGTTGCGGGCCTCGCCGGATACCTGCTCTCCGTGCGCCCGACCGCCACTCCGGTGCAGCTCATCACGGCGATCGAGAAGACGGCCCGGCGCGTGCGTGTCGGCGTCCAGTTCGGCCGCATCAACGCGGCAGCGGCGCTCGCGGCGCTCGGCCGCTAGGGCAGCTCACAATGGCGAGGGCCGGACTCGAACCGGCGACACCCCGGTTTTCAGCCGAGTGCTCTACCAACTGAGCTACCTCGCCAGGTTGCGCGCGCCAGTGTAGTGAACTAGCCCGCGCTCTTGCGCACGGCGGAGAGGCGCTGCACGAGCGTGTCGACGAGCTCGCCCTTCAGCAGGACGGCGTCCGCGCCGGCCTCCGTGACGGCGTCGTGCAGCTCATGTGCGGGATCGCCGGTGAGCGCGATGAGGCAGCAGCTCGGATGGTCGCGGCGCAGGCGCGCCACAGCGGTGACCCCGTCGACGAGCGGCATGTGCAGGTCGATGACGACGGCGTCGGGATCGAGCTCGTCCGCGGCCTGGATCGCATCGAGGCCGTTCTCGACGGCGCCGACGACGGTCAGCTCCGGCTGGTGCTCGATCAGCGGCCGCAGCGAGTCGAGAAACGATGTGTCGTCGTCGGCGAGCAGAACGCGAACCGGTGCTGCTCCCACTTGATCCGGCTCGTCCATCCAGGACTGGACGTTAGCCTTGCGGCCATGAGCGTGCAACCGGCTGACCGCAAGGTCGCGCTCATAGGCGCGCCACTCGATCTCGGGTCGGGCAGGCGCGGCGTCGACATGGGCCCGTCCGCCATCCGCTACGCCGGCCTCGAGCAGCACCTCGCAGACACGCTCGGCATCAGGACCGACGATCTCGGCAACGTCGAAGCACCGGTTGCCGAGTCGACGATTATGGGCGACGATCGCGCGCGCTTCCTTCCGCAGATCCTCGAGCTCTGCGATCGCGTGGCGAACCTCGTCGAACGCGCGCGCCGTGGCGGAGAGACGCCGCTCGTGCTCGGAGGCGACCACACGGTCGCGCTCGGGACGCTCGTCGGCATGGCAGCGGTGCACGGGCCCGGCGGCGTGCTCTGGATCGACGCGCACGGCGACCTGAACACACCCGAGTCGTCGCCGAGCGGCAACGTCCACGGGATGGTGCTCGCGGCCGCGCTCGGGCTCGGTGGGCCAGCGTTCGAACACGAGGGCTGGACGCTCCCGGCGGTCGAGTCGAACCGGGTTGCGCTCGTCGGCGTGCGCTCGCTCGACCAGGGCGAGCGCGAGCTCTTGAAGCACATCGACGCGAGGGTCTTCACGATGAGCGAGATCGATCGCATCGGCATCGAGCCGTGTATGCGCGACGCGCTCGCGCACGTCACCGGCGGCGCGTTCCTGCACGTGAGTCTCGACATGGACGTCGTCGATCCCGAGTACGCCCCGGGCGTCGGGACGCCGGTGCGCGGCGGCCTCTCCTACCGCGAGGCGCACCTGGCAATGGAGGTCGTCGCCGACTCCGCCGTCGCCGATTCGCTCGACGTCGTCGAGGTCAATCCGATCCTCGACACCGAGAATGCGACGGCGAAGCTCGCCGTCGAGCTCGTTGCGTCCGCCCTCGGCGCTCGGATTCTCTAGCTCAGGAAGCGCTCCACCGTGTCGGCGACGTCGTCGAAGGCGGCCCACATCACCATGTGCATGCCGTCGACGGTGACGAGCTCGGCCCTCGTGCCGTACTCCGCGATGTGCTCGTCCCGTACGAGCCCGTACGCGGGCGCGTAGAGCAGAAGCGTCGGCATCGTCAGCACGTCCGCCGGCGGCGGAGCGGTGGCCAGCTCGCCGTAGATCGCGGCGACCGCGGCCTGCGACGTGCGCCGGCGGATGCGGCCGTCGGGCAGCGTGTCCACGTGGAGTGCGAGGTCGGCGCGGGCGCGGGCGGTGTCCATCCCGCCGGCATCGGTCCGGCTCGCGAGGTACTCCTCGACGCTTTCCCAGACCGGCTCGGCCAGCTCGAGGGTCGCAATGTGCTCCGCGACGTGCGGGAGAACGTTGAGGGCGGGATCGAGCAGCACCGCGCGCCGCATCCGCTCGGGATGGCGCGCGGCGAGCTCGACGACGAGACGGCCTCCGAACGAGTGGCCGACCCAGTCCGGTTGCTCGAGGCCGAGGTCGTCGATCGTCTCGATCAGGTCGGCGACGTGTGTCGCGACCGTCCACGGCGGCTCCCAGCCGGAGTGACCGTGCCCGCGCAGGTCGGGCGCGACGACGTGGAAGCGTTTCGCCCAGCGCTCTTCCGCGAGCTGCTTGTACCGGCCGCCGAAGCCCGTGACGCCGTGCAAGCACACGACCGGCGGTGCGTCCGCGTCGCCCCACTCGTATACGTGCAAGCGCATTGCTCCGAGAATACGCTCGCCCGCGCCGCGAACAAGTCGTGACGAAGACCAGCACGGCGCCGGGCCCGCGCACGAAAGTGTCACGGCGAGCCCCGCCGCATGCGGCTCGCCGCGCGGCGTTACGAAGACGTATCGGTAGCAGCTACCGGTATGTAAGCGTCAAGACTCTTCGCCGTTGCCGGACGGGCGGTAGTACTCGCGGCCTTTCAGCTCGTCGGGCAAATGGTCGACCTCGAATCCCGCCGGATCGTCGTGCGGGTACACGTAGCCCTGCCCGTGGCCGAGCTGCTTGCCGTACCAGCTCGCGTCGCGCAGAGACTTCGGCGGCCTCACGGTGCCCTGCTCGCGGACGTCCGCGGTCGCCTCGTTGATCGCCACGTAGCTCGCATTCGACTTCGGCGCGCGTGCGAGGTAGATCGCCGCCTGCGACAGGTTGAGCCGCGCCTCCGGCAGGCCGACGTGCTCCACGGCCTGCGCGGCCGCGACCGCGACGAGCAGCGCACGCGGATCCGCGTTGCCGATGTCCTCCGAGGCGAGCACGATCATGCGCCGCGCGATGAACCGTGCGTCCTCACCGCCTTCGAGCATTGCGGCGAGGTAGTACACCGCGGCGTCGGGATCGGAGCCGCGCATCGACTTGATGAATGCGGACGTGAAGTCGTAGTGCGCGTCCGAAGCCTTGTCGTACACGACGGGCCGCTTGCGCGCCGCGTCCTCGACGTTCTGCTCGGTGATCGCGCCCTGCGCCGTCTCGCTCGCGAGCTCGACGATGTTGAGCGCGCTGCGTGCGTCTCCGCCCGCGCGCTGCGCGATGAGGTCGACGATCTCGTCCGTCGCCTGCGCGTCGACCTCGACGAGGCCGCGGCGTACGACGACGGCCATCTCCTCGTGCGACAGCGGTTGGAGCTCGTACACCTGCACGCGCGAGAGCAGCGCCGAGTTGACCTCGTAGTACGGGTTCTCGGTCGTCGCGCCGATGAGCGTGACGAGGCCCTCCTCGACCGCCGGCAGCAGTGCATCCTGCTGCGCCTTGTTGAAACGGTGGATCTCGTCGAGGAAGAGGATCGTGCGCCTGCCGCTCGTCCCCAAGCGTTCACGCGCGCGCGCGAGGACCTCGCGCACGTCCTTCACCGTCGCCGACACGGCGGAGAGCTCCTCGAACTCGGCGCCGGTTGTGGCCGCGACTATCCGTGCGAGCGTCGTCTTCCCCGAACCAGGCGGGCCGAAGAAGATCGACGAACGCACCCGGTCCTCCGCGATCGCGAGCCGGAGCGCCGAGCCCTCGCCGAGCACGTGCGTCTGCCCGACGAGCTCGTCGAGCGTGCGCGGGCGCAGCCGCAGCGCGAGCGGAGCGACCTCGCCGGCGCGCTGCGCCGCCGCGTCGGAGAAGAGGTCGCTCATGCGCCCAAGTATGCTCCGCTCATGGCCGTGACGAGCCTGCGCACAGAGGTGACCGAGCTGCTCAGCGGGCTCATCCAGCTCGACACGACGAACCCGCCGGGCAACGAGACGATCGCCGCCGAGTACCTGCGCGACTATCTCGAGGCCGCCGGCCTCGAGTGCGAGCTCTACGCCCGTAGCCCCGAGCGCGCCAACCTCGTCACCCGCATCAAGGGCACGGGCGACGGCCCGTCTCTCCTACTGTTCGGCCACACCGACGTCGTGCTCGCCGATCCGGGCGAATGGTCGGTGCCGCCCTTCTCCGGTGAGGTCCGCGACGGGGTCGTCTGGGGGCGCGGCGCGCTCGACATGAAGTGCGAGGTCGCCGCCAACGCCGTCGCGATCGCCTCGCTCGCGCGCGAAGGATTCCAGCCGTCCGGCGACCTCATCTTCGCCGCGACTGCCGACGAGGAGAACGGGATCGGCTTCGGCCTCGAGTGGCTGTGCGAGGCGCACCCCGACGCTGTGCGCTGCGACTTTGCGATCAACGAGGGCGGCGGCGATCGGCTCGAGCTCGGCGGCAACGCGTATTACCTCTGTGCATCGGCGGAGAAGATGAGCTCGCCGTTCAAGCTCAGCGTGCGCGGGCGCTCCGGGCACGCGTCGATGCCGGGCATCGCCGACAACGCGCTCGTGAAGGCGGCGAAGCTCGTCGAGCGCATCGCCGCGCACAAGCCCGAGCCGCAGATGCAGCAGGAGGTCGAAGCGTTCCTGCGCGCGCTGCTCGGCGAAGTGCCGTCGCCCGCCTCGGCAGTCGAACGCGCCCGCGAGCTCGATCGCATCGCCGCCGACCTGGTCGAGCCGCTCCTTGCGCCGACGTTCTCGCCGACGATGATCTCCGCATCGCAGAAGCGCAACGTCATCCCTGCGCTCTGCGAGATCACCGTCGACTGCCGCCTCCTCCCGGGTCAGCATCAGCAGCTCGTCGAGCCGATGATTCGCGCCGTGCTCGGCGGCGACGTCGAGTACGACCTGGAATGGCTCGAGGCGCACGGCGGGACGCGGTCGGCGCTCGACACGCCGCTCTGGGACGCGGTCGCGTCGTTCGTCGCCGAGCTCGAGCCCGGGGCGCAGGCAGTGCCGACATGCTGCGCGGGATTCACCGACAGCCACTGGCTGCGCGAGGCGTTCGGCACGGTCGCGTACGGGTTCTTCCCGATGCGGACGATGACGGCCGAGCTCGCGTCGCAACTGATCCACTCCGCCGACGAGCGAATCCCGGTCGACGATCTCGAGCTCGGGCTCGAGTGGCTTCGCTACGCCGCGCGCGCCGTCTGCGCGTGACGGTCGAGCTCGACGCGATTTCCGAGCTCGACGAGGCGCTCGCCGGTGCGCGAGAGACCGCGCGCGTCTACATCGGCTACGGCGCGACCGCGCCGTCTGCGCCCGATCCGTGCGCACTGCCGCGCGTGGCGTACACGTTCGACGAGCCGCGACCCGCAACGGGTGGGTTCTCGATCGGCGAGTGGACGACGAGCTGGACGGAAGAGGAGTACGCGTGCGCGGTCGAGGTCGTGCGCGCCGCGATCTTCGAGGGCGACGTGTACCAGGTCAACCTCGTGCAGCATCTCGCCGCCGAGTTCGACGGCGACCCGCTCGCACTCGCCGACGCGCTCGCGTTGCTTCGTCCGCTGCAGCCCGAGCCGCTGCAGGGTGACGGCTGGACGATCGTCTCGGCATCGCCGGAGCTGCTGCTGCAGAAGCGAGGCACCACCGTGCGCACCTCGCCGATCAAGGGGACCCGGCCGGCGGGCGTGCCGATCGAGTCCGTGAAAGATGCGGCCGAGCACGTGATGATCGTCGACCTCGAGCGCAACGACCTGTCGCGCGTGTGCGAGCCGGGAACGATCCGTTGGCCGGAGCTGCTCGACGAGCAGCAGCTCGCCGGCGTGACGCATCTCGTCGCCACGGTGGAGGGCGAGCTGCGCGACGGCGTCACGCTCTCCGAGCTGCTCGACGCGGTGTTGCCCGGCGGCTCAGTGACGGGCTGCCCGAAGCTCGCCGCGCTCGAGCTCATCGCCGAGCTCGAGCCGGTCGGCCGCGGCGCGTCCATGGGCGCGCTCGGCCGCATCTACCCGAACGGCGATCTCGACCTCGCGCTCACCATCCGCACGTTCGCCGTCACGGACGGCGCAATCCATCTCTGGGTGGGCGGCGGGATCGTGTGGGACTCGAATCCGCTCGACGAGGTCGAGGAGTCGTGGGTCAAAGCACGGCCGCTACTCGAGGCGGTCGCATGACCGTTCTCTCGGTCGCCGTCGCCGGGCGCGGCCTCGTCGATCCGGGCGAGCCCGTCTTCTACGCCGACGACGAAGCGCTGCTCCGCGGCCGTGCCGCGTTCGAGACGACCCGCGTGTACGGCGGCCGCCCGTTCATGCTCGACGCGCACCTCGACCGTCTGCGTGCGTCGTCGGCACGGCTCGGCCTGCCCGAGCCGGACGTCGAGGAGTGCCGCCGGCTGGCCGAGCAGGCGATCGCCGCTGCGGCGCCCGACGTCGCGCTGCGTCTGTACTGGACGGGGACTGCGCTCGTCGCGACCACGTCGACGCTCGATCTTCGCCACGATGCGATGCGCGAGCGCGGCATCGCACTGCGCGTCGAGCGTTGGTCGACGGGAGAGCTCGCGAGCACGAAGTCGACGAGCTACGCCGAGAACATGCGCGCGCAGGACGACGCGGTTGCGCGCGGCGCCGACGATGCGCTGCTCGTTGCGCAGGACGACATCGTGCTCGAGTGTCCGACCGCGAACGTCTGGTGGCGCAAGGGCGACTTGCTCTTCACGCCGTCGCTCGAGCTCCCGATCCTCGCCGGCGTGACGCGCGCCGTCGTTGCGGCGCTCTACGACGGCGAGGTCGTCGAGGGTGTGTTCCCGCTCGCGGATCTGCTTGCTGCCGACGAGGTGTTTCTCAGCGCATCGAACCGCGAAGTGATGCCGGTCGTCACGGTCGACGGCCGCACGATCGGCGACGGCAAGCCGGGCCCGGCGGCGCAGGCGCTGCAGCAGGCGTTGCGCAGGCGGGCCACGGCTACCCTCTGAGGGTGAGTGAGAAGATCCGCCTCGGCGGCATGGCGCTCCCGAACGGCGTGCTCGTCCACGGGCCGCGTTCCTGGGCGTGCGCGATCCGGCAGGAGGACGGGCGGCTGGAGGTCGCGTCGGCGCTGAAGCGCTTCCGCGCGGCGGACGTGAGCATGCCCTTCCTCCGTGGCCCCGCGCGTCTTGCGGAGTCGCTCGCGATCCTGCCGATCGTCAAGCGGAAGCTGCCGGCAGCGAAGCTGCCGATGCAGAGCCGCGGTGTCGTCCTTTCGATGCTCGGCGCAACCGTCGCCGTCCGCGTCATCCGCGATTCGCGCAGGTTGCGTCCCGCAGCGCAGGAGCTTCTCTCCGGGCTGTTCTCACTCGCACCGGCCGCACTCGCGCTACGCGGCTCGTCGCTCGCGCAGTATCACGGCGCCGAGCACATCGCAATCGGCACGTACGAGCACGGGGAACGCGCGACGAAGGAGCACGAGCGCTGCGGCGGGCATCTCGTCGGCCCGCTCATCGCGACGTCCGCGGTCGGCAACGTGCTCGCGAGCCTCGCTCCGGAGCGCGTGCGCGATCGCGCCCGCGCCGGCGCGCAGCTCGGCGCGCTCGCCGCGTCGACCGAGATCTTCGGCTGGATGACGCGCCACCCCGACAACGCCGTGGCGCAGGCGCTCTCGAAGCCGGGTCACGAGCTGCAGCACCGGCTGTCCACCGCCGAGCCGACCCCGGATCAGCTCGAGGTGGCGGAAGCCGCGTTGCAGGCATGTCTGGAGCTCGAACGTGACGACGACTCGCACGACGCGTAGGCGTCTCGACCCGGAGGTCTTCGACCTCCCGGTCGAGAAGATGCGCGCCGGCTACTACACGGACGCGTACTTCAACCACTCGCGCGCCGCGCTGCTCGAGGACAACCGCCATCCGCGGGTCGTCATGCAGGTCTTCCAGAAGAGGCACGCATACCTCGGTGGCATGGACGAGGCGATCGCGATCCTCAAGCTCTGCAGCGACGACTGGGACGCGCTCACCGTGCACGCGCTCTATGACGGCGACGCCGTCGAGCCGTTCGAGACGGTGATGACGATCGAAGGCGACTACACGCTCTTTGCGCATCTCGAGACGCTGTACCTCGGTGTGCTCGCGCGGCGCACGCTGATCACGACGAACGTCGTCCGTCTCGTCGAGGCGGCGAACCGCAAGCCGATCATCTTCATGCCGGCGCGGCACGACCACCATCGTGTGCAGACGGGCGACGGCTACGCCGCGCATGTCGCGGGCCGCATCATGGGTGCCGAGATCGGCGTCACGACGGACGAGCAGGCGTCCTGGTGGGGCGGGCGCGGCATCGGCACGGTGCCGCACTCGCTCATCGCGTCGTACGGCGGGAATACCGTGCTCGCCGCGGTCAAGTTCGCGCAGTGGGCGTCACCCGACACGCGGGTCACGGTGCTCGTCGACTTCGAGAACAACTCCGTGGAGACGGCGCTCGCCGTCGCCCGCGCGCTCGGCGACCGGCTGTGGGGCGTCCGGCTCGACACGTCGGAGAGCCTCGTCGACTTCTCGCTCGTCGACGAGATGGGCGACTTCAGGCCGACCGGCGTGAACGAGCGGCTCGTGCGCAAGGTGCGGGAAGCGCTCGACCGGGACGGCTTCGAGCGCGTGAAGATCGTCGTCTCCGGCGGCTTCACGGTCGAGAAGATCCGCGAGTTCGAGGACAACGACGTTCCGGTCGACGCGTACGGCGTCGGCTCGTCGCTCATCCGTGGCGCGAACGACTTCACCGCCGACATCGTCCTCACGGACGGACGCCCGGCGGGGAAGTTCGGGCGCAGCTACCGCGCGAACACGCGGCTCGAGCTCGTGCGATGAAGCGCATCCTCTGGGACGTCGACACGCAGGTGGACTTCATGGATCCGAGCGGCAAGCTGTACGTGCCCGGCGCAAACGAGACGCTCCCTGCGGTCGAACGCCTGGTCGACGCCGCCCGCGCGGCGGGCGTCATCCATGTCGCCTCGGCGGACGACCACGAGCTCACCGACCCCGAGATCTCCGAGACGCCCGACTTCGAGAACACATACCCGCCGCACTGCATGCGGGGCACGCACGGGGCGGAGAAGATCCTCGAGACGAGGCAGCGTGACCCTTTGGCCCTTTCGCTCGTACCATTCCCACCAGGCCTCGTCGGCCCGCTTGTCGCGGGACGGCGGGAGATCCTGCTGCTGAAGAAGATCTTCGACGTGTTCACGAACCCGAATACCGACCCCTTGCTCGAGGCGCTCGATCCGGACGAGATCATCGTCTTCGGCGTCGCCTCCGATGTCTGCAGCGATGCGGCGATCCGCGGGTTCCTCGCGCGCGGCCGGAAGGTGCGCTTCGTCGAGGACGCCTCGCGCGGGCTCGACGAGAAGCGGGTGGCCGCCTGCACCGACGCGTGGCGCGCCCAGGGCGTGGAGTTCTCGACTGCGGAGGAGGTGAGCGCCTCCCTCGGCTAAGGCGTCGCTTGCGACGCCGCCCATAAGCGGCCGTGCCGGCTTCGCCGGCGCGGCCAATTAAGGGGTCCGTTCCCGGCTGCCGATTGAGGTCTATAGATGGTGGGGCACTGGATGCACGACGCGGCGAACTTCGCCACCACCTGGCTCCCGCTCGGGTTCTTCGTCATTCTCGGGCTGACCGCGTACCTGCTCTGGAAGACGGTCGGGATGATGCCGCGCATTCGCCCGACGCATCTCGACGCCCGCTCGAAGTCGCAGACGACGTGGGCCGACGTCGCAGGCGTCGAGGAGGTGCGCTCGGAGCTGATGGAGGTCGTCGACTTCCTGCGCGATCCGAAGCGCTTCGAGCAGCTCGGCGCGAAGGTGCCGAAGGGGCTCCTGCTCTACGGCCCGCCCGGCACGGGCAAGACGCTGCTCGCGCGCGCGGTCGCGCACGAATCCGGTGCGCAGTTCTACTCCGCGAGCGCGTCGTCGTTCGTCGAGATGTTCGCCGGCCTCGGTGCGGCGCGCATCCGCAAGCTCTTCAACGAGGCGCGCAAGAACGCGCCGTCGATCGTCTTCATCGACGAGCTCGACGCTGTCGGCGCGCAGCGCACCGGTCACGGGTTCAACCGCGAGCAGGATCAGACGCTGAACCAGCTGCTCGTCGAGCTCGACGGCTTCGAGGGCGCCGAGCAGGTCGTCGTCATGGGGGCCTCCAACCGAATCCAGGATCTCGACCCCGCGCTCCTTCGCCCCGGTCGCTTCGACCGCCAGATCTACGTTGCGCCGCCCGACGTGCGCGCCCGCGAGGACATTCTGCGCGTGCACATCCGCGGCAAGCCGGTCGGCGATCTGGACCTCGAGATGGTCGCGCGTCAGACCTCGGGGCTGACCGGCGCCGATCTGGCGAACATCTGCAACGAGGCGGCGATCTTCGCCGCGCGCCG